>JTFN01010833.1_pt1 | contig 21581 bp, 16 predicted proteins | sample 235401 | NCBI WGS metagenome assembly JTFN01 (sample SAMN03067589, study PRJNA260952) | activated sludge metagenome | biome: Sludge; feature: Wastewater; isolation source: CETP activated sludge from augmented bioreactor treating industrial... | place: India:Gujarat | collected 2013-04 | reverse complement strand
ATCACGCAATAAACATGCGTGATAATAGTGATATAGGTATGTATCACGCATATTTATTGCGTATATACGATAGTTATCGGAAACTTCTGCATTTTCTTTGAATTTAAGGACATCCGTGTCCTTTTTTGAAAAGAATTTATGGAAGGTCAAATAACGTTTGAAATTGTGGCTGAAGAGGAGGGAAGAGAAGAAGCTATAAATTTATTTGAATTAAAGATAACTACTATTTATTATAGATAAAAAATAAAAAAACTATTAGGAGGAATTAAAATTGAGAGTAAAACTAATTGTGTTACTGGTTTTGATAATTACAACTTTTGTTTGGGCAAAGGATGAAAATGAGAATATTTTAGAAAAGTATATGAAAGATAACAATGTTTCTGGAACTGTTGTTATAAAATCTCTAAAAAGTGGCAAAACAAATATTTATAATAAAGAACGTTCAGAAAATAAGTATTTACCAGCATCGACATAAGATAGTTAATACACTTATTGCATTGCAAGAAAAAATTGTTAAAGATGAAAATGAAATAATAAAATGGAATGGAAAAGATTATGGAATGGCAGTATGGAATAAAGATCAAAATATGAAAACGGCTTTTGCTACAAGTTGTGTATGGTTTTATCAAGAATTATCAAAGAAAATTGGAAATGATATATATTTAAAATATCTAAAAAATATAAATTATGGTAATGAAAAAACAGGTCCTATAGTTGAATCATTTTGGCTAGAGGGAGATTTAAGAATAACTGCTGTAGAACAAATTGAGTTACTAAGGAAAATATATAATAAAGAATTAAAATTTGATGAAAGAAACTACATTATATTAAAGAACATAATGAAGGTTGATGAAAATGAAAAATATTGCGTGAGAGCTAAGACTGGAGTAGTAGGAAGTGTGACACCTAAAATAGCATGGTATGTTGGATATTTAGAAACAAAAGATGATGTGTGGTTTTTTGCTTGTAACATTGATTACACAAAACCTGAACACTTGGAATTAAGAAAACAAATTGTACATTCAGCTTTTAGAGAATTAAGAATTATAGAATAATATAGATTTAAGTAATTTATTTAAATAGTGAGCTATTTTTAAGAAAGAAATTACGAAAAAATAAAATAAATTTATTGTATAAAAAATACCGAGCAGAAAACCTCGTGTTTTCTGCTCTAAGCCAAAGAAAATGCAGAAGCTAAGCAAAAATAGTAGTTGGAAGCTATCCGATAACACAGTGTATACGATATGATTTCGGCAAGCCCTGACGGGACGTGGTTTGCTTCGGCGGTTCGCAAGCTCACGAGCCTCAGACTGCACCACTCTAATGCCTCAATTCACATCGCATACACTGGGAACGTTAGCGGTAATTTAACCAGAAAGGAGCACAGACATATGGAAATCGCAAAAAGGATATTATTACTATTGTTAAGTTTATTTTTTACAGTTGTGCATTTAAATGCTCAGGTGGATAGTTTAACTTTAAAAATTGAGAATGTTTTAAAGACAAAAAATGCCAAAGTAGGAGTAGCAATATTTAAAAGTAATGAGAAGGATACATTGAAGATTAATAACGACTTCCATTTCCCGATGCAAAGCGTTATGAAATTTCCAATTGCTTTAGCCGTATTGTCTGAAATAGATAAGGGAAATCTTTCTTTTGAACAAGAAATAGAAATTACCCCTCAAGACCTTTTGCCTAAAACGTGGAGTCCGATTAAAGAGAAATTTCCTAATGGAACGACTTTGACAATTGAACAGATACTTAATTATACAATATCAGAGAGCGACAATATTGGTTGTGACATTTTGCTAAAATTAATCGGAGGAACGGATTCTGTTCAAAAATTCTTGACTGCTAATCATTTCAGTGATATTTCAATCAAAGCAAACGAAGAACAAATGCACAAGGATTGGAATACCCAGTATCAAAATTGGGCAACTCCAACAGCGATAAACAAATTGTTAATAGATACTTATAACAACAAGAACCAATTATTTTCTAAAAAAAGTTATGATTTTATTTGGGACGTTATGAGAGAAACGACAACAGGAAGTAACCGATTAAAAGGACAATTACCAAAGAATACAGTTGTTGCTCATAAAACAGGAACTTCTGGAATAAATAATGGAATTGCAGCAGCCACTAATGATGTTGGGGTAATTACTTTACCGAATGGACAATTAATTTTTATAAGCGTATTTGTTGCAGAGTCCAAAGAAACTCCGGAAATTAATGAAAAGATTATTTCAGACATTGCAAAAATAACGTGGGATTACTATTTGAATAAATAAAAAACTACCGCTAACATTTTATAAATTCCATGGCGGTGTCAGTGGTATGCGAGCAGCGGATTCCCGCTCAATCTCTCGTCCGTAACCGGACAGAGATTCACACGCAATCCGCCACGTAACTTATAATTTTCCGTTCTACGAAACTTTGGTCATTTAAAAATAATTTTTATATCAAAAAGTGACATATAGTTGTCAACAATTATGCGGTATAATACTTTTATCTTGACGGATATTAAAAAAAATGGAGGGAAAAAATGGAAAAAATTTATGGAGATTTAGTACAATTTACAGAGTTTATGCCTTCTGTGGATTTGGCATTACATCAATATTTATTGATGGGTGATGAAGCAATCTTAATTCAAACCGGAACATTAAATTACTCAAAGGAGTTAATTCCAAAATTGAAAGAAGTCTTGGATGGTAAAAACTTGAAGTACATTTATGTTTCACACTTTGAATCAGATGAGTGTGGTGGATTATCTGAAATATTAAAAGCATATCCAGATTCAAAAGTAATTTGTTCAGAAACAACTTCAAGACAACTTATGGGATTTGGAATTACATTTAATGTAGTTGTAAAAAACGGTGGAGAATTCATAGAAGAAAATGGATATAAATTAAGATTTCTAAAATATCCATCTGAAATGCACCTTTGGGATGGGTTACTGATGTATGAAGAAAATAGAAATGTACTTTTTAGTAGTGATTTATTTTTCGGATTTGGAAAGATTCATGGAGAAGTAAGATGTGGAAATTGGGAAGAAGAATTAAAAAATAGTGGAGCATTTCAAATATCACAAGAATTAGTAGCTGAGATATCAAAACTTTCTCCAAAATTTATTGCAACGGGACATGGACAGTGCATAGAAATTAAATATTAATTAAAATGGCATATTGTTATCCAATGTGCCATTTTTTTATTAAAAAAGTTAAACTTTATCATCAAATGTAGTAAAATAAAGTGTTATTAAGAAAAGGGTGGATAACTCAAAATAATAAGAATGTTACTGAAATTTATATAAAATAAAGCTTCGTAGAACAGAGTGTATATGCAATCCATTCACCGTATGGCTATCGCCATGCAAGTAAGCACATTCGCCAGTCCATGCGGACGCAGGTAAGGCACATTGATTTGTATGGCTCTTTTTGCCATATGAGGCAGACGGTTCACGGACTGCACATACAGGCGAGAAGTTATGAATAAATTATCACCCCCAAACACAGAAGCGACCGCATTATGCGGTCGCTTGTTTCATTTATTCCCTCTTATCCTTCCTATACTCCCAAGGGGCTTGCGGATTAAAGTCTGCCCATAATCCTACTTTCTTTCTCCTCGCTTCCGCTTCCCAGTCTTGGGGTCTGCCCCGCGAACGAGGGCAATACTCCCACAAGAAATTTTTCACAAAAGAATAAATCAAAAAGTTTAATAAATAGTTTATAAGTTAAACTTTTACAGATTAAAATTACTTTTTTCAGTTGATTTTAGCCTTTTTTTATGGTAAAATTTAGCATAAAAGTTTAATTTACAATGTTTTATAAAGTGAGGGATGTTTGTGGAAGTAACAGTTTATGAAGAGAAAACTATAAAACAAAATAAATCTGAAATGATTGAGTATAAAAATAAAAAGAAAAGTTATTATGAAGAAGAAATAAAATATTTAAAAGAAGCTGAAATTTTAAATTTTTTATCTGGAATAGAAAATGACTTTCATCAAATGCTCTTTTTATTTTTATTTGAAACGGGAGCTCGTGTTAGTGAAGTTCTTTCAGTAAGACTAATGGATATTGATTTTAAAAATAGTACTGTTAAACTATCTACTTTAAAGAGAAGGAAGAAAAATATAGTAAGAGTACTTTCTATTTCATCTTTACTAATGAATAAAGTTTTAATTTATGAGAAGGAAAAAAACTTTGCAAAAAGTGACTTTCTATTTGCTAAAAAGACTGATAATAAAGCTATTAGTATTCAAGCAGTTAATAATGCAATAAAAAAGTATTTTAAGAAAATATTTAATGAAGAATATCAAGAAATGGCTCATCCTCACACATTAAGGCACTCGAGGGCTATACAACTACTTAATTCTGGAGTGAATATAATGCAGGTAAAAGAGATATTAGGTCATTCTAATTTAATGAATACTATGATTTACTTGAAATATTCAAATAAGGATATTCAAAATAGTATGAAGAAGTCAAATGAATTAATGGGAATTTTTTAATAACGATGGCTTTCATATTATCAAAACAGCAGAGAGATTTACTTTTGACATTATCTGAAGATATTAGTTCAGAAGAAGTTTTAAAAAATTATAGTTTAAGCACTTATGACAAAGAAATTATAAATAGTCATCGAGGAAATAGTAATAAATTTGGATTTGCACTGCAATTATGTTTAATAAGACATAAAGGTAGAGCTTTTAGTTCTTATGATTTTATTCCAAAAAAGATATTATTATTTCTTGAAGAACAATTAAAAATACCAAAAGAAGGACTAGCTAATTATACAAAAGAAACGACTATTTTCAATCACTATAAAGAAATAAGAGATATTTATGGATTTCAAATTTATTCTGGTAAATTAGATAAAGAGATAAAACATTCTCTTGAAAGAGAAGTGTTTAGAAGTAATGACGGTTTATTTCTGATATCTCACCTATTACTTCAATTTAAATTAAAGAAAATTATAATTCCAGGAATTACAGTAATTGAAGACTTAGTCTCTAAAATGATTTTAGATAGTGAGACAAAAGCAATAAAAGAGTTAAATAAATTTATAGATCAAGAACAGAAAATGAAAATGGATAAATTAATAAGCTTTAATGAAAAAGAAGTAGATAATAATATTACTTGGCTAAGAGAATTTACAGGTAAAAGCACACCTGATGAATTTCTTAATATAATGAAAAAAATAAAGAAAATAGAGTCTTTAAAACTAAAGATAAAAATAGACAAAGTTCCTAGTTATATAATAGAGCAATATATCAAGCTAGGAAAAAGATATGATCCTTACTCTTTAAGAAGATTTTCTGCAGAAAAAAGATATGCATTAGTTTCAGTTTTCTTAATGGAGCTTTTGCAAATATTAATTGATAGAGTAATTACTATTCACGATGTTAAAATGACTTCGGTATTCTCTAGTATTAGGAAAAAACAAGAAGAAAGTGTAAAGACACAAAAGAAAATTATAAAAAGTACTGTAGAAGATTATATTTTTCTTGGAAATTTAATTATAGAAGCGAGAGAGAATAAAGAAGATCTTAACTATATGATTGAAAAGAATATTGATTCGGGCTATTTATTAAAATCATTAGAAAATGCTAAAAATCTTTCAAATAAAACTCATAATGATTCGTTAAACTTTATTAACAATTATTATAATTCTTTTAGAAGGTACTCGCCTACATTATTAAATTCTCTTAGATACACTTCAATAAACGAACCGTGTAAAAACTTAATAACTGCAATTGAAGTAATTAAAGACTTAAATAAAACTAAAAAAGTAAACCTTCCAGATGATATAGATATATCATTTACTAATAAGAAGTGGCAAGTGATAATTAATAAAAAAGAAGGAGCTGAAAAAAGGCATTATTTTGAGTTAGCTGTTTTAAATGAACTTAGAAATAAGATTCGTGCTGGAGATATTTCTGTCTCTGGTAGTAAAAGTTATAAAAACTTTGAAGAATATCTTATACCAAAGGAACAATGGGAAATAGAAAAATCAAATACAAGGCTATCTGCACCTTTATCTATTGATGAATACTTTAAAGAAGCAGAAAAGAGGTTAAAACCTCTTTTAAAATGGTATTCGGAAAATTATGAGACATTAGATGAAATAATTGGAGAAGATAATAAACTACATCCAAAACTAGTTGAAAAAACAACACCTGAAGAATCTAAAGCTTTAAGTAAAGAATTGTATAAATTAGTTCCAAAGATAGGCTTGCAAAATTTGTTATTAGAAGTTTCAAACATAACTGAATTTCAAAAATATTTTTCTAATTTAACAAATGATAAAACAATTGAATCAAAAGAAGATTTAATAGCTTTAATTTTTTCAATAATGGGCATAGGAACAAATGTAGGTTTATCAAAAATATCCGAATCATTAACAAATATTTCTTACAAGCAACTTGCTTATACTTCTGATTGGAGAATATTAGAATCTAATCTTTATAATGCAATATCTACAATTGTAGATTGTCAGCTAAAAGAACCTATTACAAAATGGTGGGGTGATGGAACTACTTCCTCTTCTGATGGAATGAGAGTAAAGTCTGGTGCTAAGTCACTTAATTCTTCTCATAATCCACACTTTGGGTCTGAAAAAGGTTTTACAATATATAGATTTGTTAATGATAAATACTCGGCTTTTTATTCCACCATAACGAACCCTAGTGCAAGGGATGCAATTCATGTAATAGATGGATTATTAAAATATTCAGCTGAAACTAAAATAAAAGAACATTATACAGACACTGCAGGTTATACAGACCAAGTATTTGCTTTAATGTCTATTATGGGATTTACTTTTGCACCAAGATTAAGAAATTTACCTGACTTAAAATTATACTCCTTTGATAAAAATGAGTTTCCTAAGTTAAAAAACCTAATAACAGGAACCACAAATAAAGATTTAATTAAAGAAAATTACGATACAATCCTAAGGTTATCTCATTCTATATTTGAAGGGAAAGTCTCAAGTGCATTAATCTTAACTAAGTTAGGTTCATACGCTCGAAATAATAGTGTTGCAAATGCATTAAAAGAAATGGGTAGAATAGAAAAAACTATTTTTATTCTTAAATATGCTTCTGATCCAAAGTTTAGAAAAAGAATTCAAATAGGTCTAAACAAAGGAGAAGAAATGCATGGAATGGCAAGAAGTGTATTTTTCGGTAAGAAAGGATACTTTTGGGAACACGAATTACAAAAACAGCTTCAAAAATCTAGCTGTTTAAACTTAATATTAAACTCTATTGTTTTATGGAATACAAAATATTTATCAAAAGCATGGAGCTATTATAAAGAAAAACATCCTGATGCAGATGAAGAGCTTTTAAAACATATCTCTCCATTAAATTGGGAACATATTAATTTTCTAGGGAAATACTCTTTAGATTTTGAATTTGAACACGAAGAAGATAGTTTAAGAAAACTAAATATTTAATAGGAGTTGATGAAAATGGAAGCAATAAGACAGTTTGTAAGAATAACTGAAGACCATAGAATATCTATCGAGATACCTTCTACTATACAGGCAGAACAATTAGTTGAAGTTATTATAATTGCTAAAGAAAATTATAATAGACAAAGTAAAATGGAAAATCTTAAAATGGCAATGAAAGATCCTATGTATTTGCAAGATTTAGAAGAAATAAATAATGATTTTAAATATATTGATGGTGAGGAGTGGTAAAATGAAATATAGATGGTCAATATATTTAGTAAATTTAGATCCAGTCATTGGATCAGAACAAGGAAAAACAAGACCTGTATTGATTATAAGTGATGAAGAGATTAATACTATATTACCAGTTGTAAACGCTTTACCAATAACCTCATTTAAAGAAGGTCGTAAAATTTATGCTAATGAAGTTTTTATTAATAAAAATGATACAGGTTTAAATAAAGATTCTATTATTTTAACATATCAAATTAGAACTTTAGATAAGAAAAGATTAATAAAAAAACTAGGAGAAATAAGTAACGAGGAAATTAAACAAAATATAATGGATACTCTTTCATTTCAATTAGGAATTCAAAGTTAAAAAAAGCTAAGTAATTATTGAGGTAGCTAAGAAAAAAATACTGTGAAAAATTTCTTATGGGAGTTTTGCCCTCGTTCGCGGGGCAGACCCCTAATAGAGCCAAATTTTTTATAGATAATGAAAAAAATGTCCAGTATATCAGCAATAGAATTAAATCTGCTGTTGATAAATGTATCTTTGACTGTAATAATCTAATTATTATAGGTCATTTCTGCCCTGAGACAGCCGAGGCTCTTATGCAGAATTTGGAATACATAAGAAATCATAACATTGAGTTGGTATTTGCAGATGAGATTTTAGAGTAAAAAAAACAGCTCGTTTCATTTTGAAACGAGCTGTTTTTTATTTTTTTTGTATAAATTTCTAAATTTTCACCTACGCAAATCATTCAAATGTTCTATTAATGTATCTATTTTATCTTTTGTATCCTTATAGTTTTTACCATTAAAATCTAGGTTATCATTCAACCATTCTGCTGTTTCAGTTTTTCCATTTTCAATAGCTATAAGATATCCATTATTGCCATCATTATTCTCTGTATCCTTATACTTTTTACCATTAAAATCTAAATTTACATTCAGCCAATTTGCTGTTTCGGTGTTCCCATTCCCACAAGCTACTAAAAATCCATTATTGCCATCATTATTCACTGTATCCTTATAGTTTTTTCCGTTAAAATCTAAATTTGCATTCAGCCAATTTGCTGTTTCGGTTTTACCCTTTATACAAGCTACTAAAAATCCATTATTGCCATACTTATCAACTATATCCTTATACTTTTTTCCGTTAAAATCTAAATTTGCATTCAGCCAATTTGCTGTTTCGGTTTTACCATTATAACAAGCCATTAAAAATCCATTATAATCATCATTATCAACTGTATCCTTATACTTTTTTCCGTTAAAATCTAAATTTGCATTCAGCCAATTTGCTGTTTCGGTTTTACCATTATAACAAGCCAATAAAAATCCATTATAACCATAATTATTAACTGTATCTTTATACTTTTTTCCGTTAAAATCTAAATTTGCATTCAGCCACTCTGCTGTTTCGGTTTTCCCATTTATACAAGCTACTAAAAATCCATTATCGCCATCATTATTCACTGTATCTTTCAAGTTTATATCTAATTTTATCAATGTTTTAATCAAATATATATTCCCGTTTTTACAAGCCCACAAAAAAGGATTATCTCCAAGGTAATCATAGCTGCTGCTTCTCTTTTTTATCCAAGTACCAATATTTTCTGCTATTTTTGCCAATACAAAATTACTGAATATATTTTCACTATTGTTATTGGCAAACAATTCGGAATATTGAAATATTCCGGCAGTCTTCTTTATTGCCGATATTGGTTTAGAATTTGATATTTTAATATTTTCTATAACATCATAATGTTCTTCCAATATATTCTGATAATCCTCATTTTCCAATTCTACCCCTTCAAAATTGCATCCTTTTATTATCAATTTTTCACTTAACATAGAATTTTTGAATATTTTATAGAGAGCTACATCTTTTTCAATTTGTTCTCTATATTCTGTATTTGGTATTATTTCCAGTATAAATTCCAACGGGACTTTATTAGATAGATTATACAAAAAACCTATTGTTTTGGATTTATGGGGAGTATCTTCTATTTTATCAATCAGATATTCTATTCGGTTTCTTTTTACATATATTATTTTAGTTATATCATCTATCGTGAAGTATAATAGTTTATTTTTTCTGTCATATTCTGTTCTAACATATGGATTGTAATTTTCCGATTGATATATATTTGTTATATCTATATTGTTTATATCTATTTCTAAGCCTATTATATTATTAAAATTTATAAACAATCTGCTTTTATCATCATTATATGTTTCTATTCTATCTGCACATTTCAAACTGTTTTTATCTATATTTTTAAAATTAATAGTTTTCTTTGTTATTTTACTGCCTTTTTTCAGGATAAAAGATTTATTTATATCATCAAAATCCAATTCTATATCATCAAATATCATTAAATCCATGTATTTATTAAAAACAGATTCCTTTATTTTTAAATCTATTTCCTTTTCTATTTTATTTATTATATCTATCTCTGATCTTTTATCATCATAATGTAATATTATTTTTTTATTTTTATACTCAATTTTATTTATTCCTATATTTTTTATACTAAGAATATATTTTCCTGATTCTATCTCTTTATCTGTATAGTAATTTCCATTTTCATCAAAAAAACGATTATCATTTTTATTAAGCAGAAACAATCTGTTATCTCTTACAAATATTATATTATCTTGATCATCATATACAGAACATCCGAAATCATATCTATTTACAATTACTCCATTTTTATCTAATTCTACACTTTCCATATTATTTGATAAAAGTATCTTATTGCCTATACTACTGTATGATATCTGCTTGATATCAGGCGGAATAGTCATATTAAAAAGATTAGATACACCTATTTTGCTGTATGAAAAATCTGCTGCTAAATATTTTTTATCAAATTTACAGCTCCTACTACATATTACTCCGTTTATATTTACCTTTCTAAGATCAAGTCTGCTAAGATCACAGCCGCTAAGTTCCCCACGAGCTGTTTTTATTATCTCTACAAGGTTGTATACTCCATAACCAATATTCTCCTCATTAAACTCATCACGATATTGATTTAAAAATTTCATTATAATATTATTATTTTGGGGAAGTATCCATTGTTTATTATCTATGTTATAGACAGGTTTGTTTTTATATTCGCCTGTCAAATCCGATATATACTTTCTTATCTTTGAAGACAACGTTTTTTCTTTTATTATCGGTTTAAACATTCATATCATCTCCTAAAATAAATTTTAACACACCTGCTAAGTGTCTCATTGTATTATAATTGATATTTTTATCTTATTATTTTCTATTATTCCTTTATCAATATTTCCAGCTCTTTTCCATAAAAACTTATCCCTATTTTTATAGGATTATCTACTTCTATACCATAGTTTTTATTTTCTATCTGTTCCAATGCTGTCTTTGCATCATTTTCCAAATCTTCTCTCTTTTTACTTACTTTAAATTCAAATATATAATTCGGTAATTTTCCGTCTTTTGATTTCAATAACAGATCTACTCTGCCTGTTCCATATTCTCTGTTTGATTTTATCTCATACACATCTTTTAAGCCGAATACAAAACCAAGTATAAGATTGTGATAATACTGCTCGTATTTTTTCAAGTCATAATAACTTACTGCCGTTAAAAACAATTCTCCCAAAAGTCCTTTAAAGTTTTTTATATCTTTATTCTTTAGATAATTTAATAATTTATTAAATCCTGTAATATCTCTTCCTGCTAAAGTTTCAAAAGTACTTATATAAAAATCTCTTACCTCTTTATTTACAAATCTCAGCTCTTTTTTTTCCGTCAATGATAAATATCCACTGAATAACATTAAGTTCCATACTGTTGTAGGAGTATCCAATATTTCAAAACTTATATTTTCTTCTAATTTTATCTCTATATTTTCCCCTTTTATTAACTTCATCAATTCCTCATAGTTGTCTTTGCTTATATTGCTTAAACACTCTCTAATCAGATCATTACTACTTGTATTTACCTGGCAGCCGCAGGATTTTTCATTGACTTTTATGAAAAACCCACAAGGCCAATGTGGTTTCAATTCTTCCGTATCAATAAAATTTATTATCGACCAGGGATTATATACCAAATCATTACCAAATACATAGCCGTTATACCACTCTTTTACTTCTTCCATTTCATATTCCATATCATAATGATTCAGCATCTCTTCTACTTCTTCTTCTCTTAACCCAAAATAATTAAATTGATTTCTTATAATACTATCAACTTTTAAATTATTTAAACCGCTGAATATACTTTCCTTTGCTACTCTCAATATTCCCGTCATTACTGCTTTTTCCAATGCTATATTATCTTTTAATATTGCACTGTATATATTTCTAAAAAAGTTTATCCCTTCCTTAAAATAACCATTCATATGAGAGGCTATTATCGGCTGATCATATTCATCTATCAGCACTATCGGTTTTACTCCATGATATTTATACAACAGTTCACATAAAAATTTTAAGCTGTTTTCATAATCTGTTTGATTAGATTTTCCTGTTGCTATATTTATAAAGTCTTCTTTTTCAAAAAAATTTAATTTATCAATTAAAGATTCGTATTCTCTGTATATATTTTTTATTGTACCCTTCGTTTTCTCATAACAATTTTCCCACGTTAATTCTTTTACATCTTTAAAACTTATATATATAACTGGATATTTCCCCTGCTTTTCCATTATGCTCTCTTCTTTTTCTATCAACAAACCATTAAATAGTTCTCTATTTCTTTCTACATTCTTATTTGTAAAAAAATACTTCATCATTGACATATTCAAACTTTTTCCAAATCTTCTCGGTCTTGGCAGCAATATTATTTTTGAATCTTCTGCTTCCATTATAGACTTCATCAATAATGATTTGTCTGCAAAATAATAGTTCGATCTTATTAAATTATCAAAGTCATCTATACCTATCGGTATTCGCTTTTTTCCTGTTCTCATTTCTTATCACTCTCCAAAATATTCCCTTTTATATATTATACAATAAATATTGATTAAATTGAACTAAAATTCACCTGTTAACCTCATTGCACGATAATAATTTTCTGAAAACTCATTAAATACTACAAGTTTTTGTTTTGTGTATTCTCCCGGAAGAAATAATACCACTTTTTTAAAATCGAATATATTCTGCAAATTTTCTAATAATTCATGAGTTCTTATGATTGGAAAAACCTTTCCTGTTCCAATTATGCAAACAATATTTTTATCTTCCGATCTTTTCTTTATCTCTTCGATAACAACATCTAAATTCACAGATTTTGCTATTGAAATATAAAATCTTTCTGTTCCTTTTCTCGCTTCCATATCGAAAGAATTATCAAACAAGTTTTCTGATTTAAGTCTTTCTAACATTAGCTCAAACAAGTCTATGACTAACAATTGTACTGTACTAGAGCCTTCAAATTTTTTAGTAAGGTCATTCTCCACAAAATCTCTAACTATTAATTCCTTGTCAGGAGGATAATCAAATATATAAAAAGGAATCTCATTTCCTAAACCTTTATTATTAAGAAAGTCCTCTCTAGCAAATCTTTTTTTTATTCCATTTAATCTATCTTCTATATTTTTTTCCATCTATTTTTACTCCTTTTTCATACAAGTAATGCTTTAGATATTTCTTGCCCATATTCCATTCGAATATTTTTAGTAATATCTCCTGGTATTAATGGATTAGTAATCCTCCAATTCTGTTCTTTACCTTTTACTAAATATCTTGCCTCACTTAGATAGGTTTTAATTTTAACTATTAGTTTTTTCTTACTTACTTCTGTCCACTTACTTACTTCTTCTATCTGCTCGCTCTTTTCTGAAAAAAACTTTATAAACTCATGGTCATTAATGTTTTTATCCATTAAAACATATTTTTCTTGTAGTATCTCATACATAAAATCAAACACTATTTTTTCATTTAACACGATAGATACTAAATTAATAAACTTCCCAACATCTGGAGCTTCTTCTGCAAGTCTATTTATTAAAAAATCATTTAACACAGATATTCTTTTATAAACTGTTTGAAATTTCTTTTTAAGGTTTCTTTCATTATTAGCTTCTAAAAGATCGTTTTCTTTTACATATTTAAACAACTCTGTCCTAGATAATTCTTTATTATTTTTAAGTACATTGGCAACTTTTTTAGCCTCTAAATAATAAAAGTTTTCATTTGTTGTTGCTCTATATTTCATCATAACTATCACTCATTTCTAATTTAATCCTAATGCTTTCATTACTGCTTCGATAGGATCACTATAAAATATTGGTTGAACCTGCGATACTAATTGTGGAGGAACTGTTGCTAGATCGGTGATATTTGCTATAGGGATAAGTGCTTTTTTAGCTCCTGAATCAACACATATTTGTAGTACTGATGCAAGGTCAGATATTTTATAAATTGTACCTGACATCTCCATTTCTCCTAATACCGCTAATTGTTGAATAACCTGTCTATTTAAAGAAGTGGAACACATAGATATAAAGCTTCCCAGTGTAATATTCTCGCTTATCCCTACATTTTGGATATCTTGTACAGTTACATAATAATCTTTTTCTTTTACTGAAATAATTCCACTTACTCTTTTTGAATTCACTGTCAAATAGTTAAATGCCTTTTCTAATGAATTCTTTAATTTTTTATCTGAAGGCTTTAGTTTTCCACTACCTGCAGTTAATTCTGTATCATATTTATATAGTCCGTAATTCCCTTTAATATTTTCTGACACTGAAAACACAGCTCCTGCTTTTAACTGTCCTTCAGGGATTAGTTTATCTCCACCTTGCTCTTTTAATGTAACATAAAATTCCTCATTAGAATCTTTATCTATATATGAAAAATGAGTATCATAAAATTCCATACCACCTATTTTTTTTAGCTGTTCTTTTACTCTCCTTCTATATGATAAAGCTTTTTCCAAAATTTCTCTTATATCTTCTTTGTCATAGTTTCCATGTGGATACAATAATTTTACAAGTCCTGATACAGTTTTTCTGACAGCTATAACATCTCTTTGGTTTAAATCTCTACCAAGAGTAAAATAACTATCCAAAGAATCTCCATAAGAAACTTTTCTTAATTCTCTAAATATTTCTGCCATATAATCAACTATAAAACCAAACTCTTTAGTAAAGTATTCCGGTCTCATTTTAGGGATCTCCCATCCAGGAAGATAAGCGTGCATTCTATCAAAGAAAGCGGAATCATAATTCATTTCTGGTGGAAAATCTACTAACAAATGAGCTGTTCTTACTAAAACATCAATACTTTGATTAATATTACCAACAAATACCATTGAAGCATTAGCATTTTTCTCTTCTTTTCCTCTAGCAAAAGATCCAGAAGCCATATAATCTTTCATTATTTGGATACCATCTTTATCTTTAAACTTAATTCCTGCAACTTCATCAAATGCAACTACATCCCAGTAACCAACTAACCCTATTTGTCTTCTTGCCATATTATAAAATAAGTTTGCAACAGTAGTTTGCCCTCCTGAAATAAGTATTGAGTTGGGACTAATCTCTTTATAGATATAAGATTTACCTGTACCTCTTGGTCCTAACTCACACATATTAAAATTATTTTCAACCAACGGAACAAGTCTTGTTAGTAAATGCCATTTTACATTATCATCTAAATAATTCGGCTCCATTCCAGTAGACCTAATAAGGAAGTTTATCCACTGTTCCTTATTAAATTGTTTTCTTCCCTCTTTTATTTCCTGCATATCTAGATTAGCAATCTGTATTGGTTTTAGTTTATCTATCATAAACGGTGATATGTTTTTCTCCAATTCATCATAATGATATGAAAGATTTAGTATACACCAGATACCACCAGCTAAAAGTTTTTCAAATTCTTTAACATAATTAGCAGTAACTAATATATTAGCAACACCTAAGTTTGAAAGTGTTGCCTCATATCTATCAGCTTTCTCATTAAGTTTCACAGTTACTTTATCTATAACTGTAAATGTTCCTTTTTCCTTTATTTTTGATTTAATTTTTTCAGCTTCATCAGGTCTAACATAGTTGTCTGCTAATATCCCTTTAACTCTTGCTATCCCATCTTTTATTAATCCTTCATCATTGCTAGAACAATACATCCCTAATAAATATTCAAGCACATAAACAGGGACATTTGCTCCTCCCTTAATTTTAGTGACAAGATCTTTTCTAACAACTTTACCATCAAAAGCTTTATTTGCAATTAAATTTATTTTCATTCTTCACCCCACACTAGAATTCAAAATCATTTGTGATTCCGATATCTATTCTGTATTTTTCATCAAATAATATTTCATTACTATCAACATCTATAACTTTTAAATAATAGTCTTTATTCTTTTCAAATTCCATAGCTTTAAGAGTTAAAGATATCTCTATCTCTGTGCTATTTTCTTTAGAATTTATAGATACTTGTTTTTCATTACTTATAGGATTTATTCCATCATATAACCCAATTTTAATAACTCTTCCTAATACTTTTTCAATCTCATTTACTGCTTCCACTTGTACAAACTTAAATTTACTAACATTATTTCTGATTTTTCTAGATAACGATATAAATTCAACACTTACTTTTGTTGTTTCTATTTTATTATTTCTAACATTTTTATATTTAATTACCGGTATAACTATTTCCTGAAGGCTAGCTCCGCCATGTACATAATTTATACCACCGCCAGGCAATTTAAATCTTAAATTTTGTTTAGGAATTATAGCCTTTATACCTTTATTTTTAAATAGGTAATCCATATTTATTAATATCGTACCGTTCTTTTCTATATCTTTTCCTAAATAAATAAATCTTTTAGTTGGCGAACCAATAGTTGCAATATCTTTAGCTTCCAGTTTGTCATAATTTTCCAAACTCTCTCTTTGATAGATAAATCCATGATCCGCTGTAATTAATATATTGCTTGCACTTAAAGTATTTGTTAAAAATTTTACTCCTTCAACTAACTCATTAATAGTATCTCGACAAGCTTCAAATACATTAATTTCTGTCGCTCTTTCATCCCCTACTTTATCAATTACATTATGATATATATATATAACTTCTTTCCCTTTACATACTTCTCTTATCTCATTTCGACCTAGTTTTTTTATATCTTCAAACTGTAAAGCTACTGAATTAGTGTTTTCTTGAATCAAAATCTTTTCTCTTTTTTCTCTATCCGGAACAGGTATATCCTTTACCTTTATCTCCCCATTAACTAATTCTATCTCATTATTATGCGGTAAAAGTGATGCCATACCTAATCTTGTATATGAAGGAGCATTCCCAAACATAGTTTCCAAATCAATTTTATTACTTTCAATTCTTGATGACAGGTTTTGCATAAGTTCTGTTGCAACCTCATATCTTAATCCATCCGAAACAATAACAAAGACTCTCTCTTTTTTAGCTGAAATATAGTTATTATAAAACTCATGTTGATTTTTATAGTTTATTAATTTCCAGTTATTTTTAATAGTCTCTAGAGAATTATCCCAATATTTCATTATATCAGATTGAAGCTTATTAATATACAGCTTTTCTATTTTTTCTCTTAACTGTTCTAATTTCTCTATACCTTTCATTTTTACTTTATCATAATTTTCATAGAAACGTCTATAATACAAATCTATTTGATAGTATTTTTTCAAATAAGCTTCATATATTTCTTCAACATCTCTTTCTCTTACTTCAAAACCTCTACTCATATCCAATAGTTCTATAGAAAAAGATAGTGCTTTATATATCTCTTTGATTTTATCATTCCATGGACTAACATCTCTTCTTAAATTAATCCATTCTCTATAATTATCATAGTCTGTTAATCCATCTAATATATATGTAGATATCTTATCTAATATATAACTATCAACAACTCTAAAAGTATTTACTAGTACTAATTTTTCAAATTCTATGTTTTGAATATGTTGAGATATTTTTAACTCTTTTTCTACTGATTTTGATAATTTCATAAACTCATCTCTGTCTTTAATACTATTCATCCAATGTTCTATAAATACATAAACACTTTGAGCTTTAGATTTAGCTTTATTATCAAGTTGAAGAGGTGGTTGTTTTTTTATTGTATAGTACATATGAATCAATAATATAGTATTAAATAGATTTCTTACATTAGGTGTATCAAATGTCAGTCCAAAAATTTTCTCTATATATCCCCAGAATAACTCTATGTCTGCAAATTTAGATATATTTTCGTAATATTCATTCTCTTCTTCTATTCCTTTAATGAATATCGATTTAAGTATCTCCTCTATATCTAAAACTTTAGTATTAGTTAATACGGCTAATATTCCTATCTCAATATCTGATACTGTTGGTTTATCCGGCAGAACATCTTTTAGTTTCTTTTTTCGCTCTTTATTATCAAAAAATGTTTTAAATCTTTTAACTACATCTCTATAATTTTTATCAAAGCTAAATTCTTCAATAATCATTGAAGGTTCATCAGCTATAAACTCTTCAGAATATAGTAATATGTCTATTAGTAAATTTTCACTTGATTTAGGTCTTTCTTCTGATGAATAAATCAAATAATTACTCTCTTTATCTTCATGTTCAAGAGTATACTTTAATTTGAATATATTATTTATTCTGTTTTTTTTGTTTTTAGTGATCTGTAAAATCTTCACATCATACTCAGATATTTTCTCTTTAATATTTTCCAATAAATCAGCGTAAGCTCCACCATCGTCATACCAAAATAATATTTTACGTTTATATGGATGAATAGGAGCATCTGAATATTTGTTTTTTAGTAGTTCTATTATTTTTTCTTCCTGCATCTATTTTCTCTCCCTTGTTTTAGGATTTTAATAATTTCAAATTTCCAATAAAAAAACCTCCCATACTTTGGAAGGTTAATATCTTTAATACTCTTTTGAAAATATCATTAATTGGGTAAAATCCTCTAGCTGACCAAAATTTTCAAACCCAAGTTCTTCATATCTCTTGATTAATTGTTTATTTTTTTCTAAATCTCCATCTACTTCTATTAAAACAATTCTTCCTCCTATTAGACTTTTGATCTCATTTATATATGCAAATACATAATCTAATATTCCTTCTAATCTAATAGTTTCTTTATTATAAGAATCGTTTCTTCCAATCTGACCAATTAAAAAAGCAAAAAATAATTCATCATCATAATCTTTATTTTTAACTATCTTCAACTCTTTTTTCTTATTTTTCGATATATTGTGGTGTTCTTGAATTTTCATAGGTCTTATTGCTATTGTAAAATAAGCAACTATATCGCTATTTACTTCATTAATTATTAAATAAGTTCTTGAAATGTTTTCTTTTTGCATCCTAATTGCATTATTATGCAAGTAAGATTCAACATCTCCATTTTTAGCACAAGAAAAAGTTTTAAGATATTCTGTTAATCTATTTTCAGCTATCGAAAATACTTTTTTTCTTTCATCCTTAGATAGTTTTCTTTGCTTAATTCTTATATCATCACTGCTAATATATTCAACATCATCATTTTTTAATTCATCAAACTCACTATAAATTTCACTAATATAAAAATCCTCAAGCAAATCTTTTAAGGTAATTATTCCTAACTTAATCATTTAATATTTAGATAAAATAGATTTAACTACTCTTCCTCTAGTATCGTTTTCTTTTTTTCTTATATCTTTTATTGATGATTTTAAGTTAGTTGATGATTCTGAAGACATAGCTGATTTAAACTTTTTAATTGATTCTTTGTCTGTAATGACTATATTTCTTGTAAATGATTTGGTAGCCATTTTTATCACATCCTTGTATAGTTTCTTATCTTAATTATACTACACTTTTGAGTTAAACACAAGTATTAGTTAAATTAATCCTTCCAAAATATTCAGTTTTCAATGTCCATTTTTACAATATAAGAATATTATAAAATTTAAGGCTTCAACCCTGATTCCTTATACAATATATCATATAACTTCCCATAATTGACTAATACTCCATCATCCAGATCCAAACTTATTTTATGCTCTGTAAAATATTTAACACTCTCATCATATTTTTTGATCTCGTTAATTTTATCAGAAATAAGTTTTTCTTCTTTTTCCAGTTTTTTTCTTTCCGGACCAGCAGCTTCTTCAATGTCTTTTGCTATTGTAGTAAGCTCTGCATCAAGTTTATTTTGATATTTAAGCATATAATCTTGCCTAATTCTACCAACAGTATTTTCATCATATCTATGCAGATAAACTAGAGCATTAAAAGCTTTTCCTTTTTTATCAGATTGGAATAACCAGTAGATTGGTCTTTTCTTATATCTTTTCATATGATCTTCTGCAAATTCATTTAGGAAATATCTTCTAATACACTCTTTTGAGGTTTCTGTTTTTTTCTTACCTAGAGCTTCTGCTATAAACAATAAATTCTCCTCTAAAGTCGTTTCTCCGTAGATTACCTTTACTACTTCTACAAATCTTGATACAATATCATCTTCAAAATATTCCATATCTAATATTGGGATAATTCCATCATCATCTGGGATGAATGATGCATTTGTTATTTCATGCCTTATTTCCTCGTTACCTTCTCTATCTAATCCCTTTATTATGATTTTTTTAGAATTTTCATTTTCTTCAACTATTAGTTTATCATCGCTGTTTGCCATTATTAATCCTGGTTTATCTAATGAATATCGTCCCATCATTACGCCGACGGCATATGATATAAATTGTTTTATTATTTCATCTATTTGGAATTCTAATTTTACTCCTCTATTATATAAATATCCTTCAGGTGTTTTTTCTTTTTCTTCTATTTCTTGTTTTGATTGTTCTGGTGTTTTTATATCCACTATCTTTGCTTCATTTTTTAGTAGCGTTATATCATTAAAGTCTACATCTGGGGTCATTTCATCTTGTAGTTCATATATTTCTATGAATAATCGGTTTAATTCTTCTTCGTTATGGTGCATTTGGACGAATTGTGATGTCCAATGAGTGCAATAATTTTTGAATGCAACAGATATTTTTATAGGGGCAATGCCTTGTGCTTGCCCTTCTTTTTTTGACACGGATTCACACAGATTTGACGGATTATCTTTCCCCATATCTACGCTTTCCCTTCTCTTTATTAAAGAGAGGGGAACCAAAGGGGAGTGATTAAAATCCCAAGATGTTTCTCTGCTGTCCCATTCTTCTTTGGCTATGTCAATGCATTGTTGGGTTAGGGTGTCTATATTCTGATTAATTAAATCTTCATCTTTAAATATAATAGGTAATTTTTGTACGTCTCCACTTTGAAATGTCAATGTAGGGCTCAACATCTTATTTAACTCTATACATTCCTTTGAGTTCATAAATGCCATAATATATTTTTCAATACTCTCTTCAATAAATAGCATTGGTGATGCTGTATCAAAAATATGCCCTTCATGATTATATCTAACTCCAAAATTATTACTAGAAATTCTTGACCAAGTTATTCCACTTCTAAAATAAAATTCCTCATTCCAACACTGACTATTCTTTTTCTCTATTAAACCTAATTCTAGCTTTCTTTTTTTATAATTTTTGATATCTCTACCATCATTACCATAATTTATAACAAATTCATTATTTCCAAACCATTTTCTATAAGTTCCTCCTTTACTTAAAGGAAACCATTTTTTAAAACTCTTTTGTGCTTCATCCCTATTAAACATTAAAATTCCTAGTTTTTTAAATTCAATTTCATTCCATAACCGTAAAAATTTATCATTTTCTCCACTTTGTATTCCTACACTAGGCTTTGCAACATCCCCCAACTTCTGACTCGTAGCAAATATCTCCTTCACTCTATCACTAACCCAGTAAGCAATAGGACTTCCAGGGATTTTTTCAAAGTCTTTTTGATTGGCTGTGTATCTA
>JTFN01001334.1_pt1 | contig 21650 bp, 18 predicted proteins | sample 235401 | NCBI WGS metagenome assembly JTFN01 (sample SAMN03067589, study PRJNA260952) | activated sludge metagenome | biome: Sludge; feature: Wastewater; isolation source: CETP activated sludge from augmented bioreactor treating industrial... | place: India:Gujarat | collected 2013-04 | reverse complement strand
ATATTATCTGCAGATATTGTACTATCTGTGAAACGAACTTCTGGTTCACTATGAATTTTTGTTAAATCTGTAATATTTAATAAAAGAGTTTTCGTTGTTTCTCGATTACAGATATCTATTGCATGGATTGTTAAACGCGAAATCCCCCACGGAGAGGTGTTTAAAGGAATGTTTAAATCGATAGTTTCTTTAGGTTTATTTATTGCAAAGGGGATTTTTGCTCCATCATTAAATTGCCAATATACTTCTTGTATATAGCATTCAGCACTAACAGATGTTTTTATTGAATAATTATCTTCTGGATATACATCCATTCCATATGTGTACGGAATTTGTGCTTCTTTTTTCTTTGTATCTCCTATTGTTGTTTCACCAAATACAGGCTTTTCACCAATAGAAAAAAACTTTACTTGATACGGATTTCCTTTTTGACCATAGATATCGACTCCGGTAACAGTTACTGTATGCTCTCCAAAAGGAAGAACCTGACCAGGTTTTAGCAATACATCACTAAAAACACTGTCTACAGCCATCGTTTTTTCTTCTTCATCATCTATAGAGTAGATAATCGAAGCAACACCATCATCATCAAACGCTTTTCCACTTAAATATACATCGTCATAAACCTGTTGATCGGGGACAGGACTTGCTATTGCAATTGTTGGTTTATCTGCTTCAAAATCAAAAGGAATTATTCGTTTTTCTATTGTTTTGTTACCAACGGTATCAGTAGCAATTATGCTTATCTTACAATTTTTACCACCCAATTCTCTTGCATCAAAGGTTGTTGTCCAATAAGGATCCCCAGGTATAATTTCAAAATCACCACTTAACTCTCCAGCTTTCCAAGACAAACTTTGCATGGCTACCGTATCACGTACCAATCCTGCAATAGCAAACTCGCCATTTACAGCAGCATCTTGTGCTGGATAAATAAATTGTAATTCAGGAGCCGTGTTGTCTATAAAATATAAAAATGAATACACTCCATAAGACCCCTGTTCATCAAGTCCTTTAAACCAACAAACTTGAGGACCATCATCCATTTTTTTTGTATTTATTGGTAAATCAAAAGTCCAAGCTTTAATTGATTTATCATATTTAAGTTTTAATTCTCGAAAAATAGCACCTCTATCAAGAGAATACCATAACTTAGAAATTCCATTGCCATCAAAAACGGAACCTTTCAAGTGTATATATCCAGAGACAAGTTCTCCTGTTCCATGATTCTCAACTTCTGTTTTTGGAGTCTTTCTATCTAAGTTCCATGTAATTTGTGTTAAATGTCCTTTTAATCCATTTATATCGTATCCGTAAACACCAATTGTATGAGGCCCTTCAGCCATGTTGGTTGTATCAAGATAATATGACCAGAAATCAGTCCCCTCGGCTTGTTTTGGATTATCTTCATCACCATCAAAAATAAGTTCTACTTTAGAAACACCATCATCATCAATACAAGTACCTACAATATTAAGATTACCAGGTACTCTCTGTTGAGTAAGAGGGTTTGTTATAGTTGCGGTAGGGAAATCAGATTCAGGATCTATATAGAGGTTATAAGGACCAGCAACAGTCGTGTTACCACCTTGATCAGAAGCAGTAACCATAATGTTATATTTGCCAGTTTTTTTCTCAGAAACATCTATGCTTTCTTCCCAGCTGTCAAGGCTTTTAGTTTCAAGTTCATCTATTTCTTTTTTACCACTTGCAAAAACTACATTAAATGTAATTAAAGTCAAAAACAAAGAAACTACTACTTTTTTCAATTTTTATACCTCTTTTTTTTTAAAATCCTCTTATATTTTATATCCAAATATTCTAGCTGACAAGGATTAATAATTATATTATTATATGTTTATGATTAATTCTAAAGGGGGAAAAATCATGAACATCACAAGCTACTTAAAACGTATTTTTTTAATCTCTGTACTTGCTGTGGTTTTAATAGTATTCTCATTTTTAGTAATCATTTACGTTCAAAATTCTAGAAAAATACACATTGCATTTTATAATATCCCAGAATCAGTTCAGCAGACTCTAGAAATGCAAATTGATTCCTATTTTATTAATAACCAAAACAAAAGATCTCCAAGCTATTTAACAATTAACTCTAACGAATCTTTAGCTACAAGTGAAATAAAAAAAGCCTCAATTATAATTTGTTACACCGGCAAAAACCTAGCAAATTCTCAAAAACAAGAACTTCCGTTGTCATTATTTTCTAACATCCCTCGAACATTACGTTCTGCAAGTATAAAGGATGGGAAAGCCTACTTTTTGCCTTTGCTCATTGACCATTTTGAACTCGCTGTAAATACAAAAAAATATTCAAAGATGGAAGAAAGCACTTCTCTTTCAGATTTTCTTAACAAAGCAGAACAGATATCTAAAGAAACAAATAAGCCTTCTCTTTACTGTGCAGGAGCCTCTGATAGTCAACTGTTACAATTTGTAGGAGCTCTACAAGAAGCCATTACAGGCAAAGTCCCGTTAGATAGCTCTCTAAACTCTGTTTCTGAAGCAATCTCTTTATTGCAAGAACTCCGTTTTAAAGGAGTTGTCCCAAACGAATGGGTTAATTTATCAAATAAAGATATTGCTTATTTTATGCAACAAGAAAAAATTCCTTTTGCACTTTTGCCATTATCAGAACACCGTAATCTTTCATATAATGTTTCAAAAAATTACAAAACTTTTTTTATTCCTGCAAATAATAACGTAAAGATAAGAACTTTTACCGCTCCAACAATATCTGCTTTTATACCAACACATGCAGACAAAAAAAATACGGTATTAGCAAATGCTTTATTAGCATATCTTATATCACGACCGGAACAAGCTATTTTAAGTACTAAAACAGGGCTTGCCCCTGCAGATGCAACAGCAAATACACCTGATATCGAAGCTGATAACGTACGTTATTGGATAGCCGCCTCTTCTAGTCCCTATCCAGGATTGGACAAAACTACTTGTACTAATACTGAAGAACGTAACATAAATGCAAAATTATTACGTCAACACTTAAATAACTAAGACCTTCTATTTAAAATGTCGGCATGGTTTCTGTAAAAAAACACCGTTTAAAACAAAAAAATCACAATATTCATTGTGTTTTTTTGTAAAAATATAAAATTAAAAATTTATGACCTTATTCACCAATAATAATAGTATATAATCTATCTAAATCATCCTTAGAAAAATAATCTATCAAAAGAGATCCTTTTTCAAAATTTCCTTTTATCGCAACTTTTGTTCCAAGTTTTTCAATAAATTGTTCTTCAATATGTACTAAATCAGGGTCTCGTGATTGTAACTTTTGTTTAGTTTTTTTCGTTCCTTTAGAAACAATATTTGCATTTAAAGAGAGTGCTTCTGCTTCTGCTTCGCGAACAGACAAAGAACTACCCATTATTTTGCCAAATAGAATCCGCTGATCTGTAGCGTTATTTACAGAAAGCAATGCGCGTGCATGTCCTGCAGAAATTTTACCATTGGCTAACTCTGTTTGCATATCCACGGGGAGTTTTAATAATCGTAAGCAGTTTGCAACAGCAGACCGACTCTTACCAACTTTTCTTGCAACTTCATCTTGATTAAGATTGCCAAGCTCCATTAAGTTTTTATATGCTAAAGCTTCCTCAACTGCATTTAAATCTTCACGCTGGATATTCTCTATTAAAGCTACTTCTAGTTTTTTTTGATCAGTATATTTTTGAACTCGAACAGGTACTTTTTTTAATCCTGCTAAGCGAGCAGCTCGAGTCCGGCGTTCCCCAGCAATGATATAAAAACCACCTTTATCATTTTTTTCTACGATAATTGGTTGAATAACTCCATGTTCTTTTATACTTTCAGCAAGTTCTTTTAACGATATTTCATCAAATTCTGTACGAGGTTGTCGTGGATTTGGCTCTAAAAGATCTACATTTACATAGGTATCACCACTAATATTATTATTTTTATTTGCAGAAAAAGCCGTATTATTTAACGCTAAACTTGAATCAATCGACTCATTTACTTCTTCCTCAGCCTCAGACATTAATGCGCCCAAACCTTTTCCAAGACCATTTTTTTTAGCCACGGGTTAGCACCTCCGAAGCAAGCATTTTATAACTTTTTGCACCTGTACAATTAGCATCATATTCACAAATAGGGACACCATGTGAAGGAGCTTCTGATAATCGAACATTTCGAGGAATAATCGTATCAAATACAACATCTTTAAAATACGATTTAACTTGCATTACAACATCTTGGGCTAGTCGAGTTCGAGAATCGTACATCGTAAAGAAAACACCACCAATTTCAAGTTTTTTATTTATTGTTTTTTGAACTTTTTTTACAGTTTGTAGTAAAAGAGAAACTCCTTCTAATGCAAAATATTCACATTGCATCGGAATAAGCACTGAATCTGCTGCGGCAAGGCCATTTAGGGTTAATATACCAAGAGAAGGAGGACAGTCAATAAGAATATAATCATACAAATTTTTTATAGGATCTATGGCGTTTTTTAGATAATACTCACGATCTTCCTGATCTACTAATTCAACGGCAGCTCCAGAGAGATCTATAGATGCAGGAATTGCATCAAGATTCTTTACACTCGTATGTTTTATAACTTTATCTGGAGTAACCATATCTGCCATAAGCTCATAAACAGTTGGTTTTTCTTTAGATAGACCAACTCCACTACTCATATTGCCTTGAGAATCAAAATCAACTAAAAGTACCTTTTTACCTGCTATTGCAAGATATGCACCAATATTCACTGCTGATGTTGTTTTTCCAACACCGCCTTTCTGGTTTACAAAAACATATACCTTCGCCATAATGCAATTATATCATTTTATTTTAATCGAGTATATATATGACAGAATTTGAATTACTTTTACCAACTATTATTTCACAAATAGAAACGTGCACCCTTTCTAATCCAAAAAAAGATGTAAAATATTTAAAAATAACTATTCGCCGTAACAAAGAATGTAACGCTGCAAAAGAAAATTGTTTTTTTATAGAACGCTTTACCCAAAAACAAGCTTTTCAAAAATCACTTACAGAGACTGAAACTGCAAACTTGCTTCTTTTAGAAACTGGTATTCATTATAAAAATGTTGCTATTTTTACAGAAACAGAATTTATTACCGTTTTAACAAACAAAAGAGGTAAACAAACACTATTACGAAAACCTATAAAAAAACGAGAATCTACCATACCATCAAGTTCACAAGCCGCGAATTGTTGTTGTAAAACAAGTACACCCCATAATAAAAAAAGCACTACCTTTTAGAAGAAGATATTCCTGTACCATTTCTTATAGAACTTGGTATTATGACAAAAGAAGGGAAAGTTGTTCACTCCAAATATAGTAAATTCAAACAAATTAATAGATATCTAGAATTTATTGATGACATTATAGACAATTTAATTATTCCAGAAATTCAAAACAAAAATAAAAGTCTTGAAATAGTAGATTTTGGTTGTGGAAAGAGCTACCTTACCTTTGCCTTACATCATTATCTTACCCAATTAAAAGGATTAAAGGCCAATATCACAGGATTAGATTTAAAACAAGAAGTTATAGAACAGTGTTCTATTTTAGCTAAAAAATTTAAATTTGAAGGATTACATTTTTCTACAGGTGATATTGCAACATATAGCAAAGACAATCCAAACGCAAAAGATCCTGACATGGTCATAACGCTTCATGCTTGTGATACGGCAACTGATTTTGCACTCGCCTATGCAGTCGAGCACAATGCAAAAATTATATTGTCTGTTCCGTGTTGTCAACACGAACTTAACAGCAAATTGGGTAAACAGGCACCAAGTAATGCTTTTAACAGCCTATTAAAATATGGGCTTATTAAAGAACGTTTTTCGGCTCTTGCAACAGATGTTATGCGTGCAGAAATTCTTGAACAAAACGACTATTCGGTTCAACTTCTCGAATTTATCGACATTGACCATACCCCTAAAAACATTCTAATTCGTGCTGTCCTTAGAAATTCACTTGAGAAGACTAGTAATTTAGTAACAAAGAAAAAAACTACTTCGACAGATTACAACAATTTATGTACTGCGCTTGGCCAAAAAAACACATTAGCTAAACTCTTACATACATAATTTATTGCAATCTAAAAGGCCTATAAAATCTATAATTACTCAACAGTGACTGATTTAGCAAGATTTCGAGGTTTATCTGGATTGTTACCTCGTTGAATAGAACAGTAATAGGCAAAAAGCTGTGCTGGTATCACAGATAACATTGGACTAAAAGCATCAAAAGTTTCTGGAATTACAAAAGTTTCATCAACAGTGTTGTCAAAGAGACCACTATGATCTGTTGTAATTGCCAGTGTCGAAGCGCCTCTAGTAGCTACTTCTTTTATATTTGATGCTAATTTTTCATATAGTTTTTTTTGTGTCGCAATTGCGACAACCAAAGTTGAATTGTCAACAAGAGCTATAGGCCCATGTTTTAATTCACCTGCAGCAAAGGATTCTGAATGAGTATATGCAATTTCCTTTAACTTTAGAGCACTTTCTAAACTAACTGCATAATCATATAAACGTCCCATAAAAAACACTTTATTTTTATTAAATTGCCGTGCTGCAAATTTTTGTATAGTTTCCTTATTATCAACTATCTCTTGTGCTTTTTCTGAAATTGTTGCTAACTCGGTAAGATTTTTTTCTAGTTCTGTTTTGCTCATCGTCCCGCGAATTTCGGCTGTTTTTAAGGCTAACATATACATACACATTAATTGTGTCGTAAACGCCTTTGTAGAAGCAACAGCAATTTCTGGACCAGCACGAGTATAGATTACTTCATCTGCTTCTCGTGATAAGGTAGACCCTACACAGTTAGTAATAGCCAAAATACGTGAGCCATGTGATTTTGCAAGTCGAACAGCAGCTAAAGTATCTGCTGTTTCTCCAGACTGAGATATCACAATAAATGCATCGTTTTTAGAGCAAACAGGATTTCGATATCGATATTCAGAAGCAACATCTACTTCAACTGGAATACGGGTAAATTGCTCAAAAGCATATTTACCAACAACACCTGCATGATAGGCTGTCCCGCAAGCAGTTATTACTATACGTTGAACATCTTTCCAACTATCCTTTAGATCTATCTCATTCCAAAGTTTAAATGTATCTAAAAGGGCTTTTGGTTGTTCATGAATTTCTTTCATCATAAAATGCTCATACCCATTTTTTTCTGCAGCAGCTATATCCCAATCAACATGGAATGGTTTTCGTATGAGTTTTTCACCTTTATCAGTAAATAAATCGATTCTATCTCTATATAAAACAGCTACTTCATGATCATTTAAAAAATGAACTTCTCGGGTATGTTCCAAAAGCGCTGGAACATCTGAGCCCATAAAATTTTCTCCATTACCAAGACCTACAACAAGAGGGCTATCTTTTCGAGCAACAATAATACGATCTGGAAAGTCTTTACACAAAACACCAAGAGCATAACTTCCCTCTAAATGGTTTAGTGTTTTAAGCACAGCTTTAAAAATGTCTTTTTGTGTTTTTTCATAATGATAATTAAGTAAATGAGCTATTACTTCTGTATCGGTTTCGCTACGAAAAACAACGCCTTGATTTTGCAACCAACTTTTAATTTCAGCATAATTTTCAATAATACCATTGTGTACTACTGCAATTGTTCCAGAAACATTTGTTTGCGGATGAGAGTTTACATCACTTGGCTCGCCATGAGTAGCCCATCGAGTATGTCCAATCCCCATAGTACCAGAAATTACTTCATCAGCTATTTTTGCCTCAAGCGATTTTATCATTCCTTTACATTTTCTAACAACAATATCTTCTTTATCTAAAACTGCAATTCCAGCAGAATCGTAGCCTCGATATTCTAGTTTTTTAAGAGCATTTATAAGAATAGGGGTCGCGTTTGTATTCCCAATATAGCCAACAATTCCACACATACGAAGTTCTCCAAATATTTAGATTTACGCGATAAATTTAACACAAAGGTAAAATCAGCACAAGCTAGTAACACAAAATTGCAAATGTCAGTTTTAGGTTTCTTTTTTTTAGATTTTAAACAAGTTTTTGCACTTTTAAAAAAAAGACCTCTTTAATAAGAACTCATCAATCCTTATCTTCTCCAGATTGGGAATCATAAGACATATTCTTCCCTCCTTCTGTTTTTTTAGTATCACTCTTACCATTTTTTTTAGCAGCTTGTGCTTCTAGAGCTCTCTTTAGTTCTTCAAGTTTTTCTTTTCTTTGTTCTTCTTTAAGGAGTTCTTGCTTGTCTATACCAGCTTGTTTTAACGTAGCAACAAATTCTTTTTTAGCCGCTTTTTGTTTTTCTGCCTGCTCTTTTTTTTCACGTTGTGTAATTTCGGTATCTTTCATATTAATATCAAGTTGATTAAATGGAATCTCAATTCCAGCAGCATCAAAAGCTGTTTTTATATTCATAAAAACACTATTTCTCGTTTCCCAGTAGTATTCTCGTTTAAACCAAACAGCAAGAACCATTTTTATACTCGAATCCCCAAACCCGTCAAAATAGACTAACGGAAGAGGAGTATCTAATACTGTTGGACAGCTTGCCGGAACAGATTCTAAAGCCGCTTTAGCTTCTTCTAGGTCTGTATCATATGAAACCCCTACATTAAACAGCATTCGTCGTGTAGGGAAATACGTATTGTTTTGCATATTCGACTGAATAACCGTTTCATTAGGAATTCTAATCAATTGATTATCAAGTGTTAATACTTTGATAGACATTAAATCTATTGAATATACAGTACCAACTACATCAGCAATAGTAATATAATCGCCAATTTTTATAGATTGATCACTTAAAACAAAAAAACCAGAAATAATATTACTTACAGATGTTTGCGCAGCAAAACCAACAGCAATTCCAACTATACCAGCTGCTCCTAACAAAGCATTCAACTTTATGCCAAACAAATTAAGTACATAAATTACTACAAGGATTTCATATGCATATTTAATTACTTTATCAATAATTAATGCAGTTTGAGGCTTTAATTGTTTATGTGCCAATTTGCTGACATATTTTCTAGCTATTCGATATACAATATAAAATAGAATGAGTGCAACTATCGTTTCTAAAACGCGCGTTGCAAATGCAAGAGAGAAATATTGTTTTAAATTATCAAAACTACCAAAAATTTCTTCTGCAACATTTGACATCGAGGAACTATCCCCTGCTACAGATACTATTTCTTCTCCCATACATATCTCCCTATTTTTTAGCTATGTTGTGAGCACATAAATCTTGAATTAAACACTCTTCACAATGAGGCGTACGAGCAACACATACATATCGTCCGTGCAATACAAGCCAATGATGTGCATGATTCATATATTCTGAAGGAATTTTTTTTATTAGTCCAGCCTCTATTTGAGCAGGAGTCTCCCCCGGACAAAGTCCTATTTTAGGAGATATACGTAAAATATGTGTATCAACTGGCATTGTAGGCTGATTATAAACAACATTCATTATAACATTCGCTGTTTTTCGTCCAACACCAGGTAATTGCATAAGAGTTTCTCTGGTATCAGGTAAATTACCATTAAACTCATCGAGTATCATTTGTGACAAACCAATGATAAATTTTGTTTTATTTCGATACAATCCTATCGATTTTATAAAATGTGTAAGCCCTTCAGCCCCTAGATCAAGCATTGTTTGAGGAGTATTTGCAATGTCAAATAAAGATGCTGTAGCTTTATTTACAGCTTTATCTGTTGTCTGAGCAGAAAGAACAACCGCAACCAAAAGACAGAAATCATTTGGAGCAATTAACTCCGTCGCTGGATGTGGATTCTGTTCTTTAAAACGCCTAAAGATTTCATTTATCTTAGAGGCTGATAACTGTTTATACATACATATATTATAACATATAAAATATACATAATTGAGGGCTATTTACATTATTTTATAGCATTTTTAAGAGCTTGTACTTTGTCCGTTTTTTCCCAACTAAACTCTGATCGTCCAAAATGTCCGTAAGCGGCTGTGGCCTGATAAATTGGACGTTTTAGATCTAAAGTTTTGATAATCCCTGCAGGAGTACAGTCAAAAACATCTTTTACAGCTGCTTCAATTTTTTCGTCAGGAACAACTCCAGTTCCAAAGGTTTCGACCATGATAGAAACAGGATAAGGAACCCCTATTGCATAAGCTAATTCAATTTCACAACGGGTTGCAAGTCCAGCTGCAACAATATTTTTGGCAATATATCTAGCCATGTAAGCTGCAGAACGGTCAACTTTAGAAGGATCTTTTCCACTAAAAGCTCCACCACCATGACGTCCCATTCCACCGTAGGTATCTACAATAATTTTTCGACCTGTAAGTCCTGTATCACCAAAGGGTCCACCAACAACAAATTTTCCAGTAGGATTAATAAAATATTTTGTATTCTTGGTTAAAAGCCCAGTAGATTCCAATACCGGTTTTATTATTTCTTGAATAATTCCTTCTTTTAAATCATTATATTTTATAGAAGGATCATGCTGATGTGAAACAACCACAGTATCAATTCCAACAGGTTTATATCCTTCATAAGCAATAGAAACTTGACTTTTTGAATCTGGACGAAGCCAGTTCAGTTTTCCACTTTTTCGCATTTCTGTAGCTCTTCGTAATATTTTATGAGAATACATAATTGGCGCTGGCATTAACTCTGGAGTCTCGTCACAAGCAAACCCAAACATCATTCCCTGATCTCCAGCCCCTTGCTTTCCTTTAAACTCATCTAGTCCGATTCCCCTTACACCCTGATTAATATCAGGAGATTGTGCATGAATCATATTCATTACAGCCATAGAATCACAATCTAATCCGTATTCTGCATCTGTATAGCCAATATCACGAGCAACATCCCGCGCAAGCTGTTGAACATCAACATACGTATTTGTAGTGACTTCCCCACCAATAATTATCATAGCTGTAGAAGAAAACGTTTCACAAGCAACATGGCTATCAGGATCATCTCTTAAACATGCATCTAAAACTGCATCTGAAATTTGATCACATAATTTATCTGGATGTCCTTCGCTAACTGATTCTGAAGTAAATAAATATTTCTTTTCACTCATTCCTAATGCCCCTACTTTAACTAATTTCGATATTATAGTATACTATTATTGCTTGTTAAGCAAGTTGGTAGATTTAATTTCAAAATTAGGAGATAAGTATGCCTATATCTAAAAAGTTCTATAAAACTAAAAATACTTGTGAAGTCACATTTACTCTTTCAGCAAAAGCTGCAAAAGGAGCTGAAAAAGTATGGCTTGCTGGAGATTTTAATAGTTGGAGTAGTTCTGACACACCTATGAAAAAAGCAGCAAATGGTTCGTTTTCAGTTAAATTAAAACTTGAAAAAGGAAAAGAATATCAATTCCGTTATTTACTTGACGGAAAACAATGGGAAAATGATTGGAAAGCAGATAAATACATTCCAGCTCCGTTCTCATGCACAGATAACTCAGTAGTAAGCACCATCGAATAATATTTTATTCTAAGCTAAAAGAGGAATCAATAACGGCTATTTTTAACCTAAGATTAGAAGTCGCCGTTATATTTTTATCCTTATCGACACATAATCCTTGAACATCATATAACACTCCTTCAGAATCTTTACTTTCTGTATTCAATTTTTCTAGTAGCGCTATTCCTTTTTCCTTTCCTAATATAAAAACAGCAGTAGAAAGAGCATCTGCCATCATAGAAGAATTAGTAATTATTGTAGCTGACATAAGGCCATTTTGCTCAGGATAACCTGTTTTTCTATCAATTAAATGATGATATCTAACCCCATCTTTTATAAAAAAACGCTCATACACTCCTGAAGTTACAACTGTCTTGTTTATAAGGGAAGCTACAATAATAGGAGCCCCTGTAGAATCGAAAGGATTTTTTATACCTACTTTCCATGGAATAGCATCTGTAGTGTTAGTAGCAGGTGCTTTTGCCCCATATGCATAAATATTTCCGCCAAGATCGATTATTGCTTTGGAGACTCCATGCTGCTGTAAGATTTGTACAATCATATCTGCTGCATACCCTTTTGCAATACCACCTAAGTCAAGACTCATCCCTTTTACAGGTAAATATACTGTCTTTTTTTCTGGATCTAGTTGAATTTTCGTATAATCAACAAGAGCTTTGGCAGAATCTATTTGCGCTTGAGAGGGAACATGTTCTTTATCTGTTCCTATTGCCCAAAGTTTTACAAGAGGCCCTATAGATGGATCAAAAGCTCCACCAGTAAGGCTTGCATATTTAATAGCAGCCTGCAAAATATACAATGTGTCATCATTAACTGTAATTGGATTATTTGTACCCGCTGCATCATTGATTTTTGCGATATCAGACGTCGCTATATTGACACTAACATGTTGTTCTAACAAATCGAGGGCAGCAAAAATCTCATCAAAAAGACTTTCTGCATTTTGTTCATACAATGTAATTGTACAAATCGTACCAATAGCACTTTTTGTTTGCACAACCTTTTCTGGAGCTTTTTCTTTACATCCCGTACAAACCACTAAGACTAAAGAAAAAAGTATAATTGATATTAAAAACTTTTTTTGAAATATCAATTTAGTTTTAATGCTATTCATACGGGAAAATCCTTATTATTTACTATCTGTTTGTTCAATTATTTTTAAATGCAAGTCCTTAATTTGTTGTGCATCGACAACAGAAGGACATTCATCCATTGGACTAACCGCGAAAGTGTTTTTAGGAAAGGCAATAACTTCTTTTATAGAAGTTTCGTGGCACATAAGCATAACTAAACGGTCAAGCCCTAGAGCAATACCCCCATGCGGTGGAGCACCAAACTTAAAGGCTTTTAGCAAAAATCCAAATTTTTGTTCTGCTTCTTCTCTACTAAAACCAACAATATTAAAAATGCGCTCTTGCAGTTCTGGATCATGTATACGAATTGAACCAGAAGCCAGTTCGTATCCATTGAGTACAAGATCGTATAAATCACCTTTTACACTACCAGGATCGCTTTCTAATGTACTATGATATTTTTCTTGTGGCATAGTAAACATATGGTGTGCTGTATCCCATTTATTTTCATCTTCGTTCCATTCAAACATAGGGAAATCTACAATCCAAGCAAATACAAAAGAATTTTGATCTATAAGATTTAAGTCCTTTCCTAATCGAGTTCGTACAGCCCCAAGAGCAGTACAAGCTGTTTTATAATTGGTATCCGCTACAAAAAGAAGTAAATCACCTTCTTTTGCCCCCAATTTTGAACAGATTTCATCTTTTTTATCTGCAAAAAACTTACTAATTCCACCGGTCAAACCATCTGCTGTTACTTTCATCCATGCAAGGCCATGGGCTTTGTATATTTTGGCAGTAGCTTCTAAGTCTTCTACTTTTTTTCGACTGTAATTTTCAGCTTGTCCAGGGACTACTAGTGCTTTTATAGTTCCAGTATTGCGTGTTTGCCCAGGCTTTTTTTCTTGTGGTTCGAGAGCTGCTCTAAAGGCTTTAAAATCTGAGATATCAGCCATAAACTCAGCATCTTGCATTTTTAAATCAAACCGAAGATCTGGTTTATCGGTTCCATACAAATCGATAGAATCATCATACGCAATTCTTTGAAAATGTTCTGGAAGTTTTATTTCCATTGTCTTTTCAAAAATATAGTGCATTAATCCTTCTGTCATACCAAGTACATCATCTCGGTCAACAAAACTCATTTCCATATCAATCTGTGTAAACTCTGGTTGACGATCACCACGGGCATCTTCATCTCTATAACAGCGTGCAATTTGAAAATACTTATCAAACCCTGAAACCATCAAAATCTGTTTATAGAGCTGAGGAGATTGTGGTAATGCATAAAATTTACCAGGATAAAGGCGAGAAGGAACTAAGTAATCTCTAGCACCTTCTGGAGTTGATTTAATAAAGGTTGGTGTTTCTAATTCGTAAAATCCGTTATCTGAAAGATAGTTTCGAGTTGCTAGAGCAACCTTATGGCGCAAAGCTAGATGATTTTGCATAGAAGAAGAACGTAAATCTAAATACCTATATTTTAAACGTAAATCTTCATTAGGAATAACTGGAGTCCCATCTTTTTGAACTTCATCTATCATAAAAGGAAGCGTTTCTGATTTAGATAGAATTTCTATTTTTGTTGCTAGGAGTTCTATTTCACCAGTAAGCATATCTTTATTAACCATATTGTCAGGGCGTGCACGAACAGTACCCTCGACAGCAATACAGTATTCCATATGCAAATCATGTGCTAAATCAGCTAACTGAGCAGGAGAACTTGAATCGATTACTACCTGCGTAATTCCATATCTATCTCGAAGATTAATAAAGGAAATCCCACCATGTTCCCGTATACGATGTATCCATCCATTTAATATAACTGTTTTTTTGTCATCACACTTTCGCAATTCGCCACAAGTATGTGTTCGTTTCATATTTTCCATAGTGCTATGATTTTAACGCGAAGGACACTTTGTGGCAAGATGTGCAAATTCTAAATTATTGTGTCCTAAAAGACACCTTTATCATTAAGAAAAGCTGAATAATTTTTATCAATCCCATTAATATGATTTTTTAGCCAGTCACTAAGGAAATCCATGATTTCAATAGACAATCCAAATTTATTTTTTTTATAACCTTCTTGAAAATCAGAAACTTTTTTTACAAATAAAGCATGTGCTTTCTTCTGAACAGGAAGATCAGGATAGTTGTATTTTTCAAGAAGGGCTTCTTCTTCGTTAAAATGAATAACGGTATAATCGACTAAGCTTTTTAATATCTCGCTAATAATCTCTTTACTCTTACCTTTTAACATTGCTTCATGTAAATCATTTATTAATTTAATAAGCACCTTATGCTGCTCATCACTTTTACTTACTTTAACACTTAAATCATCAGACCAAACAATTAGAGCCATATAAACCTCCTAGATTAGTATAGAAATAGAATTATTTCTTTACTTGTTTCTATAATAATAAGTTGTATGTTTTGTGGCAAGGGAACGAATCTTTTTATGCATAACAAAACATTACTTGCAATTATTGCTAAATCGTTATAACATAATGAAAACAATTTTAAGGAGAAAAGAGATGAAAAAATTGGTATTAGCAGTTATGCTTATCACAAGTGTGGCAGTGGGGAGTATTTTTGCTCAAGAGACAGAAGCAGAAGTAGCCACAGCCGTTACCCCTGAGTACTTTACATTTAACATTGGTTCAATGGGAGCTTATGGGTTTGAATCACAAGATTTTACTGTTGTAAATAATTTTGGAGTTCAATTACAACTAAATGAAAAATTTTCAACAGGATTTAGTGTTTCTGATTCATATACATTTGTAAATATTACAGCTTCACCTAAAGCAAATTTAACTTTATCCTTCTATACTGGACAAATAGCTTCTAGTGTAGCCTTTGGAATAGGTACTGGATATGACTTTTTCACCAATAAAGATAACTTTTTTACTGCAATGGGTCTTTATGCTGATTGGTATGCATGTAGCGATACTGCTCAAGACGAAGCACTCAAAAATGGTGGAGTAATAGCATTAGGTCTTAAAGCAAAATTAGGTTATTAATTTTATTAAATTAATTTTATTAAAATAAAAGGAAAAAAAATGAAGAAAATATTATTTATGGTTTTACTTATTACAAGTGTTACCTTTGGAACAGTTTTTGCAGAAACTCCAGATTATTTTGCATTTAACGTAGGAACAATGAATTCATATGATTTTGATACAAATGACATTTCATCAGACATGGTTTATGGTCTTCAATATCAGATGAATGAAACATATTCTGCTGGTTTTGATTTTATGAATAATGGAACTTTTCTTAACGTTACCATTAGCCCAAAATCAAAAACAAGCCTAACAATTTATACAGGAGAAATTAGATCCGCTTTAGCCATGGGTATTGGTGCTGGTTATGATTTTTTTCAAAAAAAAGATACAGTATTTGCCGCAATGGGTCTATACACAAGTTGGATAGCAACGGATACATCAATTAAAAAAGGTGGAATCTTAAACCTTGGATTGAAAGCAAATTTTGGTATGTAAATTGATTTTTGTGTTATTTTGACACATTTTGAATGAGCTTTTTTGACCCTATCGGTCAATTAGGCTCATTTTTTTTTCTAATATTTTACTGTTGCTACTTTTAAGCCAAACATATCTAATTTTCATACAATCAAACAAAAAAAATACATAATTTCATTCAAATCTTATTCAAAACCTTGATTTCCCTTCCTTTTTATGTAACTTTAACTACTTTTTTTATAAAAATCACTCCGATTATCTCACAATCTAAAAGTTGGCACACTTTTTGTAATAGTATTAGTGTAAGCCGTTAAGAGCGGCTGGGTAGTTTACCCAATGAACGAAAGTTCTAAAATTATTTTGTATTTATTTATGGAGGTTCATTATGAACACAGTATCTTTATTTAATCCTTTATTTAACACAGATTTTTTCGATGCATTTGATAATTGTCTTGCTGGCAATTGTGAATCCAAAACTACTTTTTCACCAAAAGTAGATGTCCGTGAAAACGAACACGCATATCTTTTTGACATGGAGCTTCCTGGAATGAGCAAAGAAAATGTTGATATCAGTCTAAAAGATAAGATTCTGACTATTAACTCTCATAAAGATGAAAAACTTGAAAGTGCTGATACTAACAAAAAAGAAACAACAAAAGAAGTTGCCAAAAATGATGAGAAAACACGTGAGGCTGGTGAACGATGGTTGATACGAGAACGGAATTCGGTTGAATTTACTCGCAGTTTCCATTTACCAAAGGATATTGACGGAGAAAATATCTCTGCCTCCTTTGAAAACGGATTATTGCATATAAGTATTCCACGACTTCCTGAAACACAACCAAAAACCATTAAGATTACAGCTGCTTAGAACCAAGCACAAAAGAACCCCTTTTGAAATATAAGAAGCCCGGCAAGAAAAAAATCTTGTCGGGCTTCTCTTTTGTATTATTTTAACCCAATTAAAATGAGGCTAATTGACTCAATCAGTCAAATAGCCTCATTTTTTTATTTTTTTTCTATGGGTTCCATACAAGATTATACCTTGTTATATTATTAGAAGAAGTTTTTTTATGATATAATTCACACCCAAAATGCTGATACATATCAGAATATTCTTTCATATCTGTATCAAATAGCAGTGGAACATTTCTTGATTTTGCCATTTTTTTTGCAAAATCTACAAGTTCCCTTGCCCTACCTTTACCCTGTATTTGTTTACTAACACATACCATAAGAACCTCTATATATGTGGTTTTTGTATATGTGGTATCTTCATTTTTTATTTCCTTAATAAATTTTAAAAATCGTTTATTAATTTTAAATGGAATTATTTTGACTAAAGAAAACAGCAATTTTAATTGCGGTATAATAACTTTTTTATCACTAAAGGATAATCCAATAAAAGCCTGGTTATCATCACTTTGATATAATGCTTTTGATTCATAAACACTTGTAACATAAGCTTTCATGTATTTTAAAACTAATTCTCGTCTTTCTTCAATAGTGCCAAATTCAGTAAACAAATTATTTGTAACAAAAGCTTGCCCTATAATTTCTGATATTTCATTTAACCTTTCTTTTGATATATTCTGAACTAATTTCATAGCTAACTCCTTATTCTTTCTTTGTTTCTTTCTCAAACTTTAACAGGAACTTATCGTAATCAGATATGAATGTTTTATCTTGAACAATGCGGTATTTTTCAAATTCTGTTTCCGCATAAAGCTTTGCCTGCTCGGCACTCACTTTTCCGGCTCCAATCAGCAATTCATTACCATTAAATTCCAAGAAACCATCAAGACGCTTTGCCCAGTCCTCCATACTCATTGGAATTTGACGCTCTGCCTGTAACTCTGCATAATCGAGATACAGTGAAACAATTCTCTCCAAATAAGACATCTCTTTATCATTTAAATAATTCTTTGCAATAGAAACATCTGTTTTGACTATTTTACCTTCTGGTGCCGCATCCCAGGTGGTCAGTCCCATATGCTCTTTGCCTGCATCTGCACGCTCGACAATTAATTCTGCTGCTGTGTGTCGGTGAACAGCCCAATGCATTTTGTTTTGAACCGTTTGAAAAAACTGTCTAGTAGTCTTTGCATTCTTGTCGTAATCAAAGGCGGTAGCATAAAGGTCTGTGATTTTCTGATAAAATTTGCGCTCTGATAGACGAATTTCGCGAATACTTTGCAACTGGCGCTCAAAGTATTCATCTGTAAACATATGCCCTTTTTTAAGGCGCTCTTTATCCATCGTCCAGCCTTGGATTGTATAATCCTTGACTATTTGACCTGCCCATTTACGAAAGCGTACCGCACGATCATTATTGACCTTAAAGCCAACAGCAATAATCATCTGAAGATTATAATGCTTTGTACTGTATGATTTACCATCTGAGGCAGTTATAAAGTATTTCTTTATAACTGCTTGCTCCACTAATTCACCATCATCAAATATTTTTTTAATATGTTGCCCTACGTTTTGAACAGATACATCATATAATGCAGCCATCATCTTTTGTGTTAACCAAATATTCTCATCTTCATAACGCATTTCTACACTATCAGTGTTATCACCAACAGCAGCGACATACGTGAGATATTCGGCAGCAGAGCTATGTATGGTTATTTCATTTTTAATTTTTTTCATCGTCATCCTCTGCCGTATTAAACCTCTCCACCGACACCTTTAAATTTGTCTACAAAGGCTGCAATTTTGTGAAAAACGCTTTGTTTTTTTGTTAAATATTTAGGATTGAGTGGGCTCATTTTAGGAAGTATTTCATTTAATTCTGTGCCATTTTCACTTGCATATTCTCTTTTTAATGAAGCAAGAATGTATCGTTTTGCAGCTTCTTCATTAAGTTCTTCTTCTGTAATTAGTTGTTGTGCTTCTTTTTTTTGCTCTTTTTGTGCAAATGAGAAAAAGGCATCAATAATAGTTGCTTTATCTTGAATTTCATCTAAATCAGTTTGGTTAATAAAATCTACAACCAAACTTTCTTTTGCTCTATTTCCGGTGCTAGATCTAATTATACGCCGTACTTCGTCTAGTAAAGCGTCTTTATCATTTACGTTTTTGTTTTTTTCAAAAATCAGCTCCAAAATATAATCCAAGTTTATTTCTTGCGATTTTAATAAATCTACTTCGAAAACAACGTCATCCCAATCTATTGTAGAGTCATCTTTATCTTTTTCAGCTTTTTCTTTGCGTAGCCAATCACGAATATCATTGTATGTTGAGCGATAATCTTGAATAACTCTTTCTTCTGGTATGGTAATGCCTTGCATAGTTTTAATGTCTTGGTCACTAACATAATGCGTTGTTTTAAATTCTTGCAAGGCCTCAGTATCGTCTATATTAATTGACTGTAAATCTTTTAATGTAGTAAATTCATCATAATTTTGCAGCACATTTTCTATCCGCAAATATTCACCAAACAGCTTAGCAAATTCTTTTTTATCTTTTTGGGTAACAATAGCTTGCGCATCTGGAAAGCGTGCATGTAATTCGGTAACAACTTCTACATATCCACGACGAGCTTCTCCGGTAGCAATATCGGTAAACCCTTCCATGTATTCTCTGTAACTTTTTTCGAGCACTACGTTTTTAGTATTTTTATCACCAAACAGTGTAATGGCATCTATTGTTGCTTGTTCCAGATTTCTAAAAGTTACAATATTGCCAAAGGTTTTGGTTGTATCATAAATACGGTTAGTGCGTGAAAAAGCTTGCATTAAACCATGATACCGCAGATTTTTATCGACAAATAGGGTATTGAGTGTAGGAGCGTCAAATCCTGTTAAAAACATGCCTACTACAATTAAAAGATCCACTTCTTGATTTTTTACCCGATTAGCAAGGTCTCTATAATAATTTTGAAACTCTTTACTATCTACCCCAAAATTGGTTTTAAACATTTTATTATAATTAGAAATAGCAAATGTTAAAAACTCTTTTGCACTACTATCCATAGCAGAAGTCTCAAAAGATTCATCAGAAATTTCTCCAATTGCACTTTGCTCTTCGTTAGCAGCAAAAGAAAAGATTGTTGCTATTTTTAAGGGTTTTTCGCTCTCTTTTTGCAAGTTGTTTAAAGATTCATAATACAACTTTGCTGCATCAATATTGCTTACCGCAAACATTGCATTAAAACCTTTTGCTCCAATATGTGCACGGTGCGTTTTTAATCTAAAATTATTTAGAATGTACTCAGATACTTCTTTTATTCTTTCAGGGTGCAATAACGCTTCTTTTGTTTCTGCTGCAGATAATTTTTTTTCGTCTTGTTCTAACTCTATAGCTTTGAACTTAGGGCGAACATCGTTATAGTCGACTTTAAACTTTAAAACTTTTTCATCTCGAATAGCATCCGTAATAACATAAGAATGCAACTCTCTACCAAAAACACTCGCTGTAGTTTCTGCCCCGAGTGCATTTTCTGGAAAAATTGGGGTTCCAGTAAAACCAAATTGATAATACTGTTTAAACTTCTTTTTAATGTTTTTTTGCGCTTCACCAAACTGTGAGCGATGAGCCTCGTCAAAAATGAACACAACTTGTTTATTATAAACAGGTAAAGCAGTTTCTGCTTTTATAAGGTTGTTTAATTTTTGAATGGTAGTAACTATAATTTTGTTATCATCTTTTTGAATATTTCGTTTAAGCCCAGCTGTATTTTCTGATCCATTAACACTATCTGGAGAAAAACGCTGATACTCTTTCATTGTTTGATAATCTAAATCTTTTCTATCTACTACAAAAAATACTTTATCTATAAAATCAAGCTGTGTGGCAAGGCGAGCTACCTTAAAACTGGTCAGTGTTTTTCCAGAACCTGTTGTATGCCAAATATACCCACCACTTTCGGTCGTTCGCCATTTTTTAGCGTTGTACGCACTTTTTATTTTCCATAAAATTCTTTCTGTTGCTGCTATTTGGTACGGTCGCATAATAAGTAAATTATCGCTCGTATCAAACACCGAATACTGAAAAAGAATATTTAGTATTGTGTTTTTTTGAAAAAAAGTAGCGGTAAAATCTTTTAGATCTTTGATAAGAGAATTATCAGATTTTGCCCAGTTCATGGTAAAATCGAAACTATTTTTATCTCTTTTTGTGGTATTAGCAAAATAGCGGCTATCGGTGCCATTCGAAATAACGCAAATTTGTAAATATTTGTATAGAGAGTTTTCAGAATTAAAACTTTCTTTGCTGTATCGATTTACCTGATTAAAGGCTTCTCTAATTGCAATTCCACGTTTTTTTAGCTCTATCTGAATGAGTGGCAATCCATTTACCAAAATAGTTACATCATATCGATTAGCTTGAGTGCCGGTTTGCTCAAACTGTGAAATTACTTGCATTGAGTTTTTTGTTATATCTTGTTTATTTACCAGATAAATATTTTGTATGTGCCCATCATCAAACACAAAATCATAAATGTAATCGTTGTGAATTTTGCGCGTTTTATCTATATGATTATCGCTTGGCTTATCTAAATACTCCTCACAAAACCGTTTCCATTCAGCATCACTAAAGGCTAC
>JTFN01001208.1_pt1 | contig 21907 bp, 9 predicted proteins | sample 235401 | NCBI WGS metagenome assembly JTFN01 (sample SAMN03067589, study PRJNA260952) | activated sludge metagenome | biome: Sludge; feature: Wastewater; isolation source: CETP activated sludge from augmented bioreactor treating industrial... | place: India:Gujarat | collected 2013-04 | reverse complement strand
ATTTCCTGAGTATAATCAGAATCTGTCTGAATAACAAAACGTCCGATTACAGTTACAGGATAGACCTTGTTTTCCATCTTGACGGATGTCTTAATGTAATAATACGGCATAGTAAATGAAGTCTTTGCAACTCCGGCATTACCTGCAACGTAGGAAGCCTTATTTTCATTGAGTTTTCTCAATCGTGCATCACTAATGGCATTCAGTCTGTTTTCTTCTGTTTTTTCTTCATCTACAACAGTAATTTCAATAGTTTCACCATTAGCATTTACTTCTGGAACACTCTTGTATACAGTTTCGTAAGTTACGGAGCTTTCATCAATTACTACATCCTTAAGAAGGAACTTTGTTTTGAAAAACTCATCAGTTACAGCATCTGACGGATTACGTGCATAATATCCGTAGTCCTTTGCATGGCGGACCGTGAAGCTATAGTTGCCGTCAGAACCATTTGCAGCGCAGTTTACAAGTTCTTTCTGAAGCTTTCCAGAAAGGTCTTTCTGAGAGTCCTGCATGACAGTTGTTGCCTCCGTAAAGCTTTCGTAAGTAACACTTGTAATTTTTGTACTTGATGAAGTATCTGTATTTTTGAAAATACCAGATACAGTCTCACCATCCCCTACAATCAGCATACTTGCATTTTCATCAGAGTAACTATACTTAGCAGCTAAAACATTATTTGCTGTTGCAACCTTACTGCTTATTTTTGCCACATAGAAATCCTCTTTTTTAATTTCAAAGTTAACTTCTTTTGTTTCAGAAGAAGAAATTACTTCTACAGTTCCTGAATATGCTCCATTAACTGCAAAATACAATGTACCAGAACCTTCACCTTTACTTATTTTTTCATGCTGCCTTATTATATATTCTGTATAACCGTCTTTCTGAGTAACAGAAGAATAGCCTTTAGATAGTGAAAGTCCTGTATACTGTGAAGTTGGGATGCGGACAGTAATGCTTTCACTTGAAGGATAAACTTCATAAGGTACATAAATGACAGAAGGATTAGAAGCGATTTCTGCTGTAGTGCCGTCAATAATAAAGCTATTAACATTAAGATAAGGAGCTGTAGGAGCTTCACCAGGATTAACAAAGTCAGCCATTTTATAATGAGTATAACCACCTGCTGTTTCTGTCACCCAGCTACCGTTAGTATAAGCCTCACAGTCTCTTCTTTCGACAGTAACAGTAATTACTGTACTGTGTGCTTTGCCCCTTCCATCCTTATAATTGATTGTAAGAGAACCGTTTCCAACAATAGTTTTTGTAGTGTCTTTGCTTACAGTAGGTGTAAGATAAGCATGATTAAGTTTTGAAAACTTTGTACCTGAGTCAGACTCTTCACCAAACCAAGAACGGAACAAAAATCCAGAACCTTTGTGGTAAGGAATAGATGAAACAGAATTAGGACGAACCAGAACACTGTTATTCAAAAGTTCCTGAGTAGAAATCGTATAAGGCGTACAAATATCGTAACGTACTCCATTAATATGGCTAAGGTTCTTTCTCGTGTTTTCTCCATCATTTCTGTAATTATATACTTCTGTACCATTAAACTTAAGCGACATTCGTCCACGGCTTCTAAACACATGACAACAACACCACTGCCACCAGTCATCATTTTCCATCCATGCGCTCCAGGAAGCTGTAATAGTCGGAACTGACGGATTATGAGCAATGGCATGATATGTATTTCTCCATATATACTCACGTGTTACAAGCCAGTTATCGACACCCAAGCTTCTAAGAGTAGTTATAAAACTGTTTTTATATAAATGTGCATTTTTATAACTTTCCCATGCACCATTACCCTGGATTTCCTTCGGCAAATCCTTGTAATAATCCCAAAGATGACAGAGGTGGTAAACAGTCTCCGTAGAAGAAGAGTTTGCTCTATCTGGATAAAAATAAATCATACCGTCATTTGGAGTCATAGATGTATTTTTTTGAATATTATTTCCATTGTAGGATTCAAAAAATTGAGTAAATTTCTTTGTTCTATCTTTTTTTAGAATCGTGTTTCCTAAACTACAGTACACTGCATCTTTTCTTCCAGTTGGATCTGGAGTCCAATCCTTATTCTTCAGTTCTTCAATGAAACCTACAGCATTTTCATTCTTGATTTTCAAAGAGAAAACCATTTCCTCTCCGTCACCAAGGGTAATGCTTGTAAGCTTGCCCTTTGCATCATAGCCGGGCTTTGTCCACGCTCCGGCCTTGGTCAGGTCAATAAGCTCAATATCATAATTCTCATAAAAAGCAGAGTAGTAGAAGCTTTTCTTTGTAGCGTATGTACCGTTTGTATCATTAGGAAGCGTTGCCCTGACAGTAAGGTCAAAGTTACACTCAGTATGCGGTATAATTCCAACAGTCAGAAAGACTTTTTCAAGTCCGTCTTTTTTATCAACCTTAATTTCCCTTGTAACATTTCCAACAGAAATTTCAGATACATTGTCTGGAGTACAGTGTCCTGTATTACCTTCAGAAGGAATACAAGCAACTACACTGCTTCCTTTCAGAATATCAATTTCAAGGTCAGAAGGATAATAAGCAACCTGGAAATACTTTACATTAGCAGTATCAGGATTATCGTTTGAAAGAAGAGTCAAAAGATTACCTGACATATCATAAAGACTTAATTCGACATTGTACTCAACATAAACCTTAAGGGAAGGAAGGTTTGCAGAACTTGCACCAACCATAGAGGCTGTTACTGTACCTGCAACGCCGCCCGGATAATCAACCTTTCCTGTAATACGAAGCTGTTTTTTTGCAGTATCATCTTCAACAGTAAAGTAGTTTGTAATGTTTCCAGTAAGACCTGAAGAACCTGTTGTCATCTGAGTAATCCAGTTTATAGTTGCGTTTTCTGGATTAGTTCTGTAGTTTACGACTTCAGTATAACCAGGAATAACATGAATGCTTCCCGTATCAAAAGAAATTTCTGCATTTGCCTTTACGATTACAGTACACATTGCAGTCTTTCCGTTAGGGAGCTTTGCAATTACCTGAGTCTGGCCAACAGACTTAGGAGTTACAGTACATGTTGCACCCTTTGCCTTGCTTACGGCTACAATGTTCTGTCCTCCAACCTTTACAGCTGACCAAGAAATTGTCTTATAATCAGCATCAGTACCATTTGTAAGCTCTGCTGTAAGAGTAAATGAACCGTCATCTTTATATACAGTTTCAAGAGATGTATTAAGATTGATTAAAACTTCTCCATGTTCTTCTACTATTATATAAAGCTGCTGAACTACACCAGTCTTTTCATGTTCGCATACAAGAACATATTCTCCTCCATGATTAAACGTTACGTATACATCAGGACCGTAAGCAGTTTTATCCGGGCTTTCATCAAGCAGAGAAAGTCCGGCATCCTTATTTGCTACACTCCACTTAAGGTTGAACCGTTCAGTAGCATCAAGACCTTCACCGCTTATTACGGCTGAGAAAGTTTTACTTGTTCCGGCTTCTACCGTAATAATTGAGTTACCAAGAGAAATAGTTGGAACATTTGGATCTGGTACAGTAACTGCAACAAGCATTTCTGTAGTAGCAAGAACAGTACCGTCAGAAGTAACCATAGAAGCTGTAAGCGAGGCAGTTCCATAGCTTAAACCACAAACCCATGCTACAGCATTAGACCCCTGGATTATACATACGTTTTCATTAGATGAAGAGTATTTGATTTCAAAAGACTCTTCTACAGAAGGAACCTGCAGCGGGAAGAAATAAAGTTTTTCAGAACTGATGTTTGCAGAAGTCTTTTCAAAAGCAAAGGTGTCATAATTGCTTATCATAACAAGAATGTCTGCCTGTTTTGAAGCTTTTGCATGTTTTACATGAATCTTTGTAGTTCCGGTTCTTCCTGTAGGCATTACAGAACATTGTTCTGCAACAGAAGTAAGTCCTATAAGGTTATAGTCATCTGCCCACCAGATAAAATCCTTACCGTCAGTAGGTTCTCCGTTCACTAAAGTTGCAGTAATTGTAGAAAGAGTATTCTGAGTTGGCTTCAATTTCAAAACATTGTTTGAAATTGAAATATAAACACCGTCTTCGATTTTATCTTCAATAATTACAAGTACAGTTTTAGAATAACTCTCGCTGAAGCGTGTATTGTAAACTGTGATATAACCGATTCCGGTATTAAGACCTTTTATATACGCAGCCCCAGAAACGGAGCTTACAAGCATTAATGACGGATTACTTCCCTGAAACTTAAAGTAGTTATTATCACTGTCACCGTTACCGCCAATCATAGAAGCAGTAAGAGTGGTACTCATTCCCTTCTTAAGGGTAATAATGTTTGTATTTGTAGAAATATAAGGCTTATTTGTAATAACTCCAGAATCAAGAACTGTAACAATAAGCTTGAGTGCATAAGGACACTTTTTATGAGTTACCTTAACTTCACAGGTTCCTGGAGAATTGGCACTGAGTAAAGCAGAGGTACCGTTATTTGCAACTACATCTACAATCCTTGTATCAAGAGATGACCAGGACCAGTCAAAATTATCTATTGAATCACTGTTTACAAGAGAAACTGTAGCCGTAACATAGTTACCCTGAATTGCAGTAATTACATTATTGGAAGTAGTAATATAAGGAATTGTAGAAGCATCAGGACTCTGATTTACAATAACAACTACTTCTTTTTCAAAATCTGCATCTGGATGACGGATAAAGATTTTGGTAGTTCCGTTCTTTACCGACTTAATGTAACAGGTATTAGAAAAGTTTACATAAGAGACAGTTGCAATAGAAGTGTCTTCACTTTCAAAGGTAAAACCTTTTGGAACAGAAGCAGAATCAGACTGCTCTGTGTGATTTACGGTTGCGACAAGAGAAACTTCTTCCTGCCCTGCATAAAGTTCAAACACCTCCTGGTTTACTGAAATATAGCAGGAGTCTTCATTTATAAACTCATACTGATTACCTGTCTGAAGATTAATGACAAGTACATTCTGTGAAAGAGGATGACTGATTGTAAGTGTAGCCTTTGAAGAAGCAGAAAGCGAAGTTACCGTAAAATAATTGTTGTTTGCAGAAACTTCATAATCATCGTTTGAGAGTTTATAGGTTAGTTTACTGTAAGCATTTTCATTAATGTTGAAAAGTTCAACACTGAAAGAAAGAGAGCGGTTTATGTCTTCAAAATAAAGAACGTTCTGAGAAGTAGAAATATAACAGTCTTTTGCTTCATCAATTATACCCTCTTCTGTTACATTAACTGTAAAGAAGACGTCATCGCAACCGGAAGCACCAGCTTTTATAACAGCGGTTCCCACCTTAAGTCCTTCGACAATGCAGGTTCTGTTAGAATTTTCAGTCGAAATAGAAACAAAAGATGGTCCCTGAGTTACGGTCCATGAAATATCAGAACCAGAATCAAAGCCTATAGTTTCAAGATACAGGTTTACTTTTTGAGATGTTTTAATGGTTTCATTAGTTTTATATGTATAAATGCTCTTTACCATGTATTCATTAAATTCTTCTTCAGTATCATAAGAAACAACAGTAAACTTAACAGGATATTTACAGTACGGATGAGTTGCTGTAACAGTACTTCTTGAGCCACCAGAACCGGAAGCAGGAGCTGTTATGACACATTCAGTTTCATTCCCGCTTATTGTTGCATTGCCTTCACAAGACCATACAATGTCAGAAGAATTACCGCTACCTGAGAATGAAATATTTACTGTTCTGTTTTCACCATTTTTAAGAGTGACAACAGATGCACTTGAAAGATTAAGATAAGAAACGGGTTCTTCAGCAGCCTTCTCTGGAGAAACAACAACAGTAATTCTTGTTGAATAAGTTGCTTTTGGATGACTTATATCAATATAGGCAGTACCAACAGTAACAGGTTCAATTATTGCATAAGCAGTCGTACTTTCAGCTACGACAGAACGTGCAAAAAGGCTCTTAGATGTTCCATTACCGCTTTTCCAGTTAATGACCTTTGAAGAAGAGCCGTCTGCTGCATCATTTGTAATAGTCCACTTAAGGTTCTTAATATCATTTTCAGAAGCATTTCTTAAGACAATATTTATCTGCTGCGGAGAATCAGAAGGAGACATCCTTATATAATTCTGGCTTGTTGTAATATAACAAGTAGCACCCGAAGCTTCTGAAGTAACATTACGGACTAAAACCACAAAGCTTCTTGAAGGAACGCCAGGATAAGATACAGTAACCTTTACACTACCTGTTTTCTTACCCTTAATGTTGATCTTGTCTCCGGACAGTTCAGAACTGCCGTTATATATGGTATATTCAATATATTCGTCTGCATCATCAGAAAAGCTCCAAGAGTAAAGTGCAGGATTAACATCAGCCGCATAATTTAAAAGACTAAGAGAAACACTTTCATAAGAAGTATCAGAAACAGTTACAAGGTTCTGAGACGGTTCAATATAAGCTGTTTCAGCCTGAGCTATTACACGAACAAGAATATCAAGGTCGTAGTAACTTTGAGGATGATGACATCTTACATAACACTCGCCTTCTTCATAAGCTTTTAGAGAAACATTAAGGTTTCCGCTTCCGGTAACTACAACCGGACGGGATGAAATTTCGTTACCTAAAGAATCAACAACTGAATATTCAAAACCGCTTGCATAATCTGTAACAAGAGGATTAACAAGGTCTACTGCAAATTCTGCCGTATCAGACTCAGAAAGATTAATTGTAATTACATTTTCAGAAGTCGTAATATAGCACTGGCTTGTACCGTCAGAAGAACAGTCTACAAGCATTGAATAGCCATAGGCAGCCTTACCATGCTTTACGGTTACTTTGGCAATACCTTCATTCTTTCCTGTAATCCAGCAGTAATTACCTTCTTTCTGCAGAGATGCTACAGAAGATTTATCAATAGTCCAGTCAAATCCGTTTATATCAGATGCCGTACCGCCAAAAAGAGCTGCACTTACCCTTACAGTTTCATTAGGCTTTACGCTTACATAATCATTGGAAGCATAAACATAAGGATTAGTAACATTAACTGTGTAACTATCATCAGAAACAGTAATAAGGCACGAAACAGAATTTGAGCCGGAAGATGCTGTCAGCGTTGTACTTCCAGGCTTCAAACCTGTAATTATGCAGGAATAGTTATCTGCCTTTGCAAAAATAACAGAACTGTCGTAAGACCAGGAAATACTTGCCGTATTCTGGTTCTTTGAGGCTTTAAGGTTCACAATTTCCATTGCCCCGATGCTTACAGACGTTTTATTCTTGTCAAAAGAAAGTGTTATATCGTCACTGTAATCTTCTGAAAAAGAATAAATAAAATGACAGCCTGCAAAAACAAAAGTAAAAATTAAGCTAAAAAGCAAATACAGCTTATACTTTTTCATAGTTTATCCTCCTTTTATTAATTACCAATGTATGCCTTAAAGTATTCAGTTTCATCTGCACAAGGACAGTTTCTAACCTGAACATAAACAGGGATTTTGTATTTTGCATAACCGTTTCCTGCAGCATAGTTTGCATATTCTACTACAAGGTTTCCTACAAAAGAGGTCTCTTTAATGGTTTCATTACGGACTTCGATGAACTTATCATCATCAATAATCAGACGGTACATATTGTTAATACCGTTTGTCTCCCAAGACCACGAACCAGAATTTGAAGTTCTATATCCGTATACAGAGTATTCATGATTATGATACAGAATAAAATCATGAGTGTTATACGAACTTCCACTGCTTGCACCGTCAACCTTATCACTTTGAACTGCACCTGCCCCTATTCCATCTTCAAGGTTTGATGTTACACGTTCAAAAGTAACGCTTTTAATATAAACATCAGAATAAGGTTCATTTGCTGCATTTACTTCAACCTGTCCTGTAAGATATTCTCCGTCTCCCAAGAAAATCGTATTAGAAGAAGGAGAATAATAAGAATACTTTGAATAGAGGGTATTCAAAACCGGAACATTAACATTTGCAAGCTTAAACGGCACCTGTCTTGTTATTATAGGTTTGAAAGTATGAGAAGGATAATAAACCTTAAACTTGATGTTCTGTGTACCAAATTCCTGAGCAGCAGTACTTCCTGCTCCAGAAGAAACAACATTCTCATTTACAGCTTTTATCTGAATATTGCAGTTTGCTTCTCCCTGAACTTCAAATTCAAGAGTGCCGGAAACTATACCAGTTGAGTTTGTGTCAACATTGTTTACATGTTCAGTTATTTCCCATTCATTATCAGAAATCTTCTTACCGTTTTTAAGTACAAGTTTTTCTCCAACTGGACCTGTTGTTGTATTGGTAACAATAATTTTTGCACAGGCAGGACGAAGTTCATAGTTTACATACATCAGTTCAGGCTTGTTATGAACATCCTTTGGAGTAGAAGAAACTATAGTCTTATCAACAGTAAAATGATAGTTATAAGAGTTGAAGACAGAAACAGAGTCTGTCTGTAAAGAAGCATCCGTAACCTGCAGAATAGAATTACCCTCTGTTGTTTTTCCGGTTACAGCAATTGTTCCTACACCATCAGGATAATAATAAATATCTTTAGTTACAGGGTCAGTCCAGCTTGAAAGATATCCCGCTCCTTCAGTGTTCATATCAAAATAGCTTGAGTCACCTCTATACCATTTTGTAATTTTATCCTTCGTCGGAACTGTTTCCCAATGCAAAGGTTTTGTTTCACCTGGGAAAAGCTGCAAAGATGTAAGATAGTATTTTTCTCTGTTATCTACCAGAACACCATTATTGTATGTAAAATTTGTTTCATCATCATAAACAAAGAATTCAATCCGAGGAGCTTCGCTAATCTTTACTTTACAGCTTGCAGTAGAACCGTTAGAAGGAATCGTACAATAAACCGTAGCAGAACCCGGTTTCAAAGCAGAAACGGATGCTTTATTTCCCTTTGAAACAAAGCTGAAGAAATCCTGTTCTACAGAAGGGTCTTCATCATTTACGACCTTCCATTCAAGTTCTTCACCAGTATCATTTTTTACGGTAGCAATGATTGTCTGAGTATCTTCACCTATAAGAACAGGAAGTTCCTGGTAATTCAGTGTAACAGTCGGTTCTGAAACTCCTGTTACTACAACATAAATTGTAAGAGGATTGATTGCATTTCCGTTTTCAGGAGCATGAGTTACAGTCATTGTTGTTTTTCCGGCATTAAGTGCCTGGATCTGAACATCACTTCCTGTTTTTTTTGTTGAAGTAAACTTTACATAATTGCCGGAGCTTTCATTTATTGTCCAGCCTAAACCTGCTGAATTAACATCAACAGTAGTACCATAAAGCTTTGCAGAAATATTTCTTACTTCGTCTTTATTTAAAGTAACAATAGTTGAGGAAGTATCAGGATATAAACCGATATAAGGTTTTGTTTCATCTTTCTTTGTAACGCTTACAAGAAGCTGAGCTTCAGCCTGCTTAATACCGCCTTTCGTCTGCAGTGTAGCAGTAATTGTACATGATTTTGATGTAACACCAACAGGGAGTGTTCCCGGATGCAGTGTACAGACCATATTGTTTCCAAATACGGTACACAAAGAGTTATCAGAAGATTTATAAGAAATATCACAGTCTACACCGGTAGCCGGAACTTCCATATTAATGAAAGTATCAGAACCTGTAGTAATATCAACATAACTTGAAGCAAAAGCAAAGTCTGTATAATTGCTGATGTAAAGAACAATATCTTTTGTAGAAGCGGCTTTAGGATGTGAACAGTGAATAGTTACTGTTCCTGCACTGATAGGTTCAATCACGCATGATTCACCAGTATAATTCATGGTAATCTTGTCATAGCTGTCAGCCCACCATTTAAAGTCGTAAACATCTTCTGCACTTCCGTTTACCAAAGTAGCAGTAATTGTTTTTGCATCATCAGAAGGTTTCATTTTGATAATGCTTTCAGTCATTGAGATATAGCAGTTTGAGACAACTTTAGGTTCACAGATTACAAGAATAGAACGTGTTACAGACGCTTTTGGATGTGATACTACAACCTGAGTAACACCTTCCTTAAGGGCTGTAATCTGAGCTGAATCATTGCTTGCATAAAGACGTGCAACAGAAGAATCAGCTACTTTCCAGTCAAAACCGGTCGTATCATTTGCAGTACCACCGATAAGCTCTGCCGCTACAGTCTGACTGTCACCACCAACGGTACAAGTTACTATATTGTTACAGCTGATGTACGGATCGAGAGTTGCTGCAACAGGGTCAATTACATTGACAATAATTTCAAGAGGATATGAACAGTATTCATAGTTTTCTACGATAATCTTAGTAGAACCTATTCTCTTTCCATAAATGACCGCAACATTTCCGGAACCTACAACAGAAGCAACAGAAGAATCAGAACTTTTCCAGCTGTAACCAGTAATTACATTTGAATCAGAATTCTTTACGTCAACGCTTACAGATACATTACTCTGTTCGCCAACAGTAACTACATTCTGAGTTGTCGTAAGATATTTAAAGCCTTTAAGTTCATCTTCTGTATTTGCAACATTTACAAGGATTTCCTTTGTTATTTCTCCAGCCAGAGTATTTGAAACAGTTATAATAGCCTGACCTGGATTCAAACCTTTAATGTTACAAGTACCGGAAGTAAGGCCAGTAATTTCAATGTTTTCACTTCCTTCTGTTATATTCCAGGAAAAAGCACCACTCTGAGTTGTATTTACAAGCGAGCAGCCTATAGTTGTACTCTGTCCGTTTAAAAGGTTTACTACATCATTTTCCGCAGTAATATACACTACATAGTTGTCATTCCATTCATAAAGCTCACCACATTTAGCATTGATGCTTAATGAATTAGCAGACATTTTATTTGTAACACGGATAGTGCTTTTACCAGGTTTATTTGCTGTAAGAGTTACCGTACTTCCAGGATTACCTGCAAGGTCAAAAACACTCTCGCCCGGAACAGCATCAACATCAGTCATAGACCAGTTTGTATGAAGCTGCATATCAGAAGCACTGATGTTTACACCGCTAACAGTCAGAGATGTACTGTCACCAGCGTTTTCTACTACAACGGCATTGTTATTTGTAGTAAGATAACCTGCATTTTCATCATATATCTCAGAGCTTTCACCGGCTTTTAAAATCGTTACGTTAAACTCAACAGGTTCAGAAGTTCCTACCCTTGCAGTAATTGTACAACTACCTTCATTAAAAGCTTCAACATTTGCCTGAGCTGAATACGTAACGGAAGAATCAGCGTTTACAATACATTTATTTGGGTCAGAAGAACTCCAGGAAACTTTGTCAGACGGAGCAAATCCGAATGTTTCAACGTTAAGTTTTTTTGTTTCTCCGCAGGCAATTCTTAGATATGTAGAATCAGCAAAGATACCTTTCATGCTCTGAAGTTCTTCTTCAGTATCAGCAGCAAGAACAAGAATTTTCTTATCGCTTAAAGCTCCGTCAAGATGAGCAGTAACATAAGTCTGACTTGAACCTGTACCACAGGCAGAAACAACAGTAGTACGGCCGTTAGTCGGGCTTACAGATACCTTAGTAGAATCTGCACTGCTCCACTGTACATTGTTTTCATCTCCGGCTTCATGATTACGAAGCTGGGCAGTAATTTGTTTTGACGAACCATTTAAAAGCCTGATAAGACTGTCTTCTGTATTGATTGTTTTTGGATTTACAAAAGCAGATTCAGAAAAGACTTTTACAGTAATTTCTGTATCATAAAGACAGCGGGGATGAGTTACAACAATTACTACCTCACCTTCTTTAAGAGGTTTAATTACAAGCTGAGCCGGACAGGAATTTCCTGAAGTTACGGCAGAACGTGCGTTTAAGTCTTTTACATAACCCGTAACATTCTGAACTTCAACAATACCATTATTTCTTCCATTTTTAATAAACCATGTAAAATTCTGGTTTTCATCTCCAATGTTGTCTTCTCCATCAATACCACCGATTAAACGGACATTTACAGTAGTAGGGTCTTTTCCAATCTGAGTTTGAATATAACTCTGGTCTGTTGTAATATACATCGAAGAATCGATTGCAGAACCAATCTGATTCTGTAGAATTACAAGGATATTTCTTGAATATTCTGCATAAGGATGTTTTACGTTGATTTTAAACGTTCCGTTTTTCTTTCCCTGAATACGGATCGAGTTACCACTTGCAGTACAGTCTGCAAGTTTTAATGAATCTTCTGGAATTGTCCATTCAAAATCCTCATTGTTTACAATCTTTGTAACATTTTCTACTGTTGCATTAACCGTTACCGGAGTCTCACTTCCATTTACGATAACAGTTGTGCTTGATAAACCGATATAAGCATTTTCAACAATTGTGCTAACACGTACAATAATATTAAGGTCATAATTAGAACTGTCATGACTTACAACAATATTTGCGACACCGTTTGCAAGAGGAATGATTTCAGCAGTATCAAGGTTTGCATGTAAATCAATTATAGACTTTGACTTTTCATCTGCATAATTCCAGTGGAAGCCGTTTGCATAAGCTGCATTAACAGGATTTACAAGGTCAACCTTTACATACTTTGAACTTGTCTCATTTTTATTTATAGAGAACACATTATATTCAGTTGTGATGTAAGTTTCTGTAAGCTTATCTGTATAAACATAAACAACGAATGTATAATCATATTCTGCCTTCTCATGCTTTGCTACAAGCTGAGTAGAACCTGTTTTCTTTGCTGTAACAACACAGTTGTTTCTGGTCCAGCTGATAGAGGCTACAGAGTCATCTTTAATTTCCCAGATAAAATCTTCCATATCGGCAATTGAACCGCCGTATAAAGATGCTGTTACTATAGTAGAATCTTCCGGTTTAAGCTGAATTACAGAGTAATTGGAATATATATAAGGATTATCATAAGTATCATCACCGTTTGCAATTACGGTAATAAGACAGGTAGCACTTATACCGTTACATTTTGCACGGATATATGCAGAACCTGCTTTTACACCTGTAATGACAGCACCGGAATTATCAGTTCTAGCTTCAATAAATTCTTTGTCATATTCCCAAGAAACAGAACATTTCCCCTGATTGGCAGAAGGATTAAGTGTAAGTTTAATGTATTCACTATCCCTTACATTAACATTAAGGGTAGACACATTAAAGCTCACTCCTTTAATATCTGCATTATAATCATGCGGCGAAATAGAATCTTCTATTGAATTAAAAAATTTGCATCCGACAAAAAGCGAGCAAAACAAAAATAAAGGCAGAAACTTATTTTTCATATACACCCCTTGCTTTCATATATTAATTTATTGATTATTTATATGGTAATTTACACTTTATAAAAAGAAAAGAACACAAGAAAAGCAGAACAAGATGGCACTCGCTATAAGAATGCTTATGTTTATTTTATAAACGCCTTCATCATTGTAGCTTTCTTTCTTAAAACATTTCTTGATATTTTCAACCAATTTATTCATATCAACTCCTTGTATAAAAGTTTATTTTGTCCTGTGATAAGGCTGCGTAACTTCAATATTTTCAACAGGCGGCAAAGAAAGATTCTGATTTACCACAATATTGATTTTAGTTCCTGCCTTGATTTTAATTGTCGGCTGGACGTTCATCGCACGGTCAATAAGCTTATCTGCAAGTTCATTAGTAACCTGCTGCGTATTTGCAATAATATTCTGAACGTACTGATTTTGTGTTTCTCCCATTGTAGAAGAAAACTCGCTGTTTACGATTGAAAATACGCTCATAAGACCTATAGCCTTAAGGTAAGCCATAGGATGGTCCTTAACAAAACCTTTAAGACCGGAAGCACCTTTTGCATCAGTTCCGTTCATATTACCAAGCTGGATCTGATAACCATCCGGTCGGATTAAAGTATGCCAGGCTACCTGTACACGGCTTTGTGAATATGAGATGCTTGAATTATATGTTCCGTAAAGAACAGAGTTCTGAGGAATCAAAAGATAACGGCCGTCCTGAGAAGAATAGATATTCTTTGAAATACGAGCTGTAATTTCACCAGGTAAGTCTGTATTAAGTTCAGATGTAAGAACAGCTTCAAAAATAGAACCCTGCCAGAGAGTATTAAGATTCAGCCATTCACCCTGCCCTACATTATTCCCGTTCCTTCCGTTATTAAAGAAAGAGTTTTTTCCAGCCTGGTCATTCTGCATATTATAGGCATTATTCCCTGCAGCTGCATTTCCATAAGCCTGACTGTAAGCAGAAAGTACATTGTTCATATACTCATCTTTGGAAGGAGGAGAGTAACTTGAAGTGGCAGATGTAGAAGATGTATTTTTAGCTATCGTCTGCTGATAGTCAGTTGAATAGCTTTGCTGTGTTGAAGAAAGACCTTTTATGCCCGAAATACGCTTTGACTGTAAAGAGTCATTTCTTGTATCTGGAATTTCAACAGAAGAAGAAGAGCCTACACCATTTCCGGTATTTTTGTTTACATACTGTGGTTCATACGGTTTTTTTTCTGTTTCAACAATAACAGGTGGTATTTCATCATCTTCTTTTTTATTTTCAGAAACATTTTCGTAATGACCGGAATCTTCTGCATCATATTCATCAGGGAGAGGATGTTTTGTTGCCATTGAAGCATAATCTTTTGACTGATGAGTTTCTGCAACAGGTTTTTCATTCTTACCCTTTTTCTTACTGCCAGCAGGCATTAAGAATGTAATAAGAAAAATACCACCTACAACGATAATAATTACAGTAAGTAGAAACTTCTTGTTCAATACACGAGGTTTACCACCAGGATGCTTGTCTGCTTCTGAAGCAGAAACCTTTGGAACAAATCTTTTATCTTCTTCTGCATCCAGAGTATCTGCAGTAAATTTATTTTTATTTTCTTCTGAAAAATTATTTTCTATTTGGTTTTCAATATTCCGTTCTTCCACATCTGCTTTAACCATATCAAGAGTTTCCATTTCTGGATTATTTGAATATGGTGTACCATTATCGTTTTCTAACGGAGTTGCATTTTCAGAAAAAGAATCATTTGTGTCTTTATTATTAAAATTAGGTTCATCTTTAATGGAAGGATTTTCTTCAATTGTTTTCTGAAAATCATTTACATCGGCAGCAGTACGCAGAAAATCAGGAAGCTCTATGTCTTCCTCTGTTGTAATGTGTTCTTCCACATCTGATTTTACCACATTTGGATTTTCCATATCTGGATTATTTGAACGTGGTACACCGTTACCGGGGTCAGACGGAGTTCCATTTTCCAAATCAGACTTGGCATCCTCATCTAAATCATTAAGAAACTCAGAATAAGGATTATACTCCTTTGCAGCTTCTTCGTTTTCAGCGTCAGGAGAAAATTCATTGATTTCATCATCTTCATTAATCATTAAGGTTTCTCCTGTAATTTTCGTACTCTTCTTTCAATTCATTTTTTGTTTCAAAGCCGTTGTCTTTTAAAAATCTTGTATATTCAAGATTATCAAAATCAGATTTAGATAATTCTTTACGTTCATTCAGAATGTCCTTAATTTCATCGGCTTCACTTTTTTCATAAAAAATGTCTACATTTTCTTTACCTCTGTTTTTCATGTCAAAACCGAACATTGTACCAAGCTGAATATACATAAAAAGCATACACCCAAGAGCAATGACGGGCATCATAAAACAGTTAGGATATTTTACAAACTTCGGTTTAACGAAAAAGAGGATAAGGCTCAATAAAGAAATACAGGCTTCGCAAAGCAATACATAAAGCTCTCTGTTTGTCTTAAAACCCCAGAATAAGGCCGCCAAATAAACAAAGATAAATACTGTCACAATAATTTTAAAAAGTTTAACCTGCTCTTTTTTTTCAGGCGGTGTTGTACGTTCCCACTCTTCTTTCATGCGTTTTCTTTTTTCAAGGCTTTCCTTATATTTTTCAACAAAGGTTTTACCTTCTTCAGTATCTTCCCATTTGGTTTTCTGTCCAGAAGGTTTGTTTCTGTTGAGCCAGTTTATAATTCCCATTTATTTTTCCTCCTGGTTTTCTTCAACTTCATCAATTTTATATTCAAGAATAATATTGTCAGAATGCAGAGTCGTTTCTTTCTGAAGCTTTGAATTATAGGTACTCATAAAAGAGTTATTTTTGTTTGGAGGCGGAAGAACGGCATTCTTATCTTCAAGAGTAACCTCTTCTTCAGTTTCTTCAACCTTTACAGCTTTTGGCTCTTTGTAATACTTTTTCTTAATGGTAACTTTTTCTTTACCTACCCTCATTGTAACTTTTTCAATAAGTTCATTTATAACAATAAGATTTTTGTTTACAGAATAATTAATTCGTTCGTTCTTATGATTAAAAAGTACCGGGCTTGTCATGTGAAGGACAGTTTCATTCATTACGATATAAGTATGCTTTCCGTCATCATAAACACGAGTTGGAAGCCAGTACGGTTTTTTGAATACGGAATAACTCATCTTATAATCAAAAGAAAGATATGCCGGATCTACTCCGGTAGTTTCTTTAGACATCTTGTTGATTTCATTCATTGCATCAGTCTTAATGTTGAAAGGCATTGTGTTAGGGTACTTCCATTTTACCTGAGTCATGTAAACATCTTTAAATGATTTCAAAAGAAGATGATAAACACGTTTGTCTGTAATAATGATGAAAGAAGTAATGAGACCGGAATAAGCAGGTTTTAAGAAAAAATGCTGAGTATCAATGTTGCCGCTTCTTGATACACCCGCTCCGATTTCCCATACCTTTTCTTCAGAAAGGAAAGGCATTTCTATTACCTGCTCTCCAGGCTCAAGAATCAAATCCGTAACTCGATACGGCTGACAGTATATTTCATAAGTAAAATCAGAATCAAAGTCATAATACATTGTACCTGCAGTCCATTTATCAGGTGTCTGTAAAGCTTCTTCCGCAGAGGCTTTTGCAGCGTCTTTACCGGTTTTATCAGGTCTATCAGATTTTGCACTTTCTCCAACCGGATAATAAACAGGCTTTTCTACATAAACAACAGTTTTCGGTACATCAACTTCCTTAAGCTGTTCCTGAATAAGATACTCCTGCATTTCGTTATAATTTGCAGACTGTTCCTTATCTACGGTTGAATAGACCTTTTCTTCCTTTTCTCTTTCAGTACCGAGCTTTTCAAAATCGACAGATTGACAACTACTAATGAGCATTACACCAACTAAACTGATTACTATTTCCAATAACTTTTTCATAGAATTTATACTCCTTTAATTTGTAACTGGCTGAATGTCAAAAGATGTGATGTATACACCAAGCGGGTTCAATGTTTTTGTTTCTTCAGTAACTTCATAATAACCAAGAGTAACAAGAGCCGAGAAACGTCTTGTCTGCATAAGACGGCCTTGCTGATAAGTCAAGACATCGTAATAAACTACATAAGTATTTGATGTCTGTTTAAGCGGAGCGTCAATCTTAACTGACTGTGTTCTAACTCCGGTCCACTCATAAGGATTATTTTCAATAAAGAATGTATCAAGCTGATTAACAGCTACTCCCTGACAGATATTCTCACACTCTCTCTGAAATATTTTCTGAGCATTATAATCAGATGACCAGGTATACATATTTGTAATAAGCTTTAAGACCTGCGAAGTTTTGTGATGTTCAGGAATATTGGATTTTCCCCAGTAAGAAGAATCAACTTTACCGACATAAGAGGCATTTCCATTGTTGTCTACAGTAACAATTACAGGAACAGTTTTTGGAAGTGTAACCGCATAAAAACAGATACCAAGAGAAATAAAAAATGAAGAAAGGGAAACAAGAGCTATAATCTGCCACATACGGGCGTTCTTTTGAGAAAGCCCCTGAATAGTATCAGCAGCAGCTATCATCTCTTCATTATAGCCGGGCTTACCTTTTCCTTGTTTTTTTTCAAATGAGTTGAACGGAGTCGGTGAAGCATCACCGTCAGAAAAAAATATTTTTGTATTAGAATTAGACATATACCACCTTTAAAGTGTAATTAAAGATAGTGTAAAATAAAATAGTAATATTGTCAAGATTATAGTAATATGATAGAATTGTCAGTGAAAAAACAGGAATAATGTGATATACTGAAAAATATTAATGCAGAGGTGCTTTTATGAAATACACAATGTACCATAAAAACTTGCCAACAGTAACCTTTAATTTAACTGAAAAAGGTTATATTGATAATATACTTTCTATTGAAAACGTAAACCACATTCATCCATTTTTATTAACAAATGGAAAACTCGATTCATCAGATAATTATTATCCTCTGTATGATAAAATATTAAGATGGATGAAGGAAAGAAACATTCCTGCAAGCAGAAAAAATCTGTCATCAGCTTTATCAACGTTAGGTGTAAAATCTACGGATGAACTTGCATTATATTCTTTTTATTTAAGTCTTTCAGACCAGTATTGGATTGCTCCCACAGAATTGCATTTAAACTGGGAAAAGATTAACTTTTACAAAAACGATTTTTCAGAAGATGTTGGAAAAGCTTTATTTGGTGAAATAAACCAGAAAGAGATAAAATATAATCTTCACTCTCCCGATCCGAGTACAAACGGGCAGCTTGTAAAAAAATGGGTAATTGAAAATGGAGAACGAATCCTGGTTAAAGGTGGCAGCGGAACAGAACAGCTTGAACCGTTTAATGAAGTGCTGGCTTCTGAAATCTGTAAAAGACTTGGCTTAGAACATGTTGAATATTCATTACATATAGAAAACCGTAAACATTTTTGTAAATGTAATAATTTTACTACGGAAGATACAGAATATATCACGGTAGCAGATATATGTGATGATATTGCGGACTGGAAAAACGGCTTTGTAAGTTATGAACATTTTAAGGACAGATGTAATTTACTTGGTATAAAACTTGACGAAAAAGAACTAGGAAAGATGTTTGTTGTAGATTACCTTATCGCAAACGAAGACAGACATCTTAATAATTTTGGTTTTATCCGCAATTCAAATGATTTAAGTTGGAAAGGTCTCTGCCCTATTTATGATTCCGGTTCATCAATGTTTTATAACTTGTCAGACTTTGAATTAGACAGCAAATTAGGTCTTGAAAATAACAAGATTCAATGCAAGCCTTTTTCTGAAAATTATATAAAGCAGCTCCTTCTCTTCCCCTTAAAAGATTGTATTAATGAATTACACTTAGACAATTTAAATGATATTGGTACTTTCTATAAAGAATTACTGCAAAAAAACCAGCGTAATATTTCAAAAGAAAAAATAGATAAACTTTCTTCATGCCTGCAGAATAGAGTTACATTACTACAAGAAATACAGAAGGCAAGAACTATAAAAAACTTACCTATTGTAGCTTCTTTTAACAGCAGTTTAAAATCATACGACAACAAATCAGATTTTACAGAATTTCTTAAGGAAAAATATCAAGAAGCTATTGATAATAACAGTTTTAAGAAAGAACTTTTGAGCTTTTACCTTTTTGGTTTGAATTCAAAAGATGAAAAAGATTTTGAAAAGAAAATCAAAAACATACTAATTCATAAACATGGAATAGAAAACTTAGGCTATGAAAGATAATTAAGAATAAGACAGAAAAGAGAAATAGAAAATACAAAAGGAAAATAATCTAAAATTGAACCTTTGACAAATTTATCAATTTATCATATAATCTAAAGTGTAATTACAAATAGTAATTGCAAAGGAAGCGCTAATATGATTACTGAAAATATTTCAAATCTACTCAGTAAAATTAATTGGGATTACAATTACTCAGAAAAAGAGCTTCTTTCTCTTATCAACAAAAAAAACGATTTTTCAAATCAAAGACTTTCACTTTATATCAAAAGTTTAGAAACTTTTACATGGCAGGAACTAGTTTCTTTGTGGGGCCTGGAAGAATGCAACAATCTTTATACAGATAAAATCAGAAAAGGATTGTTTTCAAATAAAATAAGGGAACAGTATGATGGAATATTCAACTTATTACGAAACAAAACTTTATCCTACACAAAACGAAGTCCTGAAGACCTTGAAAAGTTTAAATCTACCCTTTTATTTAACAGGCGGAACCGCACTAAGCAGAGGGTATTTTAATCCCTCAGTCTATCAGGTTCAACTCTGTTTTGATTTTTTTGTGGAATTCGTTTATCAATAGATTTTTGCCTGTTATTTTTAACATATTCAGAAAAATCAGTGTTATTGTTAATTCCAAGAGAATTTAAATATTTATTAAGCATTTTCTGCTTAACCTCTTTTTCAAAGGGATTTATATTGACAAGTTCATCATGTGCTTTCTTTGCAGCTTCTTTTATGCTCATTTGATTTGCATATTCATAAACTTTATTTAAGTATTCTTTTCCAAAAGATTCGTAAGTCAGATTATTATCAACATCAATGTTTTGGTTCCTTTGTAAAAGTTTGTTATATGAATATTCTAAAATCAACTCTTTTCTTGTGCTCACAATTTTTTTAAAGAAATCCTTTTGAATTTCAGAAATAAATGGCGTATTGTCGATTATATGATTTATTTTCTCAATATTAATTCTAGGATAAATTCTTTTAAGGGCGTTATTGCAGTCCTCATTTTCCAGTGATGAAATGAACTTGAAATAATTTATTTTATTACCGTTCAATTTCAGTGCAGAAGTTGGTATTTCATATACACGAAAAAGAAGCTGCTCCCTATCAGAAAGGACAGATTTCATTGTTTCTATATCAGCAGACGGGTACATAGAACTTCCACAATCATAAATAGGTGCAAGTCGCACAGTATCTGTTTTAGAATCATATAAACTGGCCCAGTTTCCATTATGTCTATCCCAATTCCCAATCAAGGCATCTCCAATAAACAAATCCCAGAAATAGTTTTTTAAATAAACAGGTTCAAATGAATCTTGCCTGTCTATTGCGTCAAGAACTTCTGATAATTCTGTTCCCGTGCCATTATGTCCTGAATCAATAATTGTATTTTTTAGGGATGAAAACGGTTGAATCGCATATTTATTATTTTCTGTAAAATCTTTACAAGCAACAACAATCTTCTTCTTCTCATCGTTATTGTATATGCCAAGAATAGTTTTCTGAGTTTCAAATCCAAGAGACTCAAGAATATGACAACCAATGTATTCAGAAACAGTTCCATTTGTATAACTTAATTCTTTATTCCGAGTCGAGGCAGGAGGAAATTTCAACATATAAAGTTCGCCATTATATTTTATGCAGATTTTACTCCCATTTGCACCTTCATAATTTTTTTTTGTTTTTTCGCAATTTGAAAAATCTATTAAATCAGACATTTATGTTTCCTTCTCTTACCCTACCCAAATACTTTTCCCTCAGATACCACGCCTGATCCGAAGTAAGGTCTCCGTCTACTTCCATTACATTTATATCGCTGTTAAGCTCATCATAATAACAGTCCAATTTATAATCAGGGGTTCCAGCTTCAAACAATGCAAGGCTAGCCTCATATTTCTGAATTGTACGCAACATTGATTCCGGTAACAGCATCTCTGTTCGCCGCAAAGAATTCTGTTCTAATTGAGGTTCATCAATAAACTGTCCAATGTCAAACATAAAGCCTTCCTTCAATTACAATATAACTGATGTTTTCTAAAAAAACAATCTTGAAAACAAATAAAAGTGTAAAAAAAAAATAGCTATAAATAAACAGCAGTCTTTACAAATCCCCAAACATGCTTTATATTAAAAGTGTAATTACAAATAGTAATTACAAAGGAAGAGCTAAAATATGTTTGGAAAGAAAGTTTCAGAAGCCGAGTATAACGAGCTGGAGCAGAAGTATCTTACTTTTGAGTGTGCATATAACAATGAACACGCAAAATGCAGCGACTTGGAAAAAAAGGTTTTGGAACTGACCGAAAAACTACAATCAATTAGCGGAGGAAACAGAATGGACAATAACAATCAGGTAACTCAGTGGGAATATAGATGGGAAAAACAAGGAAATGA
>JTFN01001551.1_pt1 | contig 22667 bp, 23 predicted proteins | sample 235401 | NCBI WGS metagenome assembly JTFN01 (sample SAMN03067589, study PRJNA260952) | activated sludge metagenome | biome: Sludge; feature: Wastewater; isolation source: CETP activated sludge from augmented bioreactor treating industrial... | place: India:Gujarat | collected 2013-04 | reverse complement strand
ATTCCTTTCTTAGGAATAGATTTTGGTATGCAAATCATGGCCATTGAAACAGCCAGAAACATTATAAAATGGGAAGAAGCTGATTCAACAGAGTTTATCCAAAATACTGATTATCCAATTGTTAGCTTGCCTGAAGAACAATCAAGTTTCGCTGCAGCAGGGCTTATGAAAGTAGGTAATAGCGAGATAACTATTACCAAAGGTTCAAAACTAAAAGATATTTACAAAAAATCAACTATTACTGAACGACATCGTAACAAGTATACTTGTGATAAAAAATATAAAGATAATTTAGAAAAAGCAGGCTTATTAACATCTGCTATTTCTGTTTTAGATATGCAAATTGAAGCTTTAGAATGGAAAAATCATCCTTGGGGAATTGGAGTACAGTATCATCCAGAATTTATTTCTCGACCTACTCAACCACATCCACTGTTTTCTGCTTTTGTTGGGGCTACTATATTATACAAAGAAAAAAAGGAATAAAATTCTGTGCAAAAAATTCGTTTTTTTGTGAAATTTGAAACCTTTTTCATCTTATTTTTTCTCTTTTCGTGCTCATTAGACTATAATGATACAACAAATGAGAAATCTGTTTCACCTGAATTTGTGTTTGATAATGCTAATTTTGTACGTACAAAAGACGAGAAGATATCCTTAGAGTTTTCTGCTGATAAAATTGAACAATACTGTGGAGTGGATGCAATGTTTGGCACAAACATAAATTTTACCTCGTATGACTCTCAAGGAAAGAAATCACTCGAAGGGCGATGCAATTTATTTGCTGCAAACAATGAAACAAAAATCTATCAATTATTTTCTGATATTTTTATTCACAGCTACGAAAAAAAAGCTACAATAACAGCTGAAAATTTGATGTGGAATGGTAAAACAGAAAATCTTGTAGGAACTACAGATGATACGGTTACCATAACCACTGATGAATTTACTATGAGTGGGACAGGTTTTACCGCAAGCGAAAAAGACGCTTCCTTTTCACTTCAAAAAAATGTATCTGGTATTATTTATCAAAATGAAACTGTAGAGACAACAGACACAGAAGAAAAACCTCTCACCGGAGTGATAAATAATGACCAATAAATCTTTTAAAGCAGTGTTGATGATAGCTTCTTTTTTATTCCTCCCCATTCAATTATCTGCCAAAGATATTGTGTTTAAAGCTGACAGTATGAGTGGCAAGAGTAATGATGCAAATAGTATAACAACACTTATAGGTAATGCATACATAAAAACAGATGATATGGAAATATCTGCTGATAAAATTGAAATATCTGGGAAAAATTATCGTATTGTTACTGTTACAGGAAATATAAGTGGCACAAGTATAGAAAGTGGATTTACATTTGAATGTTCAGAAATGCAATATGACAGAGAAACAAAAGTTGCTATTTTAGAAAAGAATGTTAAAATGAATGATACAGAAAATGATGTAAAAATTGAGGCAGAGTATATTTATTATGATCAAGCATCTCAAACTGCAACTATGCAAGTTTCAGTAAAAATACTTCAAGAAAATGCAACTTGTACTTCTTCATTTGCCATTTATCGAAAAGAGGCTCAAATATTAGAACTTTCAGGTTCTCCCAAAATAGTAAAAGGTGAAGACACATATACCGCAAGAGAAATTACAATGAACATTGATACAGAAGAAATGGTTCTTGTAGGCAAGGTAACTGGTACGGTTTCAGAAGAAGAATCTTCTAAAAAAACAAATAATTCTTCCGAGCCACGTATACCTACAAAGGAAGGTTCCGGTGAATGAATTACGTGTAAGTAGTTTATATAAACGCTTTGGAAAAAAAGAAGTTGTCAAAGGTATAGACTTTACAATGCATACAGGAGAAATTCTTGGCTTGTTAGGTCCTAACGGAGCCGGTAAAACAACCACCTTTTATATGATAGTTGGCTTTTATAAACCAACACGCGGAGAAGTTTTTATTGACGATACATGTATTACAAAAAAACCTATGTACAAACGTGCCCAAAGTGGGATTTCATATCTCCCTCAAGAAGCTTCTGTTTTTAGACAAATGACAGTAGAAGAGAACATTTGGTCTATTCTTGAAACCCGTAAAGATTTAACAAAAAAAGAAAAACTACATCAGCTAGATTATCTTATAGATGAATTTTCTATAAATCACATAAGAAAACAAATATCGTATTCTTTATCAGGCGGTGAGCGACGCCGTACAGAAATTGCCCGTGCCTTAGCTATAGAACCAAAATTTTTATTGCTTGATGAACCTTTTGCAGGAATCGATCCAATCGCAGTTGCAGACATAAAAAAAACTGTATCGCATTTAGCAGATTTGGGAATTGGGGTTCTAATAACCGATCACAACGTTCGAGATACGCTCGAAATTACTCATAAAGCATTAATTGTAAATGCTGGACAGATAGTCGCTTATGGTGACCGTGAAGAGATTTTAGCAAATCCATTAGCACGACAAATCTATTTAGGGAAAGAATTTAAAATGTAAGTCTTGCTTAATTTAACTTGTTACTATTTGACAACACAGGTGCCTTGTGCTATGTTATATAATGAATTAATCTAGTTGGAGGAAAAAATGACATTAGTGTTGTGTATAGTACTCCCGATAGCTGGACTGATTCTTGGATGGACAATTCGCTGGCTTTATGCCAGATTTCAATTATCTGCATCAGAGCAACTTGCAGAACGTGTAAAACAGGATGCTGCCAAAGAGGCGGAAGCACAAAAAAAAGAAATTTTATTAGAAGCGAAAGATCAACTCATTCGGGAACGAAATCAGCAAGAGCGGGAGAATAGAGAAAGGCGCGGAGAAATACAACGCGCAGAAAGAAAATTATCACAAAAAGAAGATGCACTTGAGAAAAGAAAACAAGAACTTGATACGCAAGAAAAAAGTTTCGAAAATAGAGAGAATGCATTAACAAAACGTGAAGAATCTTTAAACGATATTGAAGAAAAGTACAGACAAGAGCTTGAACGAATTTCGGGTTTGACTCAACAAAAAGCAAAAGAACTTATTATTCAGAATCTTGAAAATGAAGCTCGTCACGATGCACAAGCTTTATTAAATAAAATTGATGAAGAATCTCAACTTACTGCTGAAAAAAAAGCACGTGAAGTTCTTGTGTCTACAATTCAAAGAATTGCAACAGAAACAACTAGCGATATAACTGTTGCTACCGTCTCACTTCCAAGCGATGAAATGAAAGGTCGTATTATAGGTCGTGAAGGACGAAATATTCGTACATTAGAAACACTTACAGGAGTTGACATAATTATTGATGATACTCCAGAAGCTGTTGTTATTTCATGTTTTGATCCTGTTCGAAAAGAAATAGCAAAAGTTGCTTTAGAACGACTTATTAGTGATGGACGAATTCACCCAGCACGTATTGAAGAAATAGTTCAAAAAGTAACACGAGAAATACAACAAAAGATTTATGAAGAAGGTGAAAAGCTCCTCTTCGATCTTGGTATTCACAATATGACACAAGAAGGAGTACGCCATCTCGGTCGTTTATACTTTAGAACAAGTTATGGTCAAAATGTACTTAACCATAGTAAAGAAGTTGCAATGATTGCAAGTTTATTGGCTTCTGAGATTGGAGCTGATACTGAAATTGCAAAACGAGCAGCAGTTCTTCACGATATTGGTAAAGGTGCAGAAAGCGATTCTGATCAAAACCATGCAGAACTCGGTATGGATATGGCCAGAAAAATGGGAGAAGATAGCATTATACAAAATGCCATTGGAGCTCATCATAACGACATCGAACCTGAAAGTATTGAAGCAGTAATAGTCCAAATTGCAGATGCAATTTCAGCAGCAAGACCAGGTGCTAGACGTGAAACCATGGACAACTATGTAAAACGCCTAGAAAATCTTGAAAAAGTTGCTGAAAATTTCGAGGGTGTTGAAAATGCTTATGCAATACAAGCAGGTCGAGAACTTAGAGTACTTGTTAATAATGAAAAGATTCCAGATGATGATGTAAAAGATTTAGCTCGAAATATTGCAAAACAAATTGAAACTGATCTTCGTTATCCAGGACGAATAAAAATTACAATGATTCGTGAAACGCGTATTATTGAATATGCTCGATAATTTCGATTAAATTAATTTGCGAACAAATAAAAAAGGCTAATGCAAATGTCAATTGACAAATGCATTAGCCTTTTTTATTTACTAATCTAACAACGTCTAGTAAAACTATAGCGAAGAAAATTTTTTACTAAAATTAGTAAAAACACCATCTACGCCCGCTTTTTTTAGACGATTATAATCATGAACCTTATTTACCGTCCAAACATTAACTTCGATTCCATTATCATGACAGTTAAGAACTCTTTCTTTTATATGCTTTTTATTTAACTGATGTAAGCCAGGATGCCAAGCTACAAAACCGTTTTGACGGCAAAGAGCTCCTACATTATCGATAGCACTTCCTGTTAGCAAAGCACATGGAATTACTGGTTTATTTTTGCCAAGTATTTTTGGCATAAGTTGCTGAATTCTTATAAGAGAAAGGGGATTAAAAGAAGAAAACAATATACGATCTTCAAGCCCAAAATCTGTAATTATTTTGAGTGTCTTTTCTTCTAAACCTTCATAATAAAAGACACCTGATTTCAATTCAACATTTGTAATCTGTTTATGTTTTTTTATAAAAGAACAATATTCATAAAAAGTCGGAATATATTCTTTTGCTGCTGCCAAAGTATGTAATTTTGACGCATTAAAACTTTGCAATTCACTAAGTGTAAAATCTCGTACAAAACCATTTCTATTAGTTGTACGATTAATAGTTTCATCATGAATAATAACAACTTCGCCATCTTTACTTAACTGAACATCTAATTCAATACCATAACAATCTGTATCTACGGCAGCCTTAAAAGAGGCCATCGTATTTTCTGGGTAAGCCCCACTCAATCCTCGATGTGCAAATATATGCATATTAACTCCTTATTTCTATCACTTTACAAGGTCTCTTATCTTTTCCGGGTTCTGGATTAGCATACAAAAACAATATTTTAACAGGATTCGTCTTCGATTGCATAAAAGTTAAATCTATTGAATTATCCACTTCCTTATTGTGAAAAAGCAAAGGATTATATGAGAAAGTATCATATTCCGAATGAGCATAAGCTCTTCTTGTAGAATGATATTCATTAGTAGCTAGTTCTTGAGAAAAAACATGTTCATCTAATGCTTTGCGATGTAAATCTTTGTTGTAGTTGTGTTCACACCACTGAGGAAACCCCGATGTTTTTCCCATAGAGATATAATCGAAACGTAAAAAATCGTGAAGCATGGGAGTAAAGGGAAATGATTGTGTTTTTATAAAATCATTAATACATTCAAACCAAAATGGAGCTCTATGTGGTGAATCAAAAATATTTCTTTCTCGACACCATACAACTAAATCACTAAAAAACCCAAAAATTCCGTTTCTGCATATAGCAAATTTTTTTATAGTAGAAGACTCAACCGAAGTTATGGTCTGTATAGCACGCATAAATACAACAAAGTTTTTGCTATTCCAAAACACATCTATTAAAGTTTCTATATCTTTTAGAAACAATACATCATTATAAGACAGTACAGGCGTAGTCAATATTTCATAGGGAGGAGAACTCATCCACTTCCATTGAGCTATGTCTTTATAGTCACTCATTTCGGTACCTGATAAAACTTTTAAAAACCCAAGTTGTAAAACATCGGGTTTAAGTAGCAAGATATCGTTAATTGACTTGCCAAAAGTTTGTAAATCTTCAAATGGAAGTCCAGCAATTAGGTCTAGATGTTGTTCAATCGTATGCGGTATTCTTTTTACAATTTTAGTCAGTTTTTCCCAGTGTTCTTGACGATGAATTGCTTTTAAAGTTTTTTGATTTGTAGATTGTACTCCAATCTCAAACTGCATCATTCCAGCTGGAATATTTTGCAAAAAGTCTAGAGCTTCATCTGTAAACTGTTCTGCAGCAATCTCAAAATGAAACATAGTTTTATCATTATGATGTTGGTAAATATATTTCCAAATTGCTATATAACGAGAAGGCTCTAAATTAAATGTCCTATCAACAAACTTTACAAGTTTCACCTTAGCGTCCATAAAACACTGAATATCTGCAAAGACTTTATCTAGTGATCGAAAACGGACTGTTTTATCTATTGATGACATACAGTAGGCACAATTAAAAGGACAGCCTCGTGAGCTCTCATAATAAAAGATTTTATTATCGGGATCTAAATATTGTGAATCTGATTTATCCTGATGATCTGGATCATTTAAATAGGGATAGGGGAATGGTAAACAATCTAAGTCAGTAAAAGGACATCTTATATTTTTAGAAAAAGCATTCTGATATGGTACACAAATACTGGGAATAGAAGAAATCGCATTGTAAAAAGCAGTTTTATCAAAAGCTCTCACTTGCAAAGAACTCACATCAGAATTCATTGAATGGAATTTATTCCACTCAGTTATTAACTCAAGCGTTACTTGTTCACCTTCTCCTCGTATAACAAGATCAAGTTCTTTTAATTCCGTAAAAATTTTTTCATCTTTAAAACTGACTTCAGGACCACCTACCCCAATAACACAATTTGGCATTATTTTTTTTAATTCGTGAATAACTTTATACGTTATTTCAACATTCCAAATGTAAACCGAAAAAAGAATAAGTGGAGCAACGGGTTGAGAACGCTTTAACTGCATGCATTTTTCATTAATACCACGAAGTATATCCCCAATAGGCTGATTAATTGTCCATTCTCCAAAATCAACAGGGAGAAGAACATCATCTTCTAGGGGATTAGTACCAGCAAGCCGATCTTGTGTATAATAAACTATTGAACGTACAGCAATATTAGTATGGTTATACCGAGAATTTATTGCACACAAAAGAACAGGCTCGTTTTTAGCTCTAAGGAGATTACTATTCATAGATAACTAAACACTTAATTTAAAGCTAACTGTAAAATTATTGTCAGAATAGGACCCTCTAGGCATATGTCTCCAACTCAAATCCAAAATAGGAGCAAAACGCTCTGTTCCATTACTAAAATCATATTCAAGCAAAAAACGATAGCCATTTCCCCATGCTGTAGTATCACTTGAAGTTCCATCATCTTCTAAATTATAAAAACTACTGCAAGAACCACAATCATAATCAACACCAAACACCAAGCCTGCAAGTCCAGTATAAATTCGAACACCAGAAAACATGCCATAATCTAAATGATTCGCGTAATATTCTCGATTTGTATTTATATCGCTAACAAAATAACCACCAGCAACCAGCCGAACTTCTTCACTTAATATTATACCCAAAGAAGCATCTGTACTTATAATAAAACTAAAAGAATCATCTAAATCTTTTACTGTTTCAGTTTTTTTGTTTATTTCAGAATCTCCGTACTGTACAGCAGATATTCCAACAGATATTTGGGTAAAAAAAGGTGATGTTTTAGCATATAAAGGCATACCTAATAAGGAACAAATAATAAAGAGTATTGTAAAGCCTTTTTGTAAATATCTCATATCGATATTATCGTGTAAGAGGAATTAAATTTCAAGCATTATTACATTACTTTGATTGGTTCTCGTTTTATTATAGTTTTTAAATCTATTTTCATAGCACTTGTCCAACTTTTAGGAATGCAGTATATTCAGGAAATGAAAGATTTAACAAGCAAAGAGAGAAGTATTTTAGGAAAGATGGCCCACGATATACGGCCTGTTATGCAAATTGGTTCTAAAGGATTAACAAAAGCAATTGAACTAAAAGCTGAACAATCATTACAAGCCCACGAATTAATAAAAATTAAATTTGTAGATTATAAAGGCGAAAAAAATACAATAGCTACTACTATTTGTGAAAAATGCAATGCAGCTCTTGTACGTATTATTGGCAACAATGTTATTATTTATCGTCCAGCAGAAAAAGAAGAAGACCGCAAATACAACATAGCGCTGTAATTTACGGTCTCTAAAATGTAATACTCAAAAATGAGTCACAATTAAGTTGTTACTCGGCAAGTAATGCATTTATTTTTTGAAGATATGCATTTGCAGCATCACTACCTGGAACACCTACAACAGGATCCCCTACTAACTTTCCTTCACTATCAACAAATACCGTTGTTGGTACAGCTGTAACCGTAGAAAGAAACGAAGTTGCTAGTTCCTGTGTTGGAAGAAGCGTAAGATACGATGCATTCGAAGTTTTCAAAATTTCTTTTGCATCATCCTTAGCCGTATCTGCATCAGTACATATTGAAATTAGCTGAGCATTATCAGGTAACATTCCTTGTAATTTGCCAAGCTCAGGTATTTCACTAAGACAAGGACCACACCACGTTGCCCAAATATTTATCATAGTTAGGTCATAGTCTTTAAAAATATCTTCTGTAACAACATTTCCATCTAAATCTGTAGTATTTAAAATTGATAAATCACCTTTCACACTATCAGAACTTGGTTGACTTTGAGAAGTAGCCTCTGTTTGAGCTGTTGCTGGAGGAAAAACCATAATAGAATTAACAAAATCATCTTTTGAATCTATTAGTCTTTGCATTTCTGCAATCTCTTCATCGGTCGCACCATAATTACTTAAATCAGTATTCCAAGCAAAATAATATACATATTCTGTACCATTATCTGTCAAACGAGCAATCTCTGATGTCTGTGCATATACGCTATTTACATATTCTAAAAAGTCAGAATCTGGGCCACGAGGGTCATTTAAAGGTAAATGATATAAAATACCAAAAGTAAAGATTTTCTTATCTACTTCATTTAGAAAATTATAATAATCCTCTTCAGTGATACCCTCTGCATTAAAATTATTAATCATATCCATTGCTGCTTGAGAATAATTAATAAAAATAGCATATCCATTATCTACCATTGCGGAAAATAAATTTTGATCAAACCTAGGTTGCAAAGATTCAGGAATAACAAAGGCAAAACCTTGTTCTTCATTATTGATAGTATATTTATTATCAGTAAGAATTGTTTTTTCACCTGCAATGTTTACCATTTCTTTTGCATTATAGGCTTTGTTATAATATTTTCCATTAACATCTTTAGTGCCAGAACAAGATACAAAACTTATCCCTATAAATGCGAAGAAAAATATTAGTCCGAATTTAAAATTTGTTTTTTTCATAAATACCTCATATTTATAGAATAACAGGAAAAAGAAAAGTGTTCTATGCCTTTATCACATTTATTTTTTTTATTACAATGTCTTTATGAATATAATTCTTATGGGAACTGGGACAAGTAATGGTATTCCAGCAATTACCTGTCACTGTGCTGTATGTTCCTCCCATTACAAAAAAGACAAACGATTACGTACAAGTGCATATATAGTCGCAAAAGATGGAACTTCTATTGTCATTGATACAGGACCAGATTTTAGAATACAAGCTCTTACCTATGATATTTGTAAACTTGATGCCTTATTAATAACTCATTCACATGCAGACCATTTACATGGGCTTGATGATGTTAAAGTTTTTTCGAGTTCCTTAGTAAAAAAACATGCAGCTGATCCAAAAATGTATTCAGCACAACGGCATCAAACTCTCAAGTTATATTCTAATCATCAAACTATTCTAGACATTAAATCCCGGTTTAATTACATTTTTAAACAAACTCAAGAAGGAGGAGGAAAACCTCACCTTACATTAATCGATGTAGGAGACTATCATGAAATTCTTAGTAAAAAAGAGTACTTAAAAACTTTTACTATAGGCTGTTTACAAATCACCCCAATTCCAATGAAACATGGATCTTTACCAGTCTGTGGTTGGAAAATAACAGACACATATACGAAAAAGACTTTTGGCTATTTAACTGATTGTAATTACATTCCCCACGAATCAATTCAATGTATAAAAGGAGCAGATTGTATAGTAATAGATGCATTGCGAGAAAAAAAACATCCTACACACTGTTCCTTTGAAGAATCCTACCAATATGTACAACAAATTAGAGCTAAACAATCATGGGTAACTCACATGTCTCATGCTCATGGTCACAAAGAGATTATTGCTTGGTTTAAAAACAGAGAAAAAACAGATAAAAAAAATAACAAAAAACCTATACGATGTAGACCCGCATGGGATGGCCTCAGCATTAAATTATGATTTTTACAATGTCTCTATAAAATCTTGTAATTCTAAAATATCGTCATCAGAATCGGTAGAATCACTCTTTAATTCTTCATGTAACTCAGGAATCATTTCTGTAGAGTGTTCAGGTTTAACATCCGTTTTATTTTTATGAGGTAATTCTTCTTCCTTACATTTAGCTTCTTTTTTCGCCAACTCGCTTATATTCGAAAAATCATCTGTAGATATTAACTCTATAGTTCTAATCTTTTTTGTATTAAACAACCGGTTTGATTCAGGATTTATCTTATTTTTTATGATATATGTTTTAAGATTTTCTAATTGAACCATTATTTGTCTTGAAATTTCTAACATTTCCGAAAATTCTATCGACGCTTCTTGCTCTCGATTACCAACAACAAGACGCTGCAGACTTTCTACTTTTTCTCTTATTTGAGTATTTAATTCAACGATTTTAACATATTCATCATGATTACTATATACGTTTTTAACACTCTCTACCCACGAATCAAATTTTAATGCATTTTCTTTAATTTGATCCCAAGAAAGTCTAGTTTCTCCTTGCAGAAAATCAAGAACCTGTACGGTCCATTCTAGATGATCAAAAGTTGCTTTAATAAGTTCATATAATTCAGTTTTATCTGTATTCCAGACTTCTTTTGACATATTAATAAGTCTATATTTATTGAGTTTTTTACGCATAAACTCAAGACTTTCTGCGTTTTCAACAGCATGTGCATATATTGGAGTTTGCCCACGGCTTAATTGTAAGGCTTCTTTTTCATTACGTTCAACAATCACCCTTATTTCATTATTACTTAATTGAATTCCACCTAAATTTTCAATTGTTTTATCGATACGTGTATTTATATCGGAAATACGTTCTGCCATTTCTGATTCGAAATCTTTTATACCACTAAAACCTCGACCTACTTCTTCATTTTTTTTGGCCAAAGCTGTATAATCGCTTGCCATATCATCAAAAGCAGAAATAAATTCATTTACAGCCAAGCTTACTTTCGAAAAGGATTCCCCAGTTTCGGAACTTGTAGCTACCGATTCCTCTATTAAATGAGTAACACCTTCTAAAGATTCTGTAATATTTTTAACCTGCATTGCTGTTGTTTCAGCAAGCTTTCTTATCTCATCAGCAACAACAGCAAAACCAGCACCAGCTTTTCCTGCATGTGCTGCCTCGATAGCAGCATTCATCGCAAGAAGATTTGTTCTTGAAGCTACAGAAGCAACAATCTTAATTGTATCACGAATAACATCTATTCCTTCAGCAATTTGATTTACAGAAGCAACTGTTTTTTGAACTTTTACATTACCAGTTTCAGTTACACTTGCCATTTGTTTAGACAACGCTTTTTTTTCTTCTACTTGAGCAATTGATTTCTGAATCATCTTAACAATATTATTAAGAACATCATTTGTTTCATTTATTGAAGCGTTTTGTATTCCTAACAGACTTTCATATTCTTGAATGCTATCTTTTATTGTATTATTTTCTTTTAGACTATCTTTTAACAAAGAGTCCAGATTTTCAACCCGTGATCCAATATAGCTAGCTCCTAGAGAAATACGAGAAGCATTTGTGACAGCCTTTTGCACCTCTGTTAAAAACACATCTGATGAATCTTGTGTTTTTAAAATATTAATCTTTACTTCATTAATCATGTCATTCATTGTTGAACAAACAAATTTATCAAGTTCTTTAAAAACAGCATGTAAAAAAATATTTTTCATACCTTCTTTAAAATCGATATTTAAATCACCTGAATTTAAAGTACCAAGAATCTTTTCTAAATGATTTATAGGTCTCTCAATAAAAGAAAATAAACAAAATGAAATGCCTAAAAACAGAAAACAAAGAAATAATACAAAGAAAATTTTAGATACTCCTACAAATAACATAAATGAAGGAATTAAAACAATAGTAAGTAATAAAATTATAAGAACAAGAATTTTATGTAGTAATTTTTTATTCAATGCTTTCTCCTAAAAAAAAGACAAAATTAGTATAGCAATCATAATATAAGATGTACGAATAGTATAGCCTTCTAGACATTACACAAGTATTATTATAGGATTGCGTTATGTATGAAATTGAATTAAAAGCCAGAGTAGAGAATAAAACTAAAACAACAGAAAAGCTTAATTCATTCGCTAAATATATCACCCATATAGAAAAAAATGATGTATATTGGCTACAAGATAACTCCGGCACAACAACTCATACTGGTATATCGGTTAGAATTCGAGAAGAAATTAAAACTTTAAATGATGCAACAACAAAAAAAAACCTTCTTGTAACACATAAACGAAAAAAATTAGAATACAACAAAGAAGGAAGTGCTGTAGAGGTAAACCAAGAATATGAATTTGAACTTACAGATAGAAAACCTTTCGAAGTTATCCTCGAAGACTCAGGTTATCATATCCAATTAAGAAAAAGTAAGTCCACCGATACATGGGAATATGACGGAGCTTTATTTGAATTAAGTACCATTCCATATCTTGGAGATTATTTAGAAATAGAAATACTTACAGATAAGCATGACGAAAAAACTGTTACCATGTACAAAAAGAAACTTTTTAATTTATTAGAAAAAAGTGGATTAACTTCTTCTGATATAGAAAATCGATACTACAGTGAAATGATAGAAAACTTACAAAGAGGGAAAAACAATGTTTAATAGAATTGAATTTAAAAATACAGCAAAACGTACATTAAATGGAAATTGGAAAATCCCGTGTCTTATTACTTTACTAGTTCTTCTCGTAAACTTAATTTTTAAGCTACCAGCAATTTACACATATATTAACTTAGAATTATCTGACAGCGTTCCTAAAACCTCAACTTCTATCGACTTTATTAACAATTTAGTAGACATACTTGTTAATGGTATTTTTAGTATTGCTTTATCATATTTCTATTTAACAATAACAAAGGACAAAACTGCTCTGTCTTTTCAGACTTTTTTTGAAGGCCTTAATTTTTGGGCAAAAGGAATTACAGTAGCTCTCTTGAAAACCTTATTTATTACTTTATGGTCTTTACTTTTAATTATTCCTGGAATAATTAAATCTCTTGCATATTCTCAAATGGAGTTTATAGCTGCCGAAAACCCCTCTATTTCTACTAAAAAAGTGATGAAAATGAGTATTGCTATGACAGAAGGATATAAGGGTGATATTTTTCTATTGCAGCTAAGTTTTATAGGATGGGCACTCCTTGCAATTTTGACATTAGGGATTGGCTATATTTTTTTAGAACCTTACATTTATTGCACAAATACAAATGTATACTATTTTTTAAAATCCCGTGCTCTAGAAAATGGGACTCTCACTTACTCTGATTTTGGTATGCAAGAAAAAATACCAGAGACAACAAACGAGGAGTAACTTATGGATGAAATACAAGATTCAGATATTACAACAAAAACAATTGACAATATACCACCACACAAAGATACAAAAGATTCTTTATGTTTAACAAATAAACACAAAAACAAAAAAGGCATTATTGTACTTATTGTAATAATTATAATTGCAATCTGTATTTCAATGGTCTCTATTCTAAGTACAGGGTCTTCGAAAACAGGATTCACAAATCTTTGGTCAAAAATAACAACCGGTAAATATATTGCTTCTGTAAAAATCAAAGGCACAATAACAGAGGATGGGAATACATATAATCAAAAATGGTTATTAAAAACTATAGATGACTTGGCAGATGATGCTGATAATATTGGTATTGTTTTGTATATAGATTCCCCAGGAGGAACAGTATACGAATCTGATGAAGCTTATTTAGCCCTCATGAATTATAAAAAAACAGGAAAGCCAGTTGTTGCCTATTTTTCACATTTAGCAGCTTCCGGCGGATATTATATTTCATGTGCGTCAGATTATATTTATGCAAATAGAAACACTCTTACAGGTTCCATTGGAGTTATTTCTGGAACATCCTATGATTTAAGTGAATTATTTAAGAAATATGGCATTAAATATAATATTTTTACAGCAGGCAAAAACAAATCTATGCTTGGTATTGGGACTCCTGTAACAGAAGAACAACGTAATATTATGGAATCTATTGCTAATGAATGCTATTCTCAATTTTGTGGAATTGTTTCACAATCTCGAAATTTGCCACTACAACAAGTTCAAGCATTAGCAGATGGACGTGTATATACAGCAAAACAAGCCTTGAAATTGCATCTCATTGATAGAATAGGTTCTTTTGATGATGCTGTTGATAAAGTAGATATTCTGATGAATAAAAAACTTACAGACTCAAAAATTGTTGATTTTGAATATACGCAAGATCTGGGATTAATTACTACACTTCTTAATTCTATTCAAACATTTAGCAAAGCTATAACAATTAAAAATCAAACAGACAATACACTTGAAAGTGCTAAAACTTTACTAGAAAATACAACAGGAATACCACAAAACATTTCATTTCCAGCATATTATTGGAATCATTAAAGGAATTATTACATGAGAAAATTACCAACAAAATTATTTACCGAACTGTACGGTGATGACAAAAAAGAAATCGAACGACAAAAAAATCGTTATTCTCAACTTGTATCAGAATTTGCAAAACGTTATACAGTTCCTGCAGATGACAGTTCAATACGCCTATTCAGTTCTCCAGGAAGAACAGAAATTTGTGGTAACCATACGGATCACAATTTTGGAAAAGTTATAGGAGCTAGTATACAGCTCGATTGTATCGGAGCAGTCCAGCCAACAAATGATACAATTGTTACTATTCACGATTTAACATACAATGAAGATTATAGTATCGATACTTTAGATACAGAACGCCGTTTAGATGAAAGTGGCTCTCAAGCGCTCGTAAGAGGCATTATACAAGGGTTTAAGAAGGCTGGTTATAAAGTAACCGGATTTAACAGTTGTTTTTCAAGTGAAGTTATCGCGGCAGCTGGAGTCAGTTCTTCTGCTTCTTTCGAAATGATTATTTGCATTATTATTGACGCACTTTTTAACGGCAATACAATACCTGTAACTCAATTTGCCGCAATTGGACAGTATTCAGAAAACAAATATTGGGATAAAGCCTCTGGACAACTTGATCAAATGTCTTGTGCTGTGGGAGGAATGATTCATATAGACTTTGAAAACCCTACAAAACCGTTAGTCACAAAGGTTCCCTTCGATTTTGCAAAAGAAAATTACAATCTAATGCTTGTCAACACGGGAAAAGGACATGCTGACTTATCTGCAGAATATTCTTCTATTCCCGATGAAATGAAATCCGTTGCAAAAGAGTTTGGGAAAAGTACACTAAGAGGATTAGAATATACAGATATTTTTGCTAAGCTCCCTGAATTACGCACAAAATGTGGAGACAGAGCTGTTTTACGTTCATTACATTTTATAGAAGAAAGTAACCGTTCAGATCACGTGGCAACAGCTTTAAAAACAAATGATTTTGCACAATTTTTGCAATTAATAACAGATTCTGGTAATTCATCATGGAAATGGTTGCAAAATATATCAGTTCCAGGATATCCAGAAGAACAACCTATTGCAATTTGTTTAGCACTTACAGAAGTTTTTATCAGATCTAAAAAACATGGAGCATGTCGCGTACATGGTGGCGGATTTGCAGGTGTTATTGCAGCATTTCTACCAAAAGATTACGTAGCAGAATATACATCCTACATGGAAAAAGCACTTGATTGGAAGGAAGGATCGACAAAACATAATCCAGTGTATAAACTTTCTATTCGACCCTATGGTTGCATAGAAATAAAATAACAAAAAAAAGTTATTGGAGAATACCATTACAAGTATATTCTCTAATAACTTATTTTATAAGCAACAGGTTTTAATGTATATACTAATTAAAAACCAGAATATTTTTTAATTTTATCGGCTAAATCTTCCATATCAATTGGTTTTTGAAAAAACTCTGTCGCACCCAAATCTTTAACTTTTTTTTCGATGCCTTCATCTGTAAGTGATGTTATAACATATACTTGTGGTTTTCCAAAATCATTTGAATCACGAATCTTGCTACAAAGATTAAATCCGTCTATTCCAGGTATATTTAAGTCCATAATAACACATCGAGGTTTTTTATCAGCAAGTAATGCTCCAGCTTCAAAGCCATCATAAGCTTGAAACACCTGGACATCACCAAGTTTCTCTTCTAAATAATTAGCAATAACAGAATTTAGTCCTTTTTCATCCTCTACAATAAGTATAGATCGACTTACATTATCCACATCGCCATCTTTCATAAGATCTGCAGGAATACGCATTTTTCGTTCAGTCATAAAATTAATCAAGTTATCTTGATAAACTCGATATTGACCACCTGGAGTACTAAACGCGCTTAAATAGCCATTACGAATCCAGTTGATAGCAGTTTGATTAACGACACCACAGATATTCGCAACTTCTAAAGCTGAGTAAACTACTGTTTTATTTAAATCTTTTGACATATTTACCTCTACTAATTAATAATAACCTTATATTATTATATATCACAATATTAATATTGAAAAGTCAAATATAGTAATTTTATACAATTTAAGAAATATGAATATGCTTAATTAATTTCCAAGGAAACCCAGCTCGAAATAATGATTCCTCTAATTTTGTCCCTTTTTTACCCATTCGCTTAAATTTACTTACTGCTTTATTAAATAATTCTTCTTCACTAGTATTCTCAAAAAAAGTATCAATTGCTTGTTTAGCAATTTTTCTATCTATACCTTTTGAACACAACCCAGCTTCGAGTTTAGTACGCCCTTCTGCTTTTGTTATAGATCTATTACGTAACCAAGCTTCTGCGTATCGTTTATCGTCTAAATACTTTTTAGATTCAAGATAATCGAGAGCAATTGCAATAGCCTCTTTAGAATGATGTTTTTTTAAAAGTTTTTGGCTTAATAAAAAACGATTTTGTTCTGCACGTGCAAGAAAATTCATTGCATCATGTTCTGCCGAAAAAATACAACCTACATTTTCTAGCTCTTGATAATCTTCTTCGGATAAAACTTCACCAACTATAAGTCGATCTACAGGAAACGTTTGCAAATATACAGTTCGTATAAAAAATGAAAGCCTCGAAGAAATCGTAATTTTTATACAATCTCCCGAGACTATCTTTAACGCGGTAATTTCCAAAGCAAAAACTTAACGTTTGCTGAACTGGAACTTTCTACGTGCACCACGCTGACCAAACTTCTTTCGTTCAACCATACGTGAATCACGAGTAAGGAACCCGTTAGCTTTTAAAGCTGTGTAGTTTGATTGATCTACTTGTGTAAGAGCACGTGAAATACCATGAAGACAAGCACCTGCCTGTCCAGTCATTCCTCCACCATACACATTAATAAGAATATCATATTTATTTTCATTACCTGTTACCATGATAGCTTGAGTTGCAAGCTGTACTTGTTCTGGGGTTGAAAAATAATCTTTAATTTCTTTACCATTTACAACAATTTTTCCTGCGCCGTCACGAATATAAACACGTGCAACAGCTTCTTTTCTTCTTCCTGTACCAATTCCAAGATTTTTCACAAGTTACTCCTGATTATACTTCTAAAGGCTGTGGATTTTGTGCTGCATGAGAATGTTCTGCACCACCGTAAACTTTTACATTTGTAAGAAGTTTTCTACCAAGACGTCCAGAAGGAAGCATACCTTTTATAGCACGCATCATAGGTTCTTCAGGGTGTCGTTCTAGCGTTATACGATAACTATATGATTTAAGTCCACCAACAAAGCCTGTATGTTTGTGGTAAATTTTACCTTCTGTTTTGTTACCAGTCATTAATGCTTTTGTTGCATTAATAATTATAACATAGTCACCCATTTCTTGGTTAGGTGTGTAAATTGCTTTGTTTTTTCCACGAAGCACGGTGGCAGCTTTAGCAGCTACACGACCAACAGGAAGACCTGTCGCATCGATCACATACCAATTATGGACTGCATCTTTTTCATTAACAAAAATTGTTTTCATCTATCTTACCTATGTATCTAAAGTTTTAAAGTCTCTATCACCTTACCGATGAAGATGACTATTTTGTATTTCAGTGAGCAAACATCAATACAAACTTAAATGTACGGGAATAAAATATACCATAAAGCATACCGACGGGTCAAGTCACAAAATACGTTTAATTGTTTTACTTTTAAAATAAGTTATTATGCATATAAATTTATTATTTTCGTTTTAAATGAATATCAAACCCAGCAATATCTTTTGTAAGATACACAAAAAACATTGCTGATTTTTCTGGCTCTCCACACCACTGTATTGTTTCTGGCACAAGAGAATATCCAAAAGGCTTTAAGTACTCCATTGCCCGTTCTATCGAATAAACCAAAATTCCTATATGTCCATTTTTGCCACGGCCATTTTGCTTCATTAACTCAAAAGCTTCTGTATTATTGTTTCCACAAAACCATGATATAGGAGTTTCTCGCTCTTTAAAACCAAAAACGGCAAAATCCTGGGTTCCTTTTTTGCATTCTTTTTCATTTTTGTAATTAATACCTAAATGTGCAAACTCAAACCCAAGCATTGCTTTTTCTGCCTCTTCTGAAAGCGTAACTATTTCGTCCCATTTTTCTGCTTCTATAAGTGATGAGCGTACCATCCAACTGCCACCAACAGCCGCGACAGCATCGCTTTGCATATATTTACCTACATTTTCTGAATTTATGCCACCAGAAGGCATAAATTTAAGTACAGGAAATGCTTTTTGAAAAGTTTCTAATGTTTTTACCCCACCAAGAGCTTCAACAGGAAAAAATTTTACAAGTGTAAGATTTCTAGAAAGAGCTTGCTCTATTTCACTAGCACTACTAACACCTGGATATACTGGAACATTTTTTTTAATACAATAATCAACAGTATCTGGATTAAAACCAGGAGCTACAATAAACTGAGCCCCAGCTAAAATGGCTTTTTGTGCTAAACTAGAATTTATTACAGTTCCTGCCCCCACAAGCATATCAGGATATGTTTTACGAAGAGCTGCTATTCCATCTGCTATATTTTGCAGAGCAGCATCACGGTTCTCTACATCGGCATTAACCCTAAAACAAACTTCAGCCGCGTTTATTCCCCCTGCAAGTAAAGCTTTTCCCACTTGAACAGCTTGTTGTGCATTACGAATTTTTATTACAGGAATTAAACCTAAAAGTTCTATTCTTTTATTCATTTCTTGAAACATTTTTATCTTCCTATCCTTCCTGAGCTATTACCTTGCATAAGAGAAAGTATTTCTGATTTTCGGCTCAGGTTAAAATCACCCGAAATACTATGTTTTAGACAACTTGCAGCAACAGCAAAATTAAGTGCTGTCTCTTCTGAGTCAAACTCAGTAAGACCATAAATAAGCCCTGCTGTAAATGAATCACCCGTTCCTACTCTATCGACAATGTCTTCTATGTTATAATGTTTTGATACATAAAAACCAGTTTTGCCAGAAAGACACGCTGACCATCCGTTTTTATCTGCAGATTTACTCTCCCGTAAAGTAACCGCCACAATTGAAAGATTGCTAAATTGACCTTTCACCTCTGAAATTAAAGCTTTATACGACTCAAGATCAAGTTTCCCAGATTCAACCGCGCTAGTACCATCTACAGTAATGCCTAAACTTTTTTGAATATCTTCTTCATTAGCAATGAGCACATCGGCATATTTAACGATCTCTCTCATAATTTCTTGAGCTTTTTTACCATAATTCCACAATTTTTTACGATAATTTAGGTCAATGCTAACAGTGAGGCCTTGTTTTTTTGCCTCCTGCACAGCTTGTAAAGAAGCATTGGCTGCTAAAGGAGAAATTGCTGGTGTAATACCAGAAACGTGGAACCAATGCGCTCCTAAAAAAATACTTTTCCAGTTATAACAAGTTAACGAAGCTTTCGCAATGCAACTTTCTGCTCTGTCATAGACAACAAGTGACGGTCGCTGATTTGCACCTGTTTCTACAAAATATATGCCTAGACGTCCATCCATTTTTATAACTTGTGACGTATTTACTCCATATTTAGCAACTTCTTGAACAGCTGCTTCTCCAACTGCATTTGTAGGTACAGAAGTCACAAAACAACTATCAAGTCCAAGTAATGAAAGAGAAACTGCTACATTCGCCTCTGACCCTGAAAAAGTTGATTCAAGAATTGAAGTTTGAAACAAACGATAGTGTTCAGGAGAGCGCAGCCGCAACATTAGCTCACCAAATGTTACTACTTTTATATTTTTCATCATACTATAAATTTCCTCTTCTTTTTTCAAAAGCAAATCTTATATTCTATTTTTACACAGATTTAAAGAACAGTACAGTGTAAAAAAAAACTGTTAACAAAACGTTATAAACGCTTTATTAACAGTTTTTTATAAATCGACAAAAGTAAAATTAGTTAGTTTTATCTTCTGCCTCGACTGCTTTTGCAACATCAGCTTCTTCTTTTTTTGCTTCACGTTTATCTTTTAAATCGGCAATTCCAATAAAAATAGCCAAAACACCACATAAAGCAGTTAAAACAGGTAAACAACCTTGAATAAAAAGAACAATTTGAGGTCCCCAGCCCAATACAGATGGAAGAGCAGCAATTACAGTAAATACAACTAAGATAACTCCAACAATAAGTGCAACCATTTTATAGTCCTCCAATTTAATTATTAAATTTACTATACTTAAAAAAACATTTCCATGCAATAATTGTTATATCATAACTAAGATGTTTTACTATTGTACTTTAATATACATAGCTTGATAAGAGGAAATTTGTACCGTCGATTCTGTAGCCAAACCAGTTATTAAATCTTTCCCTGTAGATCCAACATTGTATTTTTTAGAACTTTCTCCAGAATTAATAAGTACATAAATTGTTTCATTACTTGTAGTTTTTTTACTTGCATAAAAATCTTCTGTGGCAAGAAGGGTTTCGTTTGCACCATTCCATAAAGCCTCATGTTCACTTCGAGCCGTCATAAGATTTTTTGCATAGTTAACTAAGTTTTGCTGATTAGTCTGGAACCCATCTATTTTTCCAGGACTTCGTGCAACATTATCATTGTACCAACCATTATCACCACGTGCTTTATAATCATAAACATAAGCACCCCATTCATCACCATAATAAATCGTGATAGGGCCCGTGTATGCTGCAATAGAAGCTAGTGCCATCTTATGAATATTCCAATACATTGGATTACCTTTTGTAATATGATACTTCCAATTAATAAGATTTCCTAGCCGTAACAAGTCATGATTATCTATAAATAAGTTTGGATAATACCCATCAGGATTTTTATACCCTTTCTCTTCTGCACTCTTATAAACATACGAAAGAGCTTTACCTAAATTTTGATCAGAACGTCCCCCAGCTTCTTGGGCAAAAATTTCTACAAGTTTATAACGAGAAGGGAAATCGAAACAAGATGTTAAACCATAGCCATTTGCTGTCCCTGGATCTATAACTTTTTTCTGAATTGCATAAGCACTACTATCCCAGCATTCGCCAACCATATAACCTAAAGTACCCCATTCATTACCAGCAGCTTTATTTTGTGCACAAGCTTCTTCTACAGCTTTACGAATTTCATACCAGTAATTGTGACCGTCTGTATAAGTTTTATGACCCGAAACCCCTACCTGATAACATTGATCCAAACGCCATCCGTCAATTTTGTATTTTGTAATCCAATAAGTTGCTACTTCCTTATAAAATTCTAAACTTTCAGGATAATCACAACCATCATATTTGCTGTGTGATCGAGTTGGTCTTAATCCATTTGGAGAAGGTGCTATTTTTTCACCCCAGTGTCCAAAAACGCCATCTAAAAATATATACATGTTCTTTTCATGACATTTCTCGACAAGTTCTGCAAACTTTTCGTTTGTTCCAAAATGAGGATCAACATTAAAATAATCGTAAGCATAATAACCAGTAGCAGCAAGTTTATCATTTTCGTTAGTATCAAATATCGGTGTTAGCCATATTGCATTTACACCAAGTGATTTTACATAATCAAGAGAATCAATTACACCTTGTAAATCTCCACCAAAAGGCCCCGGTCCATACCCAGTTCTAAATCCTATGGAAGGGTCTCCATCCTGAAAAGTAGCTACCATTATTTGATAAATACTCAACTGGTTGTAATTTGTAGTTAGTTCTACTTCTGTTCGTGGTAATACATCTACTGTTTGGGTTGGTGTAGTTTGACAACCCATTAAGACAAATGCGATAGCAAAACAGAAGAGCGTCTTACGTAGAAATTTTTTCATACATATTCCTTTATTTTCAAGTTGTAAATCGGTTTAGTAACAATAGTAAACGAGCATAAGTCAGATGTCAAGAAAAAAGCCTACTCCAAAAGAATTCTGTGAAACGAAAGTGATAATGTCTCGATGTAACGCAAGGGAAAATGTCCCGATGTGGTAAACTAGCTTCCAACAAAGGAGGCAACATGAAAAGGAGATATAC
>JTFN01000064.1_pt1 | contig 22824 bp, 16 predicted proteins | sample 235401 | NCBI WGS metagenome assembly JTFN01 (sample SAMN03067589, study PRJNA260952) | activated sludge metagenome | biome: Sludge; feature: Wastewater; isolation source: CETP activated sludge from augmented bioreactor treating industrial... | place: India:Gujarat | collected 2013-04 | reverse complement strand
TTCGCCTTCACCGTGCCAGACAACCTCAGATCCTATTTTAGAAACAATAACTTTCATTCCAACTGCAAGGTTTGAACCACCACATACAATTTGGATATCTTCATCTTCGCCTATGTTTACCTGACATACACGCAGTTTGTCAGCATCCGGATGATCTTTTACTTCAGTTATTTCTCCAACGCATATATCATGAAACTTTGCACTAAAATCGATTATTTGTTCTACTTCTACGGTGCGCATAGTTAGATCATACGCAAGTTTTTCCATTGTAAGATCTTTAGGCAATTCTACATATTCTTTAAGCCAATTTACTGATAAAAACATTTTTCTCTCCCTACTTAAACTGATTTAAGAACCGCAAATCGGCACTATGAAATAAACGTACATCATCAACGCCGTAACGCATCATAACAAGGCGATCGAGTCCAATGTTTATATAGAAACCTGACCAAACCGAAGAATCAAGGCCTGCTGCTTTTAACACATTTGGATGAGGAATACCCCCTGGCATAACTTCTATCCAGCCTACATTTTTACAAACGCTACAGCCTTTTCCACCACAAATAAGGCATTCCATATCAATTTCAAATCCAGGTTCTACAAAAGGAAAAAAACCAGAACGCATTCGAACATTTACATGACGACCAAAAACTTTTTCTAAAATTGTTTCTATTAATACTTTACCTGCAGCAAAAGATAAATCTTTTTCTACTATAAGAGCCTCGTACTGAAAAAAAGCTCGTTCATGATGAGAGTCAGTTGTTTCGTTTCGATAGACAGGTCCTGGATATACAAAACGAGCAGGAGCTCCGTGTTTTTGTAAATACCGAACAGAACCACCTGTTAAGTGAGGTCGTAAAGCTAATCGCTCATTTCCTCGTTTATTTTCAGTTCCCTCTATCCAATAGGTATCCATCGTTTCACGAGCAGGATGCTCAGGAGGAAAATTTAAGTTATCAAATGCAAATTTTTCAGAAGAAATATCATCTTCACTATACACTTCAAAGCCCATTGACATAAAAGCATCGTTTAAGTCATAACACATTTGTGTAATTGGATGTAAACATCCTTGTTGAACAGGGATGCCCGGACGAGTTAAATCAACTTCACCCTCAACACCACTTTTGCTAGCAATAATCTCATTTTGTCTGTGCTCTATAAGATCTGCAAAAGCATTTTTTATCTCGTTGGCTTTTTGTCCTACTGGTCTGCGCATTTCTGGCGCTAAACTACCAAGACCTTTAAGCATAGCGGTAAGCTGGCCTTTTTTCCCAACCAACTGTTGTCGTACTTCTTGCAACTTTTCTTCACTTGTTGCTGCTTTTATTTTTTCAAGCCCTTCTTTATGCAAAGCTTCCAATTTATCAAGCATGTATTTCTCCTAAACTTTCGAACACGATTTATTTATTATATTAGTATCTGTTATGAATTTCAATAATAGACTTTTAATCAACAAAGTCTTTTTTTTAACGCTTTTACTCTGAAAACAATTACCCAAGAATTTGAAAACGTATTTAACTCCTTGAAAATTTACTTTATGCCATTTATACTCTCGATTATGATTATTTTAGAAAAAACACAAGTTATGAACTTTGAAAACGCAATGCGTGGAGCCAGAAACCCAATGAATAGTTGGAACAGAACAGACTCCAAAACAAATATAGATGGAACGTTTACTTTTGGAAAAAATGATTTAGACTTAGCAAAAAGACTTTGCAAATCGGGCAGCGATCACCGAAAATTTATTCGTCAAATTTTTATTTCTGTTGATATCACAGCTCCTCTGTATTGGTGGAAGGAATTTGATACCTATAAAATTGCAACCGTTGCAAACTCAACAAGCACTATGCATAAAATTCACAGTAAACCATTTTCTCTCGATGACTTTAGTACAGATCATATGCTTCCTCAAGCTCTAGAATCTATGAAAAGAACTATTGCAGATTTAGAAAAACTTCGACTAGAATATATGAAAGATACTGTAGGAAATCGCAATAAAGATCTTTGGTATTCTATGATTCAATTATTACCTTCTAGTTATAATCAAAAAAGAACTGTCACTATGAATTACGAAAATGTGCACAATATGTATTTTTCTAGACGAGCACATAAACTCATGGAATGGCATACATATTGTGACTGGATATTAAAATTGCCTTATTTTAAAGATTTTTTTGAAATAGAATCATAATCTAGAAAGAATTTTTTTCTGTTCCAGCTATTTTACTTACATACATTTTTCGAGCTAAATAGACAAAAGGGGTGTCACACAAACTTGTAACTATGTAAATCACATAGGTTGCAAGTGTTATTGACCAAACAGTTTTTACATCATACACCCCGCCAAAGGCTCCCCAAGTAAAAATTAACGTATTAATTAATTGAGAAATGAGTGTGGAGCCATTGTTTCGTAGCCATAAAAATTTGCTCGAACTTCCTGATTTTTCTTTAGTAAAATTCCACCATTTATGATATGCCCAGACATCGAAAGATTCAGATATTGCGTAAGCTACAAGACCTGCAATCATGACTCGCGGTGTATTAGAAAAAATAGTTTGCATAGATGGCATTGCAAAATCATTTGAACTTGGTACATATTGTAGCCAATACTGGCTTAGAATAATAAAGACAACAGAAGTTATACAACCGACTTTTACCGCCCGTCCAGCTTCTTTTTTACCATATATTTCACTTAAAATATCGGTAACCAAAAAACTTGAAGCAAAAAGAACATTGCCCAAAGTTTGTTCAACACCAAACGCTACTATTAGTATAAGCACTTCGATATTTGCTGTTATGGTAGCAATGACTGTCCAAGTAAACAGTCCCAATTTTCCGATAAGACGGAAAAGAACAAGAACGCCACCGTAACATACGAATAGCGACATTATGAGTAGTAACTCATTTTTCATCTAACACTTCCTTAGTTTTGTTTAAAGTCAGGCGGATCTCGAACTGACTTATTTTTTTTATCTGTGTGACAGTTTGTTTGCAAACTGTCGTGGAAGTTGCAACGCAACTTCCACAGAACTGACTTATTTTTTTATCTGCGTGACAGTTTGTTTACAAACTGTCGTGGAAGTTGCAACGCAACTTCCACAGAACTCTCTCTTTTATATATTTTTATGCAAAGATAATGCGTAAAATAAAGATTACAAAGAGAACCCATGTAATAACAGGAATTTGTTTTGCCTTTTTAGTAAAGACTTTCATCACAACGTACGTAATAATTCCCCATACGATACCTTCTGCAATTGAATATGCAAGTGGCATCATAATAATTGCCATAAAAGCAGGAATTCCTTCTGTAGGATCTTTAAAATCTATATCTATAACAGCTTGCATCATAAAGAATCCAACAAGGATTAATGCTGGAGCTGTAGCAGCACCTGGTATAAGTAAAAAGATAGGGCTTAGAACAAGTGCAAGTAAAAACATAACACCGGTTGTAAGAGATGTAAGACCGGTACGACCACCAGCAGCAACACCTGCAGAACTTTCGACATATGTTGTTACAGTTGAAGTACCTAAACAAGCACCAGCAACAGTACCAATAGCATCTGAAAGTAGAGCTTGTTTTACCCGTGGGATATCACCGTTTTTGTCTTCTAAATGTGCTTCGTGAGAAACACCTACTAAAGTACCAACAGTATCAAAAATATCTACAAAAAAGAATGTAAAGAATACGGTAAAAAATTGTAATGTAAAAATATGACTAAAATCAAAATGAAACCATAAAGGAGCTGAAGGAGCAGCAAAAGGAGCCCAGTTTTCTGGAATTGTTGTTACACCAAAAGGAATACCAATAATAGTTGTTACAAGAATACCAATAAGAATAGATCCAGGGACTTTTAATGCATATAAAACAGCAGTAATAGCAAGACCCAAAAGCGCTACTAAAGCAGTTCCAGAATTAACAGTTCCAAGAGAAACAACAGTTGCATCATTTGCAACAATAATTCCAGCCCCTTGTAAACCAATAAAAGCTATAAATAAACCAATACCTACGGCAACAGCTTTTTTGAGATTTTCTGGAATAGCCTTTATAATTGCTTCTCTAACATTAAAGAAAGACAAGATAATAAATACAATACCTTCAACAAATACAGCTGTTAAAGCCATTTCTATACTGGCACCCATACCAAGCACAACAGTAAACGCAAAAAAAGCATTTAGTCCCATACCTGGAGCCAAAGCAAAAGGTAAGTTTGCACTAAATGCCATTACTAATGTAGCTATTGCAGCAGAGAGTGCTGTCGCTGTAAATACACTGCTAGCATTCATTCCGGCTGCACTAAGAAGCCCAGGGTTAACCGCAAGTATATAAGCCATTGTTAAAAAGGTGGTAAGACCGGCAACAATTTCTTTACGAACTGTTGTACCTCGTTCTTCAAGTTTAAATACTTTATTCATAATATCCTCCGTAAGAATTATTGAAAAAAGCATTGTATCACTCAAAAGTCATAATAGGCAATACTTGCAATAAAAAAAATTAAAACTGCAAATATTACTACTTAAATCTTAAACCCACTCACTTTTTCTCCTAATTCATTTACACTTTCCCTATTTTTATTAGAGACTTTTATCGTATTTTTAAGAGCAAGATCTACATTTTCTGCACCCTGATTAATTTTAAGCATAGCTACATTAATTTTATTGGTAACTTTGTTAAGAGTATCCATTTGATCTACTATTTTTTTACTACCAGAAAGCATTTCTACAGAACTGTCGTGAACAGAAATAGTAATATCATTAATGGTTTGCATAGCTGTCAGTACCTGGCCACTACCTGCAGATTGCTCATCCATTGCTGATTTTATGACATCCTCTTGATTTTTTACATTGTTCGAAAGTTCGAATATAGTATCAAATTGATTTTGCACATCTTCTGTACTCTCGGAGATAGCTTTTATTGAACTTTCTAAGCCTTTTAAACTTTCCGAGATAGCTTTCCCTTGTGTATCAGAATCTTCTGCAAGCTTTCTAATTTCATCGGCTACAACAGCAAACCCTTTTCCTGCCTCGCCTGCATGCGCCGCCTCAATTGCAGCATTCATAGCTAATAAATTTGTCTGAGTCGCAATATTTTGTATAACTTCGGTGGCTTCTATAAGACCTGCAGAATCCTGCATAACTTTAGAAGCTATAGTTACAGACTCTTCTACTTTGTTTTTGCCTATTTCTGAAGCTTTACTTAAATTATCAACATTTGCAGTATTTTTACCAAGGATATCTGTCACAGAACGAATATTTGCTACCATTTCTTCTACTGCTGCAGAAGACTGCGAAACACTTGTAGATTGCGATTCTATTTGAGTATTTAATTGTTCTATTCTGTTTTGAATATCCATAACCGTAGAATAAGTTTTATCAACGGCTGAAGACTGATTAACAACATCACCTTGTATTAATGATATATCATTAATTACTTCTTTAATGATACTTTCAGCATCATTTATTTCTTTTTCTAGCTTTTGGGCAACTTCTTCTGATATATTTGAAGTCTTTAAAATTTTCTTTAGTAAATCCCTATTAGAATGGATAAAAACATTAAGTTGATTTATCAATAAACCAAATTCATCTCGTGAAACAACTTGAACATCATCCATACTAAAATCTCTATGGGCAAAAGAATCTGTTATTTCAACAGTTTCTAAAAGTCTTTCTGAAGAACTTTTTGACTGTAGATAAAAGGCTACCATTGCAAAGAAAAGTCCTACAAGCATTGTAGGGAAGGCATGAAACCACATAACTCCAAGATAAGGAGCCCCTCTAGAAGCAGAAAACGTTGCTCCCACTGTACACAGCGAGATTCCACTCGAACTAAAAAAAGCAACTATTACAGAACGAGCTACCTGATTTAACGCTATATATTCTTTTTCTAACGGAAGCCATTTTAACCATGGTTCATATTTTTTTATCCATAAAATATAGAACAACAAAGAAAGCAAAAATAAAGCCCCAAGAGCCATTACCCATATTGTTTGAATAGAAATATCAAAACCATTAGCAACAGCCGCGCTTTTTAGAGTATTAGGTAAAAAAAGCATAAGCAAAATAGGAAATCCAATGGATGCAGTAGGATATAACATTGCGCTTTTTGATGCTGTTACAAAAGTATCCTTAGTACCATCATAACTAGTAATTTTTTTTATAAAAATAGTACTAACTACAATACAAATAAGTACTGTTACAAGGACATGCAACAAATATTGCCAAGAAAAAAGAAAAGTAACAACTTGTGAAAAACTAAAAACTTTATTATAAGAAACAAGTATCCAAAAATAAAAATGACAAGAAATATAAATAAGTAAATTTAATACCAATATAAATTTAGGCATCTTTGGAATACTCAATTTTTCGCTACTCATAAGACACTCCTAGAGTTAGAATTAATTTATCATATAGTAGCCTTTTCTTTATTTCAAGCCTAAAAGTTAAAAACTAAACCTTAAATTTATGAACTTCAACACCTAATTTTATTACACTTTGTGCATTTTCTTTTGACACATCTTTTGTATTATTTAAGGCATCATTAATACGCTCAGCCCCTTTATCAATCTGTAAGACAGCCTCATTAACCTTATTAGTTACATCTGCAAGAACATCCATTTCAGAAACAATTTCTTTACTTCCCGCAAGCATCTCAGTTGAGCTATCTCGAACAGATACCGTAATGTCACTAATATTTTGCATCGCTTGTAAAACCTGTCCACTCCCTGCAGATTGTTCATCCATTGCAGATTTTATGACATCTTCTTGATTTTTTACAGTATTAGTCAATTCAAAAATAGTATCAAATTGATTTTGCACTTCTCCTGTTGTAGATACAATTGCAGAAATAGAGGCTTCTAATTCTTTTAAACTACTAGAAATCGTTTGACCTTGATTATTTGAATCTTCTGCAAGCTTTCTTATTTCATCAGCAACAACTGCAAACCCTTTTCCTGCCTCGCCTGCATGAGCCGCTTCTATTGCAGCATTCATAGCCAATAAATTTGTCTGAGTTGCAATATTTTGTATAACTTCGGTTGCTTCGATAAGACCTGCAGAATCCTGCATTACTCGAGAAGCTACTGTTACTGCATCATTGACCTTGCCTTGTCCAAGCTCAGATGCCTTCCCTAAATCTGTTACTGTAATTGCATTTTTTGACAAAATATCTGATACAGAACGTATATTGGCAACCATTTCTTCTACGGCAGCAGAAGACTGCGAAACACTCGCAGATTGAGATTCAATTTGTGAATTAAGCTTTTCTATTCGCTGTTGAATTTGTAAAACAGTTGAATGTGCTTCCTCTACTCCTGCTGATTGATTTATTACTTCATCTTTTATATCAGCTATAGAAGTTATCATTTTTTTTATCACTGTTTCGGCATTGGTAATTTCATTTTCTAATTTTTTAGCGACAGCTTCCGAAACATTTTCTGTTTCTAATATATCTTTTAACAGCGTTTTTGTAGAATCTACAAAAATATTCACCTGTTTTGTTAATATTCCTACTTCATCTCGAGTTACTATGGCCAATTCATCCATAGAGAAATCTCTTTGTGAAAGAAGTTCTGTATTATCAACAACCGCTTCAAGCGCATCTGCTGCTGCTTTTGATTGTAATACAAAATCATATACAGCAAAAATAATACCAATAATCGCAGTAGGGATTACATGCCAGAACATAACTTCGGAAAAAGGGACAGACTGTATTACCAAATACATTGCAGTTATAGTACAAAAAACTGCACCACAAACACTAATAAGCGCAATTAAAGAAGACCTTTTAACAAAACTTAATGCAATATTGTTTTTATCAAGAGGAACATACTGTACCCATATTTCATATTCATGTAACCAATGTATATAAAAAACAGGCGACACAAGAGAAAACACACCTATAGCAGCTGCCCAAAGAGGAAAAGCTAAAAACTTGCTTCCGTTAAGTTTGCCCAAGGCAACTATCAATAGGGCTGTAAAAATCATAGAAAGAATCGAAAAAGCAAGTCCCATTAATGGGAAATATTTTACCGCTTTATTAACTGTATTAAAAGTTTCTGCACTACCGTCATATTCACTGATTCTCTTACCAAAAGACCAACTAAATAAAAAAGCAATACCAATAAAAACAATAACAAAAAGTATATATTGCCAAGATAAAAAATAATCAATTATTTCTGAAGATTGAAGAAGCTTATTGTATGTTATTAAAACAACAAAAAAGACTTGACAAGCAACAAAAGATACAACATTCAACACAACCAATCTTGTTGGCATTGTTGGCATTTTAATTTTTTTATTTTGCATGGACAACTCCTAAATTTATATAAAAATCATTTTTAAATACCTGAAACCTTAATAAAATCTCAGATTTCTTATAATTATTATAAATCACAACTTAGGTTAACACAATATTAAAGCTTTGTTTTCAAACTTTTTCTACATGTCTATGGAAGAAAATTTATTAACAAAATATCAAAGCATACTAATAACTCCATTACTTTTTCTAAAAAAAACAGCTTCTTGTAAATCTTGTATAGTAATTATAAAACTTCCTTTCATATCTGCAATAGTACGTGCTAACTTCATACAACTATGAACTGCTCGAGCGGAAAAACCTTGCTCCTTTGTTGTATTTTCAAGCCATTCTTTACACGAGTTGTCAAGTTTACAATAAAAAGCAACCTCAGAAGCAGAAAGCCAAGCATTTGGTTTACCTTGTCGCTCACGTTGAATAGCAACTGCACGTCCAATATCTTTGCGTAACATTTCTGTACTTATAGCGGTTTTTCCTTCTACAGCTTTTTCTCCCGAATTTGCTTTTACAGCTATTCTAATATCTATTCTGTCAAGCAATGGAGAAGAAAAACGCCTCCAATATTGTTCTACAGATCGAGCACTACATACACATATTTTATCGTCACAACCAAAATTTCCACACGGACAAGGATTCGTTGCAATTAAAAGTTGAAAATGAGCCGGAAATTCAGTACGTCGCCCAGCACGACTTAAAACAATACGACCTTCTTCGAGAGGAACTCGTAGCGACTGTAATACAGAAGTTTTAAACTCTGCTGCTTCGTCTAAAAACAACACTCCATTATGTGCAAGAGATATTTCTCCCGGTCGACAATTTCGACCACCTCCAATCATACCTTCTAAACTTGCACTTTGATGCGGCATTCGAAAAGGAGCTTCCCTTATAAGATTTGTTTTTGGAGGTAAACAGCCTGCAATACTATAAATGCGAGTAACAGGCTGTGATTCTGCCAAAGTCAATTGAGGTAATAAAGAGGCAAAACGCCTTAGAGCTAACGTTTTTCCACATCCTGGTGGCCCATATGCAATTATGTTATGTCGCCCGGCTGCTCCAATTTGCAATGCTCTTACAAGTTTTGGTTGACCAACAATACCACTAAAGTCAGTACCTATTTTTACAGGTGAAAAAATAACATGATTATCTGTTTCGTTATTACTTTTCTTTTTTGGTAAACATGTTATGTTTGATAATTTAGCACTGTTTTCTACATTATTTATTTTTTTTACCTGTTTTGGTAACTTTGCAAACACTTTCCATGCATTTTGTAAAGAATCAACAACAAAAACATTTATTTCCTTAACACCACTTGCTTCTTCAGCATTTTCTTTTGGCACAATACAATACTGAATTCCACATTCAGCTGCAGTAGAAACTGCTGCATGAACACCACGAACACGTCTTACACGACCTGCCAATTCTAATTCTCCCATAACAAGAACTTTAATTTTAGAATCACACTTTTCTATTTTTTTTTCTATTTTTGCTTTTTCAAACAGCACTGCAAGAGCCATTGCTAAATCAAATCCCGCACCTTCTTTTTTTACATCTGCTGGAGACAGACTTATTAGCACTCGTTCTGAAGGAAATTCAAACCCAGAATTCCGAATTGCAGCACGCATTCTTTCTCGTGCTTCTTTAACCGCATTATCTGCAAGGCCAACCAAATCTACAGCCGGAATACCTCGGCGAAGATCTACTTCTACTGTAACCATTGCTCCTTCATAGCCAAATGGAGAAAAACTTATAATTTGCATATATACCCCTTAATTTTACAGATTAAGAATTTATCAATTTAGTTTTCACAAGTCTTTATATTCTTTTTCTATAAAAAAAATGGAGCATACATACTTTTTCCCCTTTTTTTTTAAATTTTTTATGCTATACTTTAAGATGAAACAAATAAAACTAGGGAAAATCAATGAAAGTAACTATTAAGGATATTGCAGAAAAAGCTGGCGTTTCGAAAACCGCAGTTTCTTTTGCATTTAACAACCCTCAGAGAATTTCTAAAAGTACTTATAAAAAAATAATGGACATTGCTAGAGAAGTTGGTTATGCCCCCGATCCAGTTGCTAGGATTCTTGCAAAGCGACACACAAGTACAATAGGGTTACTATTACCACAAACACTAACAGAAGTTTTTGAAAACCCATACATGGCTGAATTAGTTAGAGGTATTGGTCATGTTTGTGAGCTAGAATCACTTACACTTATGCTTATATCTCCAAAAAAAGGAATTATAACACACTCAATTCAAAGTGCTGCTGTTGATGGAATGATTGCTGTCGGAGTAAGTTTTCAGAGTGAAGTACATGAAGCTTTTAGACAACGACAAATGCCTTATGTCACGATAGATGCTTCTAACTCTTCTGATTATTTAAACGTCGGAATTGATAATGAATCGACTGCTAAACGATTAATGGATTTACTGTTAGACTTAGGACACCGGAAAATTTGTTTTTGTGCATTAAATCCTATTGCAAAAGATCTTGATATTCATGAAAGTTCTTTTACTATGACTGCTCGTCAAAAAGGAATCATGCAATCTGTTAAACAACACAATATTACTAAAGAAACTCAAAATAAGTTTAGTTTTGTTGAAATAGGCGTTTCTATAAATTCTGCTTATAAACTTGCAAAAGAAGAATTACAAAAAAAGGATAGACCAACCGCAATCTATTGTATGGCTGATGGTCAAGCGTTTGGCTTTTATCGAGCAGCACAAGAACTTGGAATTAAAATCCCTGATGAATTAAGCATTGTTTCATTTGATGATTTACCAATAAACAAAGCCCTTTATCCAGAACTCACATGTATACATCAACCGGGATATGAAAAGGGCATTGCTGCAGCACAATTGCTTGTCGACCAAATAGCTGGAAAAGATTGTACATCTATTATTATTCCGGCACACATAAAAAACAGAGAGTCTACAGCTCCTTGCAATTTAGAGTAGTCTCTTTTTTTTGCAAAGCGGGCTGCAATTCTTCTAACCAAAATCGGTCATCAATAGTTCGATTTCCCGCTGTTTTACCTAAAAACCGATCTGTTCTAACGCTTTGGCCATGAAAATCGCTTCCACCTGTTACAAAAAAGCCAAGTTTATGTGCCATTTTTTCTAATCTCTCACACTCTACAACACGAGCTCCTGGATGCCAAGCTTCTAGCCCTTCCACCCCTCTGTCATGAATATCTTTTAAAATAGGTTCAATTTTTCCCCAAGATACATATAAAGATAAAGGATGAGCAATAACAGGGATTCCACCACTTTCTTTTATAGCAACTATTGCTTCATCTAAAGAAGCCCCGACCCTCTCTACATAAAAAGGTCTTCCTTTTGCTAAATATTTATCGAATGCTAATTGGCGTTTTTTTACCACTCCATGATCAACCATCCAAGCTGCAATATGAGGTCTACCAATTGTTGAAACATTGTATTTTTTAGACACCTCTTCTAATGTTATATCCATACCAGCTTGATTCATACGATTTATTATTTCAAGATTACGATCTTTTCGCCCTTTTTGTAACAAATTAATGATTTTTACTAAAGTAGGTGATATACTTTTAAGAGAGAGCCCTAACAAATGAAATTCACCTGTTGGCCATTGTATTTGTATCTCAATTCCAGGAACAAATGTGATTCCTGTTTTCAAAGCTGTTTTTTGTGCCTCTGCAAGACCATCTATTGTATCGTGATCAGTTAGAGCTAATACAGTAATGCCTTCTTTATTGGCATAATTCACTAACTCAGAAGGACTAAAAACTCCATCTGAGGCAGTAGAGTGTGAATGTAAATCTATCATGAAAAAAGAATAGCATAAAAATAGAATTTATGTTATTCTAACAATCGCGTTATTTTTATATTTCATACACATTTTACATTACAGGAAAGGAAGCTAGAAATGCCTAAACCAACAAAATACACTCAAGGTTCTATCATTTACTTTTCCGGCGATATGGATGATCGCATCTTTATTTTACAAAGTGGGCAAATTAGTCTTACATCTGTTGATATAGAAACAAAACGCCCCATAGAACAACAACTACATGCAGGAGAGTTTTTTGGGGTAAAATCAGCACTAGGACATTTTCCTCGAGAAGAAACTGCAACCGTTTTAGAAAGTTCAACAACAATTGTTCTAACTATTCCTGAATTTGAAACAATCTTTAGTAATAACAAACCTCTTATAATGAAAATGCTACGTGTTTTTTCAACTCAATTACGCGATATACATAAACAAACAGAATCTATATTACATAACACAGCTACCGTTAGTACACAAGAAGGGATGTTAGAGGTTGCTCGTTCTTTCTTTGATGATGAACAGTATAGATCTTGTTGTGATGTTTGTAATAAACTTATGCAAGAATTTCCTACCTCTCCAAAGATTGAGGCTGCAGCAAAACTACTTGAAGATTCAAATAGAAGATATCAAAACCAACTCAAAACAGGACAAATACATAAAGTTGCAGAAGTACAAAATGCAAACGTATCTAATCCAACCACATTAACTCAATTTTCTTTACCTGCCTTTGGACGATTTGCAAAAACATATGAACCGGGTCAAGTTATTATTAGTGAATTTGAACCAGGAACAACTTTTTACCTTATTCAATCAGGACAAGTCCAGTTAGTAAAATGTGTGAATGGAACAAAAAAGAACCTTGATATTCTTATGCCTGGTGAAATTTTTGGTGAAATGGCTATTCTCGACAACAGTCCTCGATCTGCAACCTGCGTAGCAATTGGCGAAGTTGAAGTTCTTGAATTTAACAAAGAAAACTTTAGCATTTTAGTTACTGGGAATCCACAAATGGCGCTCATATTATTAAAACTTTTTTGTAAACGTATTTATGATCAAAAACGTCGTTTTAAGACACTTTGCATAAAAGATACCTCTGCTCGTATATGTGATGTCTTTCTTATGTTTGATGAATTACATCCTGGGAAAGATTTAGAAGCCAGAAAACGTCGTTTTAACCTTACAATACAAGATCTTTCTCACTGGGCTGGATTACCTATTAATATAGTCAATGACGAAGTAAATAAACTTGTAGAAAAGCGTCGCCTTGAAATTTACGAAAACTATATGATTGTTGCAAATATTGGTGAAATTAAACGTACTGTTGAACAAAAAACCGCTGTTCGTTTATAAAAAATAGTTCCAAACAAATTATTGACCCATTCTCTTACTTTCAGTATACTTATAAAACTATTGCCAACTTAGCTCACCTGGTAGAGCAGCTCACTCGTAACGAGCAGGTACTCGGTTCAAGTCCGGGAGTTGGCTTAAGAAAAATATTAGCTAAAAGCACCCCAATAAGTGAACAAGAAAGTTCAGTTTTAGGAGGTGCCTTTTTTATTTTTATATTATTCCGATTAACGAGCTCCATCAGAAAGTTCTTTTGCTTTGTTATAAATTCGCTCATACAATAGTTTTGAGTTTAAGAATTCATTTGTAGGTTTGTTTTCTTGTTCTTCTACAAATTTAGAAATAATATTAACAAAAACAGACCCTGCAACAACGGCATAAACGTGAGGAGCAAGGGTCTTGCTTTGCTCACCATTTTGAATACCAAATCCACCTAAGATTTTAGAACCGCCTTCACTGCATCTTTCGATATATTGTATCATATCATCTGTAATAGTCGTTGCCTGCCCTGTAATTCCTGCTCGCAAAACACTATAAATATATTTAAAACCTGCATGAGCAACTTTTGAAAGTCTCTCATCTGTTACTGATGGGGCAATAACAGGAATTTGATTTACATTGTATTTTTCACACAAAGTTTTTAACCCTTCATCACAATCAAAAGGTAAGTCCCCAATAATAAAACCTGTAGCACCAATTTTTATTGCTCGCTCTACAAAGTTTTGCATACCAGGTCTAAAAAAAATAGAAGTGTAGGACATTAAAAAAATTTCAATATCAGGATGTTTTTTATGAACCTTTCCAATAAAATCTAATCCATTTTGTGTCGTGTATCCACGAGCAAGAACTTTTGCATTTGCATTTTGAATTATTTTACCATCAGCGCTCGGATCGCTAAACGGTAATTGAACTTCTAATATTTTTGCTCCACCGTCTATTAGAGCATCTGCTACAATAAGAGCTGTTTCATCATCAGGATACCCTGCAACTTGATGTGCCATTAAAATTGCCATTTTTATCTCCTTAAGTGAAAAAGCTTATTAAGCCTCTTCCTCGTGAATTGTTATTTTTGAAGAATGAATTTCTGTATTTGAATTAAGTCTCTCTAATTCACCTTGTAAAAACTCACCCCATTCTTTTGGTCTAAAAACAGGGGATGTAATAAAGATATCTTTATCTCCTCGACCGCTCATGTTAATAACAATTACTTTATCTTTACTCATTGTTTTAGCAAGTTTTAAAGCCTCTGATCCTGCATGAGCACTTTCAAGTGCAAATAAAACACCTTCATTTTGTGCAAAAACTTTAACCGCATTTAATGCCTCGCTATCAGTTGCAGAAGTAAATTCTATACGTCCTTTTTCACCTAAATAAGCAAGCTGAGGTCCAATTCCTGCATAATCTAAACCTGCCGAAATCGAACGAGTATCATTAACTTGCCCGTCTTCATTTACTAAAAACTTACTTTTATAGCCATGCAGTATATCTAAATGTGCGTCACCTGCCATTCGAACAGCATTGTTTCCCTCTCCAGGTCCTATTCCACCTGCTTCTACTGCAATAAGCCGAGGTTTTTGTTCGTTTATATACGGCTCGAAAAAACCAATGGCATTTGATCCACCACCAACACATGCTATACATGCATCAGGAGAAAGACCTCGTTCTGCCAATTGGGATTTAGTTTCACGACCAACAAAAGACTGAAAAGTTCGAACCATATCAGGAAAAGGATCGGGGCCTAAGGCAGAACCAATAACATAATGAGTTGTCTCAAAATTAGCTGCCCAGTCTCTCATAGCCTCGTTTATTGCATCTTTTAGAATACGAGAGCCAGTTAAAACAGGAACAACTTTTGCACCATACAACTCCATTGAAGCTACATTTGGCTGTTGCCGTTTCATATCAATTTCGCCCATATAGACTGTACATTTCATACCCAAACGAGCACAGGCTGCTGCTGTTGCCACGCCATGTTGCCCCGCACCAGTTTCGGCAATAATTCGAGTTTTACCACTATATTTTGCCAAAAGAACTTGCCCAATAGCATTATTAATTTTATGAGCACCTGTATTTGCAAGTCCTTCAAGTTTTACATAAATTTGGGCTCCACCTAACAAATCACTTGTGCGCTTTGCATGAAGCATAGGTGTTGGACGGCCTATAAAATCACGTTGCAATTCAGAAAGTTCTGCTAGAAACTTATTGTCTTTCATCGCCTTTTCAAAATTGACACCAGTTTCATCAATCGTGCGACGTAAAATTTCTGCCACATATTTACCGCCAAATTGACCAAAAAAACCATTGTCACTCATTCGCGGTGTATCACTTATTCTTTTCTCTATTGATTCCATTTTAATTCCTTATGTTTTCAAACAATTTTTCTAATTTCTTATGATCCTTTATACCAGGAGAACTTTCTACCCCGCTCGAAACATCTATTAGTTCTGGAGAGAACGTTGCTAGTACACTGCCAACGTTCTCTGGATTTATACCCCCAGCAAGCCACAAAGGTGATTTTTTCTGAGCAATACTTACAAGCTCATTAGAGATTTGAACACCTGTGCCTCCATCTTTTCCTACTACATTTGCATCGATTAAAACCCGCGGCTGTCCAAAATTAAGAACTTTTTCTAAATTTGCTATATCATCTCTTGAGCCAATTTTTACTGCTTGATAATGCCAAAAATCCTGAGTTGCTATACCACTTGGAGAGCAATTATGAAACTGCACTGCATCTAAAATCCCAACAGTTGCTAAACCAATAGCAACTTGGCCTTCTGTAGAATTTTGGTCTGTAATTACTCCAACACACATTACTTGAGAATACTTTTCTCGCACTTTCTTGCAAATTGCTGTTATTGTTTTTTTATCTACATAGCGAGGACTTTTTTTTACAGATATAAAACCTAAAAAATCTGCTCCTAATTCGCACGCTTTAAGAGCATCTTTGACATTTGTAATTCCACATATTTTAACAAACGGAAGTGTTTTATTTGGCTTAAGTGAACTTAACCGTATTTTTTCAATCTTATTATAGCTTCGCACTCCGAGCTCAAGCGCATATTGTTTCCACTTTATAGTATTAAGAAAAACTTCTTTTGTGCCACCTGCTAAAAATGAGTCCACAAGAGAATGTGCTTTTTGAGGATTTTTTGAAGCAGCCTCTCCCACTAACATACCATAAAAGCCTAGACTTCCTGCAAACCTTGCTCCCATTGGAGTATGGATTCCTGATTCAAATATCATTTTTTTTGGTAGCGCATCGCCATAAGTTAACGGCTTAAGTAAATCGATCGCAAATGTCGCTAAATCTCGAGTATTTGTCCCTGCAACTACATTATCAAGACTTTTCCCTTTTTTTAACAATGCCTTTTCTACATCATGATATTTTCCAATATCTTCGTCAGTTCTTAGTTCTATAAGCATTCCAAGTCCAAGATCTGCACACCGCACTGCCATATCTATTAAACGCTCTGTTTCTAAAATACGTGCGATAAGCAATACCGCATCTGCTCCAACTTTGTATGAAGCATCAATTTCACTAATATCTGTCAAAAAATCTTTACGCAAGATTGCAGGTTTTTCACCCTTTTGACTATCTAAAACCCTTGCAACTTCGACTATATCTTGCAAACTACCTTTAAAATAATTATTTTCTGTAAGTATAGAAATCGCAGCTGCTCCGGCTTTTTGATACTCTATAGCAAGGGTACTCGGATCCAAAGAGGGAGCAATATCTCCCTTTGACGGAGAAGCTCTTTTTATCTCTAGAATAACTCCCTTCTCAGGCAAAAAAGGAGTAATTGAACGCTCCCGTTTTTTAGGAATAGTAAAACAAAAGTTTTTTTCTTTGTTTATTTTATCTAATTCTCGCTCTTTAATAATAGTTTGTAATATAGAATCCACAATTCCAATCCTTAGGCAGCATTTGAAAGCTCGACAACTTGGTCAAGTTTTTTTTGAACAGCCCCCATTGCAAGAGCTTCTTTTGCGCGATTATAACCTTCTTTTATTGTTGCAACTTTTCCAGCGACACACATTGCAGCCCCTGCATTTAAACAAACTGCAGCTGTTACTGTTTTATTTGCTTTACCAGCAAGAATTTGACGTGCAATTTTTGCATTATCATCACCAGTACCACCAGCTAAATCTTCTATTTTACAACCCGTAATTCCAAATTCAGCAGGATCTATTTTGTACTGTGACTCCTTACCATTTTCATCGATTTCAAAGACAGAAGTTTTTGCACATGGAGAAATCTCGTCAAAACCATCCTCACTATGTACAACCATTACGTGTTTTGGACCAAGCATTTTTGCAGCATGAGCATACAATTCTAAAAGAGACTCATCATATACCCCAAGCATTTGATAGGTAGCATTCGCAGGATTAGAAAGAGGTCCCATAAGGTTCATAATAGTTTTAATACCTAAAGCCCCACGAACAGGACCTGCAAAACGCATTGCAGCATGATAGATTGGCGCAAACAAAAATGCAAAACCTGTCTTTTCTACCAATTTGGCAGATTTTTCTGGACTTACATCTATTTTTATTCCTAACGCTGTATAAAAGTTTGCAGCACCACTTTTTGAAGACACCGCACGATTACCATGTTTTGCCATTGGAACACCACAACTAGCTGCTACTAAAGCTGACATTGAGCTAATATTAAAACTTCCTTTACCATCTCCTCCTGTTCCAACAATTTCACATACCTCATTGTTAGAAAGAGGGAGAGTAACTTTTTTGCTATTAAGAACTTTTGCACAAGCAGCAACTTCTTGTGAAGTATACCCTTTTACTGCAAGCGCACTTAAAATAGCAGCTGATTTTCGCTCGTCCAGACAACCTTCGGTTAAATCTTCCATAAACATAGCAGCTTGCTCGGCACTTAAATCTTTTTTTGCACAAATTGTATTAAGAGTTTCTGATACATCTAACGGTTTTACCCTATAATTTAGAAAAGCTGTAAAAAATTGTTTTTCATATTCTGAAGCAACTGATTCTGGATGAAATTGAACCCCTTCAATCGGCATTGTTTTATGTCGAACGCCCATTACATCACCATCTGCACTTCTTGCAGTCACTTCAAAATCTTTTGGAAGTGTTGCCTCATCGACAACTAAACTATGATATCGAGTAAAAGTAGCCTCTTTTCCAATAAGTCTAAAAAGCCCTTTTCCATCTAGCGCTATTTTTTGAGCTTGTCCATGACAAATATCCTTTGCTTGCACAATTTTTGCACCAAACGCCTGGCAAATACATTGATGGCCAAGACAAACACCCATTATTGGTATTTTTCCTGCAAAATATTTAATTGCCTCTAAAGATACACCAGCATCTTCTGGGCGTCCCGCTCCTGGAGATACAATAAGCCTACTAGGGTTAAGAGCCTCTAAATCTTTTACAGAAACTTCTTTGCTTCTAATAGTTTTAATTTCTTCGCTAGTGTATTTCGATAAGGCTTGAACTACATTAAAAGTAAAAGAATCGTAATTGTCTAATAAAATAATCATATATATTTCTCCTTTTTTCTATTTACTTAAAAAAATTGTTTTCATTGCATCTATTTTTTCACACGTCTCGATCCACTCTCTCTCTGGGATACTTGCATGAGTTATGCCACCTCCAGCTTGTAAGGTCCAAACATTTTTTTGTTTAAGAGCACATCTAATTGCAATGCAAAAATCTAAGTCCCCATCTACAGAAAGGTATCCAACAGAACCTGCATAAAAATTCCGCTTTTCTTTTTCTAAACCAGAAAGAATTTCAATTGCACTTATCTTTGGCGCACCACTCACCGTTCCAGCAGGAAAAGACGATCTAAGTATTTTAACTGCAACATCTGTGTCAGAGGGAACCGTTTTACCCGTAACTTCAGATACTAGATGAATTACAGTGCTATATTTTTCGCAAACCATAAGCTTAGTCACTTTTATAGATCCAGAGTCACAAACTCGGCCTAAATCATTTCGCGCTAAGTCTACAAGCATAAGATGTTCTGCTTTTTCTTTTGGATCATTAATAAGTTCAGTACTTAAAGCTTCATCTTCTGCAAGATTTTTCCCACGGCGCCGAGTTCCTGCAATAGGGTGAATTGTTGCTACACCTTTTCGAACACGTACAAGACTTTCTGGGGAAGCTCCTACTAACTGAAAATCATCAAAATCTAAATAAAACATGTATGGGGATGGATTTTTTTGACGTAAGCGCCGATATACTTCAAGAGCTGAAGTAGAATCTTTTATTTGCAACCGACGAGAAGGAACTGCTTGTATTATGTCCCCGGCTATAATGTGTTTTTGAAGTTTAACTACTTTTTCTACATACTCATCATGTGTTTTTTGAATATCTGTAATTACTTCTATTTCTGAATTAGTACTTTTCTTTGGTTCACTTAAATAAGTAAAATCTAAATCAGAAATACGTTTTTGGATATTTTCTATTGCATTCTCTAAATCAATCTTGCTTTCTTTATAATTAAGGGCGACCAAGTACATCATTTCCGTGAAATGATCAAAAATAATATACATATGTCCAATGATAAAACAACCTTCTGGTATTGCAAGATTATCTTTTTGATCACTCAGCATTATCGTATCGCAACGGGCACAAAACTCGTAACCCAAATAACCAAGACCAGCTCCCGGTAACGGTAAATATTTTGATTGCATTTTCCCATTACTCTTTTTATCTGCATTTATAAGTACACTTTTATGTTGTTTTGCTATGGCAGCCAAATTATCAAGAATATCACCTTCTAGTTTTGTCTCTACTTGTCGTCCATCTTCTACACTAATTCGAACAGCTCCATAACTTTTTTGAACAATTCTAAAAGCTTCATCAATCATCAAAATAGAGTACCGATCTTTACCAGCCGAAAAAGAAGCTGATTCTAAAACGGCTTTGGCTTGTAATTTTTTTGCTAACAAAAAAGGAGTAAATCGATCTCCCGAAATTTTTTTAATTATAGACTTTACTGGCATTAGTATTCCTCATCTTTAAATCGGTGTTTTCACATATTACCTGTTACTATAAACAGTAACAAATAACCATACTGTTACTTTACACAGTAACATTGTTTCTGTCAATAGAAACTGCATTTTTTTATGACTTTTTTTTAACTTTGTGTTAAGCTGAATGAATTACAAATGTAAGGAGTCAGAATGAAAAAAAGAGCATTGATAAGTGTTTTTGTAAAAGATGGAATTCTGGAATTAGCCCAATATTTAAAAAGTACAGATTGGGAAATTCTTTCAACAGGTGGAACAGCCAAATATTTATCTGAAAATAACATTGAAGTCACAGATGTAAGCTCTGTAACTGGTTTTCCAGAGTGTTTAGATGGCCGTGTAAAAACCTTACATCCTAAAATCCACGCAGGTCTACTTGCTCGTCGCGATGATAAAAATCATATGCAACAACTAAAGGATCTTGATGTAACGCCTATCGATTTAGTTTGTGTTAACTTGTATCCATTCTTTGAAAAAGTTCAAGCTGGACTTTCTTTTCCTGAAACGGTTGAATTCATCGACATTGGTGGACCAACAATGCTTCGATCTGCAGCTAAAAACTTTAAAGATGTTATTGTAATCACAGAACCAGAAGACTATTCTACTATTATTACTGACATGAAAGCAGGTGAAATATCTTACGATCGCCGACGAGAATTAGCTGGAAAAGTTTTTAACTTAACATCTGCTTATGATGCAGCAGTGTCCCGTTTTATGCTGAGCAACAAATCAGAAGAACTTCCTAAATATTATGATATGCCACTTATAAAATCACAAGAACTTCGATATGGAGAAAATTCACACCAAAAAGCTGCATTGTATCTTACTCCTGACCACAAAGGTGCTTTTGGAGGAATGAAACAACTTCATGGAAAAGCTTTGTCGTATAATAACATGAGAGATCTTGATATCGCATGGAAAGGCGTTTGTGCTTTTAACAAATTTGTTAAAAATGCAAAACCAGTTGGTGGAGTTTCTTTTGGAGATTGTTCAAAAAGTATTTTTACTATTGCATTAAAACACAATACTCCTTGTGGAGCCGCACTTGGGAAAACTCCTTTTGAAAGCTACAAGCGAGCATTTGATTGCGATCCAGTTTCTATTTTTGGAGGCATTGTTGGATCTAGTACAATTATTGACGAAGAAGCAGCAATAGAAATGAAAAAATGCTTTTTAGAAGTCATCGTAGCCCCTGGCTTTACAGATGGAGCATTAAAAGTTCTCGAAACCAAAAAAAATCTACGTCTTGTAACAGCAGAAATCACAACAGATGAAAAATGGGATTGCACTTCAGTTGACGGTGGTCTACTTGTGCAAAATAGAGATAATCAATTATTTGATAAATGGGAAGTTGTTACAAAAGCACAGCCAACCCAAACTCAAATTGAAGAGATGGCTTTTGGTATGACCCTTGCAATGTTTGTAAAGTCTAACGCTTGCCTTGTTATAAAAGATAAAGCTGCAGTTGGAATCGGCTGTGGACAAACCAGTCGGATTTGGGCAGCTGAACAGGCCTTAGAGCGAGCAAAAAAAATAACAGAAGGTCTAGGCGTTAACAATGCAGAAGTTCTTATTTCAGATGCTTTTTTCCCATTCGACGATAGTGTTAGAAAAGCAGCTGAATATGGTATAAAAGCTATTATTCAACCAGGTGGATCGATTCGTGATAATGAATCTATAACAGCTTGTGACGAATTAGGTATAGCAATGGTCTTTACTGGCATTCGCCATTTTAAACACTAGGATATAAAAAAAATGATTTATAGATTGGCTGAATATTTACGATCGATTTATGGGCCCGCACGACTTTTACAGTCATATGGTGTGCTTGTTATTATTGCAATATGTGTAGGATTTTTAATTACAGTTTTATTATTACCAAAGTTTTATAACATACTTCCTCATGACAGAGGTCGAGAGTTTTCATTGGGAAAAGAAGCTGGGCGAGGAAAACCAACGGGAAGTGGCCTTGTTTTTATTACTATTTTTGTTCTGCTTGCTTTTTTAATTGCACCAGTAAATATCTGTCAATCTATTATCATTATTCTTACATGGCTAATGATGTTAACAGGATATCTTGATGACAGAAGCAAAAATGGATGGGGAGAATATAGAAAGGGTTGTTTAGATTTAATACTATCAATTGCAGCTTCTGTAACTTTGTATTATTTACAACCATCTTTCTTAGCAACAGGCAAAGTTTATTTTTGGTTACCATTTTTATCAAATCAAATAATAATTGCACCATGGGTTTATATTCTTGTAGGAACAATCTTAATCTGGATCTCTATAAATACGACAAACTGCACGGACGGAGTTGATGGTCTTTCTAGCACACTTG
>JTFN01000690.1_pt1 | contig 23087 bp, 17 predicted proteins | sample 235401 | NCBI WGS metagenome assembly JTFN01 (sample SAMN03067589, study PRJNA260952) | activated sludge metagenome | biome: Sludge; feature: Wastewater; isolation source: CETP activated sludge from augmented bioreactor treating industrial... | place: India:Gujarat | collected 2013-04 | reverse complement strand
TATTTATTTTTTACAATACCCATTTTATAAGGAATTCCAGAAGCTTTAGCATACCCCATTGCTGCTCCTAGTCCAGAATCTGGAACACCAATTACTACATCAGCTTCGGCCGGAGCTTCACGAGCAAGGACAGCGCCCATTCTAAGACGAGCTTCTTGTACTGGAATATTGTCAATTATAGAGTCTGGTCTAGCAAAATATACATATTCAAAAACACAAGTTCGTTTTGATGTATGTTCGCCAAACTCAAAGGAAAGAACTCCATCTTTGTTAATGATTACAATCTCTCCTGGTTGAATATCACGAACAAGAGTTGCTCCAATTGAATCCAATGCACAACTTTCACTTGCTAAAACCCAACCATCTTCTAACTGCCCAAGACAAAGAGGTCTAATTCCCGAAGGATCTCGTGCTCCTATAAGAGAATCGTTAGTCATAACACAAAGAGCAAAAGAACCTTTAATCATTTGTATTGTATCTGTAAGAGCTCTTTCAAGACCTTTTTTGTAGTTTTTAGCAATTAATTTCATTATTACTTCACTATCACTACCAGATACAAACGTTGAGCCAGTTTCTTCTAAAAATTCTTTTAGTTGCTCATAATTAACAAGATTACCATTATGTGTAACAGCAATATTTCCTAATTTTGAACGTGTAACAAATGGTTGTGCATTCTCAATTGTTGCCCGTCCACTAGTGGAGTACAAATCATGACCAACAGCAATATGTCCTTTTGCATTAGATAGATTTTCTGGGGTAAATACATCATCAACCAAGCCCATAGCTTTTACCGTTGAAAACTCATTCCCATTAGAGACTGTTATACCTGCACTTTCTTGGCCACGATGTTGTAACGAATACAAACCATAATAAGCATAACGAGAAGCATGATCATCATTTTCATCATTAAGATAGACTCCAATGACGCCACATTCTTCATGTAATTTATCATCATCTATACTATTCATATTATTTGCTCAATCTGTGTAAGATTTCAACGTATGCTTCTTTAACATTGCCTAAATCTCTGCGAAAACGATCCTTATCAAGTTTTTCGTTCGTTTTTGCATCCCAAAGACGACATGTATCTGGTGAAATTTCATCTGCCAATAAAATAGTACCATTACTGTCTTTTCCAAACTCAATTTTAAAATCTATTAAACGTACACCACGTTCTAAGAAATATGCTTTTAAAAGTTCATTAATTTTATTTGTAAGATCATAAATCGTTTTTAATTCTTCCCAAGTAGCAGCACCAATAGCTACAGCATGATAATCATTAATTAAAGGATCTCCCAAATCATCGTTTTTATAGGAAATCTCAAAAATAGTTGTTTTTAACTCTGAGCCTTCTTCTATGCCAAGTCTTTTACTAAAAGATCCTGCTGCAACATTACGAACAATAACTTCGAGCGGAATTATGTCAACTTTTTTACAAAGAGTTTCTCTATCGGAAAGTTGTTTTACAAAATGAGTAGGTATGTTGTTAGAAATAAGCAATTCAAAGATGGTGTTTGCTATCTTATTATTCATAATCCCTTTTTCATCAATTTCACCTTTTTTAACACCATTAAAAGCTGTGGCTGAATCCTTATAATCCAAAATTACTAAATTAGGATCCGATGTTTTAAATACTTTTTTTGCTTTCCCTTCATATAACTGTTCTAATTTCTCTACATTCTGTATATCACTCATAATTCTACTCCCATTCCACCATTGTTTTTTGCTTCATCAGCTAGTTTTATTCTAAATTCTCTTAATTTTTTTTGTAAATCAAGATATTTTATTGCTAATATTTCTACAGCTAAATAAGCGGCATTTGCAGCATTATTTATGCCAACTGTTGCTACAGGTATCTGTTTAGGCATCTGTACAATTGAAAAAAGAGCATCTAGTCCCGCTAAACCAGAAGAACTTCTGCCCTTTTCATCTATTGATCGACATTCTAAAGGAACCCCTATAACAGGTAACACTGTCATAGCAGCAATTACACCAGGTAAATGGGCGGCTAAACCTGCTCCGGCTATAATGACCTCACACCCGTTTTTTTCACAATCTTTTATTGTTTGTGTTAGTAAATCATGACTCCGATGTGCAGAAATAACAAAAGCCACCGAGTCTACGCCAAATTGGCGTAATACATCCGCGGCTTTTTTCATAGTCGGCATATCAGATTTTGAACCTAAAATTATTGCAACTTTCATTTATGAAACATATCACAAAATAGCACGTATTGCAACTGTTTGCATAATCTTGCAAACAAAAAATTTAAAAAAAATGCTTTGAATCTAATAGATTCAAAGCACATTATAATAGATGTATAAAATTACAGCTATTAATTAATTACCAACGATCGTTTCCACCACGGTCATTATTAAATTCATGACGTGGGCGACGTGGTTTATCGATTGCTTCGTTAACACGAAGGCGTCGTCCGTCTAAATCAGAGTTATTAAGAGCTCCAATAGCAGCATCAGCAGCTTCCTCTTCTACCATTTCTACAAACCCAAACCCTTTTGATTGACCACTATAGCGGTCAGTGATGATGCTGGCAGATGCAACTTCTCCAAACTGTGCAAACGCAGTCGTCAAAGCTGCTTCGGTTGTTCCGTAACTTAAATTACCAACATAAATTTTCTTAGCCATTAAAATAATTCCTTTTGCCGATTATCGGCGCTTTTTCTTGTGTATAAAACATACACATTCTTATTACGCTCTTACTATTACTTTAACCGGAAAAGATAAACTGGAAAGGATAAACTTGCAGATCGCCATTTCAGGCATAAATATAAATTTCAGAAAACGTTAACTATATTAATATACTAGTAAATTTTATATTTGTCAATTAAAATAATTTAATTGTGCTTTTACGGATTTAAACTAAACTCACCATACTCATCTTCTATAACAGTGTCCAAACTAGACATAGGGTTCCATTTAACAGATAAAGTAAAATATGGACTAAAATCATAATAATACGATTCATCATCATCGACATCTGTAATAAGTTGAGGTTCAATACTAAAAGAACTATTCAATGTCCAATCATGCAAATCATGCTCAAGCGTTATTGTTAGGCTATCAATTTTAAATCCAGAAGCTTCGCGCAACGAATCATCCCAAAAAGCGAATGAATAGAATAGGTCTTTAAATATATTCTCTTCACCTGGAATATCCGGAAGAGTATACCATGAATAATCTTTAACATAATCTTGCACATATCTAAGCAAAACTTGGTTGGAACTTGATGAAGAAAAAGATAAATCTACAAAATCATTTATTTTAAAAGATATTGTTGGCTTAAAAGTAAAACTACTATTAGTTGGCCGAATCATATCCCATGTTATGGAAGTATTTAACTTAGGCGTTAATAAAAGAGAACCACTCTTATTTTTTATTTTTTTAAAATTAGAAGAATATGCCAAACTCCCTGAATATGGAATAAAAGCTTCTTCACCACTTGATACCCAACCGTAGTCATCTTCAAACTTCTTAGAATAAGTATATGCCATTTTGTAATCAATACTTAGATTATTTACATCTAAAGACACTGATAAATCTTCATTGTGAGCTTCTTCGATATCATACTCATAAGATTCAGAAATTTTGACAAAATCTAACAACGTATATGAAAATGACTGATCTAATGAATCCCATTCCCACTCATTACTATCTTCATCTTCTTGAAAATAACCAGACCCCACTTTTACATACCCATCTGGGATTTCTATTTTATAACTACCAGTATACCATTGAGTTTTTGGTGGTAAATTAGCTGATAAAGAAACTGTTTGATCAATATAGCCCAAATCAATAGCTAAGGAAGAACTCAAACTATGAGTCGTAATATAATCATCATCCCACTCTACTGTATCCCATTCCCATTCTGGGTCGTCAACAGTTCCAATAAAACTGCTTTCTATTAATTTCGTTGTATTTGCCCAAGAGACAGATGTGTCTTTAAATATTTCTGTATAAATAAAAGGCTTAAAAGTAATAGAACTTTTAGCTTTTGCTGACACCTCGTCAGCATCATAATCATTGACAATAATATCATCAATTTCGTCGTCTGTATATCCATCATATAAATAAGGATGCGTTTGATATTCAGGGGTCAATGTGATCACGTTTGAAAATTTTAACCAACTTCCTTTTAAATTTAGACTATTAGTCAAAGTTACAGGACTACTTAATGTAATTAAAGAATACTGAGCCTCTTGAAATAAGCTATCTTCTTGACTTATATCATCCGACGAGTTTGCAATTTTCGAACTAAAATCTGGTTTTAATGCCCACGTTGAAGAAAATGATGATTCAGAAACACTTTCAGATTTTGGTGTTGTACTTGAAATTTCTGGTAATATAAGTTTTTCAAATAACTCACTTTCTTTTTCGGTATCTAGTTCTGTTTTATCTGTTTCTTCTTCCTTTTCTGTTACTGTTTCTTCCTTTTCGTCCCCCGCTTCTACACCACTTATCTCTTTTGGAGCTTTAATATTTGATAGTATTTTTTGTTGCTCTTTTAATTCTTGCTTTTCTTCATCTGTTAAATTTTTTGATGAATCTGTCGTTTCCTCTGTATCAATTGGTAATTCAAAAACTGTTCCTGCCAAGGAAAAAGTTATATCAAGGGGAACAATAGAAGAAAGATAAAAAAACTTTCTACTAGGGCTATAATCGTCTAAAGAATCGTCGTATTCCTCGTCTGTATAATCATCATTTGTTTTTGCTAAAAAAGAGAAAGACGAATAATATGATGAGATAGATAATTTTGTAATCCATGGATTTAAGTTAGTAACTGTTGGAGAATAACTACCTGATAATTTCCAGGTAAACCCAGATACTACATCACTATAGTCATCATCATCATCTGAACTTGATTGTTCAAGCAAAAAATTAATCCAATCCATATATTCATTTCTATCCCCAAAATCATCGTCAAAATAGGAATCGGAATAAATTGGCAAGGCTAAACTTAGAGAACCATTATCAAAAGTAATTCCTGTATCTAAATCTAATGCAAATCGAAATGGCCATTCAACACCAAAAAGCCAAGCTTTATCATAGTAAACTGTCCCCGAATTTGCAGTGTTAATATAATAATTATCTATAGCACTCGGAAATAATGTATTTGTAAAACCTAGTTTTACACTAAAAGAGGTTGTTTTAAAAAGGTTTTCTGGCTTCAATTTCCCCTCAACACCAATCATAGATCCTAAATTACTATATGAATCAGCTAAAATTTTTATATATTCACTTGGCATTGTTGCATCTTCACTTAAATTATGCAAAAACAATCCCTGACGTTCTTGTTTTTTTAGTGTAGTACTTTTCATAAAACTTAATTTATCATCTTCATCGACGTCTTCTACATCTTTTCTACCCAGTAAATATGTAGTAGTTTGAAAAAAATAGCCTTCTCTTTTTTTATAACCAAAAGAAGGATTAAAAATCATCTCATCTTTTGGATAATAAAAAAAAGGAAAATACATGACTGGAACTTCTCCGACATATAAAAGAGCATTCGCAAATGAAAATTCATTATTAGAAAGCAACCATATACGGCTTGCTTTTATTTTCCAGTGAGGTGGATTTTCATCACAAAAGGTCAAATAGGCATCATTAAAAGTTACAGAACCTCCTTCTTCGCGACCAAATAAAGGAGAACTGATAAAAAGACTTGAATCTGTATCTAAATTAAGAGAATCTTGATCATTTTGGGTTATTATTCCGTCAAAAAAAGCACCTTCTTGGGTTTTTGTGTTAAATAATACTGACTTAACTTCAATTATTTCTGTTTCTTCACCCGAGTTTTCTCGTGTAATTTTCACACCACCACTAGCATAAAGTAAATCATTAGCTCGGTCATAATTAATTCTATCTGCTTCAATTTTTGTTTTTGAATCACCCTTTTCAATGGTAAGAATAACATCCCCAATAAAATTAATTATAGAATTTCCTGTTTCTGTATCTTTAGTACTCGTTGTTTTTTCTGCTTGCTCGATAATTACTTTTGACAACTCTTCTTTTGTGCTGTCGTTGCTCTGTGCAAATAAAGGAGAAAAGATACTAACTATGGTTATTAGTAATATATAACGATTTTTCAATAAATATTCCTGTTTATTTTCGTTTTAAGCACTCTTTTATATATTTCCCAGTATAACTAATTTTATTTTGTGCTACTTGTTCAGGTGATCCTTGAGCAATTACTCGTCCTCCACCATCTCCACCTTCTGGACCAAGATCTATAATATAATCTGCTTGAAGTATAACATCTAAATTATGTTCTATCATTATAACAGTATTTCCCTGATCTAAAAGTCTTTGAATAACTCCCATAAGTTGTTTTACATCTGCAAAATGTAGCCCCGTTGTTGGCTCATCGAGAATATACAAAGTTTTACCAGTTGAACGTTTTGACAATTCATTTGCTAACTTAACACGCTGAGCCTCACCTCCACTTAAGGTTAAAGCACTTTGCCCTAATTTTATATATCCTAATCCAACACTTTTTAAAGTTTCTAGCTTTCTTGATATTGTAGGGACAGAAGCAAAAAAATCTGCAGCCGTTTCTATAGTCATATCTAATACATCGGCAATACTTTTACCTTTATATAAAATATCGAGAGTTTCTTTGTTAAAACGTTTACCATTACACACTTCACATGTAACATATACATCTGGTAAAAAATTCATTTCTATTGTAATTTCACCAGCCCCTTGGCAATTTTCGCATCTTCCTCCCCTTACATTAAAACTAAAACGACCAGGTTTAAAACCACGGGCTTTTGCTTCTGGTAAATTAGAAAACAATTCTCGAATATAACTAAAGACACCAACATAGGTTGCTGGATTTGAACGAGGGGTGCGACCAATTGGACTTTGATCTATATCTATTACTTTATCTATATTTTCAAGACCCGAAATACTTGTATATGCACCTTCTTTTAATTTTGAATGCATAATTTTATTTGATACTGCCGGATAAAAAACATCACTTAAAAGTGTCGATTTCCCGGAACCAGAAACACCTGTTATACAGGTAAAAGCACCAAGCATAAATTTTACAGTAATATTTTTTAAATTATGTTCTGTTACACCTTTTAAGATTATTGACGCTTCGGCTCCTTTTCGTCGTTTAGAAGGAATATCCATTGATAGCGTCCCTGCAAGATATTGCCCTGTTAAACTTCTCGAAACCTTTGCAACTTGGTCAGGAGTCCCTTGAGCAATAATTTCACCTCCATGAATCCCAGCTCCAGGTCCTAGATCAATAAGCCAATCTGCCTCACGTAAAGTTTGTTCATCATGTTCAACAACAATAACAGTATTTCCTAAATCACGTAAATAAGTAAGAGTATCAATAAGGCGTTGATTATCCCTTTGATGAAGGCCTATACTTGGTTCATCAAGAATATACATGACACCAACCAGTGCTGATCCAATTTGAGTAGCTAGCCGTATACGCTGAGCTTCACCACCAGATAAGGTACCGGCTTTACGCTCTAAAGTTAAATACTCAAGGCCTACGTTTTTTAAAAAACCGAGACGATTACTTATTTCTTTTAAGATCTCACGTGCAATTTGATTTTCTGTATCAGAAAGCTGTAAATTTTCAAAAAAACGAATTGACTCTGAAACCGATAATTCTGTAAGATTCCAAATATTTTTACCACCAACTGTAACTGCCAAAGCTTCTGGTCGCAAACGTTGTCCATTACAGGTTGTACATTTATTATGACTCATTAGTTTTTCAAGATTACTACGCTGCCCATCCGAAAAAGTCTCTGAATATCTTCGTTTAAGATCAGAAAAAATCCCTGGCCATGGTTGTTTATATTTAAATTTGCCATCATTTTTTTGACTATGATATATATATTCAATTGGGTCAGGATGCCCATACATTATTATGTCAAATTGTTCAGGTGTTAACTCTTTTACAGGTGTATCCAGCGAAAATCCAAAATGGCTTGCCAATGCTTCAAAACGAGCCCTATTCCATGTTGATTTTGGCCCATAGGGTACAAACGCACCTTCATTATAACTTAGATTTTTGTCCGGACAAATAAGATTGACATCAAACTCTTGTTTTTCGCCAAGACCTGTACAATCTGGGCAAGCTCCAAAAGGATTATTAAAAGAAAATAAACGTGGTTGTAACTCTGGCATACTAATTCCGCAATACGGACAAGCATTATGTTGTGAAAAGAAATGTTCTGTTTCCTTTGTACTCGATTTATCATTTTCCTCAGAGGAACTTGGCAAACGACGAGTTATAATAACAATACCCTGAGCAATATTTAAAGCCGCTTCTACAGAATTTGCCAAACGGGGACGAACTGTACTAGATAATTTAATGCGATCAACGACTATTTCTATAGTGTGTTTTTTTTGCTTTGAAAGTTTTATAGTATCTTCAAGCTCTGCCATAACTCCATCAATTCGAGCTCGAACATATCCAGACTTTTTAGCATCATCAATTATTTTTTTGTGCTCACCTTTTTGCCCTTTTATAACAGGAGCAAGGATTTGAATTTTACTCCCAGTCTCCCATTCCATAACTGAATCTAGAATTTGGTCAATAGACTGTTCTGTAATTTCTCGTCCACAATTAGGACAATGCGCCTTACCAATACGTGCATATAAAAGTCGATAATAATCATAAATTTCGGTAACTGTTCCAACCGTCGAACGAGGATTTCGATGAGTTGTTTTTTGCTCAATTGAAATTGCTGGAGAAAGCCCTTCTATATAATCCAAATCTGGTTTTTCCATACGTCCTAAAAACTGCCGAGCATAAGAAGAAAGGCTTTCCATATACCGTCTTTGTCCTTCTGCAAATATTGTATCAAAAGCCAAAGAACTTTTCCCAGAACCAGAAAGACCTGAAATTACCACAAGTTTATTTCGAGGAATCTCTATATCTATATTTTTAAGGTTGTGCTCACGCGCCCCTTTTATTATCAATTTATTGCTAGCTATCATGAAAAAAACTCCAGTTTGTATACTACTCTGCTTTACATTTTTTTTCAATCTCATGTACATTTTCTCGTACACATTTTACTTTACTCAGTAGGATTTTAATTACAGAAGATATTAAATTCTTGCTTTTTTGATTTTATAGTGTATACTTACAATATGAGCACTATAACCATAGAACTTTCAAACGGAAAAATAATTAAAAAAAATAATCACTGTAAAATTTATGATATTATCGATAATTTTGACACAGATATTTCTAAAATTGTTGGTGTAAGAATGAACAATCAGATTTGTGCTTTTTCAGCCACCATCGAAAACAGTGTTCAGATTGAACCTGTTTTTATCAATACACCAGACGGAAGCGCCATGTATAGAAGGTCGCTTTGTTTTATTCTTGCTGCGGCAGCTCATACACTTTTTGAATCCAAAAACCTTATTGTTGGTCACAGTTTAGGACATGGATATTATTACACTTTTGATGGTGAAAAATCTGTTTCTCAAGAAATATTAGATAAAATTTCAAATAAAATGAATGAAATTGTAGCTGCAGATAATAAAATTATACAAAGCTATTTATCATATACAGAAGCTCTTTCTCTTTTCGAAAAACTTAAGATGAAAGAAACACTTAAGCAAATGAAATATATTTGCCCCCCTCGAGTTAGAGTAAATATATTAAATGATTTTTCTGATCTTTATTTTGCACCACTTGTTCCTTCGACAGGATATTTACAATATTTTGAACTAATGAAATACAAAGAAGGTTTTCTACTTCGTTTCCCAGAAACAACAACCCCTACTGAAATTAAACCTTTTCATGATATTCCACAACTTTTTAATGTATATAAACGATACAAAGATTGGGGGCGCTTAGTTGGAGTTACCTCCGCTGCATCACTCAATGAAATGTTATTTTCTGGAAAAATGAAAGATTTTATTTCAATTACAGAAACACTACAAAACAAAAACATCGCTGATGTTGCTACAATGATTGCAAATAAAAAAAACACAAAACTTGTACTTATAGCTGGACCTTCTAGCTCTGGCAAAACAACAACTTCTAAAAAACTTGCAATGCAATTACGTGCGCTAGGACATACTCCTCGACTTATTTCTCTCGATAATTACTATCTTGGTCGAGAAAAGACACCAAAGAATGAAAACAATGAATACGATTATGAATGTTTAGAAGCTCTTGATATAAAACAATTAAATAAAGACATTATACACCTTTTTGAGGGCAAAACAGTTGAAATACCTTCTTACGATTTTTCTAAAGGCGCCCGTTATTATAATGGAGAAAAACTATGTTTAAATCCTAATGATATTCTCGTTCTTGAAGGAATACATGGATTAAATGAAAAGCTTACTCCTCTGGTAAAAGCAGAAAATAAATTTAAAATATACTTATCTGCACTCACACAGCTTAATCTAGATGACCATAATCGTATCCCAACAAGTGATAACCGTCTTATTCGTCGAATTGTTCGTGACTACAATTTTAGAGGAAAAACTGCTTCAGAAACGATTAGGATGTGGCCAAATGTTCATAAAGGAGAAAGACTACATATTTTCCCTTTTCAAAACAATGCTGATGTAATGCTTAATACGGCTCTTGATTATGAATTATCAGTGTTAAAAGTATATGCAGAACCTTTATTGCGATGTGTAACACCATTAGAAAGAGAATATTCTGAAGCTTGTCGATTACTGCGATTTTTAGATAATTTTCCCGAAATATCAGAAGTTTCTGTTCCAAGTCACTCTCTTATTCGTGAGTTCATTGGTGGAAGTGCATTTAAATATTAGCTATTTTTTATTTTTAGCAATGTCATCTATTTCTTGTTCTTCTTTTTTATACATCTCTTTTCGATAAGCAAAAAACTGTTTTTCTTTTAGTTTTTCTAGCACTTTTCGTTGTTTCATTGCTTCATTAAGTTCTTTTCTTCTTTTTTCAACAAGTAGTTCTGCACTAGCTAAATCTTTTAAAGTTTTTTCCTTTTCTTTGTCAAGCCAAAGAATATAATGCTCAATTGCAATCATATTTTCTATTTTGTTCGAGCTTGATTGCTTAAGCGAAGTAGAAAGTCTTTTTTGAGCAAGATCTTGTAAGCGCATTTTTAATCTAGTTGATTCAGCGGTTGCTTCACCAAGTTTAATTTCTGATTGTCGTTGATTAAAGGCTCTAACTTCTAATACTTTTTCTAATGAAAAATTAAAAGTCTTCATATGCTTTAACTCGTAGTTTCAGAAACAGCTGGAATAGTATCATCTGTACCAACGGAAATAATTTGCTCCGACTGTTCTTTTTGTTCTGATATTTCTTCTTTTGGGACAGAGCCAGCAGCTACTAGTTCTTCTTCTGGTATTTCAATTCCGACAAGAAGGCCTAATTGAGTAAGTGTATCTTCAATACATGAAGGTTCATTTTCATTTTGCCTTAAGAACTCTTCTATTTTTTCATGGGCTGCAATTGCTGCATCTATTTTTTCATTTGATCCTTGAGCATAAGCTCCAATCGTAATTAAGTCTTCGTTTTCAGAATACACAGCCATAAGATTACGTACGGCTGCAACAGCTTTTTTTGTCTGCTCCCCACTAATGCGATTTGCAAGTCGACTAATACTTTGTAAAACATCGATTGCTGGGAAATGATATGCCTGGGCTAACTTTCTATTTAATACTACATGCCCATCAAGAATGCCTCGTACTGCATCAGAAATAGGCTCTTCCATATCATCACCATCAACAAGAACTGTATAAAAAGCTGTAATAGTACCTTTATTTGAAGTACCACTACGCTCGAGTAATTTCGGCATAGTCTCAAATACACTTGGAGTGTACCCCCGCTGAGCAGGAGGCTCACCTGTAGCTAGCCCAATTTCTCGCTGCGCACGTGCAAAGCGGGTAACCGAATCAAACATTAACATGACATCTTTGCCTTGATCTCTAAAATATTCAGCAACAGCTGTCGCTGTATATGCACCTCGAAGACGAGAAAGAGGTGACTGATCAGAAGTAGCAACGACAATAACAGAACGTTTTAATCCTTCTGTGCCCAAATCACGCTCGATAAAATCTCGAACCTCACGACCACGCTCCCCAATAAGGGCAATAACATTGACATCTGCATTTGTATTACGAGCAATCATACTTAACAAAGTAGATTTTCCAACTCCAGAGCCAGCAAAAATTCCAAGACGCTGGCCTTTTCCAATTGCAAGAAGAGAATCTATAGAACGAACCCCAGTTACAATCCGTTCTGTAATTTGTTTACGATCTAAGGGTTGCGGAGGAGAAGCAATGACTGGATAAAACACCTGTGAATTTATATCGCCCTTACGATCATATGCTTGACCAGTTGCATTTAAAACTCTTCCTAATAATTGAGGGCCAACACCAACTTGCAATACATGTCCGGAAGCAACAACCTCGCTCCCAATCTCTATACCTTTAGTTTCTCCATATACCATAAGTTGAACAGTTTTATTATTTAAACCAACAACTTCAGCTATTATTTCATTTTTAAGAGAAGGAACTTTTATTGAACAAATCTCACCAATAACGGCCTGAGGACCTTGACTTTCAACAAGTAATCCTCTTACTGCGCTGACAGTTCCACAATACAAAATAGTTTTTGTTTGTTTTACGGTTTGAATATATTTATCAAAAAGTGTTTCCATATTGTTACTGCTTTAATCCAAAGTTACAGGATTTTGATGATTTTCAGCTTTTATAGGAGAAATATTTAAAATACTCTTTTCTAGTTCTGATAGTTGACTAGTAATACGTGCATCAATCGAGCCAAAATCTGTTTCTACAAGACAACCACCTTTTTCTACAGTCGAATCCTCTATAACTGTAATTCTTTGTACATTTTCGACCGCTTGAATAAAATCTTTTGTGTGCTCGGTTGTAAGTTTTACATCTGCAAGATTTACATGAATAGAAACATCACCACGACCTTTTACTTTACGCAAAGCTTGTACAACATTTGACATAAGAACAGAACGTTGGCTTTCAGAAAGAACCTTAACAACTTTCTTTGTCATAAGAAGAACTAATTCTATAATTTGTTGTTCCGTGGAATCAAGAATATCAACTCTCTTTTGCATTGTTTTATCAAGAATAGTATGCATACGTTCTACCAAACGCTTGGCTTCTGCCGCTCCATCTTGAAAGCCATCCTCTTTCCCTTTAGAAAAGCCTTCTTTATAAGCCTCTTCCACCTCTTTATCATGTTTTCGTTCTGCTTCTTGGATTATATCAAGAGATTTATTTTCTGCATCTTGTATTATCTTTTTTGCTTCATCTTCAGCCTGCTGCTTAATTGCCTTAGCTTTATTTGTATTCCGTTTAATTTCATCGAAAGCAGTTTTCTTAGCATCCTCAACAACTTTTGCAGCTTCTTCTTTTGCTGACTCAATCATCTTTTGTTTTTCTGTTGCCCAACGGAGTTTATACGCTTCAGCCTCTCGACGTAAATCATCTGCAGTCGGTCCTGTATACTCAGGTTCTTCAGGCTCTTCAACAATTTCTTTTTCCATTTCAAATTTATGGGTAAGAGGTAGAACCATCTTTTTTTCTTGAGCTTTTATCTCATTTGGCCGAAACACAGATTTTTGCATATCTTTTATCTCCTAAAAAAACCCTTTACACAACAAGTTCATCTTCACCAGATCGAGCAATAACAATATCACCATTATCTTCTAAATGCCTAATAGTAGAAACAATTTTTTGCTGTGATTCTTCTACATCTTTTAAACGTACAGGCCCCATAAATTCCATATCTTCTTTTAACATACTAGCAGCACGTTTTGACATGTTTCTAAATATCTTATCTTGAACTTCAGGTTCAACTGATTTTAAAGCTTTTGCTAATTCTTGTGTATCAACTTCACGCATAACTTTTTGAATTGCGCGATCGTCAAGCATAACAATATCTTCGAATACAAACATTCGTTTTTTAATTTCTTCTGCTAAATCTGGATCATCTTCTTCGAGTGATTCAATAATTGATTTCTCAGATGAACGATCAACAAGGTTTAGAATCTCAACAATACTTCCAACACCACCTGCAGCAGTATAGTCCTCTGACGATAATGTAGACAATTTTTTCTCAAGAACCCGTTCTACTTCGCGAAGAACGTCCGGAGAAGTCCGATCCATTGTTGCAATACGTCGAGCTACTTCACTCTGAATATCATCAGGCAAATTCTGCAAAATAATAGAAGCCTTATTTGGTTCCAAATATGCTAAAATAAGAGCAATTGTTTGAGGATGTTCTTGCTGAATAAAATTTAACAAATGAGCAGGATCTGTTCGACGAATAAAATCGAAAGGTCTCACTTGTAAAGAACTTGTTAACCGGTTGATTATATCTATAGCTTTTTGTGATCCAAGCGATTTTTCTAGCAATTCACGCGCAAAATCTATACCTCCCGAGGTAATATAATTTTGTGCTTTCATCATATCTTGAAACTCTCGAAGAACAGATTCCTTAAAATCAGAATCTACTGTATCCAATCGAGCTATTTCAAAGGTTAAGGTTTCAACTTCATCTTCTCGTAAATGTTTAAAAACTTCGGCAGAAATGTCTGACCCCATTGATACCATAAAAATAGCAGCTTTTTGACGACCTGTTAAACTTTTATAATCATGTGGTTTTTTATTAGAAGCGCTTGCTTTTGGCATGTCCTATTCCTCCATTATCCAGGATCTTATGAGCATGGCAACATCTTCTGGATGCTCATGTGCAAGGGCAATTGCATTTTCCTGTAATTCAGCCCTTTCACGCTCTTCGACAGACATTGTAACTTCCATACCAGCTTGTTCTGCTTCCCATAAGGTTTGTTCGCGTTCCATTTGATGTTTACGTAATAATTCTTCTTCACGTAAACGGCGTCTTCTTTCAAGTTCTCTACTAATAAAACGGAATACAATAAATGCAATAAGTATAAAGATGATACCAGCTAATATAAATATCACAGTCTTACGTGTCTGTTGCTGGCGCAAGAATGCAGCATCTTCTTCAGCAAATTGTGCCGCTCTGTAATAACCAATTGTAGTTACATTTACCAGGTCACCACGAGCACTATCATAACCAATTGCCCCTTTAATTAGTTCTGCTGCCTGTTTTTTAACTTCATCGTCTATAGGAATATATGTACGTTTAATTGTACCATTTTTTTCAATCGATAAATTACCCTCGTCATCATATACTCGTTGCCATTCACCATCAATGTTTACAGATACTGTAACTCGGTCAATCGTCGGGCTTCGTTCACTCTGAATTTGTTTTGTATTGACAACCTGATTCTTTGTCTCAGCTTTCTCTGTATTTATTCCATAAACATTAGACATGTCAGAATATACAGGGGGATTTTGTCCTTCTACACCGGCAGGCCCTTCTGGATTATATCCAGTCCCTTTCCATTCTTTGTCTACCGTTTGTGAAGATAATGTTATAGACTCAACTTGTTCTGAATCATCATATGGAGTATCAGGATTATCTTCTTTTATGATAATCGGAGAATATTCTGTTGCAGTAGCTGTTTCTTGTGACATATCCATATCAATTTTTAAGTTTAAGTCACGAACACGATCAGGCCCAAAAATCTGTTGTAGAGAAGAAAGCACTTTAGCTTTATACTGCATCTCTAATTTTTGTATAAGCTTTTGTTCCTTTTCGACTATATCAACTCGCTCAATATCTGCCATACCTTCAAAGTCATTAAGAATATTTCCTTTTGAATCGGCTATAGTGATGTTTTCTGCAGTAAGACCTTCAACAGCCATAATTAACAGCTTTTGAATTCCTTCGATTTTAGTTTTACTTTGAGTAATATCACTACCAGGTTTAGCAGTAATAATTACAGAAGCCGTCGGCTCATTTTGATCTTCTGAAAAAAGTTTATCCTCTGGCATAGTAAGCGTAATATTTGCATTATCAACATCATCAAGCGCTTCAATATGCTGAGTAACAACTTGTGTAATAGAGCGCTGTAAGTTTACATCTCGTTCAAAATCAGTGGTTGTCCAACTTTCTGTATCAAACAAGGCCCAAGGATCAACCGTAGAAGGTACTAAGTCCTCTCGCACTAATATTGCACGCATTCTTCGTGCAGTTGACTCATCAGCAACAGAAATAACACCTGTAGAACTAACTTGTGCATCAACATTCTCTTCTGACAATCGATAAACGATAGAATCTCGAGCTGCTTCATCTGTTATTGCAATATTAAAAAGGGGAACTGTTGTTGGATGTGCCGAAAAAGTAAAAGCAAAAACAAGAGCAACAATAATTGCTACAACGATTGCAATGCCAATTAATTTTTGAACACCTGTCCATTTTGCCCATAATTCGCGAATTTGCTTAAAAATTCGTTGAAACCATTCGTTCATTCTTCCTCCCACCGGAAGTCGGGATTTATCCGACGAACTTACTTACTTATATTATATCATTATAGCATAAAAAATTTTAGCTGAAAAGAGTTTACATATAATTTTGAGTGGGATTTTTAAAATTATCGACCTGAACTGATAGTTTCCCAAGCAGATGTAAGCTTATCTATAACTGTTTGTGCCATACTTAGTGATAAATTAGCCTCTGCCATAGCTATTGTAACATCATGTACATCAACAGAATCTGGATCTGTCGCAACTTTTTCGGTCATAGCTGAACTTGCAATTTGTTTATTATTTACATAATTAACTGCATCGAGTAAATAATCATCAAAAGATCCCTTTGTTGCCATCGGTATTTTGCTTGAATTATTTGTTTTTGATAGATTTCCATAATGTAATGGATTGTTTGCTATCATGTTAATTGAATTCATACCTGTACCCCCAAGACCCTCTCTATTTTATTCTTACACGTTTGCAATTGCAAGTGCATCGCTAAACATTTCTTTGCTTCCTTGAATAACAGAACTATTAGCTTCATATGCACGGCTAGCCGATATTAAATCAACCATCTCATTTACAATATTAACATTAGGATATTCAACATATCCTGTATTTGGACCACTTTTAATTGCATCAGGATGAGTTGGATCATACACAAGTTTTGTTGCATCATCATCTTCTGCAATCTCAACTACTTTTACCCCAGCTCCAGCTCCATTGTCTAAACTTTCAGGAGTGAATGGGCTATTAAAAGTTGGATGACTATCTGAGACAGGTGCAAAGACAACATGGCTTGCTTTAAACGGTCCACCTTCTGAAGTTCTCGTTGTGCTTGCATTTGCTATATTATTCGAAATTACATCAGTTCTAAGGCGCTCCGCACTCATCCCTGTTCCGGCTATATTAATACTTGTAAATAATCCCAAAATTATCTCCTATTATTTCAACACGATTTTCATTTGTGAAAACTCAAACCTTTCCATTTGAGTAAGTAATTGATATTGTAATTGCGTTTGTAGTACAGTCATTGCTTCTTGCTCCGCATCTACATTATTACCATTAGCTTTAGAAGTAGAGGTATAATCAACAACTCTACGAGGTTCCACTGATTGATAGTTAGTAGGTTGTTCAATTTGAAAATGTCGAGAATCACTTGTTGCAAGTTTCATAGTTTTATTTGCATTTTTTTCACTTTCAAGAGCTGATTTCAATTCACTTTCAAAATTTACTGTTGTACGTTTAAAATTAGGCACTTCGGCATTGGCCATGTTGTTTGCACTAACTTGATAACGTAAAGTATTTGCATCAAGCGAACGATGTATAATATCAACCGATCTACTAAAACTATTCATAACACCCCCGTACATATTTGCTCCAACAAAGGAACTCTACAATTACAATATCGGAATTTATTTACTTGTGTTTAGTATATTTTATAGTTTTATTTACAAGATATATTTACTTAGATCTTGATTGAGCGAAATATCTTTTAGTCTTTCATTTACATATTCTGGAGTAATCTCAATTGTTTCACCCTTATGTTCATCTGCATCAAAAGAAAGATCTTCTAACAACGTTTCCATAACAGTGTGTAAACGACGAGCTCCTATATTTTCGACAGATTGATTAACATCAGCAGCAAGTTTACTTAAAGAAACAATTGCATCGGGATTAAAATTAATAGTAACCCCTTCAGTTGATAACAATGCTTCATACTGTCGTGTAAGTGAATTTTTAGGCTCTGTTAAAATACGTTTAAAATCATCTGCATTTAAACTATCAAGTTCTACACGAAGAGGGAAACGCCCTTGAAGCTCTGGAACTAAGTCTGATGGTTTACTCATATTAAAAGCCCCAGCAGCTATAAATAGAATATGTGTTGTATCTACGACACCATATTTGGTATTTACTTGTGAGCCTTCTACTATTGGTAGAATATCACGCTGAACTCCCTCTCTACTTACATCACTACCATTTCCAGAAGCAACTGCAATTTTATCAATTTCATCTATAAAAATGATTCCCATTTGTTCTGCACGTTCTTTAGCAATATCAGAAACCTTATCAGGGTCAATCATTCGATCTAAATGTTCTTCGGTTAAAATTGTCCTTGCCTCTGCGATAGTTACGGTTTTCTTTTTACTCTTGTTTCCACCATTAATCATACTAGTAATATTTTGCATGGCGCTTTCCATATCTTCCATGCTACCACCAGCAATAATTTCCATACTAGGTATTCTATTTGATTTTGACACAACAATTTCTACTTCACGATCTTCGAGCTTACCATCTTTAAGCATTTGTGCAAATTTATCTCTTGTAGAAAGCTTTTGCTGTTCTTCACTACCAGTTGCAGAACCATCTTCTTCTGTTCTGTTATTTGGTGCAATCTTGTTTTCATTTACATCAGTATTTTTTTCATGAGTTTGATTTGCAGGAGTTCCAAAAATTGTTAACGGAAGGGTTCCCTCTTTTTTATTTTTTTTAGCATTACTCCCAGGGAGCAAGAGGTCAAGTAAATCTTCTGTGACCTTATCTTTCACTGAATCACGTAATTGGTCGTGCATTTCATCTTTTACAAGATTAAAACTTACAGCCATTAAATCGCGTATCATAGACTCTACATCACGACCAACATAACCAACTTCAGTATATTTTGTTGCTTCAACTTTTAAAAAGGGTGCTCCACAAAGTTTTGCAAGACGTCGTGCAATTTCAGTTTTTCCGACCCCTGTAGGACCAATCATCATAATATTTTTGGGTGCTATTTCTTCACGTATATCTTCTGGAAGTTTTTGTCGCCGAGTACGATTACGCAATGCTATAGCAACTTTCTTTTTTGCTTTTTCTTGTCCAATTATGTATGTATCAAGTTGCTTTACAATTTCTTTAGGTGTTAATTCTTCAAGTTGAATTTTTTTATTTTTAGCAGTAACAACTGCATCTTTAGCTGTCTGAGATGAATTTGTATTGTCCATAACTTAAAGTTCCTCCGAGGTTACGTTTCCATTTGTATAAATACAGATATGACCTGCAATATTAAGACTTTTCTCTGCTATTTCTTTTGCAGAAAACTCAGAGGTCTCTAAATATGCAAGAGCTGCCGCATACGCATAATTTCCACCAGAACCAATGGCAAGAACATCATTTTCTGGCTCAATAACATCTCCGTTCCCAGAAATAAGCAAAATTTTATCAATACTTGCTACAAGCAATAAGGCTTCAAGATTACGAAGAGCTTTATCAGTTCGCCACAATTTTGCAAGTTCTACAGCGGCCCGAGTAATATCACCAGAAAACTCTTGCAATTTAAGTTCAAATTTATCAAAAAGATTAAACGCATCAGCAGTAGATCCAGCAAATCCAGTTAGCACTTTTCCACCATACATTGTACGGACTTTTCGTGCATTTCCTTTCATTATTGTATTACCTTGAGTAACTTGCCCATCACCAGCCATAGCTACATGCCCATTGCGTTTTACTGCTATTACAGTTGTACTTCTAATTCTATTTTCATCATTAGACATCATTTCTAGAACTCCTAATATAATATTATACTTATTTTAAAAATCTTAATTATCTTGTTATACATACAAGTTACTTACCTTTATTATGTGGATGTGCTTTATTATAAGCTTCTATCATACTTTTGCTAGTTACATGGGTATAACGTTGTGTTGTACTAATACTTGAATGCCCTAATAATTCCTGCACCACACGAATATTTGCTCCATTGTTTAACAACTGTGTTGCAAAAGTATGTCGAAAAGCATGCGGTGTTACCGGATTATTAGAACCTTCTATCGACGAATAGCGTCGTACAATATACTGTATTCCACCACTAGTGATATGAGTCCCCTTTTGGCTTATAAAAACAGCTGTTGTTGTTTTTTTTAACCGTAAAAGGGTTGCCTTACGCTCTGGCAAATATTTGTTTAATGCAGCAACAGCTTCCTCTGAAAAATACACCCGACGATCTTTTCCACCCTTTCCTTTTATCATTGCCGAATCACGCTGAGGTGAAAAATCAGCTAAAGTTAACGAAGCTATTTCTGAAACACGACACCCAGATGAATACAACATCTCGAATAAAGATCTATCTCTAGTTTCCCATAAAAGATGTCTTTCTTGTGGTTGAACACATAACGAATTAATTTCGTTAGTCGACATAAAACGTGGAACTTTTATAGTTTTTTTTACCGTTTTAAGTTCAAGAGCTACGTTGCTTTTAATATAACTAAAACGATGGCAATAGGCAAAAAAATTTCGTACACTCGCTATAAAACGATTTATTGATGCAGCAGATTTACGTTGCTTTGACAATCTGCCTATACAATATCGCAAATCTTCGATAGACACCTCAGAGATTACTATTTGTGAAGAATCAGTATATTCTTTTTTTTCTATAAGTAATTTTTGTAATTTTGAAAGATCATTCCTATATGCAGAAACAGTATTTACAGAAAGATTTCGAACCCCATAAATATAAGCCAAAAATTCTTCTATTACGTTCTTTAAACTATTCTCTTCCAAAATTTAATTCCCTATAAAAAACTATATCCTGTTTTGTATGGATTATTAATCCTTTTTTAAAGGCTGTAACTCAGAAGCATCAGGTAAAATTTCTTCTTCAGCAGAATGTAAATAATCACAATCTGGATTTATACAAGCTTTATAATTACCGTTTTTCTTATCGTATTTCTCGACCATAAACCAACCACATTTAGGACAAGTTGCATTTATTGGCTTAAAATGGGTTAAAAAGTCACATTCAGGATAATTTGTACAACCATAAAACTCTTTTCCTTTTCCCTTTGTTTTTCGTGCAACAATATCACCATTACCACATTTAGGACATTTTGCAAGTGGAATAGATTTTGTATTATGACATTGAGGGAAATTTGAACAAGCAAGAAAATAACCAAATCTTCCAAGTTTTTTTACCATTGGCGCACCACATTTTTCACAAACTTCGTCTGTTGCTTCATCCATCGTGCCCTTTACACTTTCAAGACTTTCCATAAGTTCATCAACTCGAGCTTTAAACGGAAAATAAAAATCTGAAAGAATTTGTGGCCATTCAATTTTACCAGCTTCAACTAAATCAAGTTTATTTTCAACTTCAACAGTAAAATGCTCATTTATAATTTCTGGAAATGAATCTACAAGAATATCATTTATTATTCGCCCTAGAACAGTAGGAACAAGCTGTTTATTGTTACGAGTAACATAATATCTATCCAGCAAAACAGAAATAATAGGAGCATAGGTTGAAGGCCTACCAATACCTTTTTCCTCAAGAGTTTTAACAACTGAAGCATCTGTATACCGAGCAGGACCTTGTGTAAAATGTTGCTCAGGAGTAAATTGAGCTGGAATTAATTTTTCTCCAACCGTTAAAGAAGGAAGAGCTTTTGATTGATCTTCTTTATTTTTTAAAAGTTTTATTACGTTGTAGAATCCTTTTTCGACGATTCTTCTGCTAGACAAACGAAACAATGCATCGTCTGCTGTTATTTCAACACTTGTTGTCTGATTTTTAGCATTTTTCATCTGACTAGATACAAATGCTTCCCAAATAATTGAATACAAACGTAACTGGTCACGGGTTAAATATTCTGAAACATATTCTGGGGTATATTTTGTGTAAGTAGGTCTGATAGCCTCGTGTGCATCTTGAGCTTTTTTACCAACAGAATAATGTATAGGATTTTCAGGTAAATCATCCGGGAAATGTTCTTTTATCCACCCTCTAACATCTGTAAGCGCAGTATCAGATATACGTGTACTATCTGTACGCATATAGGTTATTAAACCAACACGACTTTTACCAATAGCAACACCTTCATACAACTGTTGTGCTATTTGCATTGTTTTACGCGATGTAAATCCTAACTTATTAGCCGAAGCTTGCTGTAATTTAGATGTAGTAAAAGGAGCTTTCGGTTTTATTGTCCTATCTGTACTTTTTATATCTGATACAATACAATCCGAAGATCCAATTTTATCAATAATCTTTTGAACGTCAGATTGATTCTTTAAATCTATTTTTTTACCTTGATACTGAACCAGTTGCGCTGTAAAGCTTTGTCTACCACGCTTAAAATCAGCCTCCAAACTCCAGTATTCTACCGGTATAAAGTTTTCGACTTCTGCTTCGCGCTCACAAATTAATCGAAGAGCAACAGACTGAACACGGCCAGCACTCAAACCGTTCTTTACTTTTTTCCACAAAAGAGGTGATAAATTATATCCTACAAGACGATCGAGAACTCGTCGTGCTTTTTGAGCATTAACCAGAAAATCATTTATTTCAGAAGGCTCTTTTACTGCATTTTTTATTGCAACAGGCGTGATTTCATTAAAAACTATACGTTTTATTTCTGCATTTGTTTTTGGTGAAATAGCATTATTTAAATGCCAGGCAATTGCCTCCCCTTCTCGGTCGTTATCAGAGGCAAGCAAAACTTCTGTCGATTTTTTTGCTTCTTTTTGTAAATCTTTTAATATACTTGCACGCCCTCGTACAGTTATATAATCAGGTTGAAAATTGTTATCTACATCAATTGCTATACGAGATTTTGGTAAATCGATGAGATGCCCCATGCTAGCCTTTACAGTATATCCACGACCAAGATATTTTTCGATTGTTTTTGCCTTAGCAGGAGATTCAACTATAACCAAAGTTTTTCGTTGCA
>JTFN01000026.1_pt1 | contig 23100 bp, 26 predicted proteins | sample 235401 | NCBI WGS metagenome assembly JTFN01 (sample SAMN03067589, study PRJNA260952) | activated sludge metagenome | biome: Sludge; feature: Wastewater; isolation source: CETP activated sludge from augmented bioreactor treating industrial... | place: India:Gujarat | collected 2013-04 | reverse complement strand
TATTATATAATTGTTCTGTAGAAAGCGCCTCATCGATATTTTTTATAATTGGTATATAAAATTCTTCGTCTATTACACTTGAAATAACAGGCGCCGGCATTATTTCTACAGGAGACCAAAATAAAGTATCTGGAACTAACTGGTATTCAACCGTACTATCCTGCATAGAACTAATCGCAGGCCAATCTCCATAAATAATTTGGAGTTTTTTCTCGTTATAAGTCACTTTATAAGGAACCCCAAAATCACATTCTGCAAGCCAAGTAAGTATTCCATCTTGATTTTGGTCATACACAATTGTTTTTGGGCGACCATCATTATATAAGACTCCTACATCTACAATAGTGTCTTTATTTAAATCAAAAGTAATTGTTCCCGAAAAAGCCTCTAATTGAACTCTTAATTTTTCACATACATCTTTGTCATTCAGTAAGAGTGCAAATTCCTCAAGCTTTTTATACTCAATTGTATTTTTATCTAAATTTGTAAACCATGGATTAAGATAATCCAAAGCCTCTTGTTCAGAAATTAATCCACATTTTAATGCAAAAGTACCATATAACCAATTTTCAGATCCTTTTGCTTTCCATTCTTTTAATAAACGAGTACATAAATCTTTTGAAGCATTTTTATCTTCAGGATACAAACAGTCTGTAAATTGCGATGCATATAATAATATATCTATATTCTCAAATGATAATTCATCCGTTCTTTTTAAAAAAGTTGTAGCTAAATTTGCCATCTCTGCGTCAACCAATGAAAACTCTGGACGCATCAGTTCTCGGCTAAAAAATAATAAAGCAAATCGACTATCTTCAGGATAAATTGTTGCTGTTGCAGTAATAATTGAACGAGCTGTAAGGATATCTCCTATATCATATAAAGCTTGGGCACGCAAATACTGAGCTTCTCGCAACACCAATTCAGGAGAAGTATTAAGTAATTCTAAACACTCTTTACTTTTTCCTGTCTTAAGATACATTTCTGCAAGCATAATCCGCGCCGCATCACGATTCCAGTACAACCAATTATTCTGCGAAAGAGCATTTTGTAAAGGTAGCAAAATTTCAGAGATAGGCTTATTTAATTTTTTTAATGCGATTGCCTGTATATACCATAAGTCCGCACTATTAGCATTATACTTTAAACCAAACTCAGCTTGTTGAAGAGCCCTATCCCATTGCTCATCTAATAAATAATTTCTTGCTAAATCTAGACAGCGTAAAGCTGTTTTCGTATTTGCAGCTTCTATACTTATACGTGGCAAATAGCTTTCATTCTCATCACTAACAGTTTGAGCAAACACAGAAAAGGAAAACAATATATAATAAAATACTAACAAAATTACAAATCTTCTGCATATTCCTTTTTTCATATATTCTCCTAGAACATAAGTTACTATCTGCTGTTAAAAATTAATATTTTAAGAAAGCTCTGGACTCACTACACCAGTTCCATTTTCACTAACTATGGAATCATCTGAAGTAATACGTGTCGAAAATCCAAGTAGTTTTCTAATTTCAGTGTCTTCAAGAGTTTCTTTTTCAAATAAAAGATTACTCAATTTGGATAATTGGTCTCTATGATCTTCTAAATTTTTATATGCACGATTTTTTGCTTCATCTAAAATTTCTTTAACAGATTCATCAATTTGCCGCGCCATATATTCTGAGTAACCTTTTTTTCGCTCTATTTCTTTTCCCATAAAAATAGGTTCATCGTCCTGACCAAAAGCCATAGCACCAACCTTATCACTCATACCCCATTCAGTAACCATTTTATGTGCTATATCAGTTGCCCGAGCAATATCATTTTGAGCACCTGTAGTTGTATCATCATACACCAATTTTTCTGCTGCATATCCGCCAAACAAGATAACCAATTGATCTTTTAGCCATTTTTTTGTATGCGAATAAGAATCCTCTTTAGGAAGCCCTATCGTTAACCCCAGTGCACGACCTCGGGGTATAATAGTTACTTTGTGCAAAGGACTTGCATTTTCAAGATAATAATATTGCAGAGCATGACCACTTTCATGACATGCCGTCATTTGCTTCTCTTTTTCCGGCATTATTACGCTTTCTCGGGCAACTCCCATTAAAATTTTATCTCGTGCTTCTTCCATTTCTGCATCTGTAATAAAATCAATTGATTTACGAGCTGCAGCTAAAGCTGCCTCATTTATCATATTGGCTAAATCAGCACCACTCATTCCAGGAGTAGCACGTGCAAATTTATTTAAACTGACAGCATTAGCTAATTTTACTTTTGTTGCATGGACTTTTAATATTTCTTCTCGTTCTTTTATGTCTGGTAAAGAAATAATTACTTGACGGTCAAATCTACCAGGACGCAAAAGAGCTGGGTCAAGGACATCAGGACGATTTGTTGCAGCTAAGACAATTACACCATCTTTTGTTTCAAATCCATCCATTTCTACAAGCATCTGATTAAGAGTTTGTTCACGTTCATCATGTCCACCGCCAAAACCTGCACCACGAGCTCTTCCTACAGCATCTATTTCATCAATAAAAATAATTGCAGGAGCCATCTTACGCCCTTGTTCAAACAAACTTCGTACTCGGCTCGCACCAACCCCGACAAACATTTCTACAAAATCAGATCCAGAAATGTGCAAAAAAGAAACATCAGCTTCACCAGCAACAGCTCTTGCAAGTAACGTTTTCCCTGTACCAGGAGCCCCTACTAATAATACCCCAGTAGGTATTTTTGCCCCCATCTTTTCATATTTTTGTGGATTTTTTAAAAAATCAACAACTTCTTCAAGTTCTTGCTTTGCTTCTATCTGTCCAGCAACATCTGAAAATTTTATTTTTTTATTTTTTTTATTATCAAAAACATGAGCTTTACTTTTCCCAAACTGAAGCCCCTTATTACTTTGAGCACTGTTTTGCCGAATTATCATTAAGAAAAAAAGAAGTAAAATAATCCAGGGTAAAAAATTTGTTAAAATTACAAAAAAACTGGGAGAAGATTCAATACCACTTACAATAACATTATTTTTTTCTAAGAAAGCCATGAGAGTATTATCAGAATATGGAATATTTGTTTCGAACAAAGTATTTTGTCCTGTTACTGATTTTAAAGATCCTTGTATTTTCACATTATCGATAATGCGAACCTCACTTATTCTTCCTTCTTCAACATAAGAAAGAAAATCAGTATATGTAATTTTAGGAATAATTGTTCTTTGACCCCAAAAGGTATATCCAATAAAAACTACTGCTGCTAGTAGAAAAAAAATCATTCCAAAACGCCCATTCTTTTGGGAAAAACTTTTTTTTTGAGGTTGCTTCGAAAATTGATTATTATCACTCATCAATAACTGTCCTTATAAAACGAACAAACACCTTGTTTTTTTCTTGAATGTTATTGAGTACAAGGTTTTCAACCGTTATCTTTGTTGTTGTATTTTTTAATGTTATTCCTTTTATACTGAAAGGAATAGTACAGATAGAACTCCATTCATTCATTTTATCCCTACTTTTCTCTTTTTGTATTTCGGCATGAATATCTTTATTCTGTACCATTTGTACGTCAATTATTCCTCCATTCACAAAAAAAGAGCCACACCTTTTAATTATAATAAAAAAACCGCTCTCTGTAACTATCTCTTCTAAATTCTTAATATATATATTCCCTTTTGAAAATCCAATTTCTATCCCATTAGCAAAGGCAAATATTTTTTTTTCTAAACCGGTTATTTGATTTTTATCAAACTTATTTGCATTTTCAATTGCCAAGTGCAGCTGATTATAAGAAATTCTTTTACCAGCTCCAAGTACATCCAATCCATTATAAAGCATCTGGATTTGAACAGCAGGCATTGCAGTTTTAAATTTTGAAAATTCTGCTAAAATAGCATCTTTGCTTATTTTCCAAGACAAACACTCTGCCTGTTTTTTGACAACATCAAGTATTTCCTTTCGTTTGGCATCACCACGAATAACAGCGCGATCCCACCCTGGATAAATAGAATCTAAAAAAGGCAAAACTTTATGTCGTAATCTATTACGAAAATAAGCTACATTAGAATTAGAAGAATCTTCTCTATAAGGAACAGCATTTTCTGATGCATACTGTTCAATTTCCTCGCGGGAAAAGTCTAAAAATGGTTTTACATATATAAGATTTTTCTCTTTTCTAAATAATTGAGGCCCAGGAGCAGAACTCCCTTGCAGAAATCTCATTACAACAGTTTCTAGATAATCATTGCGATGATGAGCAGTACATATAAAAACAGGTTCTTCGGGGGCAAACGAGCTCGCAGCTTCACTAAGAAGATGATATCTCTCGTATCGTGCAGCTTCCTCTTCACCACGACCTCTGACTTCTGATAACTCTCTAATATATCCACGAGGAACAGTTTTAATTATACAGGGAACATTCAACTTTTTTGTACAATAATTGTATACCAATTGCGAATCGGCAGCTGTGACCTTTTCTTCTCGTAAATTATGATTTACTGTTACAACAGTTAAAACATCTGCAGCTCGTTTTTTTATAATTTCTGTATTTTGGCTTTTATCGGTAGATTTTTGCAGTTTAAGAGTAATAACTCTAGTTATAGCAGTTGCCATAACCATTGAATCAACCCCGCCTGAAACAGCAAGGATTACATGGCCTAAAGATTCAATATTTATGATTGATAAGATTTGTTCAAGTTTTTTTTCGAATGTAAACGAAAAAACCCCCCTTTCGGGAGTTTTTTCATCATTTGATAATAACACGAAAGACTTATTAAGCTTCTGTAGCTACAGCATCATCTGTAGTTGTTTCAGAAGCTACAGGAGCTGCAGCATCTTCTGTGGCTACAGCAGATTCTTCCTCTACAGCTTGTTCTTTAAGATGTTTTACAGATCCAATAATTTCTTCTGGATCATCAATAACTTTTACACCTTTTCCAAAATTAAGATCTTTAACGTACAAGTGATCTTTTAATCCAAGTTCTGTGATATCTGCAACAATTCGCTCTGGTAAATCTTTTGGTAGACATTCAATGGTAACTGTCTCAATACCTTTAACATATACACCACCATCTCGAACACCCTTAGCATTCCCAGTAGTTGTTACTTTTATAGGAGTTCTAAGTTTTGTTTTTTCATTAATTACATGAAAATCTGCATGTAGAACTGCATTTTTAAGAATATCATATTCAGTATCTTTAATAGAAGCTAAAACAGTTTTTTTACCATCAACAACAAGTTTAATAAGTGTTGTTTTTGTGGCATTTCGCCATACTTTATAAAAATCTTTGTATTGTAGTTCTAATGAGGTTGCTTCACCTTTCCAGTCATACATAACTGCAGGTATTTTTCCTGTTGCACGAAGCTTTTTTGAATACCCTTTTCCTGTTTCTTTACGGGTATCTACATTAATTGTCATACGTTCCATTGTGTTGAACTCCTTAAATCTATTCTCATTAGACAAATTTATTTGCTAAAAAGATTATACTTTTGGAAAACTCTCTTGAACACATAGAAACGATTAACTATATAGACGGGTCTATCTGTAATATAATAACCCCATCGTTCATCACGCCAGAGTTTTCCGTATAATTGGACCGGCAGGACTCGAACCTGCGAAATACCGCCACCAAAAGGCGGTGGCTTACCACTTGCCGACGGTCCAAAACATATGAGAGTATATTATTATTTTTTTTATTTTTGTTCAAGCCCTTTTTCGATATTTTTAAGAAGATAATGGAACTTTTTCTTCTTGATCAGATTCATATTCTTCTAATATTTTGGTTTGCAATAGTGTTCGAAATTCGGGATTAATGGGGTGAGCAACATCTTTATATTCACCATTACTCGTTTTTCGACTTGGCATTGCTATAAACAACCCTGTTTTTCCCTCAATAACTTTTACATTATGAACAACAAAACAATCATCAAAAGTTACTGTTACGTAAGCCTTAAGTTTACTATCAGTTTCTACTTTCCGAACCCTAATTTCTGTAATTTGCATAGTACTCCTCCATACTTCGAGCAAAATATATCTTGCAAAACAAATGATAGTATAAAAAGCTATCACCTGTTGAGATGCACAATTTATTTCTACCGGATACTAGTAGAACAAGCAGATCGAGAAGCTAACATCCAACAATGTTTCCATTTTTGAGAAAGGAAACCATAAGCATCCTGTGCATCTTTTTCAGAAAGATACACACCAAAAACACTTGATCCTGACCCAGACATGTCAAAAAAAGAAGTCTTTGTCGTTTTCACAGCAGCCAAAACACGTTCAATTTCAGGAAAATGTTCTCGTTGAGGCATTGTAAAAGTATTAAAAAAAGTCCATTTTTGAACATCATCAAAATACATATCTTTTACATCTTCTAAACGAATAACATTCTTTTCCTTTTTACGAGACAACCATTCATCGACATTATCATATGCTTCTTTTGTTGATGAATGAACCTCAGGAGTAACAAGTACAAAAAATAAATCTCTTCGTGCTGGAATTTCTTCAATAAGTTCTCCACGTCCCGTAACTAAAGCACAATCAGAACCAAGAAAGAAAGGAACATCACTCCCTACTTTCGTAGCAATTGCATGCATAGTTTTTTTATCCAAATTAGCATTAAACATGTCATTTAAAGCATACAATAAAGAAGCCGCATCCGAAGACCCTCCTCCTAATCCGGCTCCACTAGGTATTCTTTTGTTTAACTTCACCTTAACGCCATTCTGCAAACCTGTAACCTTAACAAATTCATCATAAATAGATGTCAAAGTATTTTTCTTTGGCAGTTGCATTTGTTCACATTCGACACAACAGGCATTCAATTCTGTAATTTCTTGAACAATAAGTTCATCAAAGAGCGGAATCTTTTGAAAAATACTCTCTATTGCATGATATCCGTCTGACCTTTTAGGCATAACATGTAAGTAAATATTTATTTTAGCAGGAGCCTTAACGGTATAACATTTCAACATATCCAATGTTATAGTACACCGGAAATTTATAATTTGTCAAATTATAAATTTTTCTTTAAAAACTAGTTGACACACAAAACAAACTAACCTATGTTTGAAACAGAGGATGTTTTACAGAAGAGGTATAATAATGTTGGGTTATAACGATATTTCAAATGATTCTTTTATGATGAATAACGGATTTGAAGACTCTTACGATGATGATGAGCTAAACTATGAAGACGATGACACATTAGACGATTTTGAAGACGATGAATTTTTAGATGATGAATTTGAAGACGATGACGACGACGGATACAATGGTGACATTGATTTCTCTGATGATGACATTGATTTTTCCGACGTCGATCCTGATGATTAATTAAAAAAAGTTAATAACTATACTAGACGAGCTCCTGCATGCCACAATTTTTCTAAATCGTAGAATGCTCGAGCTTCTTCAGACATTAAATGAACAACAACACTCCCTAAATCGACTAAATTCCAATCATCTCCAGAGTTTAATTTTCGATTAGGAACTTTTATTTCCATGTCATTTTCTTTGGTGTAGTCTTTTATATGTTTATACAAACCTTTCCAATGAGCAGAACTCGTTACTGTTGCAATTACAAAGTAATCTGTCCAACTATTTAATTGAGAAACATCTATTACTGCAATATCACCACCCTTATAATCTTCAAGTAACTGTGCTATTTCTAGTGCTTTATCTTTTTCTGTTTTCATTTTAAATCCTTATTAGCGAAAATATCGTTTTCTAATTAACGAACATACCGTCCATCAAAATCCTTACCAATAACCAAGGTAAAATCAACCATTTTATCTTCTTCAAGCTCTTCATCATTTTGATTAACTTCTTCCGTGATTATTTTATCACATTGTATAAAATCACCCAAACTTTTTGCAACCTTTGTATCACCAATATGGTCAATTATGAAGGTTTCTTCATAATCGTTTCTATCGGCATTCGTAGTTGTCAGAACATCATATCCTACACTCTGGAGCAGAACTGAAGTATTGTATGCAAGGCCCTGAATTTGGGTACCATTTTGAATTTCTAAAACATAAACACGATTATGTTCTACATCACTAGTTGAAAGCAATGTAGCAACAGTTTGTTTACAAACGTCTTTAATTAACTGTCCATCATAATAAGGGAAAAGCAATTCCTGATCCCCAACCTTTTTTAGTGATCCTGTAATACTTTGTGGAATAAGCCGTTCCGCATCTACTCCAGAAACAACTTTTAGCAATTTTTCTAGATTTTTATCATCAATATTACTCTTAATAAATTTGCCATATTCTGAAAAACAACCCTTTGTAAAAACTTTTGACTGTTCTCTTCCTAGAGCACTTAAAAAAGCAATTAAAGCATTTTGTTCTCTATCTTCTACATCAGATAAAGAATCATCCTCTGAAGTATATGTCAAATATGCATGCATTTTATCCCCATCCAATAATATAGAACCAGATGGAAGTAAATATCTTGTATCACCTTCTGTTATATCTACAGGATACGGTATTAAAACCCTTAAACCACCTAAAAGATCACAGAGTATGGAAAAATCATCTATATCAATCTCTATAATAAAAGGGATAGTCATATTTATTAATTTTTCAATTTCTTGATTACAAACTGTTACCCCTTTTTCCCTATATACGTCATTTATACTTGCAGTACGTCCTAAACTTGAATATATCGCACCCGTATTTCCAAGTATATCTATAATAGCACCACGATTAGACTGTGGATAATAAGCAAATACCATTGTAGATTTAGGTTCTCCGTCATCTTCTAGAACATAAAGAATCTTTATAACTTGATCATTTTTAAGCACTTCTTGAACTGGATCCTGTTGTAATGAAAAATATAATAGTAACGAAGTCCCTGCAATTATGAGTAATATAAATATTAAAAATAAAAAATTTTTACGAGATTTGTCTTTGCTCATCTAATTTACCTTTATCGCTATCAGTTCCAGTATCTTTTTTAAGTGATTCTAAGAATTCTAGAGTTGAATCAGAAACATTTTTATGTTTATTCTGCAAATAAACAATACTTTCTTGAACAATAGTCAATGCCATCTCATCTAAATCCATAGCATTCAATTTTTTGTAATAAGCTTTATTTACTTGCGGTCTTTTAGGTTCTATTTTATCTGAAATGTAAACAATTTTTGCAAGTGTACTCATATTCGCTTTTCCAAAAGTATGATAACGAATTGCTTCAATAATATCAAAATCTTCAATATGAAAAAATTTTTGAACAACAATCGCTGCAGCACGACCATGCAATAATGAGGGCTTTTTTTCTTCAATCGCTGTGATGGGCAGCCCATCTGCTTTAGCAAAGTTCTTTATAGCTTCACTACTCATTTCTTTACACAAATCATGAGAAATGCCTGCTAGATATGCTTTATCAGCATCTATAGAATACTTTTTAGCTATTTTTCTTGCCATTTTAGCAACGCGAACTGAATGCTTATATCGTTTTTGACTTTCATATCCCATTGCATATTGCTTTACATTCTCAATCAATTGTTTCATTTCTTTAAACATACAAATTATTAGCCTTAATATAATTATACACACTTGGTGACACAAGATATCGCCAAGCTTTATCATCATGAATAGAAGCTCTTATTCCAGCCGAAGAAATCGGCAAAACAGCATTTTTTAACTCTACATGAGGATATGTTTCAGAATTTAAATTACAACAACTAGAAATGCTTTGAGTCAAAGGATTAACAGATCCAAAATCATCGGTTTTCATTATACGTTGCGCAATAATAATATCGGTTTTTTTAGCTAACAGTTTTGCTTTTTTCCATGCAGAAAACCCATTAACTAAGTCATCGCCTACTACAAGTCCAATTTTACCATAAATTGAACTATCATTAACAGACTTATCACTTGTTGTTCCATATTTTTTATACAAATAATCTATAGTATCAATTGTATAAGAAACTCCTTGCCTATCAAACTCACAAGTTTCTATTTGAAAGGCATCATTATTCATTATAGCAAGTTTAACCATTTCAAGTCTATCTTTATTGGTAACTCCTATTGTCGCCAGTTCCTTATGTGGTGGATAAAAAGCCGGTACAAAAAGAACCTTGTCATACCCTAACTCTTTAACAACAGTGTCTGCAAGTGCAAGATGACCATTATGAATAGGATTAAAACTTCCACCTATAATTGCTAATTTCACAGACACTATTTTTTCTCCTGAATATACTATTTATATAATATAATGCTACATCTAATAAAAGAAAACTAATTTTCACTCCCAGGATATTGCGTTCTCTCATCGTCATCGATAGCAGCTCTTGTAGCCATAAAGTCACTTTTAACCGGTTTTGTAAAAGTTCCTCCTGTTATCATTCCACTACCCAAGTCTTTCCCGTTTTCTAGACGGGTAACAAGATCTAAAAGAGTTTTTCTAACTTTATCAAGACCCTCTCTATTATAAATAGACATTGGAATCACTATCATATCTTTATATTTTTGAACAAGTTCTGCTGCGTGAATAACAGCCTCTTCTTGATCTATTTTATTACAAAGAATAATTCGAGGTTTTTTGGCTAACTCATCTGAAAAAGCAGCAAGTTCTTCTGACAATTTTTCATATGCAGTTAGATAGTTTTCATCTGCACAATCAATAATAAATACAAGCCCTGCTGTTCGAGATATATGCTTAAGAAAACGAAATCCGAGCCCAACACCATCTGATGCCCCTTCGATAATTCCAGGGATATCGGCAATAATTATATCACGCTCTTCATCTGCTCTAAGAACACCTAAATTAGGTATTTTTGTAGTAAATGGATAAGGCGCTATTTGAGGCCGTGCATTGGTAAAAAAGTCTAATAGACTTGACTTACCAGCATTTGGGAATCCAACAAGGCCAATATCGGCCATAATACTCAACTCAACTCTTAATTTACGATATTCTCCTGGTTTTCCTTCATACGCAATTTCAGGAGCTTGGTTTATGGAGTTTTTAAAATGTATGTTACCCCATCCACCTTTACCGCCAGTAAGAAAAACAAATTCTTCATCTTCGCTCTCATTCGTAAATTCTTTTATAAGTTCTCGAGTTTCAAAATCACGCAATGCTGTTCCAGGGGGAACATTGATAACAACATCTTCCCCGTTATGGCCATACCGTTCATGTCCTTCTCCGCCACCGCCAGACTTGGCTTTAAAAACTGGGTGATGTCGTAAATGAGCTAAAGTACGCAGATTACGCCTTACACGGAAAATAACATCGCCACCACGACCACCGTCGCCACCAGCAGGGCCTCCTAGCGGAATATACTTTTCTCGTCGCCACGCAACACAACCATTTCCGCCTTTACCTGAGTAAACCTCTATTGTCGCCTCATCAGCAAATTGAATCATTAAAAATCCTTCAAAATATTAAAAAAAACCCGAAGTCAGCTTTAGTGCAGCGTCCTTCGGGTACATTGTATTTTAGACTAAATACTAATTTATGCTTCTGCAGGAATAATTGCAGCAAGTTTTCTACCCTTGCTTTCCTGATAGGCTACATTTCCTGTTTCCAGTGCAAAGAGAGTATCATCCCCTCCTCGGCCTACGTTTTTACCAGCATGTATTTTTGTTCCACGCTGACGAACCAGAATTGTACCAGCTGTTACAAATTCACCGCCAAATTTTTTTACACCAAGATACTTTGGATTTGAATCGCGGCCGTTTTTAGCACCACTACCGCCCTTTTTACGTCCCATGTTAATCCTCCAGTCCAGACAAAAGCCTAGATCTCTTAATTACTAATTTGCACTCGTACTGTAACATTTTTGGGGTATTCCCTGGCAAGCCTTTGCATACCAGTTTCTAAAAAATCTCCCGCAAAGATTACTTTGTTTAATGAACCGATTGATATCGAATCATCATGCTCCACGTTAAATACGAGTTTTCCTCGTGAAGCTAAATCAGCAGTTACATTTATGCCATCTATATTTTCAAGAACTTCTAAAGTTGTGCGTAGCAAGGTTGTTACCGCTGCACAAACAATATCTTTTCCTTTTACAGAAAAACACGCATGCCCATCTGCTAAACAGGATTGCAGTTCACCATTTTTTGATCGAACTATCAAAACCTGTGTCATAAAATACTTCTACTTTTCTTCTGAAGCTTCTTTTGCAGAAGTTTCTTTTTTAGCTGGAGCTTTTTTTACTGTAATATTCGTAATTCGAATATTTGTATAAGGTTGTCTATGTCCAATTGTTCTATGAAAACCTTTTTTAGGAAGATACTTAAATACAATTACTTTCTTGTCACGGAAAGTGTTTTCTATAACAGCACTTACTTTCGCATTTTTAACGTAAGGAGCTCCTACGCTTACTTTTTTTCCATCATTTACAAGAACAACTGTATCGATATCGATTTTTGTTCCATCATCTGCATTGATTTTATCAACTGTAATAAGAGCATCTTTTTCAGCTTTATACTGTTTGCCCTTGTACTCAACTAGTGCGTACATATTAACACCTCTAAATATATTTTATGCGGGAAAGCAAGAAGGGAAATACTTGCAATTGTATACTCTAGCCGAAACGGGTATGACTAAAGCCCACTTTTCCATACGTAAGCTTGATTTTACCTTAAATGAGCTTATTAGGTCAATAGCTTTTCATTGTGTTTTAACAAACGTCTATAGCACTTGCTTCCACCTATTAAATAACGTATACTCGAAAATATGTCAAATACTGATACTGTAAAAACGTATGATAACACACAAAATCCAATACAATCACTATTAATTGGTGGACCAGACGCAAATCTTGATGAATTACAAGGTCTTGTCCACACCTTGGGAATGGAAATTGTAAAGAAAATTACACTTCCACGAATTACTCACACTGCAAAGTTTGGTATTGGAACAGGTAAGTCTTTAGAAATATCGAAAGAAGCTGAAGCTATACAAGCCGATTGTATTATTTTTGATTTTGACATAACTCCTACACAACAACGTAACTGGGAAGTTTTAGCTAACATTCCTGTTTTTGATAAACAAGAAGTTATTTTACGTATTTTTGCACAGAGAGCACAAACTAAGGAAGCTATTTTACAAGTTGAGCTTGCAAAATTACAATACTCCCTACCCCGTCTTGCACATACCTATGGAGATATGGCTAAACAACGTGGAGGTAATTTTGGCGCAAAGGGGAGTGGTGAAACACAACTTGAGTTAGACCGTCGAGCTGTCGTTTCTAAATCTGCAAAAATAAAAAAAGATTTAGAAAAAATAGTTAAAGAAAGGGAAACGCAACGAAAACGAAGAGAACAAACAACAGTTTCAGTTGCTGCTCTTGTAGGATACACAAATGCGGGTAAATCAAGTTTATTAAATGCATTAACTGAAAGTGATGTATTTGTCGAAGATAAACTTTTTGCAACATTAGACCCAACAACACGTCGCCTAACTCTACAAGGGAAAACTGAACTTTTACTAACAGATACAGTTGGATTTATTAGTAACTTACCTCATTCGCTTATTGACGCTTTTAAATCCACACTAGAAGAATCAGCTCGGGCAAATTTACAACTGTTAGTTCTTGATGGGGCAGACCCAGAAGTATTTAACCAGTATAAAACAGTAATCAATGTTCTTAAAGAAATAGATGCAATAAAAAACGAACGAATAATCGTTATAAATAAATGTGATAAAGTCATTACTCCAGAAATAGCAACTCAACTTAAGCACGATTTTCCAGAAGCAATTTGGACATCTGCTAGCACAGGACAAGGACTTGAAAAGCTCACAGAAGTAATAACACAAAAGTTATTTGGTAAAATACAAGAATTTTACATACCATTAGATAGAGCAGATCTCGTACAAAAAATTAGAACCACAGGAATGTTAATAAAAGAAGAATGGCAAGACTCTTGTATAAAAGTCACAGCAAGAATTAAGGGAAAAAGTAGATCTTTTTTTAACCAATATTTGACAAAAATTTAAATACATTAATTCCATTAAAACGTTTATTGAAAAAAACAGTGCACCCTGATAAAATGATAACATGACAAAAATGCAAAAGACTTTGGTAATTTTTATTGTCTCTCTATTTATTATTTTTTTGATAGTTACTGCCATTGCTTTAACATCAGGAAAAGGTGTTCCTGCAAAAAATTTACGAAAAACAGACCCTACACCAGATAAAATCTTAACCAACAGCGATACTCCTACAAAAATCTATACTGGACTAGGCACAATTCGTTGTAGCACAGCGGATGTTCCTTCTATTCCAATGGTTATAGCCCCGTATTTTCCTTATCCAGCTGACGATTCTGCTTTTTTTGAAGAAATTTCAAGTAAAACACGAAAACTACAGCAAATCATCATACAATACATACACAATTATACCCAAGATGAATTAATACAAAAAAGTGAACATACTATTAAATCCGAAATATTAACTCAATTTAATAGTACCCTTGTTATGGGACAAATATCTAATTTATATTTTGATGAATATATTTTTTTTGAATAATTGCAACAAAACTTAAATTTTGGTGTCAAATTATATGATTGACTTTACAATCTTACTATTTAGGAGACAACTTAATGAACGGAGTAACTAGTTCAGAAACAGCACAAATAATTGTTACAATAATACCAATCGTTGGAATCGCTATAGGTGGTATTGTAATTTTCTTTTATTTATTATGGCGGAATAGCCAAATAAAACTTTTAATAAAAACAGGACACTATTTACCAAAAAGATTTAATCTATCTGTCTTTTCTTTACTTGCTGGGATCTTATTAACAGCCGTAGGGATTGTACTTACTGTTTTATTTATTGCTATAGATGGAATTACATACTCCTTATTAGGAGGCCTTATTCCACTAGCAGTAGGAATTGGATTTATTATTTTTAATAGAATATATAACCCAAGCAACGATAATAAAAATTAGTACTCTTGAGAAAATTATTCTCTTCGGACCCACATAATAGAGATAACTCCCTTGTCAAACAAGTATTAGCTGGTGACAATTCTGCATTTGCAGAAATAATATCTTTATATGAACGTCGAATCCGCGCAATGGGATATAGTTTTTTTAAGAATAGTGCAGATACTGATGATTTTGTGCAAGATGTTTTTTTGCGAGTATACACAAAATTAAAAAGTTTTCGTGGCGATTCACAATTTTCCACATGGTTAACTCGAGTTGCATACAACACGGCCATTAATTCTAAAAACAGAAGAACTGAATATGCCTCATTATCAGAAAACTTTGACATGCTTGATACAGATTATGGACCAGAAGAACAACAGCTACGACGACTTACTGCAGAAGCGGTAAATCTTGCAATTAAAGAATTACCACAAACATATGGAATTTGCTTAGATATGTATTTTTTCTATGATTTTGCTTATAACGAAATAAGCGTAATTACAGGACTCCCTGTTAACACAATTAAATCAAATGTGTTTAGAGCAAAAAAAATACTCAAAATCAAATTAGAAGAATTTTCAGGAGATAATTGTGACTAAAAAATGTAATGATTATATGAATATTTATTTATCTTTAGATAAACACCAACATCTGCCTATTTCTTTAACTTGGCATTTTTTAACCTGTAAAAAATGTCGCACTAGAATAGCTCTTTTATCAAAAGCTGAAAAAGCTTCTTCAGAAGAATATATTGAACAAGCGTTATTTACCAACAAAAACATCTTTGCAATTATGAGTAAAATCGATTCAGATTACTTAGACAAAGAAAAAAATCCTATGCCTCATGTTTCCATGAAAAAATGGATTATTTCAGGTGGAATTATTCTTATTACAATGGTTGCATTAGGCATTTTAGTAGAACCAGCAGCTCGCAGAGGCACATATGCCCTTATAACAACTATATATGCTGTAACATTGACATTCTATTGCATTTTTTTTGTAGCATTCAATCTTGATTTCTTTATAAAACACCTTGAAACTCATATACCTTTAAAAAAGAAATAATTCAGTAATTACAGAAAATTTTCTCTAACAAAAAAAAGTTTTTTATTCATAAGGTATATTACTTCCAAAGATTTACAGGATTGGTCGATACACCATTTTTATAAATCGAAAAATGTAAATGAGGACCAGTACTCATACCTGTTGAACCTACATACCCAAGGCACGTTGTTGTAGAAACCCATTGTCCTCTTCGTACTAATATTTTACTCATATGGCCATATAATGTTTTATATCCAGAATGATGAGTTACTATAACATAATTTCCATAGACATTACTCCACCCTGCTGTTGTAACACTTCCTGCCAAAGCTGCATAAATATGAGTTCCAGTATTACAAGCCATATCAATTCCACCATGGAACGAACGTTTACCAGTAAATGGACTATTACGCCACCCATAAGGAGATGAACAAAAATACCACCTATGAATAGGTTTAAGAAACAAATCCCCGTTAATTTCTTGACGAGTAACCCAATCCAGAAATCCATCTGGAACAAAAACTGTAGCTCCAGCTTTTAAGGTTTCGCCTTCCTTTAAATTATTTACAGCTAATAATTTGTCATCATTAACTTCGTATTTTGCTGCAATAGATTTTGCAGTTTCCCCTGTCTTACGCACAGTATATAAAACACCAGCAATTGATGGAATTTTTATATATTGACCAATTTGAATTAGCCTTGATTGCTTTATATTATTAACACTAATAAGAGTATCTTCTGTAACTCCAAAGTTTTCGGCAATAACACCTAACATATCACCTTTTTTTATTCGGTATACATGATAACTTAATGATGGATACTTTTGATCGTTAAGAGATTCATTCATTTCAGCATCTGCAATCAAGGCTGCATCTGTTTCTTCTACACTCGAAATAACTCCCTCTAGATTTTGGGATGGAGACTCATATCCACCTTGACCATAAAAGATATTATTTTGCAACGCTTTTTCATCAGCGAGGATAACTGTAGATTCTGTTTTATTAAGAGCTATATCAGTTTCAATATGTTTACTCGATATTTCTTGCCTATTGTTTTTATGTTCTAAAAAAGAATCTTTCGCATCCCTAAAGATTGGGATTCCACCCATAATAAGAACCATTACAAACAAACAATTAATCAAAAAAACAAAAGATTTTTTAACCTTTTTTTTATTAAATTTGTAGTTTTTTTTAAATTTAATAAATCTCATGCTTCGCCCTTTTTTTTATTCAATCCAATTAGATACGTTTCAAAAGATTCTGAGCGACAAGCTTTAGGTTTAAACCCTTTTGCTTGAGTAAATGTTTCTCGCAAGGATTTTAAAAATGATTGTTGATCGCCATTTTGGAAAATTTTTACAACAAAATTTCCCCCTGGTTTAAGCATTTTTTGTGCATAATAAATAGCCATTTCTACCAGTCCTGCTGAGCGAGCAGTGTCTACAACCTTATTCCCAGTTGTAGCTGGGGCTGCATCACATATAATTGTATCATAAGGACCATTTTTGTTTATTTCATTGCGAAAATCGGCATCAGTCATATCACCTTGAAAAAAAGTAAGGTTATTATCATGTATTTTTTTAGAAAGTGGTTTTAAATCTATCGCTGTTACATGCCCTGTCCCATCGAGTGATCTTAATGCAAAAACAGTCCAACTTCCAGGAGCCGCTCCAAGATCTAAAATTTGACTTCCCTTTTTAAGCACATCAAATTTTTCATTGATTTCTTGTAGTTTATATACTGATCGAGCAGGATACCCTTCACTAAATGCTTTTTGAGTCCAAAAATCAGGTTTTTCATATTTATTAGTAGGCATATATACTCCATTGTTATTATCCGTGTTTTCTTTATCGGCATTTTTTGTTATATTCTACAGTATGGAAACACAGTATAAATCAAGATTGATAAAAATTGAAGATAGTTTGAAAAATAATTTACCCAAAGATGCCAATAAACTATGGATAGATCAATCTTTTAGTAATATTCCTCTTGCTATAAAACAAAAACATTTTAGCGAGCTTATAAATCCTTGTCGCTCTCTTTTGACATTAGGTGGAAAAAGATGGAGACCTCTACTTTTAGTATTATGCTCCGAAATGATATCTGGCAAATCCGAAGATTCTAATTGCTCAAAAACTGCATATACTCTTGTTCCTCTTGTCGAATTTGTTCATACAGCAAGTCTTATTCATGATGATATAGAAGACAATGCTGATACTCGAAGAGGACAACCAGCAGTTCATTATACATATGGAATAGATGCAGCCATAAATGCCGGTTCGTGGCTGTATTTTGAAGCTTTTTCCATTATTAATACAATAGAAGACCCAACACTACAAAACAACTTATACAAAGCATTAAGTACAGAAATACGTCGTTTGCATCTTGGTCAAGCAATGGACATTGCATGGCACAACGATGATACAACCATTCCAACTCCAGAAGAATATACCGCGATGGTTCGTATGAAAACTGGTACACTAGCATCACTAGCTGCCCGAATTGGTACCCTAGCAGGAAATGGAACTGAAAGCGAAGCCGATACAGTGGCTTCGATATGCGCAAATATTGGTGTCGGTTTTCAAATTCTTGATGATTATATAAACCTTACAACAGGCAATAAAGGTAAAAAGAGAGGAGACGACATTGTTGAAGGTAAAAAAAGCCTCCCTGTTTTGTTTCATCTACATGAAAACCCATCTGATAAGGACAAAATTTCTAACTGTTTTACTCGTGCAAAAAAAGAAGGGGCTGACTCTCCTGCTGTTGAAGAATGTATAAAAATTATTTCATCAGGTTCTGCTTTAGAAAAAGCAAAAACTGTTGGAACAGATTTAATATTAAATTCCTGCACACAACTAAAAGAAATGTACCCTGCAGAGGATAAAACAAATATTGCTCCATCATACTTGATAGAAAAATATTTTTTAAATATGGTAAAATTAATATGAAAGAATATGCCGAAAATTTAAACGCACAAGCTATAAACTTAGCTTCTAAAGGATTATTCAAAGAATCTATTGCTTGTTTTAGAAAAGCAATTCAATTAGAAAGCTCAAACTATCTTCTATGGTTTAATTTAGGGATTACCTATCGTGATTCAGGAAATTTAAAATCTGCTAAAAAAGCAATGCTAGAAGCTTATAAACTGAATCCTAAAGACTCAGATGTAATTGAAGCATTATCTCTTATCTACTATAACTTAGATGATATTGATTCTGCTTTTATGTATTGTGCTACAGGAATAGAAGAAAATCCTCAAAATGCTAGAATGTGGAATAATATGGGAGTTTTCTTTTTTTCAAAAGGAGATTACAAAGAAGCTTCAGAAGTATTAGAAACCGCGGTTTCCTTAAATCCTCACTACTATGATGCTCTATATAACTTACGAGATACCTATAAAGAATTAGGAAATATTGCTGGTAGTGAAGAATGTAACTTAAAATTAAAATCACTTTCTTATAATTCATCAAGGAGAAACAAATATGTATGATTTTGCCAAAATAGATAAAATTGATTCTTATGGAATAAAGGTAACTCCCATAATGACAGAACACTGTATGGGTTGCGCAAACCATTGCGAATTAGAAGCTGGGAAGCCCTTTATTGTAACAAACCCTGATAAGATTGAAGTAAAAGAGGGACAATTTGTAAAAATTGGCGCCAATAGAAAAGCACAAGGGAAACAAGCAGGTCTTGTAATCCTAATCCCTGCTTTATTTGCTGTTCTAGGTTGGTTTATCGTAAGTTGGATTGCGTTTCTTACAGGTTCTATAGCAGGAGAAGGACTTCATGTCCTCGGAGTCCTTTTAGGAGCACTTATTCCAATGCTCATAATATATGCTAGCTCACGGAAAAAAAATCCTGATTCCAGCTATATCGAAAAAGTTGTAGACACTAGTATGAATGAAATACAAAACAATGCGTGTCTCACTCACCTTTAAGCATAATTAATCGCTAGTTCATTAACAGCATCAGCCATTTCTTGTAAGGGGACCTGTTTTTGAACAGCCCCCAAATTCCAAGCAACTTTAGGCATTCCATATACAACAGAAGTTTTTTCATCTTGACCTAGAGTACGAGAACCTTGCTTACGCAATTCTGCAAGTTGTGTAGCTCCATCTCTCCCCATACCAGTCATAATTATACCTAAAGCTCTATTTTTATACTCTTTTGCCACTGACTCAAAAAGAACATCTACAGAAGGACGATGCCCATTTCTTACAGGTTCATCAGATAAATGGACTATAGTTGCAAGCGCTTTTTTTTCTAAAACAATATGTTTATTTCCTGGAGCAATCAAAATGCGACCAGATTTTAATAAATCACCTTCGGAAGCTTCTTTTACCGTTAGAGCACAGATATGATCTAAACTATTTGCAAATTCCTCTGTAAAACCTGCTGGCATATGCTGAACAACAAGCATTGGTTGTTTTATTTTTGAAGACAATTTTGCAAATACTTCACGAAGAGCATTTGGGCCACCAGTAGAAATACCCCATGCAATTACATCTATTGGACCAGGCTCACGTAAAGCCTTGATAGGATCTTGCTTTTTTGTTGTTGCACCAAAAGGAGAATGAAGAATCGTAGCAGAAGAATTATCGCTAGATTTTTCGAGCGATACAGTTTGCTTTGCAATAACAGGATCTGTATATTGAATTTTTTTACCCTTAGAAATTGCATAAGCAGACCCATAACTATAGATTACTTCTGTAAGAGATTCTGCAACTTTTTTTAAGTCGTTGTTCTCAGAAAGCGTTGGTTTCAGAATAAAATCACTTGCCCCTAGTTCCAAACATTCCATAGTTACTGCTGCACCCTTTCTGGCAATACTAGAAAGAATTACAACAGGAATATCTATATTTCTTTTTCTACGTTCCCTCATAAACTCAACGCCTGTCATTACAGGCATTTCTATATCTAGAATAATTATATCTGGTTGCAATAATTCTAAACGGTTAAGAGCCATTTCTCCATTCATTGCTTTTCCAACAACTTTTGTTCCAGGAAGCCCATCTACAATTCGAGAAATAAGATTACGCATTAGAGCAGAGTCATCAACTATTAAGATTGTAATTTCATCCATCATTACTTCCTTTACAAATTTTTACGATATAAACAAGCCCATTCTGTTTTTACAAATTCAAATTTTGTATCCATACCAAATAATGATTCAGAATGTCCTATGAATAGGTGTGATTTTAAAGCCATTGAATTCCAAAATCGATCAATAACAGCTTTTTGTGCAGCTTCATCAAAATAAATAAGGACGTTACGACAAAACACAATATCAACATTACGAAGCCCAGAATCATTTTTTAGATTATGATAATCGAAGTGTATCATTTCTTTTAAATCTGGATTAACTTGATATCCTGAAGCCGTAGCCGTGAAATATTTATCTAAATACTCTTTAGGGATTCCATTTACTTTCGAAGCAGCATAAAACCCTTGACGCCCAACCATTAAAGACTTTAAAGATAAATCAGAAGCAGTGATTTCAACTTTAAAATCTGAAGGCAATTTTTCTTTGGCAATCATAGCAATCGTATAAGGTTCTTCTCCTGTTGAACAACCTGCACTCCAAATTTTAATACTCTTATTTCCTGAAGTTTTTTTTTGCTTTATTAGTATTGGGAATACATAATTTTGCAATGTTTGAAAATGAGGTATGTTTCTAAAAAAACGGGTCAAATTCGTGGTCACAGAATCTAACATTGCTTTCATTTCTTCCTCATCAGAAGTAATAAGCGTATAATAATCTTCTACTGTTAGTATTTTTTTGCTACGAAGCAACTCTTTTAATCGACTATCCAAAATAGAACGATTTGTACTAGAAAATGTAATACCACTTTTTTCATAAATAATTTTACTAAATTTTTCAAATTCATCCGTTTTCAATAAATCGCTCATTTAGATAGTATACACGAATGATTTATTAAAGTAAATAAATTAATAACATGAACGTTTTATCGGTAAAAAACACAATATAAAACACACGCATTCGGTTGACAAAATAACGCCTAAATGTGAAACTAAACAGCATGAGTAAATACATTTTGGTAACCGGAGGGGTGTGTTCAAGCCTCGGAAAAGGAGTAGCTTCTTCATCTATTGGAAGCCTACTCGAATGCTGTAATCTTAGTGTTGCAATGATGAAATGCGATCCTTACATAAACGTTGATGCAGGAAACATGAGTCCGTATCAACATGGAGAAGTATATGTTACAAGTGATGGAACAGAAACAGATTTAGATCTTGGAAATTATTCTCGCTTTACACATGTAACACTTACAGGGGCAAACTGTATTACAACAGGGAAAATATACGAAGAAGTAATAAATAACGAACGTGCTGGGCGTTATAATGGACGTACGGTACAAGTTATTCCACACATTACAGATGAAATTCAAAGACAAATTCTAAGAGTTGGAGCCCAAACACAAGCTGATGTTGTAATTGTTGAAATTGGAGGAACTGTTGGTGACATTGAATCCATTCCTTTTCTAGAAGCTACACGACAACTTATGCGAAAAACAGGCAAAGGAAATGCCATCTCTCTTCATCTTACTCTGGTACCAATAATTACTGGTGGTGAGTTAAAAACCAAACCAACACAGCATTCAGTAAAATGTATGCAAGAAATAGGAATTCAACCTGATATTCTTTTGTGTCGTACAGAAAACATACTCGACGAAGGAATACGTAATAAAATAGCGAAATTTTGCAATGTTGAACAAAATGCAGTATTTACATCCCCTGATATATCTAAAACTATTTATGAATTACCGGTTATCTTTAATGAACAAGGGATTGACGCTCTTATTTTAAAAAAGCTCGGTTTTACAAAACATAAAGCTGATATTACTCCGTGGAAAAAGTTTTTAGATAAGATAAATAATCCTAAAAAAACAATCAAAATTGGAATGTTAGGCAAAAAAAACTACGAGAATGATTGTTATAAATCTGTTCGTGAATCTTTGTTACATGCTGCAGTAAGTGCACATGGTGTAAAATTAGATTTACGAAAAATCGATGCAGAAGATATAGAATCTGCCCACAATCCAGCACCTTTTTTTGAAGGATTTGATGGAATTGTAGTTCCAGGAAACTATGGACAACGAGGATTTTTAGGACTTTTAGCTGGTGTACAATATGCACGTGAACATAA
>JTFN01001775.1_pt1 | contig 23269 bp, 19 predicted proteins | sample 235401 | NCBI WGS metagenome assembly JTFN01 (sample SAMN03067589, study PRJNA260952) | activated sludge metagenome | biome: Sludge; feature: Wastewater; isolation source: CETP activated sludge from augmented bioreactor treating industrial... | place: India:Gujarat | collected 2013-04 | reverse complement strand
AATTTAATTTTCTTGAAACATAATCACTACCATCACTTTGTTTTAAGAAATACCCTTCTTCATGTGCTTCTTTATACATAGAACAATCTGGATCGACAGAAAGAAATGGATTTATGTAACCCAAAACTTTTATTCCTTTATTATTTATCTTAGAGACCCAATTCTTAAAATCAGGATATAGATTTTCATCAGGAGAACAATGCCACCATGCAACTTTCTCAGAGTCACGCCCTCGAACTCCTTGCCAATCTTTAATCCAAATAGCATCTATTTTAATTTTTTCTTTTATGCATTTTTCTATTTCTTTTTCTACTGCCTTCCTACCGCCCTCAACTCCAATAACAGTTCCAAATGACCATCTTGGCAAATGGCTAGAACAACCAAGTATCTTGTTTTGCATCTGAACAACTTTAGTTATCGAAGTTGCAAAACAAACGTGAAATGAAACGGTTGTATCCCATACAGAGATACTTACGTTTTTGTTTTTATTGCCAGTAGCTATATCTAAAATACTATTTGAATCAATAATAAATCCACGATTTTTGCTTGTAGAAAAGACTGACATAGGCGACAGAGTGGAGATAGTCTCTTTGGTTGAAAAAACGTTTTTTGTATATATTCTTATTGTTTGATCTGTCAAATCGAAAGCGGAATACTGATCCCCTAACCCAAAAACTCTTTCGCCAGCCTCTTTTTGAAAAACAAATTTTATTCTTTTTTGTCCATTTTTTAAAGAATGTGCATCAACACCTATTTTAATTTTTATGGCATGCTCATAAAATTTTAACTTAATGTTATATTTAACATTTGTTCCCTTTTCACTCCCTATACCAAATAGCATCCCATAAATAATTGCAGTAGAAACACCTGTTTGTTGAATTTCACCAGCCCTTTTTAAAATATAACTCCCAATTTTTTTTTCTTTAATTAATAAATTGTCACATTTTGTTTTTGATAACCAGTTAAATACTTCACACTCTAATGTTGTTTTATCAAAAATAAGAACTTCATTCATCCCAACTCCATTAATTTTTATAGAGTCTTCTTGTTGAATTATTAAATAATTACCAATTGCTAGTCTTTTTTCCATTTTTACATTATACAATTTTATATAGCTTTAATACAACTTTTATTTCAATTTCTCCAACTTGTAAAATTCTTAGATTTTACGTACAATACAGTCTATGAAAATGTCAAAATCTATGATTTCAACTCTACGGGAAGTACCCGCAGATGCAGTAATTGCCAGTCATCAAAATATGCTTCGATCGGGCATGATTCGTAAATTGGGAAATGGAATGTATGCTTATTTACCATTTGGTTTACAAGCTTTCAGAAAAGTTGAAAATATTATTCGAGAAGAAATGAATGCCATTGGTTCTCTTGAAATAAAACCTTCTGTTGTTGTCCCTGGAGAACTCTGGAAAGAAAGTGGGCGATGGGAAACAATGGGAAATTCAATGCTTCGCCCTAAAAATCGTCTTGGGCAAGACCTTGTTGTAAGTCCAACAGCAGAAGAAGCAGTGACGGCCCTAGTAAGAGAAGACCTTTCTTCATATAAACAACTACCTATAAATGTATATCAAATTAATACAAAATTTCGAGACGAAATTAGACCTCGTTATGGAGTTATGCGCGGTCGTGAATTTACAATGAAAGATGCATATTCCTTTCATGCAACTAAAGAAGGATTGGATGAAACCTATTTAGATTTTGAAAAAGCATATTTTCGTATCTTTAAACGACTTGGGTTGACCGTAATTCCTGTTCGCGCAGATTCTGGTGCAATGGGTGGCTCTGGTTCTGAAGAATTCATGGTAGAAAGTCCTGTAGGTGATGATACACTTATTATTTGTCCAGATTGCGATTACGCTGCAAACACAGAAAAAGCAAGCTGTGCCACTGACTACTTTTTAGATGAAAGCTGTGCAAAAACAGCAACCACATTACAACCTCAAGAAGTCGCAACCCCAAATGTATTTTCTATTGACGATATGGTTTCGTTTTTTAATATGTCCAATAAGAATTTTATAAAAGCACTTGTGTATGTTGCATATAATTCAAGTTTAGATTTAACAAAAGCTCCTGGATGTGAAAAACTTGAACGAGAGGGATCGAGTACAGAAAAAACATACCCTGTCTCATATTTTACAGTGCTCATACGGGCAGATATAGAAGTGAATGAAGCAAAACTTGCCGCTATTCTTAAAGCAAGCGATGTAGAACTTGCAAATGACGAAGACATTCAACGTATATCAGGGGCTCCTCATGGATTTGTCGGTCCTATAGGCTTAAATACGTGTCCAATTATTGCCGACTATTCTGTTATGCAACAGCAAGAAAATGGAACATACTCTATAAATATGCATGATGCAATTGCAGGAGCTGGCAAAGAAGGATATCACGTAAAACACGTCGAACCAGGCCGTGATTTTACTCCTTGGGCAACTGCAGACCTAAGAACAGTTATTGCTGGAGACAAATGTCCTCAGTGTGGTGGAACTTTCTATTCAAAAAAAGGAAACGAGTTAGGCCATATTTTTAAACTTGGATATAAATACACAGAATCTATGAACGTTACTTTTCTCGATGAAACCGGGAAAAACAAAACCCCAATTATGGGATGTTACGGAATTGGAGTTGATAGAGCATTAGCTTCAATTATAGAAGAACATCATGATGAAAACGGTATTATATGGCCAATGAGTGTAGCCCCCTATCAAGTTTCACTTATTCCTATTAAATATACTGGTGAAATGCAAGAAATTTGTGACAAATTAGCCGCAGAAATGCAAAAAGTAGGAATCGAGTTTTTACTTGACGACAGAAATGAACGACCAGGAGTAAAATTTAAAGATTGTGATCTTCTCGGAATCCCTATACGAATTGTCATCGGAGCAAAAAATTTACCAAATGTAGAGCTAAAACAAAGAGCTAACAATGAAACAGAACTCATCCCTGTTACAGATGTTACACAAAAAACATTACAAATAATACAAGATGCAATATCAAATTTAAATTCATAACGTTACGAAATGTAGTATTAAGCTCTCACGCTTTCTACTACATTTTTTTTTGAGGAGATTTTATTATTTTAAGCAAGAAAAACTTTTTATTATTTATTTTATTTGGCTTTCTCTTTCCTCTTATGGCACTTCCAGGAATTAAAGAATATTTACCAACAACAAACGGTCAATATGTTTACTATAAGGATAATTCTTTTACAGAATCTGTTTATTTAGGTTTTTTACAATACGATGAAAACACCTATGCAATACGATACGTGACAAAAAGCTCAGCAAACAAAGTTCCAATAATTGAAATAATTGTTACATTAGATTCAGAAAAAGATTATGTAGAATTAACTGGAGAGAAAGTATTACCAGCAGTTTCCAATGAGAACACAAATATCTTAAATTATATGCATGACATTTTGTACGAATTTGTTGCACGACGCCAAAAAATAAATGAGGTAGACTTTTCTCAATCGTATATTAAACCAATTGAAAGCACAGAAGATTTCCCTCAATTTGGAGGTACTGTTACCCTAAACTACAATGCTATAATTCCTTTATTTAGTCTTCAATCTATAATTGATAAAAAAGGAAATGCTTTATTTGAAGTAGTAGAAATGGGATCGATTACAAATGACTCCCAAAAGGGATGGGACTCTTTTTTAGGAATCCCTGAGAAAATACCTAGCATTCAGCAAATAGATACCATAAACTCAAAAATTTCAGATGAAGATTTTGCAAATTTCAATAAAAAATGGGAACAAAAAAACTCTTTTTATTTTATGGGAGAAGAGGCTTTCATGTACTCTTTAGAAGTATCTACAACTGACAGACTTTCTTTATTGCGTAATTTCTCTTTATCATCAGAAAATAATACAATATATTTTCATAACCAACTTATAGAAATTCTAGAAGATAATGTATTGCGCATAACAAATATTACACAACAAAATGATTCTGATACCTTTTTGCGTGACATAAAAATTTTATCACCTATTATAGACTCGACATCTAGACTTACTGGAATAACACTGTATAATGATTATTATTTGAGTAATCTTTCATATTTTAATAAATTAATTAAAACAAGTAGTAAGTATAAAAAATAAGCATACATGGAGATTTTACTATTTTGCCTGCTAACATTTTATTACACACAGAATTATTAGGTTTTTTTGCTCTCGCTTGCAGTTTTATTGCTGCTATGTTAGCAATTGCATGTTTTTATCGAAAAGATCAGTTAAAAACACTTTATCAACTCATGTTTTTTTGTATTTCTTTAGGGGCGTGGAATCTAGGAACAGCTCTAAGCACATTAGTTCCAGATACAGCACTTCTTCCTTTTATTGAAGCTATAACTTATCCATTTGTAGCTCTTACCGCACTTACTTTTTTCTTATTTTGTTATGCTCACTACACAGAAAAAGACCACATTGGATATAAAATTACGTTACCATTATTTATTATTCCAATAATAACAATTATTTTTTCACTATTGTATCCTGTTACGGGATTTTTTCAAACTTTTACTGGAAAAATTCTTTATAATCCATATCGCCATCCCGAAACAATTTTTGGAGGGTGGTTTTATGTTCATTCTATCTACAGTTATGCGCTTGTTTGTCTTGGTTCAATATTGCTAGTAATAAAAAGTAGCAAAAAAGAAACAAAAAACCGTATTTCATATATTTTGATGGCATTAATTTCTATAATATATTGCATCCAAAATATATTAGTCACTTTTGGAACAAGTTTTGGCTTTCGATTTTCTACCCGCATATTACATCTTTTATTATTAGTAATATTTTTTGGAATAACATTCTACAATAAAAAAGCAACCATCACGTATTATGGTAAGTATTCATTTATGGAAAATATAAATGATACACTTTTAATTTTTAACCTTAAAAATGAATTAATCTATTATAATGCAACAGGAAAAAAGTTCTTTGAAGAAACTGGAATTATCTATAAACCCTATATTTCTTTTCCAAATATATTTGCACAAAACCTATTTACGCCATTAGGTAAAACATATTTTGAAAATACAATTGAATGTTATTATTTGCAACACAAAGATAACCACCAAGTGTTTTACATTGAAAAAGCCCCTATTTTTGACAAAAAAGATACGTTATTAGGTTGTTATTTAAGCATAAAAAACATGAAAAGTTTTGATAAGTTTACCGAAACCCTTGAAAAAAACGCACATTTAGATTCCCTTTGTCAATGTTCAAACAGAGCCCTTTATGAAGAAGAAAAAAACACTCTTTTAGAAGAGGCAAAATATCCATGTGCAGTTTTAATCGCCGACATAGACGATCTAAAAACAGTAAATGATTATTATGGCCATAAAACTGGGGATGAGTATATAAAAACAAGTTATAAAATATTGCAAAACAACCTAAAAGAAACAGAATATATATACCGCTATAAAGGAGATGAATTTTTAATCTTTCTTCAAGATACTACAGATACAAAGATACAAACTTTTAGCGATACAATTAAAAATCAATGTAATAAACAAAAAACCGAGTTTAACTTTAGTATCTCTATAGGATACTCAATAATTACTAATAAAAAAGAAAGTCTTGAAAATCATATTAAAATTGCCGACGCTAACATGTATCAGCAGAAAATTCGTAGGAATTTATTTCCCGTAGAATAATATACTATGAAAAATCTCGCCTAGTTAAAGGAGAACCAATCCAGATTCCTTCGCCCCCAAGGAAATCTGTTTTTTCACCATCAATAAGTATTTGAACGCTATCTATTGTAGAAAATTCTGTTGCAGTATATACAATTTGCATAAGCTGACCTCTAAAACCATCTACCCCATATTTATTATATAAAAACTCAGAACTAAAGTTTATTCTCGAAACTCCATCTTTTATTGAAGCAGAAATAAGTCTTGTTCCATCAGGGATTAATGATATATAACCTTTTTTACTCTCATCATAAGATGGGCCTTCAAGCAAATCATTTAAGGCAGCAGTAAGCGGCATTCCAGTTTTAGGTATTTTTCGGATTGCATCTTTACGCGTTAAAGATCCATTAGCTTCAATAACTATAAAACATAAATATTCTTTCATTTTTGGAATACTGGCTGTACTTTTGGCTGTTTCATCTACTTTACTTTTCTCATCAGCCTTTATATCACTTGTATTATCAGTTTTTGTTTTTTTACTTACAGAAGAAGATTCTGTTTCTTTTGATGTAGTTGTTTCGAGTTCATCCTTAGATGCTCCTTCTTTGTTAGAAGATTCACCTTCTGTTATAGAAAGATCAGAATCAAGATTATCTGTACCTTTCTTTTCTATCAATTTATTATCATCGTTTAAGGTAAACTCAGTTTGACTATCATTTTCATTCTGTAACAAAATTGAATCTTCGTTATCCGTTTTTTTAGCCTCAAATTTTTCCACAAATTCTGGATTTTGACCAAATACATATTTAAAGAAATCGGTTTCCTTTAAAACAGTCATTATATCATTCTGCTTTACTAGAAAAATAATTACAATAATAAGAGTAAACAAAACCCATACAGCAGCAGTTATTCCGGATTTTTTATTTTTATCAGATTTTGCCATTTTTAATTGTTTTCACTCCCAGTATTTTTAATATCTTACTGTATCCTTGCCTGTTCATTTAAAGACGGTTGTAAACAGCAGCATAACAATGCTAAGTAAAGATTTCATGACCATCTTTACTTATAGGCAATTATAGCTAAAAGAATACGATTTGTCATTGTCTCCAGTCTCTATATCGACAGACAAGCTATTATTCATCATCTCTTTATTTTCTCCTTATAAGAAAGCGTTTGACACCTAACGGCTGTACTGATATAGTTCACTTATGAACAAGTTCCAAGGAGTTTCAGCCTCAAAAGGTATTGCCTCGGGGTCTGCTTTTGTTATAAAAAATGCAGTAAAACGAACAATAACAAAAAAAATAATTACTCAGGATGAAATTGAAAACGGGTGGATTCGATTTGAAAAAGCACGTAAAAAAACCATTGATTATTTTACAACACTTCTTACCACCTCATCTAAAGAACAAAAAAATATAATTGAATCATATATTTTAATGCTTTCTGATCCTGAATTCATTTTACTTGTAAAAGCATCGTATGAAAAATCACTTGTATGTATTGAATATATACTTGAGCAAAAAGTTACAGAATTTGCTAACCAATTAAAGATGGCCAATGACGAATACTTATCTGCACGAGCAGATGACATACTTGATGTATACGGAAAAGTTTTAAATATATTAACTAACACACCTGAAACATCTTTTGAACAAATTCCACCAAATTCTATTTTAGTTGCAGATTCATTAAATCCATCTGATGCTATCTTTCTTTTTAAGAGCTCTATAAAAGCTCTTATATTAAAAGAAGGCGGAACAAATAGTCATCTTTCAATACTTGCTAGAACTTACAACATCCCCCTCGTATTTGGAATTAAAAATATTTTAACATATATAGAATCAGGAAACACTGTTATCGTAGATGGAAATGAAGCTCTTGTGTTTGTTTCTCCTAATACACAAACTATAGAAACTTATGCTAAAAAAATTACTACAGAAAATAATAGAAAAAACAATTTGCGCTCTTTTATTCTTCAAAATGCATGTACAAAAGATAATATTTCTCTTTCTTTTTATGCAAATATAGGTTCTATTGATGATGCAAAACTTTCTGCAGAAAACGGGGCAGATGGGATTGGCCTATTTAGAACAGAATTTCTTTTTATGAGTAATGCAACCACAAATGGTTTAATTATTAGTGAAGAAAAACAATTTGAAACATACAAAAAGGTTCTCGAAATAATGAAAGATAAACCTGTCACTATACGTACACTCGATGCTGGTGGGGACAAGCTTATTGAAGCGGAGGGGATGCCCTCTAATAATGAAAAGAACCCTTTACTAGGTTGGAGAGCTATTCGATTTTGCCTAGACCGAACAGATATTTTTAAAACCCAATTGAGAGCTTTATACAGAGCAAGCGTTTTTGGTTACTTAAAAATAATGATTCCACTAATAACTACCGTAGAACAACTTGATTTTACAAAAGAACTTATTAGAGAAGTTCAAGAAGAACTTACTTTAGAAAAAATTCCATTCAATGCAAATGTACCTGTCGGCATTATGATCGAAACACCCTCCGCTACAATTCTAGCAGATATTTTTGCACAAAAATGTGACTTTTTCTCAATTGGAACAAATGATTTAACACAATATATTCTTTGTGTTGATCGGGAAAATCAAGCCGTTTCAAACCTTTTTCAGGAACTTAATCCTGCAGTTTTACGTCAAATAGAATATACTTTTTTAACAAGTCAAAAAGCAAAAATACCCCTTTCTGTTTGTGGAGAAATGGCTAGCCGTTCAAAGACTATATTACCTTTAATTGCTATGGGGATAAAAGATTTTAGTATGTCTCCAGCAAAATTATCAGAAACAAAAGAATTTATCTCTCATTTTAGTTATACTACCATTACTTCATTAAAAGAAAAAATACAAAAATGTTCTACTGCAGCACAAGTAGAGGACATTGTCTCAGAATGTATTAATGCAATCACTAACAAATAGGAACCCCTTATGAACATACAAACATTTGATACGGAAAAAACATATCATAACTTACCAGCAATCGTTATTGTCGGACGACCAAACGTAGGTAAATCTACTCTCTTTAATCGCCTTTTACATAAAAGACGTGCAATTACAGATCCTACACCTGGAGTGACACGAGATCCAATTGAAGAAACTGCATTTATTAATGAAAAGCCTGTTTCTATTATGGACACTGGTGGATTTAAACTTGATCGAGATGAAGGAACTATGGAAGCTGTTATGGATGAATTTGTCGTTCAAAAAACACTTGAATCCTTAAAACACGCTGACCTTATTTTATTATTGTTAGATGCCACTCTTATAACTGGAGAAGATGAAGAGTTTATTGACTTACTTAGACCTTATTGGAGCAAAGTTATTGCTGCTGTAAACAAAACAGAAGGTGGAAGATTCGAAGAAGAAGCTTGGAATTATCAAAAATTTGGTTTCCAAAAATTATTATTCATTTCTGCAGAACACGGAGATCGAATCCCTGAATTAAAAGAAGAGATGATTAGCCGTTTAGATTTTTCAAGAGTAGAAGAAGGGGAAAAACAAGAGACTATTAAGATTGGAATTATGGGTAAACCAAATACTGGGAAATCCACACTTTCTAACTTACTCACAAATTCAAATGCATCAATAGTTAGTGATTATGCCGGAACAACACGTGATGTTGTAGAAGGACAATTTACGTATAAAAATCGTACTTTTCAAGTAATTGATACGGCAGGTATTCGTAAAAAAGCAAAAGTTAATGCCGCTGTAGAATACTATTCTGTAAATCGTGCTATAAAAGCATTAGATCGTATTGATATTCTTTTTTATATGATAGATGCAGATGAAGGCCTTACAGAACAAGATAAAAAAATTATAGGATTAGCACATGATAGAGGACGAGCAATAATTTTTTGCCTAAATAAATGGGACACACAAGACCAAACTCGCCGCAATGCAAGAAAAGCAGAAGATAATATTAAAATTATGTTTGGGCACATGCAATATGCACCAATTGTTGAAATTTCAGCATTACAGAACACAGGGATTAAAAACTTACTTAATATTTCAATGGAATTATATAAACAACTTAACTTAAAGATTGGAACCGGAACACTTAACACTGCTATTAAAGATTGGGTTACAGCCTATGCTCCGCCAGCACGAAAATCTGGACATTTCAGAGTAAAATATGCCCTACAAGTGAGTACAAATCCAGTTAAATTTCTTATTTTTGCGAGTAGCCCAGATCAGGTTCCTCAAACATATATTGCATTCCTTAAAAATAAAATGCGCTCTGATTTAGGGTTCGATAAAATTCCTGTTGCGATAGAACTTAAATCGTCTCGTAAAAAATGGGAAGATAGGACTCGCTAATGGCAAGATTTAGTATTGGTGAGGTTGAAAAGATTACCGGAATAAAATCACACATACTACGTTATTGGGAAAAAGTAATACCTTCTTTAACCCCACAAAAAGATCAAGGCAATCGTCGCACATATAGCAACAAAGATGTTCAAATTATTTTGCGACTAAAATATCTTATACAAGAAAAAAAATTTACAATAGAAGGAGCAAGAGATCAATTAATTGACGACTTAGCCTTTCCTACAAATTCAAAAGGGATACACCTTGCCGAGGCCTCTGCACAAATACAAGAGGCAAAAGGAGAATTACTCGAAATTCTTTATACAATAAACTCACATAAATCAGAATTTTCTGAGAAATCAAATTAATTACATTGACTCGTAATTAAAAACAAAGGAACTAATTTGAACAACCAAAATCCTAATAAACCACCAAAATCAAAATTTTACACTACAACACCGTTACCTAAACATAGGGGTAAACATAGTAAAAAAAATTTTAATACACCAAATAATAATAGTATTATTAAGAAATCAATAAAATTTAAATCTGATGATCAGCAACCAAAACAGAGGAAACACACAAATACGACAAACCTTACAAAGAGAACTAAACCTATATATCAAAAGCATACCCAAGCAGCGACTATTCAACAAAAACCACTATTTCGAAATATTCCAACTGAATCACAAGAAATTTTACAGAGTTTTGATACCTTATTACAACATATAAAACCATTAAGTAGTAAACAACTACTAGAACTTCCTCATAACATAAAAGCCTTATCACATCAGCTAACAGACGAGCGCTCTACTCGCCACACAGGTTATATGAACCAAACAACACTGCTTTCTGCATACACAAACTATTTTATGTGGTGGAATCTTATGCGCCTTACACATTTATTTGCAGGACTTCCGGCAAAAGCTTTCGAGTCTTTAAAAGAAAATGACTTTTGCTTAGATCTAGGCTCAGGACCTCTCACTCTTCCCGTTGCTTTATGGCTTTCTAGACCGGAACTACGCAAACTTAAATTAACTTTCTATTGTGTTGATCTTTCAACAACAGCACTCTCTTTAGGAGAAGAAATCTTTTTGTCTGTAGTTGCTGCAACAAACAGGAAAAGTCCAAATCCTTCGGATCCATGGAATATTATTCGTATTAAAGGTAATACAGATACAACACTAAACCATGATGTTTCTGCAGTTTTTTGTGCAAATATGTTTAACGAACTTTTTTGGAATTCAACAACTCCTTTAGAATCTGATGCAAAAAAATACGCTAATATGCTTCGTCGTTATGCACAAAAAAAAGCCCTTATAATGGTTGTTGAACCAGGAATCCCACGAGCCGCACAATTTGTATCCCTCTTGCGAGATAATTTTTTACGCAATGAATACAGCATTATTTCCCCATGTCCTCATGAGAAAACATGCCCTATGAATGGTAAAAGAGGCAATAAATGGTGTCACTTTGTTTTATCAACTGCAAATGCTCCCAAAAAATTACAAAAATTATCTGATATTTCTAAACTAAGTAAAGACAGAGCAACTTTATCTTTTATTATAGTTCGTCCAAAAGTAAATTCAGAAACAGCGATAGCGACTACAACAAATAATGTTAAAGATACCAAAACTTATATTAGAGTTGTTTCTGATCCAGTTCGTATTCCTGGAAAAGGGGTTGGTAGATATGCTTGTGCACCATGGGGACTAACTCTTGTAATGGAACCTCCCACAAGTTTTTCTGGAAGCCTCATACCTGTAAATTTGACAACTGAACAAGTGTACCATTTACCTATCGATAAAAAAACAGGTGCCAAGATTTTGTACTTTTAACAAAACCTTAACAATTTACACATTATATTTTTAATTTTTTACTTTATTCTCTCAGCATGAATCAATTTCTAGAGCTTGAACACAAGGTTATGAAGCTAGTTAAACAAATCAAGCCTCCAAAAACAAAAGGGGATCGAATTGTAAGAATTATTAACAACTTTTTTTACGTCTATACAGGAAGTCAAGTACAAGAAGTTGCCATGGAATTATCAGAATTAGATTTACCTGCCATAGCTGTTGTTAATGAAAAACTTAATTTACTTGGACTTATAAAAAGAGCTGATTTAGAAACTCAATTAAGCAAACCATATGGGCGTGAATTATTACAACGAACTTCTGTTGATGAATTAATGGTATCTCCACAAATATTTGTCTATAACCAGTCTATCGCAGTAATTATTGAAGAAATCCGTGATGATTTTCAAAATGAAACAATACAATATTACGCCCTTGTTGATAAGCAGCAACAATTCTGTGGTATTTTTTCTTCGCGGACAATGTTGCTTTACGCTGCACAAACACAACAGCGAGATATAGAAACAGCAAAAGTTATACAAGAGCGCATTATCCCTCATTATTCACATTTTTCTGATGATCAATGCGAATTTATATGCAGTGCCGTTATGCAACAAGCTGTAGGTGGTGATTATTATTATGTTAAACAATATTCTCCCAATAAATGGTTTTTTTGCCTCTGTGATATTTCTGGCAAAGGTATTTCAGCATCTATTGTTGTGGCTTTGCTTGGCGGATACATGTGGAACGCTGATTTTTCTAAATCTATGGTTAAGTTTATTCAAGGTCTTAACAAATTGATTTTACAGACTTTTAATCTTGAAAAATATTTCACCGGTATTTTTTGCAAATTTGACTCAAAAACGGGGCTATTAAAATATTGTGATATGGGCCACGGTTTAATGTACTTGCATAGAAATCACAAATTTATTCCCCTTCAATCCGAAGCCGTAAATATGCCTGTTGGTATTATAAATGATATTTCAATAGAAAAAAAAAGCATCCTACTTGATAACAATGATACTATCGTTCTTTTTAGTGACGGCCTATCAGAACAAGAAAACACACTTGGGAAAGAATTTGACATTCAAATTATCTCAAAAAGTCTTGAAGAAAATCCAAAAAATCTTAAAAAAGCTAAAATAGAAATATTTGAAAAGTTTTACCAATTTAAAGACACTGAAGTGCAACATGATGACTTAAGTTTGCTTTTTTGCCATAAAAACTAATTATTTTTATTTAGCTATCGACACGCATTGCAAATATATTGGAGCAGCACCTTTTTTAGGTGTAGTTTTTAAAATACCCTGCGGACCTTTTGTCCACCATTCATATTTGGCACCGTCTGAATATCGTGCACCTGAAGCAGAAATAACCTCTGTCAAAGTGATTTCTTCATCATTAGGTAGTATTAATACAACATAGTTTTCTGTATTATCAGATGAATTATAGTACTTTGCTATTAAATTTTCTTTGTTTTCTGTTCTATACATAATTGAGGTGTAATTTGATATGGTTACTGTCAATTGCGCACTATCTTTTTTATCAGAACGGCAGCCTACAACAGATATCCCAAGAATAAAAGCCAGACAAAAGCATAATACACTACTCAATAATTTAAAACTAACATTTTTTTTCATCACTATAAATCTCCTTAAAATTTTTACGCTGCCTCTATATCTTTTATAAGTTGTTTTGGTGTCTTTCCTTTTTCTTTTTTTAATGCACTATAAAAAGAGGAAGAACTACGAAATCCACATTCAAAAGCCAATCCCATAATAGAAAGAGATTGGTATTTTTTGGCACGAACAAGTTCTTCGAATTCTGCAATTCTAAGACGATTAATAAAAGTATAAAAAGCAACATGCAAACCTTCATTTAATACTTGAGATAAAATATGTCTTGTTATACCAGTCTCTTTTGCAAGTTTTTCTAGTGTCAGATCAGAATCTAAATAGATTTTTGAAGACTCCATAAACTTTTGTAATTTTTGAGTTAACTTTTCCATCTCTTCATCAGTAATTATTGATTTTTTATATTTACCAGAAGAAGATGTATCAGAAGTAGTCTTTTCTGCACTAGAATCAGTTACGATTATCTTTTGACCAGCACTATTAAGCGAAAAATATAAGATAAACAAAGATAAAGGAATATTTGTAATAAGCTGAGGAGGAACTCTTTGAGCAACTGCAAGAGGGAGCGTCAAAACAGAGGGAGTAAGGATAAACAAAGCAGCAAAGGATAAACCAAAAAGAACAATATATCCTAGAGCTAATTTTTTAAGCCAAGAAAGAGTAACATCATTTTCATGTGATGAAAAAAACTGATCTACCGTTTTCCTATATTTGACAATTCTTTTATAAATAACTATTCCATAAACAAGCACAGAAACAGCCCCAAATGCCGAATGAATATATACTATTGGGTTTTCACCTCCCATAGAAATCCCATTTACTGGAGGCTGCCCTAAAACATCCTCGCTAAAATTAACATGCGCCTTTAAGAAAAACTCTGAAATATAAAAAATCACAAATGGAATAAAATGAATCCCTACCTTTTTAAACCCTTTTATTGGTTCATTTAAAATATTTTTAACATATAAATACAAAAATGGGCCATATAAAAAGGCTATGTTATGCGACTCAAAATTCATAAAAAAAAGTAAGGAAGGAATACTCTCTTCTCTAACTAGTTGCAACATCGGAAGTGTGAATGTAATTATTAAAGCTAGCGAATAAAATTTGATAGTGTGTTCAAGTCGCTCTTTTTGACACAAATATATTATTCCCATTACAGCCCAAGAGATTCCGATGATTGCTTGGGTTAGTTTTAAACTTATTGGCATTGGCATAGTCTCAGTATAGACAAAATTTCTTTCCCGGTCGAGCCGGAATTTATAAAAACTATATTATTATCCATTTCGCTCGGATTGGAAGAATAATCTCTATTAATCACATATATTATGGTCAAGATGCTCAGTACGAAGGAATTCAACCTTCCTATACAGATAACGGAGACGGAACAGTAACAGATAACAACACGGGATTAATATGGCAACAAACACCTCCAACAGATAAAATGACATATGATGAAGCTGTTGAATATGTAGAAAATCTTACATTAGGTGGATACGACGATTGGAGACTTCCAACAATTAAAGAATCTTTTTCGCTTGCAATGCTTGATGGTAAATTAGATGCCATGGATACGAGTAATGCTCAACCATATATAGATACTGATTATTTTGATTTTACCTATGATAAAGCAAAACCATACACCGGATCTTATTGGACAAGTAGTGTTTGCAAAATGCCAGTTAATAATACAGAAAGTTCATATGAAGAAATGGAATTACCTGCTACAGATCCTGAATACTTTAACTTAAGTAGACCAGATTGCTTTGTATGGTCAAGCACCACCTGTGGAGATTTTCCAGAAATGGCAGATTATATCGCTTTTGGTCGTGGTTACGGTATTGACTTAGCTTCTGCTTCAGGAACTCAACAACAAGAAATGCCTGAGGATATGCAAGGTGGAATGCCACCAAAAGGAGAGAATGGTCAATTACCTCCTCCACCAGATGGATCGAGCAATATGAACCAACCACCTGAAATGCAATCTGAATCAACCATTGATGTTTCTACAGTAACAATATCTGACTTTGTTGATACTCATGGCCCTGGATGTATGAGAGCTGATTATAAAGACACAGAAAGTGTAACAACATCTTTTGAAAATAATATTCAAGTTTCACAAGCTCCAGCACTTTCACGAGCTTTCTGGGAATCAATTTATGGCGAAGAATACCCTTATCCATATGAAGAAGATACTTTTACCGAATTTGACTTATCAAACTCAGAAAATGCTGCTGACTATGTTGTAATTTACAATTATGCACTGTTAGTAAGAAACGCTGATTAACCACTAAACAGTAGGTTGCCTTCTAGTAATTACTTCTTGGCAACCTACAAGGAGCTTTTATGAACCAAAAAAATCTGTATTGTTTTGGGCTAATATTTCTTGCTGTGCTTTTTTTTATGGTAAGCTGTAATTTCGACAATGATATACAACCTTTTGGTCTAGATACTGAACTGGTTCGTACTGGACAAGCACCAATTGCGTAATGCCGGTTGATAATACTACCAGTGATTACGAATATGCACAAAAAAACTACGGCTTTAACTGGGCTGATGGACACTTAAAATCTTATGCTAACGGCTATAATATTGACGGAAGCTCAAGCGACTTTTCAATTTCAGCCGGAGTACGAGCTGTCCGAGGTGAAGAAGGCGTTTACGGTGTAAATAATTTTGACAATACGAGCGCTTACACTATCACAGACAATGCAACGGGTTTAATGTGGTCAAAATATGATGATGGTTACATTAACGATGATGGAACAATTATGGACGACACCGATGAAGGTTGGGGCGAAGGCAAAACATGGACAGACACACTTACTTGGGTTCAAACAATGAATGATGCAAGTTATGGTGGACACGATGATTGGAGATTACCAGACGTCAAAGAATTGCAAAGTATTGTTGAATACGAAAAAACTGTACTACCAGCTCTTGATGACGGCTACTTTACCTTAAGTAGAGAAGATTGCTTTGTATGGTCAAGTACAACTTGTGGCGATTTTACAGAAATGGCCGATTACATTGCTATTGGTCGTGGCTACGGAATAAACCTTGATGACAATACAGATTCTTCGAGTGCAACCGTTAACGATTTTGTAGATACTCATGGGTCAGGCTGTATGCGAGCTGATTATAAAGACACAGAAAGTACTACTACATCATTAACAACTAACTACACAGTTTCACAAGCTCCACTCCTATCACGTGAAAAATGGCTTGATATCTACGGATTTGACACAGACGATATGAGCAATTATCCATATGATTATACAGATGACACCTTTACCGAATTTGACTTAACAAACTCAGAAAACGCTGCTGATTATATTGTACTTTATAACTATGCGCTTTTAGTAAGAGATACAGAGTAAATAACACATAAATACCTGTAATAATTTACTTGCAGGTATTTATTTCTATTCTTAATTTAATTATTACCGTATACTGATACAATGAAAAAAAGACAATTTCAAATAACAAACAGCATAATTTCTCTTTTTATTCTTTTTTTAGCAAGCTTTGTAGCTCACCCATTAATTGCAGATACAACTACAGAATCTGCCTCTCCCTTTACATTTGAATTTTCCCCATCTTTTGGTGTTTTAACCGGAACCGTAAGTGAATACCTGTATGAAGAAGATGAAACTCTTCAAAGTCAACTCGATTGGCAACAATATGCAGTCCCTTACATAAAAGCCGAAGAAACAATTAGTGCATACAATGCCTTTTTAAGTGTTTCTGTATTATCTGCGATTCCTTTCTATTGTGGCATTATGGAAGATTACGATTGGCTTGCTGATGATTATGTAGATGGGAGTTCTAATACCCTTTCTTGTTATTCTTGCCACGATTTATATTTAGACAAACGCTTTGATTTATCTGCAAATGCCGGATACACCTTTAACTTTAACAAATTTTCTATAGCTCCTGGATTTGGAATCACGTATCGCTCACAAAAATGGACTGGTAGCGATGGCTACAAACAATACGATGAGGAAGATTATACATGGGACGAAGATATAGAAAAAATCTACCTTACTGGAACAGTTATAACGTATGAACAAAACGAACTTTTACCATCTATTTTTGTTCAAGCAGTCTATAAAATAAACAATAAGGTAACTACAAGTTTAAAAAGCACACTCTATCCGTACCTTTATGTTTATGATGTTGATAATCATTTATTAACTTCTACTCAATACATTGATATTATGAGTGGAGGGATAGGAGCTTCTTTAGAAGCAACAATTTCATACAATAAAATTGCTCTAAACATTAACTATGAATATTTATCGGTTACAGATGGTAGCGTTTACTCGACCTCTACAGGTACATCTGATGAATCAGATGCAACGTATTATACCTCTACCTCAACTGCGGGGACTTCTAGTAGCTTATTGTCAATATCAATATCGTATAAATTTTAATCTGGTAAAACAACTTCTTGCAATGGTTTTTTAAAGTCAAAATCTGTAATTATTTTTTGATAGAGAGAGTTCATAACCCATTGTCCACCACTAATAGTAAAATGAATACCATCATCCCCCATAACTCGAAGAACCTTTCCATCTGGAAAATAGTTATTATCACGATATTCTTTGTCTTTGCCAGGGAAAATATCCCGAATCGATACTCTAATAAGTACTGTAGGATCATACATTGCTGCTATTTTTTTATGAATAGTATCTATGTAAATTAAATGATCGTCATATTTTTTACTTTTTGTTTTTGGCATACCCAACCAATATATTTTAGGGAATTCAGCTATCATTTCATCTAACAATGCGCAACACCGTTTTGTATAGTAGTCTTCCCACTCTTGAGTACCACGTAAAATTTTATTTCCATCTTTCCCTGTAAAATCAATATTGTCATTCATACCAAGCATAAAAATTGCAGCATCATACGTTTTTTTCGAAGTTACATCGGCAAGTTTCGCACTCCAATTATAATATTCATCTCTAATAAAACCAGAAGAAATTATACCCAAGTGATTTGCCTTAATAGCAGAAATATTTTTTGTTAAACGATCGAAACCAGCACCTAAACTTGAAATTTGTGAGTCCCCAAATATATAGATTGTTAAAGGGTTTTCGTCAGAAAAAGTATTCGAATCTGTAAGTTTTAGTTTTTGTTCATTAGCATCAATGTTAGTTTTTAGAGAAGACTCTGTCGTTTCGTTGTGCAGGTTCATAGAACTTTCTTTTTGATTAAAATAATGAGTGTCCCAATTTGGGTTGTTTGATAACCCTGTGGATTCCAAAAATTTAAGACGCAAATTCGGGATATACTCATCAATACCTACAAGCTCTCCTGGTAAGGCAGCTAATTTTGAAATAGGAGTAAGCATATTTTTTAGTGTAATATTATTCATTCTTGATACAGGAATCCAAAAAGAACCTCCGCATAAAAACACTAAAAGGACTGCACACATAACACTTGCAATTAGAACTTTAAGAGGGCTCTTACGACCGCGTATCCACATTTTTTCTGCTTTATTCAATAAAGATTCTTTCATACGCTATTCCTTATTAAAAACTAAAATAAATAAAGGGAGCAACACTCGACATACTAAAGATCGAAAGACCAGCAAAAAAACCAACTATTACAATAACCTGAAAACAAAGAGGAATAGATCTCCAAATACTCATAGCATCATCACGAACTTTATTTGGTACAAGATGCATACCTAAACTTATCATAAGCAAGGTTATAACTAGAGGTGTCAAAATAGAAGCATTAGAATTTGTTACACTAGAAGGCAAAGAATCTATTACTTTTGTACCCCAAAATCCATTTGGATTTGCAATAAAGGCTCTCCACCATGAAACAACTTCCTTCCAATTGGCTGCTCTAAAAACAACCCAACTAATTGTAGTATAAAAAAATGTAATAATTACTTGCAATGCAAGCCCAAACGAATTTGAAGCTCTTTTTTTGCCATATTTTATACAGTGTTCAAAAATAAGAGCAAGGCCTTGCATAAGACCCCATAATACAAACATCCATTTTGCTCCATGCCATAAACCACTCACAAGAAATGTTACAGCTAAAGCTATAATTGTTCTTAATTGGCCATGTCGTGAGCCACCCATTTTAAAATACAAATATTTTTTTAACCACGTAGAGAATGTTATGTGCCAGCGACGCCAAAAATCACCAATACTACAGGAAATATATGGTCGATCAAAGTTTTTGGGTGTTTCGAATCCTAAAAGTAAGGCAATTCCTATTGCCATATCACTATATCCAGAAAAGTCACAATATAAAACAGATGAATAGCCAAAGGCTGCTAATAAAACTTGAAAACCAGTATAAGCAGATAAATTATTAAATACAGGATTTACAAAAAGTGTTGATAAATAATTGGCAAACACCATCTTTTTAAGTAGTCCACTCATTATAAGCGCCGAAGCAGCACTAAAATCTATGGTTGATCGTGAAGTAGAAGCATCTACCTCACGATAAAACTCTGATGCATGAGTAATTGGTCCAGAAGCTACCTGAGGGAAAAATGATATATATACTAAAGTATCTATAAGCCCTTTTGGACTTGAGAGAGCCGCCCTTTTTGAAGAATATACACCGGTAAAAAGAAGTGCATTTTCAGAATAACTACCATAGCCAGTAAACAGAGCGCCAGAAGATGAATCAAATATTAAGCTTAAACCTTTAAAAGTATAGAATGAGATTCCAACAGGTAATACAATGTGTAGAACGGGTAAAATATCCTCAAAATTTTTACCACCGCTCAATTTAAACAACATGATATTAAAAGAATCCGCAAAAAAATCATAATATTTAAAGAACCATAGAATTGCAACATTTACAACAACTGCAAAAACAATAGCTATTTTTTTACCATTATTCGCTTCTTGTTTGTTGTCTCCCTCTGCAACTGTACAAGCAAATGCCCAGTTTACAAGGCTAGCGGAAAGCAATAAAAAACAGAAACGCCAATCCCAAAATGCATAAAATACATAACTGGCAACAATGAGAAAAATCTTTCGTGCGGTTTGCATTCTAAATACAAACCAGTATATAATGAATACAGCTGTAAAAAAGAATAAAAAACTAAAAGTAGGAAATAACATTCTTCCCTATTTTGCTTGATTTTTACTCTTTTTGCAAGTTAAATTAATTTTTTATTATTAGCAGTGTTTATTTTACAAAATAGATTAGAATATTGTATTTTAAAAGGATGTACATATTATGAAATCAAAAACTAAACGACTTTTTCTTGCTTTTGCACTTATTAGCCTGTCTCTATTAATGCCTGTTTTCGCTTCTGGGACAAAAGATTCAAGTAATACTGGGATTTTTGTTACTGGAACAGGCACAGTTTCGCTTATTCCAGATACAGCTTCTATTTCGCTTGCTGTAGTTACTTTAGATGCAGAAGCTTCAAAGGCAGCTCAAATGAATGCAAATCTAATGACTAAGGTAATTGAAGCGGTAAAAACTTTTGAAATAAAAGACACTGATATTCAGACTTCAAATTACAATATGTACCAAGAAACAAATTACAATAAAGATGGAACAAGAACCCCTGGCGAATACCGTGTTACAAATAATTTGCAAGTTACTGTCAAAGATGTAGATAAAGCTGGAGATGTTATAGATGCCGCGCTTTCAGCTGGAGCAAATCAACTTTCTTCAATTAAATTTTATGCCCTTGAAACAAAAGAAGCATATACACAGGCTAGAATACTTGCTATTCAACAGGCAACAGACATTGCCAAAACACTTGCACAAGCTTCTAATTGCTCCCTTGGTAAACCTTTTTTTATAAGCGAACAATCAAATTCATCTTATAGGGCTACGACAATAAACAACAACATGATGTTAAAATCAGATGCAATGGTTGAAGGAACTCCCGTCTCACCTGGTTCAACTGACATTTCGGTTTCTGTAAACGTTCGCTTTGCAATCAAATAGTCACTTTACTAATACTAATTTTTAGTATTAGATACTGATATGAATAAAGCTCAATGGAATGCCTTTTGTACATTTCGCTCCAATTTTAAAAATCAAATCTCAATATGGAATTCACAACTTAAAAAACAAGGGTTCTCTAAAATTCTTTCTGACAAACAAAAAGAACTCGCTTTTGCAGACAATGTTCCAGATTATCAAATAGAAACTCCTCTTGTTTATAACACTTCGTTAGATGAAATTACACAAGAAGATGATATAAAACTTATTGTTATTGGGGACAATCCCGGCAAAGACGAGCAACTCATCAAAAATCGTCGCTATCTCGTAGGCCAATCCGGAAAGATAGCCGAAGGTTTTTTTAGACGTAATCCAGAACTTGGAGTTGATTTTAGAAAAAATGTTATAATTTTAAATAAAACCCCAATACATACAGCAAAGACAAAAGAACTTAAAAAACTCACAACTCAGTCAAAACAGACAGCTAATGTATTCGAAAATTCAGATTTGTTTAAAGCTACCGAATACTTTTCACAACTACTACTTGAAAGTCAAATCTGGATGGCTCAATACACTGCACAACTGCATATAAACTTGTGTAAGTCTGCCACTGACAAATCCAATAGGCAAGCACCTTGCCAGTTATGGCTTGTTGGTTATGGAGAGCTAAAAAACAAGGGCATTTTTTTACCCTATGCAAAAAAATTAAAAGAATGTTACACCAGCTCAGCAATCGCAGACAGTGTTTTTGTGTTTCAACATTTTTCTATGAATCGCTTTTTAATAGATTTGCGTGCACACACAGATCAAAATTTTTCTCTTACACAAAACATCGAAAATATTGGTCGAATTCATCGTAAAGAAATCCTTTTTTTTTAACAAAACAGGCTTATACTTAAAGTAACAAATTTTCTTCAATTTCTAGCATTTTATTTGCAAAAATTAAGTAATCGATTTTTAAGGAGAGCTTTATATGAAAGTAGAAAATAAAAAGGTAAGTTCCGAACAAATTATCCAAACACAAAGAGACTTTTTTAACACTGGAATTACACGTGATGTAGAATACCGTAAACAGCAACTTCGAATACTCAAAAAAGCAATTATCAATCAAGAAGATGCTATTTGCAAGGCTCTAAAACAAGACTTACATAAATCTACTTTCGAAAGCTATGCAACCGAAATTGGCATTATCTTAGAAGAAATTGACTTTACACTTAAACACCTATCTTCTTGGGCTCGCCCAAAACGCGTAAAATCCCCACTCGCTCAATGGCCATCAAAATCATACCAATATCACGATCCTTACGGGGTTGTTCTTATTATGGCTCCATGGAATTACCCGTTTCATCTTACTATTGCCCCTTTAATTGGTGCAATTTGTGGTGGTAATTGCGCAATACTAAAACCTTCTAACTATTCACCTGCTACATCAGCGTTGATTCGCACACTTATTGCAAAAATTTTTTCACCAAAGTTTGTTACTGTAGTCGAAGGAGGCCGTGAGGCCAATCAAGATTTATTAAAGCAAAAATTTGATTATATATTTTTTACCGGTGGAGTCACAGTCGGAAAACTTGTCATGCACAGCGCTGCCGAAAACTTGACTCCTATTTCACTCGAACTTGGTGGTAAAAGCCCATGCATAATCGATAACACAGCCTCAGTTAAACTTGCGGCAAAACGTATTGTCTGGGGTAAATTTTTAAACGCTGGACAAACATGTATTGCGCCAGACTATATATTAGTTGATGCCTCAGTTAAAGAGGAACTAATAAACGAGATGAAATACTATATAACAGAAAGTTTTGGATCAGATCCTATACATTGTGAACAGTTC
>JTFN01004575.1_pt1 | contig 23313 bp, 21 predicted proteins | sample 235401 | NCBI WGS metagenome assembly JTFN01 (sample SAMN03067589, study PRJNA260952) | activated sludge metagenome | biome: Sludge; feature: Wastewater; isolation source: CETP activated sludge from augmented bioreactor treating industrial... | place: India:Gujarat | collected 2013-04 | reverse complement strand
CACTTATGGGTTAAAATTAACCCTTTCTAAGTATTACTATTTTACTATGGTTTTATAAAATTTCAAGCTTTAAAAACATGATTTTGTTTCAAAAACCTACCGAACATCTGATTTAAATGACGATTTTTAAATTTAAACTAAATATTTTTAGCCTCTAAGATTTTATCTCTTAATACCTCATCATCAATATTTTTAGAGTTTATTTTATCACCAACAGAAAATAAAATCTTACTTTTTTTACTCATTTTAGGTAAATACTTTAACAATCCTTTACTGTTATTTTCATTATCCAATCCTTGTAAGTAACATGGATATATATCTATTGATTTCTCTTTAATCAAATTCATAATATCTTGATTGAAAGCCACTATATTTCCATCATTACTTATCTTATTTTCTGGAAAAACAATAACGAGTTCTCTTCTTTTTAAATGATGTTGAATTTGAGCCAATGCATTATTGAACACTTCTTCATTTTCTTCTTTTCTAGCAACAGGAATAGCACCAATTGCGTTAAGTAACCAACCAACCATAGGTATGTTAAACAACTTATAGTACACTGTAAACTTTACTGGCCTTGGACACAATCCAAATATAAATAAAGAATCCATATAAGAAACATGATTAGACACTATTAATCCTTTTCCTTTTTCTGGAATAGAATCTAAATTATGAGTTTTTATTTTATAAATATTTGTTATTGCTAACCAAATAATAAATCGAGATAAAAATTCTGGAACAACTGTAAATACATAAATAGCAACCAGTAAATTTAACACTGTTAATGTCAAGATCATTTCTACTAAATTAAAACCTATACTTGTTAATCCAATAGCAAATGCTGCGGATAAAACCATAAATAAAGAATTCCATATATTTGTTGCACCTATAATTTTAGAGCGATTTTTCTCTTCTGTTCTATATTGTATGAATGCATATAAAGGAACAGTAAAGAATCCACTAAATACAGCCACAAAGAATAAAGAAGCAGCAATAAAATAAAAGTATGCATAACTAAACCATTCTTTTATATTGCCTGGATTTACAAACAATCCAAATTGAATATCTTTATTTACCACTTCTAAGGATGTTGCAAATAAAAATAAGAAAACAGTCATACCAAAAGCACCAAGAGGAACTAAACCATGTTCTACTTTATGTCCACTTAATTTTTCACACAAGATAGAACCTACTGCCATACCTATTGCAAATAAACCAAGTAATACAGTTACCATTTCAGAAGGAGCATTCAATATGTCTTTAACAATTAAAGGAAATTGTGCCAATAGTGTTGCACCTAAAAACCAAAACCAAGAAATAGCCAGAGTAGATAAAAATACACTTTTAACTTTTAAACCAGCCAAAATAGTTGATTTAAATGAATGAATATATGATATTTTTGTTTTTTCAGTAATATAAGAAGGTGCAAGTGGTATATACCTAGAACTAAAATATCCGATAATAGCAAAAATCATCATTAAAACAGATACATAAATCTTTCCTGCATCCATAACGATTAATACACCACCTAAAATTGTTCCTATTAGTATTGCTATAAAAGTTCCTGATTCTATTAAGCCATTACCACCCATAAGTTCAGTATTTTTCAAATGTTGAGGTAATATAGAATATTTTAATGGCCCAAAAAATGCAGCCTGAACCCCCATAAAGAATAATGATAACCACATTAAGTAAACACTAGATAAAAATATCCCTGCTGCACCCAAAAATACTGTTGCTATCTCTATTAACTTTAATATCTGTATAAAGTGAGACTTCTCTTTTAAATCTGCTAAGACACCTGCAAAGGCTGAAAAAAAGAAAAAAGGTAATATAAACAATCCAGCACAAATATTAACCATTGCTGTTGTTGAAAGATTACCAGGTGCATTAATAGCTGAAAATGTTAATAAAATGATAATGGCATTTTTATATAAGTTATCATTTAAAGCACCTAAAAACTGTGTAATGAAAAGTGGTCCAAACCTTTTTGATTTTAGTAGTGAAAATTGATTAGTTGTTGCTTTTTCTGTTGATTTTATGTCGTTCTCATTACTGGTGCTATTATTCACACGTATTCTCCAATTTATTTAAAATTTAATGATGCATTCTTTCTTTAAAACAGATATATTTTTAAACTTTAATTATATCAACTATTAAAAACTTTTCACCAGAAGGAAAAAGTAAATATTTTTCTTTTTCATTTAAAATCAATTCATAATTTTCACTAATAGAATTATCAGGATAAAGATTTAAATCTTTAAATCTAACACAAAAAACATCATTTTGATTATTTTTAAGTTCAAACATATTCTTATCTATTTTCTTAATTTCTTTTAATTTCATATACTTACTCCTGATTGACGTAGATATCGTTAATACAATATAATTGAAAACAAATATAAAAACAATAAAGAAAATTTTATATTAGATTAAATTTAAATAGGTAATTAAAATGAACTATCAAACATTACAATCCTTAATTCCAAATCATTCTTTATTTCGTTATGAAGATTTTTTTGATGTTATTCCAGAATTAATACCACTTAAAGAAACTATTCAAGATAAATATTTTCATGCAGAAGGTGATGTATGGACTCATACAAAAATGGTATGTAATAGTTTATTAGATTCTGTTGAATACCAACAAGCCAATGATGAGAATAAATTTATTTTGTTTTACAGTGCTTTATTACATGATATTTCTAAACCTATTTGCACTAAAATAGAAGGTAATCGTGTAACAAGTAAAGGTCACTCTAAAATAGGTGCTATTGATACTAGAATTTTATTATGGAAAATGGATGTTCCTTTTGATATAAGAGAGAAAATATCTAATATTATTGCAAATCATCAAGTACCTTTCTTTGCTTTTAATAATAAGCAAGGTATCACCCCCAATTTTACAGCCCATAGACTTTCTTGGGAACTTCCTTTGGATCTTTTGATTACCGTTGCCACAGCCGACATGAAGGGCAGGGATTTTGAATTAAAAGATGATTGTTTAAATGATATTGAGTTATTTAAATTATTAGCAGAAGAAGAGAATTGTTTACATCAAGCAAAAATATTTCCTGATGATATAACTAGATTGGCATATTTTAGATCACAAGGTAGTATATATCCTGATTCACCATTCTTTTCTGAACTTGGTTCTAATGTTATTGTTATGTGTGGTTTACCTGCTAGTGGTAAAGATACCTGGTGTGAATACAATAAAGATAATAGACCTGTATTATCTTTTGATGACATGATTAAAAAAATGGGACTTACACATACAAAAAATGTAGGTAAAGCCATTCATGAAGTTATTGATAATGCAAAAGAACTATTGAGAAATAAAGAGCCTTTTATTTGGAATGCTACTCACCTCTCTCAACAAATGAGAAACAAAACATTAGATTTATTATTTAATTATAATGCTCATATTTCATTGCAATATATTGAGTGTCCATATAAAGATTTACTTAGCCGTAATCAAAAAAGAGACTTTACTCTCACTAACGACAAATTAATAAAAATGCTCTATAAGTGGGAAGTCCCAACACCTATAGAGACACATAATTTTAATGTTTTAATTAATGATTTAGATAAAACAAAAGGATTGAAAGTTAAATAATTAAATTAATTTTGTATATCTGTTAAGAGCATTTATATTATGTAGATGCTCTTCATTAATTAATAAGATTTTTTCATCTAATTTCTTTTCAATATTGAGAAGAGAATCTACTGTTAAATCTAAAGCACTCAATCCTTCATCTATTACTAAAGTTTTCTTATATTTATTATCCATTGATAAATACTTATTAACAATTTTTGGTACTTGTTCTTCAATTGTTCTCTCAATATCTATACTTAAATATAAGTTATCCTTAGCTTTTAAAATACTATACTTTTCTTCAATAGAAGTTAAAACATCTATTAAATTTTGAGGTAATTCTGGCTTTTTCAAATCAGAATAATCAACCTTTTTAAAGTCTATAGATTTGATAACAGCGCTTTCTTTACCAACCACTTCTAAATAATCATTAATTGCCTTAGAAGATTTTTTTACTAAATCTATTAAATCTTGTGGCTTATCTTTATTTCCCAAACCACACTTCAAACCATCTTCAACTTCATTTACCAAATTATTCCAATGTTTAACTTTTTCCATGAACTCTTCATATTTCATACCATTTAATAAAATATCAGACATTCCAAGTGTTTGATTAATCAACCCATTAGTAGTAGAAACACTATAGTCATATTTATGGAAAGATAAATAAAACTCACTATTCATAGCCTTATATGTTTTACAAGCATCTTTAACTTTTTTGATCCAATAATCTTTAAAAAACATATGAAATTTATCAGAATTCAAAACATCTCTCACTTTGTTTAATAAGCAAACATCACTTGTAAACTCTATCTTTTTAATATTTTTATTGGTATATCTATCTAATGATTTAAGCCTACCAGACAATACAGCAGACATGAACTTATCATTTTTAAAGCACAAATGAAATATTTTTTCTGTAAAAGGTAAGCCTTTTTCTAAATATTCATTTAATTTATTAAATTTTAAATTATTTATTAGCAACTCTACATGATTATCCCATTTTTTCATTTGAGATTTATTAGGATTATATCCTGCTAACATTAAATGAAGAAAGTGATCATAATATTGTGCATTTAGAAAGTTATCTGCCTCTTTTGAATATAAGGCATTTTTCTTTTTTCTTTCATTTTGCCAAACCATTTTTTTAAAAAAAGATAACACACCCTTTTTCTTGGCAACAATAATTTCTCCACCGTCAACTTCCATCATAATTATTCTCTCTTTCAATATAAGTATGCTTCTTTTTATTTTAACATAATTTTTTATTTTAACAAAAACATATATTATTGAGAATTTTCCTTAAAATATTTGTATTTTTATTTATTTTTTATAAAATAATAGAACACACTAAAATAAAAAGGATTATCATGAAAGTTATTAATTTATTTGGAGCACCTGGAGCAGGTAAAAGCACTACAATGTTAGGACTAACATATAAAATGAAAATTATGGGATTGTCTGTAGAGAATACTCCTGAATTTTATAAAGAATTAATCTTAGAAGGTAGTGACAAAGCAGACTTTGGTGGACAGCTTGTTATTTTAGGCGAGCAAAACAGAAGATTAGCAAGATTAATTAAAAACAATGATTTCGCTGTTACTGATTGCCCATTACCACTTATCGGCTTTTATGCAGAAGAAGATTACATCAATGGTTTTCATAATTTTGTTCAAAACCTTTATGAAAAATATGATAACGCAATTAACTACTTTATCATTAGAAAACATGAATTTGAAAATGAAAAACGTATTCATGATGAAGAAACATCAGATCTTATTTCCAAGAATTTACCTATTTATTTAGATAAATACAATATTAATTACAAATTTATTGAATCTGGTGATACGTTAGTTGATGATATTATATCTGACTTAATTGAAAAGAAAATAATTACTAACGAACAACTTAATAATTCTAGAAATCCAGAAATTAGAAAAAAATATAGTAATATATAAATCTAACACTTCAACACAGAACTAATAATTGGCTAAAAAGTTAAGAATGTATATAAAGCCTTTTATAAATGCAATAAATAATTAAATCAATTAGTTCTTAATAAAAAAACAATATTTCTCACGTATTGTTTTTTTTTATTTTATATGTTAATTATTGAAAGAGACAATATTATAAATATAAATTATTCTGTTTTTTCTCCAATAAAGTTCACAATTATTATGGGAGTATTTATAAAATTATTATTACAAATGAAAGATATGCTTAATGTGTATTTAAATGAACCTAATCTTTTTAGTCAAAGTGAATGGGATTTTTATTTATATTCATTTATTTTCTTATCATTTTTATGTATATCAGGAAATATTATCAAAATGATTTCTAGAATTTCAGGTGTTTATTATAGAAATAAAGCTATAGCGCAATCTCTTTAATAATTACACTTTATTTAATTTACTTTTTAAAACATTATCTTTTTCAGGTAATGTTTTTTTTAATACTATATAACTTGTCACACTTTTAGCCTCTTTAAATAATCTTTTAAATTCTTCATTATCAACGCTCAACAATTGTTCTTTATACTCTGATAGAATATCGCTTAATTTATCTATGGTATTTTCTTTTTTATAAATATTACCACTAATTATATAGTCAAAAATTTCACTCAACCAAAATATCATTCTCTCCTGCATTACACCAGTATTTTTGTCAATATTTTCCAACAAATAAAACAATAGACTATTTTCATTTCTTCTTTCTGTTAAGTCTATTTTATTTATTATATTATAAAATAATTTAGTGCTTTTTTTGGCTTCTTCATAGTGAAAAATATACTCTGAAATAGAATTGTTATTATTATCTACTTCAAAAATACTCACATCTTTTTTATCTATTAAAAAGTTTATGATTTTTTCATTTTTGAATCTGCTCATTCCTTGAATTATTAAATTTTCTCCTTTTTTATTTTTTAAATTAAAATCAAAATTAGGATACTTTTGGATAAAATCATTAAAAACTTTAAATGTTTGACCTAAATAAGCAGAAACAAGTTGTTCGCCATCATTATTAACTTCATAGATATTAGATTTTGAAACAATATAATCTATTGCTTTATCTAAGAAAAACACTTTAAAAGTTTGGTCTTCTTTTATTATATTTTGATTTGGATTTAAGACAAAATATGAAAGATTATTACCATCAACATCTTTATGGTTTAAATCAAATCCTAATTCTTCAAGAAATTTAATGCTTTCAACATCTTTAAATACAATAGAGAAATCTTCTCTTAACTTATGATTCTTATATTCTTTGGTAACAATAAAAATATCATTCCAATTCATGTTTTTATTTGAATTAATAATTGTAGAGAAGAAATCCTCTTTCTTCTCTATGCTCATTATTGTTTCATGCTTTATAATCATAACAAAGGTAAATGTTTAGTTAATGGATCAATATTTTCAACCTTATCAGGACCAATAGATATAGCAGTATAAGTAGGCACACCCTTAAACTCAGTTAGTCCATTATCTTGAATCAAGCAACAAATTAATCCTGCTTTTTGAGCCTTCTCATACAACTCTAATAGTTCTTGCTCACTATTAACATATAAGACAATTTTTTTAAAATTACTTGTTAACCAAGTCCACATTCTTTCATCTCGTGGAATCAATAAACCTTCTTCTACTTCTTTACCTAAATTTAAAATAGCAGCTGCAGATGCATGAGCACCCTGGGAAATCATCTTACCCTTTCTCATGTTTAAATCTTTTCTTAAAATTAGCGCTTGTTTGTAAGACATATATATTCCTTTTAATGTATTTTATATTGTGAGTTTTGTGTATTTGTTAATTGATATTCTACCATATCTCTTACAACTTTAGCTTCATAAGATTTATTAGTTTTAATTGAGCCATTTGATAAATTTTCATAAAATGATTTTTGATAACTTAAATTTGAAATAGACAATAATTCAGCACTAATTAAAAAACCTGCCGTAGCCAAACAAATCTCTCTTTCAGATGGATCTTCTATTTTACTTTTAATTTCATTGAAAATTTCTAATACCACATCTTTTTGATTTATTAGCATATCAAACTTAGTCATATATTCTATTGGAGAAATGCCATTTTCCATAAGATCTTTTAGGTCTTCTTCATCCATTTCACCATCAAGATACTCTTGCTCAATGAACTTTAATATTTCTTTTTCTTCCTCTTCTTCAACTAAGGCTTGTTCTTCTCTTAATTTTTCCTCGTTTTTTTCTTTTTCTTTATATGCTTCTACATCTTCAATTTGGCGAAAAACATATTTATAGCTTTCAGTTTTAACATTTTCAACAGTGCCTTTGAAAGAGACTTTTAATTCAAAATTCTTAATACCTTGACTTAGTAATGTGTTTGAAAATAACAACTGAGTACGTAAAGCACACTCATCAAGATATGGGATAGTTAATAATTGGAAATTAAATAAAGCAACAATAAATTCATATTTTTTATCATCAGACAAATTAGCAATACCTAATTTCACCTCTTCTTTTGTAAGGCTATTTTTAAAAGCCATAATAGGATTATTAGGATCTTTAGTTATATCCTCTATTACAGTTTCTTTATTTAATGAAACTCTTTTATAAATTTGCTCTTTTGTCATAATATTAGCCTTAAAAAAACCTTATATATTAATAACATAATAACAAAAAGCAGTCAATTTGTCTAACTTTGTTTTACCTCACATATGGGGCAAATATTAAATTTATAAACTTATTAATTGCCTGCTCCCTTTCAAGCCCCACGCATGGGGCAAATACACTAAAGAAAAATATAGAGTTAGACTTAAAACTTTCAAGCCCCACGCATGGGGCAAATAAGAAAAAATTTAACAAAAAATCGGATAAATCCAAACAAACTTTAAATTTTTCAAAATTACCCTTGAAATTTTCAACATCTGTAACCTATTGATATTAAAGGATAAATAATTTCATTATTTTTTAAGGGTATAAAATTACTATTAAATAATATTCACTATCCGATGTTTTGTCAATCTTTATAAATCAATTCTTTTCTTTTATTCTTATATGATGTATACTTTACTTACTTTAATCTTTCTTTTATTTAAGGAAAAACTATGAAAAATATTATTATTATTGGTGGTGGCACATTTAATCATGTTCGTAATCATTTAGCACTTGCTGTACCTGCATTTGGTAATACAGCACGACAAATTGCTGAAATTACTCAACGTGAACTTGTTGCTAGTAATCTTCAAGATGAATATCAAGTTAAATTGATGTTAACTAAAATGGCAGATCACAATAGTAATATCGTTACTAATGATGATGTAGAATCACTCTTAAAAAAACTTATTGCAGATCCACAAACCAAAGCCATTTTCTTTAATGTTGCTCTTGCTGATTTCCAAGGTTCAATTGATGATGTTCCATCAGGTAAATATGCTGAACGATTAAAAACCAGTCATGGTGACACTCAAATGTCATTAACTCCAAGTGATAAACTTATTGGTATGATTCGTAAAGAGCGAAAAGACATTTTTACAATAGGTTTTAAAACTACCACTGGTTTTACACCAGATGAACAATATGTTCGTGGTTTAGAATTACTTAAAAACAACTCTCTTAATATTGTTTTAGCCAACGATACTGTTGAGCGTCGTAATATGCTTATTGTTCCAGAAGAGGCTCGTTACTCTGTAACTAACAATCGTGAAGAAGTATTAGAGTTTTTAGTTAAAATGACTCTATCAAGAATGCAAAATAAATTTACTCGCTCTACTGTTGTTGAAGGACAACCTGTAGATTGGAATAGTGATGTAGTTCCAGAGTCATTACGCACTGTTGTAAATCACTGCATTCAAGAAGGTGCATATAAACCATTTCTAGGCAAAACTGCTGGACACTTTGCCGTTAAAATTGATGATAACGAAATCCTTACTAGCATTCGTAAAACAAACTTCAATAACCTAGATAAAGTCGGCTTGGTGAAGATTGAAAGCAAGAATGAAGATGAAGTTATTGCTCATGGTTTTAAACCGTCTGTAGGTGGTCAGAGCCAGCGTATTATCTTTAAAGAGAATCCAGAGCTAGATTGTATTGTTCACTTCCACTCTCCAGTAAAGCCAGAGTTCAAATCTACTGTTGTTCCTGTTAAATATCAATGGCCTAATGAATGTGGTAGTCATCAATGTGGTCAAAATACCAGCAATGGACTTAAAGCAATTGATTTAGGTGATGGTGATGAACTTAAAGTGGTTTACCTAGATGAACATGGTCCAAACATTGTGTTTAACAAATCTGTCCCTGCACATAAAGTTATTAACTTTATTGATAAACACTTTGACTTAAAACAAAAAACTGGTGGTTTAGTAGAACAACTAAATTAACCTAACTATTAGATAGTAAAAGGAAAATCTCTATTTCGATAGAGATTTTTTTTATTTCGTGATATAATTAACCATTATTTTTTTAAAGGTATCATTATGAAATCACCTAAAATTTTCGCTGTTATTCATCATAAAAATGAAGGTCTTACCCTGGAACAAGCTATCATCGCTAATGCTTTTAAATTAGATGGTGTATTTCTAATTTCTCATCATGGTCAAGATGAAGTATTAGGTCCATTGGGACAAGAGGTTAAATCTTTATTGCCTAAACTTAAAGTTGGCATTAATTTACTTGGTCATAATATTTTAGATTGTGCAGAAATGGCAAGGTCTAATAATTTAGATATGATTTGGGGAGATAATTGTGGAGTTTCATCTGGTGAAACCAAAGAAATTGGCCTTGAACTTGCAAAGTGGAAAGTTAATCATCCAAATATGGATGTTTTTGCATCAGTAGCATTCAAATATCAAGCATTAGAAACTAATATTAGAAAGGCTGCTCAAAATGCTAAAGAGTTAAACTTTATTCCTACAACTAGTGGTAGCATGACTGGTTCTGCACCATCATTAGAAAAGATTCAACAAATGTCGGAAGCAGTAAATGGTGATTTGGCTATTGCAAGCGGTATGAATCATAATAATGTTTCAATGTTTGCTCCTTATCTTTCACACATCTTAGTTTCTACTGGTATTTCAAAAAATGAATATGAATTTGATATTCACCTTTTAGAAACTTTTGTTAATAAAGTACGTCATGGCCTTTAAACATTACCAAATAAAAGATAGTGATGATTTTCTAAAAGTAAATGAGTTTGTTTTTAGAAAAGATGAAATCGCTTTACTTGATTGTTCTAAAATTGAAGAACTTATTATAGTAGTTACCTTGAAAAATGGTATAGTGACTACTGCAACAGATATTCAAGCCTTAGAACTTATTATGCAAACTAAGCCAAGTGCTTTTGAAGGCAAAAGATTAAAATGGCCTAAGTTTACCTGGTTCATTCATAATGTTTTTGCACACCCATTAACCCAAATATTAGCACTTATTAAATGTTATAAATTAGCATTTTGGATTCATGATGTAACTGTCCCTAAACCATTAGGTGTTAAGCCTAAGAAAAACAAAGAGTAAAACAAAACTTTTATATAAAAATAAAGCCCTGAAATTCAGGGCTTATTTCTTTTCTAGATTAAGGCTTACTTTTCACCTTTGGTTTCTCAAAGGAGTCAGCCATAAACTCTGCTGCAATAACTTCAAAATCAAATGGAGTAATACCATCATTTAATGAAAAGATAACATCAGCATCGTTTTTATCTTGAACAATAGTTCCACGTGCTTTTGCGTGCATTTCAAATAAATCAAATAGCACAGGTTTTTTCATTTCTACTAAACCCTTAACTGCATAAGTAAAGTTATTACCAAGAGAATGTAAGTTATTTGAGTAATAACTTCTTTGTTTTACTGGTAAATCAGCCCAAATATACTCATTGTTCTTCATATCATAAATAGCAATGATAATTTGAGTTGAATTAGAAACTAAATCAACCTTATTTTGAACTGTTTTTGGCTCAAAAATCTCACCACGTTTAAAACTCTCTCTTTCCATCCAACCAGCATAACATTCTGGCATTTCTGCAAAATCTTGATTGGAGTAAGAACTTACTAATGGCACTATATATTCTGCATACGGATATACTTCTTTTAACTTTTCAAGGTCAACATCAACATACTCTGCTGCACCATTAGGAGCAGAAGTTAAATCACCACTATGAAGAATGAAATCACCTTCTTTTAGTTGATAATAAGAAACGAATGCTACTACTTCACCATTTTTATCAGTAATGGCTACACTTAAATCTAAGTCTATACGATCACTTCTGATTACTTCACCATTTTTGTCTTTACCTTGCTCATTCCACCAAATGAAAAATCTCATCACTTTATGTTCACTTTCTTTTTTCCAACGAGAACCTCTAGCTACTGTTTTAATAGCTTTAGAAGCAGATCTTGCTGCAAAAGGAATGTTCTGTGTTCTTAGATTTTCATCTAAGTAAACATTACCTAAATTTGAACCATGACTAAATCTATCAATTAATACTGATTCAACTTTTTGAACAATACTATCCACAATTTCTTTTGGTAGTTTTCTTTGCTCATTTTCAATAACAAAAATTTTACTTGATTTAGGCATAACCACCTTATTATCTGTAAGGAAGTAATTCTTAAATCTTGCTTGTAATTGAAGCAATACAGGAGTTGATACCTTGTATGCACATTCAAAGAAACCATTTACAATTCTTTCTTGCTTTTTAAGTGTTCCAGACTTAATCAACACTTCATGTAATTTACGAGCGAAAACACCTGGTCTTTCTTGTAAAAGATCAATGATTTTGCGAAACTTTTCATTATTGATTAAGAACTCAACTTTACCACCATAAGAAAAGACTTTTTCACCATTTCTTACTTTATTAATAGCCTCAACCGCTAATGGGTATTGATACTTATACTCACCAGCATGAAGGTAATGAGATAACTTTTTCCACATTTCTTCTCTTTGGAACATATTTGATAAGAATTGTTCACTATCATTTGTTTTTTCAAACATGTTGTTTAAAAGAGATAAAATCTTTTTACGATTTGATCTACTAATATTTTGATAACGAGTTTTATTTGTTAAACTTGCATCACCACTAGACAACTCTGCTGCTAAACGCAACAAGTCTGTTGGATTGTTGAAGTTATCTTCATTTACGAAATCATAACCATCTTTAATTGCTAATACAGCAAAGAATGCTAAATTCTCTTTTTGAGGAATAATAGCAGATTTAAGAATTGAATTTACTTCATTAGGTTTCTTTACAGACAAGTAATCACTCATCAACTCTACTATTGTTTTATTTGTTGGAGATAAAACAGCATTAGAACTAATAAAATTAGAGAAAGATTCAACTAAATCATTAGTTGTTAACATTGATAATTCTTTAGGATTGTATTTACCCTTTAATTTTTTTCTTGCTTTTTTAACAGTTTCTGGAACCCATCTTTCATCGAACCATGAACCTGAAACATAGTGAACTAAAGCATTTGTCATTAACTCTAACTCAGACATTTCAATTGTCTGTTTTGGAAAATTAGGGTACATTGGCTCATATGCAGCACTAGAATACATTTTTAAATTTTTAACAGCAAAATCCCAAAAGTTTTTCAATTCATCACTTGTAGCATTAGAAAACACACACAACAAATCTTTACTTGGAGTAAATCCTAGCTCTTCTAATTTTAGCAATAAAGTAAAAGCTTCTTTTTTATTTTCTCCCATATGATTTGCATCAATAACCGTAAAGAATTCTTCCACTAGAACACTTTGTCTAGTTTGGTATAAATTAAACATTAATTCTTTAGTTACTGATTTGATATTGTTCATATGTTTTTCCTTAGAGATTTTGGTAATTTTTAGATTATATAATGTATTTAAAATTTCGTCAATATTTATTTATTTAAAGACAATAAAAAGCCCACTTCACGCGGGCTTTTTATCTTATTTTTCAGGAAAGCAACTTAACTAAGATCATTGAAAGTAATTTAAGTAGAAGGAAGTTAAGTAATAGCCTAAATTTAAACTTGTGTTAGGAAAGCAGATTAACTAATTTTTGCCGTATATTTAAAAGTAGAAGGAAGCTAATCAATGGCCTAACTTAACTAAATTATATATTAACTAAAATTTTTAGTCAAGCACTTTTTTCATTTTAATATAAAAAAAGTCCAAATTTCTCTGGACTTTTTAACTACAAGGGACTTCAGTGGTGCATAGCTACCTTTTCAGGCTACCTTGCTGTGCTATGTCTCTCACATCAAATGATGCTGCTTTACTCATCTAATACCTCATGGATAATTAGCAAGTTAGCATTTGTTACTACAATACCTAAAACTTATTATGAAGTCAATTACTCTGCATCTTTATCAGGCTCAGGAGCACCTTCTTCACCAGTAATAGCTTTAAAGTTTTCACCGATTTCTTTAAAATTATAACCAGCAATTCGTAATCGTTCTTCTAAATCTGCCAATGCTTCAAGTGCTGCTTTTTCAGCCTTCTCAAAGCCAACCTTTAAAGCACCAAAGTCTGACAACACACCTTCACGGTCAAACACTTCTTTTTGCTCTTTTTCGCCCTCAATTGCTGCCACATGATTTACCAGGAATGATACAGCATGTGATACTCGTTTAAAGTAGCCCAAAGGTGTTTCGTATTCTTGACCTGCCTTCTTAGATTCAGGACCATGTTCTTTAACAACAACAACTTTCCAATTCCACTGATCTGGGTGAACACGATAACCTTTCACTTCGTTTGTTACAAGGTTTAGTTTTCCTTTACCTTTACTAGCCACTTCAGTTACTTCACTCTCAATTTCACTCATAGTAATGTCCTTTTTTTAAATGTTAATTCATTATATAACAATAAGAACTTTAAATCAATTTAATTTTACTATTTAAAGATGGATTTTCAAGCTCATGGTGATAAACCAATAAACCTTCTTTATGTAATAACTTAAAACCATTTTTCTGATAAAATTCAATTAATTGTGACTGACCCATTTCGCCATAATTATTGGCAGTATTAATAATTAATGCATTTTTTTCATTTATCAAGTTTAAAGTTGATTTTAATAACATATCTCCTAAACCTTTACCACGCATTGACACAGGCACATTTAAACGATTGAAGAAGTAAATATTTTCAGTATTTTCAATTAGTTCTTTTGTTTTATTTTTTAAATCTTTATAATCTTTACTTTTTGATAATGATAAAAAACCTAATGCAGACTCTTTATCAATCATCCCTAATTGAGATAAGGCAATATGATTACCTTCGATGTAATGCAATGATATATCATAATCACCTTCGTTAATTACAATTTCTGGATTAATTTCACATGTTTTTCTCATAAGTTTTCCAATAAAAAATAGCTATAATATTTCTATTATAGCTATTAAAACTCAAACTTTAAAGCTGTCAGGCTTTATTTTTTGAAGACTCCTTCTTCTCCAAATTTTTTTCTGGACTAGACAAATTACCTAAATAATCTGCAAATCTCAAAATACCATCCCCCCAACCACCAAGAATATAAGTGTCCTTATAAAACTCAGGGATTAATGTATCTTTATATCCAGCCATTTGAACAAGATATACTTTCACATTAGGGTTTACTTTCTTACGATAAGTAGAAACTAATTTTGCTACATCAATATTTCTACCTTTTTTCCAGATATAGTCTTTATAATCTGAACTTTTGTGACCATATAAACCACCATGTCCAGCTTGCATATCTGAATATACAAAAATATGATCCCAATGCTCTTCTTTTGCAATAGCATCTCTAAAGAATAGCCAAATACCATTTTCTGTACCTTGACCAATATTTTCTGCAACTTTCTCAACTTCTTTCATTTGAGTAAATACAGAATCTTTTTTTCTTACTGGAAGAATTTTCAAATCATCACCAAACACACCAACATAACCATCTTCTGATGCACGACCAGTTAAGATAGCAGTTAAGTTAGCAATTTCTGATACCTTTACAGAACCCATGCTAGAAGTCATAGTTCCATGTGCTGAACCAGAATTATCACATAAGCTCATTACTCTACCAGAAAACTTAGGTAACTCACCAATAGATTCTTCTAAACAAGTTTCAACTGCATCAAATACTTTACTAGAAACACTGTTTAAAGAGTTATTTTCTAACATTCTGTAAGCAGAATAGTATCGGAAAGGTAATTGCTTACCACCTTTTGCTGTTTCTACTAATTTATCAATATATTTTTCACATGGAACATTTGCTTTGTTAAAGTTAACAAGATTACGCAATAAAGCCATATGACCCATTAGTTCAATAGCTTTTACCCAATTTTTAGTAGTAGAACCATTTTTAGAAATAAAGGATTCCCAAGTATTTTCATTAAGGGTTAACTCACCACGCATTAATTTATTGATAGGCTCACTATATGGACGAGCAAGGTTTACAACATCAAGTGTTTTTACTTGATGATTTTCCATACGATATTTTGCCAACTCATATTCTGTACGAGATTCCAAGAATTTCTTCCATGCTTTTTTCAAAGCATTTGGAATTGGTTTACCAAATCTTTCTAATTGATATGCTAGTTGTACGGATGCTTCATCAGTACGAGATAAAATCATAGGAGCATACTTGGAAATTAATCCAGTTCCACGAACACTTGGGTGATTAGCCGCACAAACCATTATAATTTGTGGAGTTTTACGAATGTTTTCTTCATTACGAAGACGTACAGCTTCTTGTAATGTCAATTCAGGATCAAAGTCTAAGGCTTCTTGAATTACATCTTCAATAACACTTGCATAATCTCCTTTCTTTTCAGGCACAATTGCACCAAGAAGATTAGATAAATAACTAAATAACTCACTTTTTACAGGAGTGTTATTTGATTTAACATCTTTAACAGTTCTTTTGTTTTTAGAATCAGAATAGTACATTGGTTCACCAAAGAAACATGAACTTGCTACTACACGCAATTGAGTGATAGGATTTTTAATGTCATAAGACACACCATCCATATGATTAAAATGGCCGAATTTTTTTTGTTCTTTTGAAAATTTAGTTTCAGATTTTACAGTCATTTTATTTCCTTTAAATATAAAAAAAGCACATAAACAATATTACGTGCCTTAACAATAAGATAATTACTAAAAACATTTAGTAATTTTTAAATTAGACACGGAGAAAATTGAGCACAGTATATTTGTCAATTCCAATTTGAAGTAACTGTAACTCTCACTACCGAGTAAGTGAAGATAATAACACAACAGAATAAATCATTCAATAAAAATAATTTATATGTGTAAAAAAGAGACAAAAAAATAATGACTAGTTAGTCATTATATTATTTTAAAGATGTGGAGAAAATCGAGCACAGTGTTATTTGTCAATTAAAAGTTGAAGTAACTGTAACTCTCACTGCCACAAAACAATATTACTACTTTCTCATAATATTGTCAAGCAATATTTAACCACAATATATTGACTTAATGATTTAATGTATATAATATAAAAACGACAAATAGGATATGTTATGTTAAAAAAAATCAATAAATTAATTTCTTTTTCAGCCTTATTTATACTCTCTGCATTAACCACTGTAAATGCACAAGATATTAGCCTGGGTAATAAGTCAAACTTATTAAGTAATAATTGGGAAAGTTGGCATCTTCTAGTAGTAACAATGAATGCCAAGAAAGAGCCTATTCAACAAGCATCTATTGATTTTAGTCAACCTGTTAAATTAAATAGAAAAAATGGCCCCACTATAGAAATTGAAGATTACTTTTATGATAATAATTCTGGTAAATTATTAAAAGTTTCTTGTGATAATCAAGTCATTACTCAAAAATTTGCTACCACCTTTCAACTTAAAGGATGGGCATTAGAGATAACATGTAAAAAAGAACGTTATTATTTTATTGTTAACTAATAAAAAAACACTCTTTCATGAGTGTTTAATTTTTTATTCTTTCTTATCAACTATATCTGTTGAGATTTTAGATAACTTACTCCATAAAATCTTACTTTTTTTTCTGTTTTTTTCCATCTCTATTAGTGATTTTAATTTTTCATCATCACCCTTAAGCCCTAAAATAAGATTTTCTACTGTTTGCATTTCTTCTTCATCCTTTACTTTTTGTAAAAGTTTTTTGATTCTAGCATACTGTTCTTCTGTTAATGGTTCTGTTTGAGAAGTGATTTCAAATATTAATGATATACTTTCTTCTTCAGTTAATTTTTTATCTTCTGGAAAATCATATATAGAAAATGAAATATTTGGCTTAAATGGTTGATAAAGATTTTGATTAATTAAATCAAATAATCTTGGATTAAATGATAGATTGTTTTTTTCTAAAAGTTTAATCACCTTTTCTGTTTTATGTTTAGGAAAAGCAACAAGCATTTCTACACCCAATGTAAATATTTCATTAGGCTTAAAAATTTGTTTTAACTTTTGAATTAAATAAGGCTTTTGCTTATATCCATCAGGGTCTAACTTTCCTGTTGCATCAAATTTCATAGTCTTTTCAAAATAAAAAACCAGGCCATCATTACTAATAACTGGAATGTAATAAAATAAAGGATGTTCTGCCATTTCTTTTAAAAACATTTTATATGAAGAGTCTTCTATTACTGTTAAGAAAAACTCATCATTATGAACCTCTACAATTACAATGGCTTCTTTATTTTCTTTTTCATTATAAAAATCTCTACAAGTAAAACCATGAAAATTTTTATATTTTCTTTTTAATACCCAATCTTCTGTTTGTGTGTCTATATTAGATTGTGCATAATGTGCAGCAAGAACTAATTGACATTCTGTAGTATCTACTTTTTTCATTTTTACCTCATGTTAATGAATTAAACATATTAAATACTTTGATAAAATCAAGGCTTAATTATTATCCAAATCTATTTTTTAATCCTTCTTTTTTATTGCCTGAATACTTTTCACAAATCTCTTCTATGTTATCATTTATATAATAAACATTGTTATGTTTTAAATAATCATCTAAAACAACATTCTTTATCCTAATTTCCCCATCTATATTTATTCCAAATGTTGCCTCTTTTAAAACACATAAAGTTTCTTCTCTATCATATTCTGAATCTGAAAGATTACAATATTCTAATTTGTTCTCGCCTTCTTCATTAAAAGAATTAATAACTTTTAATATACTTTCAAAATGTTGACCATATATCTTATTTGATTTCAATTTATTTATATTCTCTTCATTTACATCTTCTTCATATCTTAAAGCAAAAATGATTTCTTGTGCATATTCATTTATTGAATAATCAACACTTTCTGTTTCCACAATATAGTATTCATTTCTTTTCTTAATTTCTATTATTTTAGGGGAGTAAATATCTTTGTCATTTAAAGATATAATAGGTAATGGACTTTTATATATTTCAATAGTGGAATCCTCACCTTTAAGTGTATGGTTTTCCAAATCATAATAGTAGAAATTTATTGTATTTATATGTGTTCCCAAACCCCTGAAAATTTCTTTTAAATATTTTTCTTTTTTATTTTGAATAAAATCAAGAACTTTATTCAGTTCATATTCATCATGTTTTTTCACCCCTTCTATAAAGTGAGATACATCAAATACTACATAATCACCATTATTATTCTTTCCGATATTTCCTTCATGAATATCACCAGTTATAATACCACTGTATTCTAACTCACTCTTATGATTGTTTATATCACTTATGAATTTAATGATTTCCTTTTTATTTAATAAAAAATCATCATAATCTAAACCATCTTTATTTTTAAAGAAATCTTCTAAATAATCTTTATCATCTACCATATCAATATCAAGTTCTTCTAAAAAATAATTAATATATAAAGATATTTCATCTTGACAAGATGTATCTAGTTTTTCTTGAATTATTATAAATCTTTCTTCATTAGAGTCATATTCTACATCATGAATTTTAACTGTATTGTTAAAATTAGAACCTATTAAAAGCATTGCTGTTTCTGCTTCTTTAAAATCTTTTGTTATTTTTAAAATCACCTCATCAGATAGTTGATATGCAGTACCATTCATACCTTTACCAATAAAATTACAATCTTCTAACTCTTGATAATATCCATTCTTAATCATGTAGTTATTATAAGCACTTTCTATCATATAAATCTCTTTTATTATTATGTTAATAATATTATATATTTTTTATTTCTTTTTCCAATATGATTACTCACAAATATTAATATTTAATCCATTTATCATTTTAATTTTGTTACAAATATTGACATATACAAGTATAAACCCTATCTTATATATATGTACTTGAATATATAATAATTAAAAGTAGGAGTTGATTCTAATGTTGTCTATTACAAAAAGAAAAAAAGGTTTTACATTAGTAGAAGTAATGATTACAGTTACAGTTTTAGGAGTTATTGCAGCATTAGTCATACCTGCTTATCAAGATTATGTAACACGTTCACAAGTAGCGGAAAGTATTGCTTTATTTGATGGGAAAAGACCAGAAGCAGAAAGTTTTTTAACACTTTTTGATGGTAATGAAAATAAGTTTTTTAACAAAACATATAAAAATGGTGTAAGCACTAACTATATTGAAGCCTCTAATGAATTGTATGGCCCTGATTATAAGGGTGAGTCATCATATCAATTAGGTTATTTATATGGAAAAATCAGTAACAAGCCATTGCAAGGTAAAACAATTGTTTTCTTTAATGAAAAATCTTCAAAAGATAACTATATTTGGAATTGTGAAACAAATATTGAGCAAAGATATTTACCAAGCAGTTTAAAATGTACTATTACTGATGGCCCAATCATTGACCCTGGAACTCCAGATCCCGGTGTAGATCCAGGACTACCTGAAACACTACAACCACCATTTAGTGGAGACTCCGCAGATTCTACTTTCTGGAGTGGTGTTAATAAAAAACTTATGATTGAAAATGGGGAGCCAGTTGCATACACTAAAAATAGTGAAAATCCAAATCTTCACATAGACCCATCTTATAATTTTGAACTTTTAGAAATTGATCAATATGGTAATAAATTTTATAAAGTTACAAGAAATGGAGTGTTAGAATCTGAACTTGGAATTACTCCTAATGGCGATATGTTTGAAATGTTTGCTAATAGCTACCCTAATACCAAAGGATGGGAAAATGATGGCTTTACAGATCCTAATGATATGATTATGAACTTTGTTATTCATGGTAAAGAAAAAAACTGGAAACCTGGTGAAGCAAGTTCTGTTTTAAGTGGAAAAGCCTATTCATCTAGTAAAGATGGTCAATTAGGAAATGCTTTAAATAAACAATTAGAAAGTTTTGACATGCAAAATCCACAAGAAATATTAGATATGTTTAATAGTCGTTGGAATTTTCAAAACACACAAAATGGATATGATTATTTCCAAAACTTTAAAGATAAGTATAAATAACTAAACTAAGACCTAAGAAATTAGGTCCTTTTCTTTATTACAAATAGTAGTTAACATATTTCTTTTGCTTTTATAGGTTTTTTTTATTAATATTAAAAAATAACTTAAAACAAGCAATTATTATGAAAAATTTATTAACAACATTTTTATTAATAACTTTAACAACCCTTTCTTTGAGTCATAATGTATATGCTAATAATGATGATTTTTTACCTGCAGATAAAGCATTTGTTCTAACCACAACAGAGGATAGTAATTTTTATGACTTTTCTTGGAAAATAGAAAAAGATTATTATTTATATGAAGACAAAATCAAAATACAAAATGACAATAAAGAATTATCACTTTCTTTGCCTTCATTTGTAATGAAAGACGATCCTACATTTGGAGTTGTGGGAGTTTATTATAATGATTTAAATATTAAAGTTAATAAACAAGAAGTATCTGGCGATACCTTTACAATTCATTGGCAAGGATGTTCTGATAAAGGTTTATGTTATAATCCGCAAAGTTTAACTATCAATGTTAATAATTTTACAAGCTCTGATGATATTCAAAATTTTTCTACAGCATCTAATTCTGTTAATAGTTTTAAAGGATTATTGGCAAACACATCACAATCTAATTTTTCTTCTGGAAAATATGATGAAATTGTTTCAAAACAAAAATCAATTAATTCACATGAAAACATTAAAATTGAAAAAGTATTAGAAGCAGAAGTGGTTATTCAAAAAGAAGAAATAAAAGAAAATAATGAATCCAGTTCATTTTCATTTACTAATTTAGATAGCACAAATAATTTATATTTAATTTTTCTTATAGCATTTATTATTGGTATTACACTATCATTTACTCCATGTGTATTACCAATGATACCTATTATGTCTACAATTATTGTAGGAGACAAGCAAAATAAAAAACTACCTCTTATTATTGCATTTTTAATTCCTATGGTAATTATATACTCACTAATTGGATTAACTGTTTCATTAGTTGGCGCAAGTGTTCAGGCATTTTTACAAAGCACTATTGTCATTAGCCTTATTTCTATACTATTTGTTTTATTAAGTTTTTCTATGTTTGGTTTTTATCAAATACAATTACCATCACAAATTACGAATAAACTTAATAATATTAAAACTAAAAACAACTCTATATTTTCAGCAATGATTTTAGGTAGCATTTCAGCTATAATTTCTAGCCCTTGTGTTACTGCACCATTAGCAAGTGTATTTCTATATATTGCTCAATTAGGTAATCCATTACTTGGATTTTTTGTGTTATTAACACTATCTATTGGTATGAGTATACCACTTATATTATTTGGTTTATTTGGTGAAAAAGCATTGCCAAAAGCAGGTAATTGGTTAAACATTATTAAAAATGGCTTAGGCTATGCAATGTTATTATTATCTGTTTATATGATTAGTAAAATCAGTGACTCAATCGCAAATATTTTATTATTTATCATATTGACTTCTATATCTATTGCATTATATCAGTTAAGCAAATCTTATAAAGGTATAAAAGAACATATTATTCTTTTATTATCTATTCTTATCTTTTCAGGAAATCTTGCTCATGTTTATACAAATATTACTTATAATTCTTTGCCTTTGAATAAAGGCCAATATTTAGAAAATCAATATGATACTATTTATACTATAGAAGATATTCAAAATAAACTTTCTGCCAACACATCTAAACGTTCAATATTTTATTTCACTGCTACATGGTGTGCCACATGCCAGGTTATAGATAAAAATGTATTAACAAATGAAACAAAAGACATACTTAATAAAAATAATGTCGAATTAATTAAATTAGATGTAAGTAACCCTAACTCTGAAATTATAGAATTAATGAAGAAAATTAATGTTTTTGGACCACCTACATTAGTAGAGTTTGATAAGAATTTAAATGTTTTGAAAAAACACAATGGTGAATTTACTCAAAATAATTTACTACAATTTTAAATTTGTAATTTATATTTTTTTAATATTTGATCTGATTTTATTATTAGATAAATCATTTTTTAATTGATTACTTAAATTTTCAACTTTTAATGTATATAACATATATTCAAAATCTTCTTTTGAATACTCTTTTCCTTTAAACCAATATTCTTCATTACCACTTGGGTATATTAATGCAGGACCATTTTCTCTATGTTTTTCATTATTTTGAAACCATATTCTATTACCAGAATTCCATATAACAGCAGGCAAATCATTATCACGGTGTAACTTACCACTTTGATACCAACATTGATAACTATCATGAATCACAGCAGGCTCATCGTTATCTCTATGACGCTTACCATGCTTAAACCATTCCTCAAT
>JTFN01001870.1_pt1 | contig 23415 bp, 17 predicted proteins | sample 235401 | NCBI WGS metagenome assembly JTFN01 (sample SAMN03067589, study PRJNA260952) | activated sludge metagenome | biome: Sludge; feature: Wastewater; isolation source: CETP activated sludge from augmented bioreactor treating industrial... | place: India:Gujarat | collected 2013-04 | reverse complement strand
CTGACGCCGGCGATTGCCGAGGACATGGTCGGTTCCAGTGAGGCGTTCCGCAAGCTGGTGCGCATGATCGAGTTGGTCGCACCCAGTGACGCCACCGTGTTGATCGAGGGTGAGAGCGGCGTTGGCAAGGAACTCGTCGCCCGATCGATCCACCAGATGTCCGCGCGTGCGCAGGGAACCTTCGTGCCGGTCGACTGCTGCACGCTGCAGGAGAGCCTGTTCGAATCAGAACTGTTCGGTCACGAGAAGGGTTCCTTCACTGGCGCCGACAAGCGCAAGCAGGGTTTGATCGAGGTAGCCGAGGGGGGCACCGTTTTCCTGGATGAGATCGGCGAGCTGCCCGCCTCGCTTCAGTCGAAGCTCTTGAGGCTGCTGGAGACCGGAGAGTTCCGCCGCCTCGGTGGCACCCAGGGCTTGGCCAGCGATAGCCGATTTGTCGCCGCCACAAATCGTGACCTGCGCACGTTCAGCGAGGAAGGTCGCTTCCGCCGCGACCTGTATTTCCGTCTCGCCACGGTCGTCATCCGCGTGCCGTCCCTGCGCGAGCGGCGCGAGGATATCCCGATGCTCGCCGAACGTTTCATGACCGCGCGCACGTTTCAGCGCGGCACGCCCAAGCAGTTGACCGATGCAGCGCTAGACGCGCTGACAGGCTACGACTGGCCCGGCAACATTCGCGAACTGCGCAACGTCATCGAGCGCGCCCTCCTGGTGTCGGGAACCCGCGCAACCATCGAGCTTGAGGATCTCGCCTTGCCCATCGTTGCCGGGCAGCCGCCGGCTTCTGCACGAACCGGATCCGATAACGGCAGGGCGCGTTGCGATCTGAGCTTCGAGGGCGAGCCGACGCTGGAAGAGATCAAGGAAAAGTATCTCAATTACCTGATCGCACGCCATCAGGGCCACCGCGGCCGCATCGCCAGTATCCTCGGTGTCAGCGAACGCAACACCTATCGATTGGTGAAGAAGTTCGGCCTGGAGGACAAGTAAGCCGTTTAAGCCGTTTCCGGTGCCGCATGCCCCGATCATCGAAGCGACAGCGCGCATCTCACACGTCGCCGGGAATCGGCAGTGCCAATCAAAAAAATCTCGTTTGCCGTGCACCCGGCATGGCGCCCGCAGGTATTGACCGATAGCGCAGCCAGCTCTGCGATCCGCCTGCGGCGGCTTCATTCAGATCTCGAAAATCTGCCGCCACGGATTGAGCCGGCGGCGCAGGGCCGACTGGGCCTCGGAGAATGCAGCTTCTGCAGTCTCGCTCGCACCGGGCGGCCGCGCCGTGACGTAGAAGTTGTTCATTACGAGAACATCCATCGAGGTCCTGAGGTAGCACGAGATGGCATCGGCTGGGCTCGCTACGATGGGCTCCTGCCGGTTGAAGCTCGTGTTCAGCAGGACGGGCACGCCCGTCAAACTCCCGAATTCGGAAATCAGGCGATGAAACCTCGGATTGGCGGTTTGCTGCACGGTCTGGATGCGCGCGGTTCCGTCCACATGGACGGCTGCAGGGATATCCGCCCTTCGCTCGGTTCGAACCCGCGGCGCCAGCGTCATGAACGGGTCCGGCTGGTTGATCTCGAAGAAGTCCGCCGCGCGTTCGGCCAGTACGGCGGGGGCAAACGGACGGAAGGGCTCGCGGTGCTTGATCCGCTCGTTCAACAGTTCCTTGATCGCAAGAGACCTGGGATCCGCCAGGATCGAACGATTTCCAAGGGCACGCGGACCCATTTCGAAACGGCCCTGGAACCAGCCCACGATCTTTTTGTCGGCAAGATCTCCTGCGACCCGGCTGAACAACTCCGCATCATCCAGTCGCTCGCCCGATAGTCCGGCCGCTGTCAGCGCATCATGGATCTCCGCGTCGTCGTAGGCAGCCCCGTGATAGGCATGATCGAGTTCCGCGACGCGGGGGTTCCCCAGTGTCTGGTGATAATGCCAAAGAGCACTTCCAAGCGGCACGCCGGTGTCGGAGGCGCATGGCGCCACCCAGATGCGCTCAAAGCCCGTATGTTCGAGAACCTTTGCGTTTGCGACGCAGTTCAATGCGACACCGCCGCTGATGCACAGGTTCCGCGACTGGGTCTTCTTCTGGATCGCGCGGACACAGTGAAGCACGGCCTCTTCCGTGACCGCCTGCAGTGCGGCGGCGAGATCGCGATGTCGGTCTGCCACCGGTTCGCCAGGCTGCCTCGGCGGTCCGAATTCGGAGTGGAACCGGGGCGTGAACGGGCGGACCAGGCCGTGCGTGTGAAAGCTGACGTACTCGGGATTGAAGCGAAAGCTTCCGTCCTCTCCCAAGGTAATGAGGCGTCGAAAGCGATCGACGTAGGTGGGTCCACCGCAGGCGGCGAGCGCCATGACGGTCCCTTCCTCGAACAGCTTGAACCCCAGATGCATCGTTACGCTGGAATAGAGCGCTCCCAGGGAATCGAAAAAGCCAAGCTGGTGATCGAGCGTGAGCCGGTTGCCCGTACCGATGTAGGCGCTCGTCGCGCTCACGTCGCCGTAGCCGTCCAGGACCAGAACCGCCGCATCCTCGAACGGCGAAACGAAATAGATGGCAGCGTGCGCATCGTGGTGGCGCACGTCGACGATGTCGGGAACCTTGCCGCCCTTGAGACGCCGCTTCAGGCCCTGTTTCAAGCGCTGCCTGAGAAATACGACACCGCTGTTCTGCGCGCTATGCGCAGAGGGACGAAGCAGATTGAGGCTGGCGGGAAAGTTCTGCCCGACGATTTGGCGGAACGATCGTCGAAGTTGCGCCACGTCCCAGGGCGTGGTCACGACATCGATGTCTGCCAGCGTCATGCCGGATGCCGCCAGAGCAGCGTCCAGCGCCAGTTCCGGAAACAACTGGGTGTGTTTGTCCCTGTTGAAGCGCTCTTCTTCCATGACAGCCGCAATCGCGCCGTCTTTAAGAATGGCGGCCCCCGTGTCGTGGGTCTTTGTGACGATGCCCAGAATGTTCAACGACCAGCGGCCTCCAGCCCGAACGATTGCTCACGTCGAATGCTACGCGCGCCTGTTCCACGCCATCGTGAAAAGACCCGCTTAGCTCACTAACGTAGGAGGTACCGGGTTGGTTTGGTCGGCCTTCCTGCTGGCACTGGTTAATGTCCGTTGCCGTCGTGACGGGACATTTTCCTTGAACCACAAGGGAGACGGCATGCGACACGTTGTGTGCCGATCACACACGGTTGCAGTTGAACCAATGCGCCGACAAGAGACGCTCCGACGCAGCACTGTCGGCAGCCAAAACTCGGCGCGTATGTCACGCACAGAGCACGCCGTTACGACAACTTCGTTGGTGCTTTCGAGGCAACGCGGTGCCCGGTCATGTCAGATGCAGGCATGTGCGGCGTACCACCCGCGAAGATGGGTATGCTCGCGAATGGCCCTTCGCGCCGCAGACCACCGACGTCGGTTTGGCGGCTGAAGTGGAACTGGCATAGTCCGCCGTTCCCACACCCTGAGCGCGAACTGCTCTCTATGCGAGACGCCGGAACACCAGCGACAGGTTGTTGGCCGGCATCTGCTCGACGACCGGAGTGTCGAAGCCGCTGGCCATCGCCAACTCCGCCACGGCTTCGACATCGCGAACGCCCCAGTCGGGATTACGACGTCTCAGATCGGCATCGAACGCCTCGTTGCTCGGCGCCGTGTGGCGTCCGCCCATGCGGTAGGGACCGTAAAGGTAGAGCAGGCCACCCTCTGGAAGGATGCGGGCCGCGCCGCGGACGAGACCTTCTGTGGCAGCCCAGGGGGAGATGTGAACCATGTTGATTGCGAGCACGGCGTCTGCGTTGGCGATGGGCCAGTTCTCGCTGGCGGCATCGAGTTCGATGGCAGGGCGCACGTTCGTCACGCCAAGCGCAGCGGTCCACGCGTCTACGCTCTCCCTGGCGGCTTGATCGGGATCAGTCGGCTGGAAGACCAATCCCGGGCCGAAAGATCGCGCGAAGAAGGTAATGTGCTCGCCCGTTCCACTGGCAATCTCGAGCACGAGCCCTTGGGACGGCAGGTGGCGTCGAAGAACAGCCAGGATCGGCTCCCGATTGCGGGCCGTCGCAGGCGCGTAGCGTCTTTGATCCTCTCTCATGCCTCAGTCTACATCGACGGATGGGCAGCAGGTCAAAGACTGCGCAGGGCTGGTGAGGAACACGATTGAGACACCCCGCCGTCTGGTGCTCTGCTCCACGAATCAATGGACAAACCTCGGCGTCCCGCTGCGCGAGGCACCTTTGGCGACCTTGAGCGTCAGCTCGGCCCCACAATCAACCTATTGATTTTCAGAGAATTTAATGGTGCTGCCGGAGAGATTTGAACTCTCGGCCTCTCCCTTACCAACGGCGGGTGAATCCGGATTTTATATTCCAGATCAAGCCTTTCTCTTCACTGGTGTCAGTTTGGTGCCAGTTTGTGCGCCGCCGAAGACCCGGTCGGACGTTTCGCGCAGGCGTTCGGCGTGCGCGTAGCGCTCCAGCAGCATGCGCGGGCTCTTCCAGTTGCCCAGCGCGGCTGTCGTGGCGACGTCTTGCTTGGCACGCACAATCATCTCCGTTGCGAAGCTGTGGCGTCCAGCCTGATGTGGCGTGACATAAGCGATCCCAGCCCGACCACAGGTCTGCCGCCAGGCCTCATAAAGGTGGCGCCGTTGCGTGTAGCCGAACACCCGCCCCGCCCGAGGCTTCAGCTGGGCCAGCACGTCGGCCATCTCCGGGGTCAGGTAGTAGTCGTGCGGGTCGCCGTTCTTGGTCTTCTTGACGCGCGCGACACGCGCCTGCAGGTCAAGATCGCTTGGACACAAGGACAACGCTTCCCCCAAGCGGGCGCCGGTTGTGAACATGAACAGCGCCAGGGCGCCGATCCAGTCGTTGCACGCCCCTGAGCGAAATGCGTCGATCCAGGCGCGGTCCACCGATGTGGTTTGGACCTTGGTCTCTTTGAAACGCTTGATGCGGATCGGCTGGCACAACCCGCGATCCGCCGCGCAGTTCACGACCGCAGCGATGGGTGCGATCGCCTGCCGGTTGCGTGTCGACGCCTTGGCGTCAGGATAAAGTTGCACCGCGAGATCGCGGATTTCGCCAGGTGTCAGCTCTGTAATCCTGCGCTCACCGATCGCCTCGATGATCGGCCTGAGGAAACGCTCGCTGTGTCCGGCCTCAAGGTAGACGACCGCCGCCTCCGCGAAGGTCGTCTTCAAGGGCGATCCGAAGTGATGCTCGCGGATCAGCTCCGCTTCACGTTTGGCGCGGATTTCTTCTGCGACCTTGCGCTGATCAGTGCCAGTGCTCTCGCGGATGCGGACCCCGTTGACGGTCCCCGTGAGGTAGAGCGTCTTGCGGCCTTTCCGGCGCGTGACCCTGAGCATGGGCGCAACTCCTCCAACACCAACTCCAAATCCGTCTCCGTCAGCATAAGCTGCCGGCGATGTTCCATGTAGTGTCCGCACGCACGCACCTTCTGACGGAAGGTGCGCTCCGACATCCTGATGGGCAAGCGCTGAAGACACTCTGCAATACTCAAGAGCTTCATCAACGCTCGCCCCCGTCGTTCTTACGACCCGGTCCAAAGCGGCCGACCCGCTCCAGCGCGTCATCGGGGCTGAGCGTTCTGGCGTGATTGGGGTTCTTGCCGGACCTGAAGGCATGCACCGGACACATGGAACTGCAGCATTCAGCGACAGCCGCGCGGTCACCGCACATGCACCACAAGCAGTGGGCGCGAATGGCCTTCAGAGGGGTCGAGATTTCAGGTGAAATTTTCGCCAAGAATTGGCCGTTTGTATCCTGAAGGGGTTCACCCATCCGACCTTGGCTTTCGGCGTCCTGGGTCTGAAATTGACCTGAAATCTGCCCCTTTGAACACTGTTTTTCACGGTTGGGCAGATCAGGTGCACCCATCATGCCGGCCGGTGACTTATCCACCGCACCACGCGACGATTGAGAACCCGCGCGCGGTCGCGCACGGAAGGGATCTGTTCCGAAACGGTAGGGCCACAAGGGACACGACAACGTCGTGCAGTTGGTGACCTCGCTGGCCACACCGCAGCAACAGTCCAGACAGCGGCGCTGGATGGCCTGAAGCGGTGTTGGATTCTGAGGCCCATCGGTGGGCTGTGGGAGTTGATCAGCGCAGCCGGCACCGTCGGGCCGCTTTTTCATCTTCGGAATCGGTTTGTCCATTCCAATTCACCCTGTATATACTTTGGGCGCGCCGAAACCCGGCGAACCGTCCGACGGGTCCCAGTTGCATGATGGGGCGCACTTCCAGCCAACCCAAAGACGCAACAGATCTTAAGCTTGCCGCGAATTCAGGGGTTGGAGAGCCCATACCCAATGAGGGATGTGGGCTACGCGTGAGGAATATCTACGATATGAATATTCAGGCGTCAATGCCAAAATGGCTATAGCGTCCGGATGTGCATCACGGCTTTGCCAATAACGATGGCATCTTTGTCGCTGACAGGCATGAAGTCATCGTTTGTGGCGACGTAATGAAGGGCTCCGGCAAGCCCGCCCTTCACCTTTCGGATGCCGACAGCCTCGTTCTGCTCGTCATAGACGATCACAACGTCGCCTGGAGACACGCCCTCCGGCATCGCTTCAGCAATGAGAACGTCTCCTGGCTTGATCGCCACGTCTCCCGGTGTCGGCGCACGGGGGTTCATTTCGTCGGTGTCGACCGCGAAGGCATAGATACCGGGTGGAAGATCGTCCGAGTCCGGGATGGCATAGTCTCGGCCGGCCAGAGCACGACCACTGAGGTCATCGTTTGCGGCCCTGGCCAGCGACCTGGACGTGAAGGAACGCATGAATCTGAGGCGGACAGAAGTCTCACGCACCTGTTCAGCTCTTCCGTACCACTCAGGTGGGTTCGAGCCGAACAGCAAGAACTCAGCTAAAACATTGAATGCCTTGGAGTATCTGCTGGCGACATCCGGTGTCAGTTTTCTTGTGCCGTTCTCATGCGCCGAGTAGGTCGGGTATTTCCAACCCAGTCTCAACGCCGCCATGCGCGCCGACTTATATCCTGCGTGTTCCCGTGCGAGCTGCAGCCTCTTGGCCTGCTCCAGTGCAAGGTCATTACCTTCATTTGCCATTATGCTCACTCGATAGATTTGGTTGTGGGCGGGGGCGTGCTGACGTTGGGGATGAGAAAATTGCCGCAAGACTCATCTAACACATTGAACAGGCAGCCATATCCGGAAACAGCCAACGCCTGAAATTGGCATGGTTGGGCGTCCGAGGAGGTGCCGCGAGCGCTGGGCGGAACCCCATCTGCGGCGAAGGACGTGCCTGACCTTGAAGGTTCGACCGTGGTCGTATACGTGATGAAGATATCCATGTCAATGCGCACGGGGTTTGGGCCGGCAAGGCGGATCGGACCCCTGCGTCACAGGGCACATGCTCGCAGGTGATCTACGGAGCAACGCATTGAGTCGTAAGTCATTGAAAAAAGGAATTTTCTCACAAGAAGCGCTCGGCCTCTCGCGTCGTGGGTTGGTCGTCCTGCCAACCGGTGGCGAAGACGGTAAGAAGCCGCTCATCAAAGAATGGGGCCGCCAGAAATCCGAATCGACCATCACGGATTGGGTGCAAAAATTCCCAGACTCCAACATCGGCGTTGCGGTTGGGGCGTCAGGCTACGTGGTTGTTGATGTGGACCACGCCGACGGGGATCCGGTGGACCTAACATTCAGGCTGTTCGGGCCGACCCCGCTCAGCATGACCACGCCCCGTGGGGGACTGCATTTCTGGTACGGCAAAGAGGGGCCCGTGCCGTCGGGCCCCTTTGAGATCGGTCGCCTCAAAGGCGACATCAAAGCTGATGGCGGCCAAGTCATCGTGCCACCGTCCTGCCACCCGATCACAGGGAAATCATACGGCTTCGCGATCGGATCTTGGGATGATCTGGCGCAGCTACCGCCCTTCAAGGATCCCAGGCCGCTTCAAAGGCCGCCCCCCCGCAAGTCAAAGAGCCCCGAGCCCGCTTCAGTTCAACATTCACAATCCAATATGAAAATTCAGGAAGGCGCCCGCAACAAGACACTCTTCCACCGAGCCTTGGGGTTTGCGGCAGGGGCCGCAACCCTTGAAGAGTTTGACGCACGGCTTCGAAGCGAGAACCAGGAAAACATGGACCCACCTCTGCCTGATGATGAAGTCACCAGGATCAGAGACAGCGTTCGGAACTATAAAGAGAAAGGCACACTGCGGCTGCCAGGCCAGGGATATGTTCAAGTCTCCGACGCAGAACTCACGCTGCTTGACCGCCGGTATGGAGACCAGGCGCTGACCCTGTTGACCGTTCTCAGGCGGAACCACGGCGTGCGCAAAGAGCCGTTTGCGATTGCGGCGGAAAAGATGGCCGAGGCACAACTCATCGCGGGATGGGGGCCCAAGACCTACACCAGGGCACGTAACATCCTGATCAAGGAGGGATGGCTCATCCGGGTGGCCCCGTCCAGGCGGGACCGGCGGGGGAACCGCACACCGGCCCAATATCGTTTGACCGAGCCGTCTGCCAAATCGGCGGACAATACAACTTACACCCCTCCCCGCCTCCTCCCTGCCTCTACAGGACGGAATGATGGAAACACCACTGTTTCCGATCCGCGCTGGGTCGCGGGGCGCCCAGAGAGCAAATGTAGCCTCTTGGACACGATCAGCCGGCTTTCGGAGTGTCACCGGCAGTCCCTGGCGTGCTTTGCTGCAGCCATATCGTAGTCGCCGATCCCCCTCAATCGCGCCTGGCAGGGGGCGGCATTGGCCCAAACAATGACCTCAAGGATGAGACCCTGCAGACGGCATGGGAGCGGCGGCGCACGAGCGCCCGCCGCACGTCTGACCTAGGGCATCTGCCGTTGACCCGGCGCCCGGGTTAGGCCTCGGCAGTCCAATTTCCGTCTGTTCTCCTGCCCTTTCTTACGCTTCCAACAAAGTCTTGTTGGGCGATGGAGAACAGGCACCCGACATGGCGCACGCGAAACCCCAGGAGCGTGCGCTGCTCAGCGCAGACAGCGAGAACATCACCGCTCGGGGAAAGTCTGGCTGCCTCAACACGGCAACGCCCGCCCAGGGTCTTGGCGAGCAGACCAACAATCGTCCCCCATTGGTCCTGTCGATCCGTCGGCTTGTGAGTGCCGCGCAGCATATCGGCAAGGGGCCGCAGGTGATGCGGGGTGAGTTCAGTCGCGAATCGGCGGTGAAGCGGGACCCCTGTAAGGTCGCATGTCCTCACGTCATCCGGATGCACCAGCTGGCCGGACCACAGGCATGTCTGTGCTTCGCTGGGCATACAGAACGCACCGGCAGCGGACCGGACCGCCGCCGTCTGGAGTATGCGAGAACCCGACAGACTGCTCGCAACCAGGAACTGCTTCAGCGCTCTGCGCCCGGTGACCGCGCAGGTCTCCAGCTCAGAGGGAAGCACGCGGCGACCTGATACGTCACAGGTCTCAAGGAGTCCCGGTACAACCGGCCTCCCGGTGACTTCACACCGATCAGCTTCCTCAGGCAGGAGCGCTTGGTTGGTCAAGGCACACGATAAAAACTCCGAGCGATGCCCGATCGTGCCCGACAGCGCGGAGCGGCTCGCCTGGTCCATCCGAAAGGCCTTACCCGACACCTGGCTGATCAGAACTTCGTCCTCAAGGATCTCCGCGTTCGTGAACGCACATCGGGTGAAGCACTCAGCCTCTGCCCTGCGGTGACTGACCGCCGATGACTTGAGCAGGGTCTTTCTGACCATGAGTCCCGTTGCGGCAGATTTCTCGACCTCATCGGACAGGACGCTCTTGCCGGACAGAGCACAGACCACGATCTCTGCGGGCAGTCCGAGGCGTCCGGTTTCTTCAGAAACGGCCAACAAATGCCTTATGGCCAACTTGCCGGTGACCTCGCAGCGCCCAAGGCACGTGCTTGGAACTTCACGTCCGCTCACGGTACACGTCTCTCGAATGGGTGCTTCGAGAATGCGTCCATCTCTCGGGGAGAGCCGCAGGAGTGCTGAATAGGTCTCGGTACCATCGACGGCAAAGGTAGTCTGCGTGGTGAGTTCACGGTGAACCTCGCCATTGAGCCCGGCAAGTGTCATCTCCAGGCGGGGGGTGAAGTCATCCTCCAGCTTTTTGCGTTTGCGCTCGTCATCGCCTGCCGCCGCAACCTCCTCAGCCCGTCGTTCCATGTAGAACCGGCAGAATTCGGACACGGCGGAATCTAAGGTGGCGCCAATGACGACTTGATCAGCGTCGATGCCCAGCGCCTGTGGGTCTTCGAGAACCTCGGGAAGCGGCTGCAGGCCAGCTGTTCCTCGAATCTCAATCCGTCCCTCGATCGGAAGCTCGACCAGCCTCTCATAGCTGTCATGGGCAACCGTGGCACGCACGTGAACAAGGGCTGTGCCGGCAAAGTACCGATCGACACGTTGCGTCTCTGAGCCTCGCAGGGCTCCTGCGAACCCACGACACCAGTCCTGCTGCAGCTCCTGCACCCTGATCCCGGTGTCGGTATCGACATCCTCGACCCGATGCCAGGCTGACTGCGTGATCCGGCCAACCAGTTGGTCGAATGCCGTCGTGCCGGGTGCGTAAAGAACGACACCGCGCTCCTTCTCGGATGGCTCATCCGATAGGCGAATCTGGGTGCGGCGCCCCTCCCAGAAGCAGGCATAACGCTCGCCACCTTGCGGGTGTACCTCAGCCCCCAACGCTTGCAGTGCGTTGAGCGCAAACGTCGTCGCGCTCATGGATCGCGGCGCTTGCGGAAGGTGGGGGCTGCGTGGGCCCTTCACGCCCTCCATGCGGCCCAGCAGATCGTTGATCGTCGCCTCTTCTTCGATGAGCGTGGCCTTGGCCTTGGCCACGCTCTGTTCATGTTTTCTGACCGCGGCTTCGACGTCCTTGCCCTCAAGTGAGGCAAGGACCAACCGCCGTATCTCCTCCTCAAAGCCTTCTGATCCTGCTTCATCATTGTCTGCGATGCCGGAAGCCTCCAACAGCGCTTCGATGTCTCCGATGGCGTGTGACGCCATCTGCAGTTTCTCAAGAAGACGGGCGACGATATATTCCTCGAATGTCCCTTTGAGAATGACATTGTAGATGAACACGTTTGCGTACTGGGACGCCAACCTCTGGACGCGGCCGATGCGTTGTTCGACGATCATCGGGTTCCAGGGCAAGTCATAGTTGACCAAGACGTTCGCCACCTGCAGGTTCACGCCCTCTGAACCAGCCTCGGTCGACACGATCACGTTGATGTCTGGCAGATCTTTTTTGAAGGCCGCCAGCGTGCTGGGATTGCGGGCTGCCGATTGTCCGTTGATGATGCCGACCTTGATGCCCTGGCTTTCCAGATAGGCCTGGATCGTTGTCTGTGTCTCCCGGCGCTGGGTGAATACGACCATCCGCCAGGTGTCCGGCCTCTCCCGACGTAGCTCGTCCACGAGCCCTGCAAGACCCTGCAGCTTGGCGCTCATCGGCATGGTGCTCACAAGATTGCGAACATCGATCGCAAACTGCATCGGGATGGTCCTGTTGCGGGCCATCGTCTCAAGCTGTGCCGCCAAGGCCTCAGGACTGCTGGTCAGGGCCTGGAGAATGGAAATCTGAGAGAGCCGATTGAGCGGCCGTATTGCTGTGCCGACAATCCTGATCAGGTCTAGCTCAGCCGGGGTCGGCAGCATCGCCTGGCGCGCAACAATGCGTTCTGGAAAATGAAGATTGGCATCGGCCCGACGCACGCGTGACATGTAGCCATAGACAACAGATCGGAATTGATCGCGTGCCATCTCCTTGAGCTGACGCGCCTTCGTTGCGCCATCGGCGATGTACGTTCGCGTGAATATCCCTTCGCTTCCGAAAGGGTTGGGGTGGCCTCGGGCCACAGCCAGAAGGTCGATGAGGGAATAGAGATCCCAAAGCCGGTTCTGGATCGGGGTGGCGGTGAGCATCAGCACGTACTTGAACATGCGCGACGCCAAGACGTCTCGAAACCGCAGGGCGACCTTGGGAGGGGCATTGGTCCCGTAAAGGTTCCGGAGTTTATGGGCCTCATCCAGGATCAGCATCTGGAACCGGTCCGGGGGGATTTTTTCGATGTGGAGGCGTGCCGAATGGTAGGTCGTGATGACGGCCCCAACGTCACCGGGTGGCTCTGTGCTCACAAGGTCCCGACCGCTCACGACTTCACACGGAATGTCGAACTTGCTCTCCAGCTCTTCCTTCCACTGGGGACCGAGCAGCTTTGGAGCGACGATCAGGATATGCTGGAGACGTCGGCGAGAAATAAGCTCGCTCGCAATGAGGCCAGCGCTGATCGTCTTACCGAGACCAACGTCGTCGGCGAGTAGCGTGACCGGGAGACGGCGGCAGAACGTCATCAAGTTCGATACTTGATGATGATAGGGTTCGATCCGATCCTGCCAGAACGGCGCCGATTTGAGATCAGCAGCGCTGTCGATCGCGATGGGATCGATCAACCCCCACTCGAGGCCGGCTCGGTAAAGGGCATAAAGATCCGATGTTGCCGCTCGCGACAGGATCCGCGACTTCAGCCGGGGACGACTTAGATTGGGCTTTGGATCTAACAACATAAGAACAGATACAGAGTGACCGTCATCTCAAAAATTATGAGTCAGGCGCCGCAATCGCTCAACAAAAATGAAAGGTTGAATCTGGCAAATACACCTTCTGAAGATGACCTTCGTTTGACGGCCGACAATAGTAATGAGAAGCGGTGGCGGACCCCACGATGTCAGTTGTCGACTCGGGGTGCGCAGATCCACGGACCGAACCGTAGCCTGGGTCAGGCGCCTTGGTCCCGACCACCATCAGAAGTGACAATCATATTGTCTGAATCTTTCTGATCGTGCTCGATGCCGAACTCGTCCGGATCAGCATTCGGGAACGATTGCTGACAAGCCGATGTCGCGCGACCGGGTGCAGAAATTTCTTGACAGACTTCTTCAGTGCCATGGCTACAACGAGAACTGTATAAAGCTGTATACACAGTCTTGGACAGCTGGGCTGCGTTACATCTTCCTGTTGCGTGATGGGCTGCAAGGCGACGTCGGCGGCGTCATGATCACGGTATACCCAAGACCTTGCCGACCCCGTACGCTGGGATCATACAAAAGGGGAGACGCAGCGTTTCATGCGTTAACGCATGCGGACCTTGAGAGACACAGGCTTGTGGCTGGCAAGACATCTTCCCCTTCTCCCCTGGGCCGCGTAGGTTGCATCAATGCCTGTGGGCGTATGCCGAGATGGGCTGAGACGATGTCGGATTTGGCGTGTTGGAAAGCCTGGATCGGCATCTGACAGATGACGCTGGCGCAGAACTGTGGCACCCGCCTTATGGCCTCGCTCTCGATGTGGCGGCGGTTGCTCAAGAGGTGATCAGGTGTAAGACCCGCCACACGGTCGGGCTGGACGCAGGTCCCGCAAGCCTTCGCGCCCTTTCGCTCTGGCTCGTGGCGTTACGCGACATCGGGAAGGCAGCGGCCGGCGTGCCAGTGCCTGCGCTGATGTCCTCCTGGTTGTCGCGCTCGCCCCATCTCACGAAACGATAATCAATGGGTTTCGTCATCGGCGGGGCAGTTCGGCGATTATCCGCCCGACGTCACGACATTCACGATGCCGCCGAAGACGCGGCGATCATCGACACACTTCAAGCCGCCCGTGTTCTTCGGTAGCATCGGCGCGTTGCGCGGCCACGGCGCGCCAGAAAACCAAAACAGATCAGTCATGTCCTTGCCTCCGGCTGGACGACACGGAATCACGGATCAGCTTGTCGGTATTCGGCCAGGACACGTGAAATGGTCCAGACCCGAAATCTCGTTATTGTGAGGGTCAAACTATGGGCACGCACTTTTCGTTCGCGGTCTATACTGCATATGGCTCCGCTTGCCTCGGGATGCATCGGTAAGGCTACGCTGAAGCACCCGGGTTGAGGGTGTGCGTCACCGGCCCTAGCCAGCGGTCAACGTCAAAGAGCGCGCAGTGCGCCCGGCAGCTGGCTGTAAGGATGATCGTCAAGCTCTTCAGGATCTCATGCGAGGACCCAGGCGGGGGGAGGAGATGCTCCAATATTGGGGGAAAGCGAGGGGCGCCGATACAAACATTCAGTATCACCCCGCAGCTTATCATTGCCTCGACGTTGCTGCCTGCGCGCAGGTGCTGATCGAGACAACGCCGCTCGTGCGCACCCGCCTCGCGGAGCTGCTCGGGACCGACGACACGTCGCTCGTGGTATGGCTGATCGCGCTTCACGATGTCGGCAAGTTCTCGCGCCCATTCCAGGCGAAGGTGTCCCATCTCTGGCCTGACGAACTTGGCGCCATCGAGGAGACGGCAGCCGAGCCACATCACGACGAGGCCGGCTTCTGGCTCTGGCGTGAGCGTCTCCACGGGCTACATCCCCAAGGAATGACATTGCTGCCGCTGGCACGCGCCGTGTTCGGTCACCACGGCTCACCCGTTGCCGAGGATGCCCCGCAGCGCCTGCGCGTTCTTTACGGTGCCGCCGGTACTATGCGGGCAGAGGGGTTCGCTCGCGAAGTCACCGCGCTGCTGATGCCGTCGCCGCCCGTGGTGGTCCAGCGACTGGAGCGTGCAGCCTTCCTGGTGAGCGGACTGACCGTGCTCGCCGACTGGATCGGCTCGTCCAAACGGTACTTTGAGTACACCGCTCCGACGCTGTCGCTTGCTGAGTACTGGAACACGATTGCGCTGCCGACAGCGCGTCGCGCCGTGGCTGCCGCCGGCGTCCTGCCGGTTGATAGCGCAATCGTCCAGACGTATGGCGTGCTGACGGGTGTCGAGGATTTCGTGCCGAGCGACATGCAGGCGTGGGCCGAGACGGTCGAACTGGCCGATGGTCCCGGACTGTACGTGATCGAAGATGCCACAGGGTCCGGAAAAACCGAGGCCGCGCTCATGCTAGCGCATCGGCTCATTGCTGCGGGGCGCGCGGACGGGCTCTACGTGGCGCTCCCGACAATGGCCACCGCCGACGGCATGTACGAACGCCTCGCCGTCGCATATCGCCGCCTCTTTGCGGGGAGCGGACTGCCGTCGCTCGTGCTCACCCATGGCGGGCGTGACTTGCATGACGCCTTCCAGCGATCGATCCTCGACGTCGACAGCGACAGCCGCTGCTCGGCCTGGATTGCTGACGACCGCCGCAAGAGCTTCCTCGCCCACGTCGGGGTCGGCACGGTCGATCAGGCCATCCTGGGCGTGCTGCCGAGCCGTCATCAGTCGCTGCGCCTCTATGGCCTCGCCCAGCGCGTGCTCATCCTGGATGAGGTCCACGCTTACGACGCCTACATGAGCCAGGAGATCGAGCGGCTGCTTCAGTTTCATGGGGCGCTTGGCGGTTCCGCCATTCTTCTGTCTGCGACCCTGCCGTCGGATGCCAAGCGGCGATTGCTGGCGGCCTACGGTGGCTCCGCGACCACGTTTTCGGATGCCTACCCGCTGGCAACCGTCCAGAGCGCCGCCGGCGTCGTCGAGACGCCGCGCGCGCCTCGTCCCGACACGGTGCGCTCGGTCCCGGTCGAGTTTGTCCGTGAGCCTCGGACCGGCCTGCGCGTCGCCGTTGATGCGGCCCGCTCCGGTCAGGCGGTGCTCTACGTGCGCAACTCGGTTGCGGATGCCGTCGAGGCTTTCGAGGATGTACCGGATGATGTGGCCTCCACCTTGTTTCATGCCCGCTTCGCCGCCTGCGACCGTGCGATCATTCAGACCGATGTGCTGGGCAACTTCGGCAGGCGCTCAACGCCGGAACAGCGGTCCAGTCGGCTCGTCGTTGCCACGCAGGTGGTTGAACAGTCGCTCGACCTGGACTTCGACCTGATCGTCACCGATCTGGCACCGGTCGATCTGATCATCCAGCGGGCCGGTCGTCTGTGGCGGCATCGGCGGCAGCGTCCGGCAAATGCCCAGCGCCATCTCGTGGTCGTTTCGCCCGATCCCGACCGCGAAGTCGAGGCCGAGTGGCTCCGCCACGTGCTGCCAAGGACGTCACTCGTCTACGGGTGCGACGCGCGACTGTGGCTCACGGCAGACGTGCTGCAACGCGTCGGCTCGATCGATGCACCGCATGGCCTGCGCCACATGATCGAAACTGTCTACGCCCCAGAGCCGGATGTACCTGCCGCCCTTCGGGCCTCGCTCGATGAGGCGCATGGGAAAAGCGGGGAACATCGCGGCATTGCCGTGGCGAGCACCTTGGTGCTCTCGGACGGATACGTACGCAGAGGGCCGTGGCTATCTGATGAGCGCATCCCGACGCGCCTCGGGCTCGACACCATCACGCTCCGGCTCGCTGTCGTCGACGATGATGGCCGCGTGGTGCCGTGGGCTACCCGCCGCACCGGCGAGACGGATGTCCGTCGCCTGTGGGCGCTCTCGGAGGTGCGTGTGGCGAGGTACCTGGCCGACGCCGAGGCCACGCCAGCGAGCCTGACCACTGCCGCCGAGGAGGCGAAGCGCACCTGGAGCGAGTGGGATCAGCGCGACAAGCCACTTGTCATACTCTCCGAACGTGGTCTGGACTGGTCGGGTCAGGTGCGGTCGGGGACCAAAACCACCACGCTCACTTACACCGAAACCAAGGGCCTCAGGAGCCAGAAATGACGCTCAACCTCATCACCGACGCCTGGATTCCGGTTGCGACACGTGCCGGCGATGTCCGCAAGGTTCGCCCGGCGGAAATCGTGGACGCCGACGTCGTGTCGCTTGCGTTCCCGCGTCCGGACTTCAACGGAGCCATTACCGAGTTCCTGATCGGCCTCCTGTCGACCGCCTTCGCCCCTGCAGACGAGGCAGAGTGGCTGGCGCAATGGACGACGCGCCCGAGCGTTGCTGATCTCGACCAAGCGTTCGAGCCACTCCGCGAGTCCTTCTGCCTCACGCACTTCATGCAGCGCCAGGAGAACTTGAAAAAGACGGAGCCTATAGAAATCCTGTTCATTGACGCGGCGGGTGAGAACGCCGAGGGAGGCCGCGACCTCATGAACCGCCGCAGTATTTCGGCGCTGTCGCCGGCCATGGCTGCAGCGGCTCTCATAGCGCACCAGCTTTACGCGACAACCGGCGGCAGCGGCTACGCCGTCTCAATCCGTGCAGGCGGGCCACTGACAACGCTCGTGGCCTCGGGAGATGATCTCTGGGGGCGCGTGTGGCCCAATGTGGAGACGCGGGAGCAGCTGGCAGCACGTGCGGTGACAACCGACCATAGCCTCCCAGCCATGCTGCCGTGGCTGCGCCCGGCTGACGAGGCCGTCATCACCCCTGACAACGCCGCGCCGCAGATGGTCTACTGGGCCACGCCGCGCCGCGTGAAACTTGTGTTTTCGGATGGTGGGCTCTGCTCGCTCACGGGCGAGACCTGTGAAGTCATGGTGCGAGAGATCGCGCGCGAGAACAAGGGCACCACCTACGCGGGGTGGTCGCATCCGATGGCGCCCTACTATCTCGATGGTAGCACGTGGCGAGCTGTCCGCGCGCGTCCCGAACCCGTCGGCTACAGGTCATGGCTCGGTCTCGTGCAGGCAACACCGGATGACGATCGCCGTCCCGCTGCGGTGGTTTCCCAGGTCCGCCTGCATCGCTGGCAGCTCGGAGACGTTCGCCTCGTGGCGCACGGGTTTGCCTCCACCCAGGCAACGGTCCACCGCTGGACCGAGGGCGAGATGCCGATCGTGTTGGACGACCCTGACGCCCGGCAGGAGCGTGAGGTCTTGGCGCGCCTTCTTGTCGCTGGCGCTGGGACGATCGCTGGACAGGTCGGCGACGCCGTCCGCAGGTCCGGTGGCATCAAGTGGCGTGCCGTTGATGCCTTCTGGCGTGACACGGAGAAGTTCTTTCTCAATGCCATCCGCAGCCTACTCGACCTCGACGCCGACGACACCTCACGCCCTATCCGTGAGCGATGGCTCACCCAGGCGCGTCGCGTGGCTTACGACGTCTTTGACGCCGGCACCAACGGCGACCTGAGTGCGCGCCGCATCGAAGAGGTCGTGGCCGAGCGCTACTGGCTCGCGCGGATGCTGCGTGGCTACGACAAGTCTGGCGAGAAATTGATGGCGGCGCTGGAGCTGCCGACACCTAAGGCGAAGGAGGCAGCATGACAAACGACGAGATCATCGAACGCGCTCGGGCATGGTGGCGCGAGCTTCAGGAAGCGCCCGGTGCGGCTTCTTCTCTCCGGCGCTGCAGGTCGCCTCGTGAGGCGCTTCTTCTGCCGCAGACGCTGTCGCTCATCCGTCGTCTCGGGGCCCGCGACGGCCGCGTCGAGCGTATCGCAGCCCTGGCCGTCGTTCTCGCCCACGTCAAGGAAGACGATCGCCGACCACTGATGCGGGCCGCCGGCGACACGCGTTTTGGCAAGGAGGACGCCGTCGTTAGCCGTCCCCGCTTTCGGCGCCTGATCAGTGCGCGCGACACCGAAGAGCTGCTCACCAACCTCACGCGGCTCGTCGCCATTCTGGGTGGCGCCGCCAACGTCGGCGACCTCGCGACATCGCTTTACTGGTGGACCGACCGCACACGCGCCGACTGGGCCGCCACCTACTACGCTGCTGACATCAATGACACCGAGAAGGACACCGCCAATGCCTAAGTTCCTCCAGCTCCATATCTTGACGGCCTACGGCCCGTCCTGCCTCAATCGCGACGACGCGGGTCGTCCCAAGACGGCAGTCGTCGGTGGCGTAGAGCGACTGCGCATCAGCTCGCAGAGCCTGAAGCGCGCCTGGCGCACGTCAGAAGTCTTCGAGGCGCCGATTGGCACGCGCATGCGCGGCCTCGCCGAGTACGTCGCTGGACAGCTCAGCGACCTCGACGCTGCGGCAGCCAAGAAGGCGGGCGAGGCCGTCGCCAAGCTCCTCAGCACCAAGGAGAAGGCGAAGGATCTCATCATGCTCTACAGCCCACGTGAGCTTGAACGCGCCGTCGAGGCGGGCCGCAAGGCCGCCGGAGGTGAGAATCTGACACCCGGCGATCTCTTCTCGTCGCCCTTCTCTGACGCTACCGCCGCTGATGTCGCCCTGTGGGGACGCATGCTGGCTGCCGAGCCCTCCTATAACGTGGTCGCAGCGTGCTCGGTGGCGCACGCCGTAACGACCCATAGGGCTGTCGTTGAAGACGACTATTTCGTCGCCGTCAGCGACATCCCGGCGGAGGAGCGTACGAACTCCGGCTCTGAGCATATCGGGTCGCGCCAGTTCGGCGCCGGGCTGTTCTACACGTACGTCGTTGTCGACCGCGACCTCCTCATGAAGAACCTCAACGGCGACGCCGGTATCGCGAACGCGGCGATCGAGGGCCTCATCCGCGCTGCCACGACCGTGAGCCCCGGCGGCATGAGCGCGTCGTATGGCTCGTTTTCGCCGGCGTCGTACGTGTTGGCGGAAGCCGGCAACCAGCAGCCTCGTTCGCTGATCGGTGCGTTCTACAAACCGGTGCGTGGCTCCGATCAGGTGGCCGACAGCATCAAGGCTTTAGGCGACTACCGCTCCAAATTGGAGCAGGTCTACGGCGCTGCCGCTGACGCAACGGCAGTTCTGGACGTCGTGAGCGGCTCGGGCTCTGTCGACGACCTCCTTGCGCTCGCCAGGGAGGCCGCCTGATGCACTACCTGATGATGACGATCTACGCGCCTCTGGCGGCGCACGGCGAGAGTGGTGCGGGCACCGTTCGCTCGACATGGACGCGGCCTGGACGCTCCGCAGCGCTGGGCCTTGTGGCGGCAGCCCTCGGCCTCGACATGGCGGATCACGACGCGAATGAGGCACTCTCGTCGGGGCTCGGCTTTGCTGTCCGCACCGACGCCACCGGCAGTGCGCTGTCCGACTACCACACCGTGACGGTGGGTAAGGGTGCGCCAGCCAAGCGTGCGCAGACGCGCCGTGACGAGCTGGCCGGGCCGACCCATCCCTCAATCATTACGCACCGCCACTATCGCTGCGACGGCCTCTACACGATCGCGATGTGGGCGCGCGATAGCGCGCGCTGGGCGCTTGATGACATCGCCTCGGCCCTGCAGGCACCACACTGGTACCTTTATGCCGGGCGCCGCTCATGTCCGCTGGCGTTGCCGCTCGATCCCCAGATCATTGAGGCGGATAACCTGATGGTGGCCTTTGCCCAGCGCGTCGCCATCCCCCCAGACCTCGCGGAGCATCTGCCAATCCGTCTCGATGCCCACCGCGAGATCGCCTGCGACGCGGACGCGCCCGGCCTCGTGCCGACGCAGCAGACCCGCCGCCGTGATCTCTACGCCCGCCCGCGCATCTTCTACGAGCGCACCGAACTCATCACGTACCAGGAGGCCTGATCATGACCCTCTACCTCACTCGCGCCACACTGCGCGCCGACGCCTCTGTTGGCGCGATACTACCGGTCCTCCTCAACGCTAAGGGAGACGCAGGCCATAATCTCGCGTGGTCGATCGCCACCGAGGATGCCGACCAGACACGCGACTACCTGTGGCGCTCCAACGGGCCGGACCTCGTCTACCTGCTCTCGGAGCGCAAGCCCTCGGGCGGGCCGCTGTACGACACGGCTTCCGTGCCGGTCGAGACTTACGCAGCAGGTGACCGCGTCCGGTTCACGCTGCGCGCCAATCCCGTCGTGCGCCGGCGTCTTGGTGGACGTGACGACAAGTGCCGCAAGATCGACCCCATCATGCACCGCCTGCACCCGCTTCCCCAGGCCGAGCGTCGCGCGCAGCGAATGCAGGTTGCCCAGGAGGAGGTTGAGGCTTGGCTGTCGCGGCTTGGTGACACCGGCGGCTATACGCTCGAACGTGCTGTCGTCACGAGTTACCGGCAGGAGAACATCCGTCGTCGTGGCGGCACCCCGGTGCGGTTCTCGGTCGTCGACATTGAAGGTGCGCTGACGGTCACGGATGGCGCTGCATTCGAGGCGGTCCTGAAGGCTGGGTTTGGCGCCTCACGCGCCTGGGGCTGTGGCCTGATGCTGACGAAGAAAATCGGCGGCTGACGCCGGTACCGAATTGCGCTCTTTGAAAATCTGAACGATTAGAGTCTCTTGCGCACAAGAGTGTTCCCCGCACACGCGGGGATGCACCGAACACGTTATCGGCCAGCAGCGCGTCATAGTGGTGTTCCCCGCACACGCGGGGATGCACCGACGATCCCGAGAACGTCGGTTTCAACGCCATCGTGTTCCCCGCACACGCGGGGATGCACCGAATTTCAGGATGCCGACTGCGATGATGATGCTGTGTTCCCCGCACACGCGGGGATGCACCGTTCCGGGAGAAGCTCCGGCAGGACATGCATCAGTGTTCCCCGCACACGCGGGGATGCACCCATCTTCACCCAGGCGCAGCGCGTCGCGCAGGCGTGTTCCCCGCACACGCGGGGATGCACCGCCGAGATCCGGCACGCTCGACGCCGCGATGTAGTGTTCCCCGCACACGCGGGGATGCACCCTCGCCTTGTGTCTGGCTTTGCTGGCGACGATCGTGTTCCCCGCACACGCGGGGATGCACCGCAGCCGGGCATGGCCGACAGTTACGGCGAGCAGTGTTCCCCGCACACGCGGGGATGCACCGTGCTCCACGATCATCTCTGCCTGGATACGCAGGTGTTCCCCGCACACGCGGGGATGCACCGGCAGTAGCCGAAGCCGAGCGGGACACGTCCGAGTGTTCCCCGCACACGCGGGGATGAACCGATGTTCGAGACCAGCGATGGACGGATTGTCAGGCGTTCCCCGCACACGCGGGGATGAACCGGGCAAAATCCAGCCGAAACCGGGCACCGGATTGCGTTCCCCGCACACGCGGGGATGAACCGGGCAACATCACCAACGCCACGGGTCGGACCATGCGTTCCCCGCCCACGCGGGGATGAACCGTAGGTGCGCAGCGCTACGGCATCGGCGGCTTCGCGTTCCCCGCACACGCGGGGATGAACCGGCGCGGGGGCCAGGGCAACCCTGGACTGCAAAGCGTTCCCCGCACACGCGGGGATGAACCGATGTACTTCAAGAATCAGTCGGGATCGGCTGTGTGTTCCCCGCGCATGCAGGGATGACCCATGGGATTACTGGCAGAAGGAAGCAGAAGAACTGCGTTCCCCGCCCACGCGGGGATGAACCGGACACTACCGGCCAGCGGTATGTTCGCTACCAGCGTTCCCCGCACACGCGGGGATGACCTGTCAGAAGGCGTCGTAGTAATGATAGCAGGTTTGCGTCCCGTAATGACGCCGGACTGGCAGACGTTACCGGACCTTCGGGTCCGGGCCACCTCGACCAAATGGAGACACTATGTTCAATGAAGAAGAGCTGACGCTCGACCAGATCGACAACCTCGAAGCACAGCTGCATGAAGCCATCGTCGACAGTAACTTAGGGGTGCACGCTGCATTGATCGCCGTTACCTCGATCCTCTGCCAGATGATCGCGGCACTACCAAAGGAGCAAGGGGACACGGCCATTAAGACCACCATCGAGGAAGTTAAAAATGGCGTTGAGGAATTGCGGAATGACCCCAGCGAAAACCGGTTCGCCACGGGCCGCCCCCGCCTCAATGCCTGACCAGACTGTCGATGAGATCCCGGGTATGCTTGAGTTCAAGATCTTTGAGCGTACCCTGCGATCCAAGAGATGCCGTACAAGCGGGGATGAACCGGCTGACGTATCGACCGGACGGCGGCCCCCTACGCGTTCTCGGCACACGCGGGGATGATCCCCACAACCAGCCCCTGGCCCATTACGTGGGCGTGTGTTCCCCGCACACGCGGGGATGAACCGCAGTTCACGGCGGCTTGGACCGACATCGATTCGCGTTCCCCGCACACGCGGGGATGAACCGATCAATTTCACAGTGGCCAATCTGGTGTGGGGGTGTTCCCCGCACACGCGGGGATGCACCACACAAAGAGGCGCTGTTCAACCGGGATCATGCGTGCTCCCCGTATGCGCGGGGATGAACCGTACCAGCACAAAAGCGACGACTTGCGCGGCGGGCGTTCCCCACACACGCGGGGATGAACCGAGCGGATTTGGCGCTGAGGCAAGGTTGCAAAGGCGTTCCCCGCACACGCGGGGATGAACCGGGTACGCCAGAACAAATGCTGGCGATGCTGCAGCGTTCCCCGCACACGCGGGGATGAACCGAGCCAATGACCCTGCTCCTCTGCGTATGCCGAGCTGGTGTCAGCTTGGTGCCAGCATAAGCCATATGTTCCAGGTTGGTTCCGCGCGAACGACTAACGGCCTCCGCATCCGAGGTCGGCCTATATCTCTCTGAATTCACGCAATTTTGGTGGTGCTGCCGGAGAGATTTGAACTCTCGGCCTCTCCCTTACCAAGGGAGTGCTCTACCCCTGAGCTACGGCAGCGAAAGATTGCGCCCGAGTGCATACGCT
>JTFN01000999.1_pt1 | contig 23435 bp, 15 predicted proteins | sample 235401 | NCBI WGS metagenome assembly JTFN01 (sample SAMN03067589, study PRJNA260952) | activated sludge metagenome | biome: Sludge; feature: Wastewater; isolation source: CETP activated sludge from augmented bioreactor treating industrial... | place: India:Gujarat | collected 2013-04 | reverse complement strand
ATGATAAGGATTTAATTAAACGTGTTAATAACAGTGCTCGAGAAGAAGTAGAAAACTTAATAGAAGATTACGAGCATACATCTCGTAAAAATGAAAAAGAAGCTTTCAGAACTTTAGCAAATGAGTTAAAAAATAAATTCACCTACTCTATTGATCCAGATATTAACAGAGAAGAAATGCAAGAAAAAATCATCTCCGATTTAAAACAAGATTTGAATGAAAAGGCAATTCTTGCTGGAACAGAAAATCTTAATATGTTTATTCGCTATCAATATATTCAAGAGATTGATAAAAAATGGCTGGATCATCTTGAAACACTTGAAGCATTACGTGAAGGCGTTTCTCTTAGATCTTATGGACAAAAAGATCCCTTAACAGAATATAAAATTGATGGTTTCAATATTTTTTATGATATGCTTGATGATATACGAGTTGATATTGCAGGACGTGTATTTAAGGTTCGAATTAGAGATTCTAAAGGCCGAGATGTTCAAGAACGTATGCATCGTTCCCCATTATCAATGAATGCAAACCATAACGAAGTTGGTGCTTTTAAAACAACAGGAGCCGGAGCTGCACAAAGAGCTCGTAAAGGAGCACAAAATTCTGCTATGGCTAGTAAAAGAGAAAGTGAAAATGTTACATATAAACGAGCTACGCCAAAAGTTGGACGAAATGATCCTTGTCCGTGTGGTTCTGGCAAAAAATACAAAAACTGTTGTGGACGTTAAAACCAGAATAAGTAATCTAACATTGATAAATCTAAAAATGGATTTGTTATAAAAAAAAGACAGAAATTGATTTTTACATCATTTTCTGTCTTTTTTTCTTTAAATTACTCTCTTAGTAATTTTTTAAAACAGCTTGAGCTGCAGCAAGTCTTGCTATAGGAACTCTGTAAGGAGAACAGGAAACATAATTTAATCCGGCTCTATAACAAAAATCAATAGAAGTTGGGTCCCCGCCATGTTCACCACAAATACCAAGTTTTATTCCTGGTTTTACTGAACGTGCTTTTTCTTTTGCAATAGTTATTAGTTGTCCAACACCTTCTTCATCAAGAACTTTAAAAGGATCTGTCATCAGGACATCTTGGACAAGATAATCGGTTAAAAATTTTGAAGCATCATCACGACTGAAGGCAAAGGTCATCTGTGTTAAATCGTTTGTTCCAAAACTAAAAAAATCTGCTTGTGCTGCAAGTTTATCAGCAAGTAAAGCCCCTCGAGGAACTTCAATCATCGATCCGATTTTTAAAGTTCTATTAATACTGTTTTCTTCAAATACACGATTAATAATTGCTTCTGAGCGTTTTCTAATAATGGTTAATTCATCATCATCACAAACAATAGGAATCATAATTTCTGGATCTACTTCTAGATGTCTTTTAATACAATCTGCAGCTGCTAAAGCAATAGCTTCTACTTGCATATCGTAAATTTCTGGATACGTAATTGCTAGTCGGCATCCTCTATGTCCAAGCATAGGATTAACTTCACGAAGTGCTTCAAGTTTTGCTTGGAGTTTTGTAACATCAGTTTTCATATATTCAGCAAGCTCTTCGGTTTCTGTTAGTGTGTGTGGAATAAACTCATGTAAAGGCGGATCAAGTAACCGAATTGTTACAGGACGCCCATCCATGGCTTCTAAAATACCAATAAAATCTTTTTCTTGTAATGGTAAAATCTTTTTAAGATATTCTTTTCGTTTTTCTTTTGATGTTGAAGCAATCATTGCTCTAAAATGGATAAGCTTTGAACGATCAAAGAACATATGTTCCGTTCGGCAAAGCCCAATACCTTCTGCTCCAAAATCAAAAGCATGTTTCGCATCTATAGGTTGATCTGCATTTGCGCGAACAGAAAAACCTCTTAAAGAAGTTCCATCAGCTTTTTTTCTCACTGATAGATTACGTATATCATCACACCAACTTAAAAATGTTGTCACGTTTTCCGACATTTCAGGATCAGATAATTCTAATTGACCTTTGTAAATATTACCTGTTGAACCATCAACAGTAATATAATCACCTCGTTTAAACTTATTTTCTCCAATGAAAACAACATCAGCATCAAAAACAATTTCATGAGCTCCACAAACACAAGGGCGTCCCATTCCTCGAGCAACAACAGCTGCGTGACTTGTCATTCCTCCTGTTGCGGTTAAAATCCCTTCTGAAACAGCCATACCAGAAATATCTTCGGGACTAGTGTCTTTTCGAACCAATATGACACGATGCCCCTCTTTTACCCAAGAATCTGCTTCATTGGCTGTAAAAACAATCTGTCCACATGCAGCTCCAGGAGAAGCATTTAGTCCTTTAGTAAGAATTACAGAATTCTCTATTGCCTTCTTACTTATTTGAGGATGTAGAAGTTGATCTAATTGTTCTGGCGTAACACGCATAACAGCAGTTTGTTTGTCTATAAGATGTTCTTTTTCCATTTCGACAGCACATCGTATGGCTGCATGTCCAGTTCGTTTTCCGTTACGCGTCTGAAGCAAAAACAATTCCCCTTGTTGAACTGTAAATTCCATATCCTGCATATCTCTATAATGCCGCTCAAGACGGTCTCTTATTTCACAAAGCTGATTATATACTTTTTCATTTTCATTTTTTAAGGAATCAATAGGTTGTGGAGTTCGAATACCTGCAACTACATCTTCACCTTGAGCATTCATAAGATATTCGCCATAAAATTTATGTTCTCCAGTAGATGGGTTTCGGCTAAAACAAACACCTGTCCCAGAATCATTACCAAAATTACCAAATACCATCGATTGAATGTTTACTGCCGTTCCATCTAATCCACGAATAGCGTTCATAGCTCTATATTTAATTGCTCTTTCATTCATCCAAGAACCAAAAACAGCATCTATAGCTCCCCACATTTGTTCAATTGGATCTTGAGGAAAATCAGTATTTGTGTATTTTTTGTATAGTTTTTTATACATGTTAACAAGCTTTTCTAAATCTTGTGCATCTAATTCAGTATCGAGTTTTACCCCTTTTTCTACTTTTATTTCATCAATAGCTTCTTCAAATTGTGCATGAGGAACTCCCATTGCTACATCCCCAAACATCTGAATAAAACGTCTGTAGGCATCCCATGCAAACCGAGCATTACCTGATTTTTTAGCAATACCTTTTACCGATTTATCTGTTAGCCCAAGATTTAAAATTGTATCCATCATCCCTGGCATAGAAATAGCTGCCCCAGATCGAACAGAAACCAATAAAGGGTCTTTTTCGTCTCCTAGTTTTTTGCCAGTTATTTTTTCTAATTTTTTTAAATTATTTGCAACTTCTTCGTGTAATGTTTCTGGGTACTGTTCATTATTTTCATAATAAAGTTTACAAACTTCTGTTGATAAAGTAAAACCAGCTGGAACTGGTATTCCAAGATTAGTCATCTCTGCAAGATTTGCACCTTTCCCTCCTAGGATATCTTTTTGAGATGCAGATCCTTCTGCTTTTCCGTTTCCAAAAAAATAGACAAATTTTTTATCTACCATTACTAATCTCCTTCAAGTATTTTTTCTATTTTATACATTAAAATTGTAGCATTGAAAATTTTGAGCTGTCAATGTTATAATATTTTTAATATGCATAAAAAAACTATTAATCCCTTTTTTTTGTTTTTTTTTATCATTTCTATTCTTTATTATTCTTGCACAACAACTAAAAATGAAAATCTAACAAATTTACCAATAAAAAATATTGTTGATAAAACAGAAAAAGTACATACAACTAGCCCACTAACAAAAATGAGAGCTCCACTCATTCTTACTTTTTGTGGAGATCTGATGTGTCATACAGAAAATGCGCAAACAAAAGATTTTCTTGAAATATATAAAGATATAACACCAATAATCATGGAAGACAGTTTTACCTTTGCAAATCTTGAAACCCCTGTTAATGATGATTTGCCTTATGCTACATATCCCAATTTTAATGTTCATAGTGACTATGTTAATGCTGCGATACAATCAGGTATAGATGTTTTTTCACTTGCTAATAATCATACTAATGACGGGAATACTAAGAGTATTCTAAAAACAGCCAGTTATTTTGATTCTCTAAAAAATAATGGAATTTACTCTGCAGGAATCCATACTGGGAAAAGCATTAATAGTCAACCAGCTTTTAAAGATGATGGACTTACATTTCAAATACTCGAAAAAAATGGATGGCGTATACTTTTTGCCTCTTATACTCAAATTGTAAATAGACAGACTGGACTTGATTATATTGATTATTATCCTAATACGAGTAAAGATAATACACGTTTAAAACAACAGCTCATAAAGTTATCTAACACATTTGAACATGATATTTTTATTGTAAGTGTACATTGTGATGAACCAGAATATATAATAGATGTTCCCTTGTCTTCAAAAAAATGGTATGCTGAACTAAGAGAATGTGGGGTAGATATTATTTGGGCTAATCATCCCCATGTTTTGCAAGAATGGGAAATTTATACTGATAAGAAAACTGGAAATGCAAAATCAGTTGTAATGTACAGTTTAGGGAACTTAATATCAGGGCAACGAAGACCTTGGCCTGATATAGAAAATCCAGAAGCAAAATATGAATATACTGGTGATAGTGTATTAATGCAAATTACAATTGCTGATAATATAAATAATTATTTAAGTAACGAAGAAAAAAATATTACCCAAAATGAGGAAAAAGACTTTATAATACGAAATGTAAAACCAATTTATATAACCACCCATATTACCAAATGGGGCGGAGATTATCTTATAAAACTTTTGACACCTGCTTTTATAGCATCTATGCCAAAATCACTACAAGAGTATTATACAAAACGTCTTGAATTAATAAAACAAATTAAAGGAATAACTATATGTCAATAAACTATAAAGAGTTACCTGTATACGAGCAAAAAGATCGTATTTTGAAAGCACTAGAAACTAATCAAGTAGTAGTTGTACAAAGTCCAACAGGATCAGGTAAAACAACACAATTGCCAGTAATTTTGCATGAAGCTGGCTATTCTAAGACAGGAATGATTGCTGTAACACAACCACGTCGCATTGCAGCCTTAAGTGTGAGTGAATTTATTGCAAACCAACTTGGGACTTCGTATCCCGGTGTTGTTGGCTATAAAATGCGTTTTGAGGACAAAACCGATAACACTACCAAAATTAAAATAATGACTGATGGTATTTTATTACAAGAAATGAAATTAGATCCATGGTTACATAAATATTCTGTTATTATGGTTGATGAAGCACATGAGCGAAGCCTAAATATTGATTTTGTACTTGGCTTATTAAAACGTGTCTTGGCTGAGCGAAAACATGATTTTAAGGTTATTGTTTCGTCTGCGACAATGAATGCAGAAGCTTTTTCTGTTTATTTTAATAATTGTCCTATAGTTAACATAGAAACCGTAACCTATCCTATTACTATGGTTTACGATCCACCAGCAATTCCTGTTAGTACTATAAATCAAGCTGCTGCAGAAGCTCTTTTAGCCAAAATAGAAGATACTGTTGGAAGAGTTCTCGATAATAAAGAAAACGGTGACATCTTAATTTTTTTACCTGGTGAAAAGATTATTAAAGACTGCATAAAATCTCTTAACAGTGCTTCTTTTGGACGAAGATTGCATCTTGTGCCTCTCTATGGTCGCTTGTCAAAGGAGGAGCAAAACCACGTTTTTGATAAAGCCCCGTTTGGGCGTAAAAAAGTTGTCGTGTCAACTAATATTGCTGAAACAAGTGTTACTATTCCAGGAATTACTACTGTTATAGATTGTGGTCTAGCAAAACTTAATTATTATAACCCTAAAACTTTTACATCAAGCTTAAATGAAACTGCAGTATCAAAAGCAAGCTGTAACCAAAGGAAAGGACGTGCTGGACGTATAGAACCAGGAACTTGCTATAGGTTATTTTCAAGAAACGATTTTGATAACCGCCCTTTGTATACTTTAGAAGAGATATATCGGACAGATTTATCAGAAGTAGTTCTTAGAATGGCTGAATTAGGAATTCAAGATTTTAACGATTTCGATTTTATCTCGTCTCCTGGACGTGAAGGAATTATTGGCGGAATTGATACACTTGAATTACTTGGTGCAATAAACAAGGATCATACACTTTCACCTATAGGAAAACTAATGGTTAAATTTCCTTTAATGCCAAGAGAAAGCCGTATGATTGTTGAATCAATAATGAAATATCCGAATGTGATTGATCAAGTTCTTATTGCTGCGGCTTTTTTATCGGCTCGTTCTCCTTTTATATTAACACCTGGAGAAGAAACAGAATCTCGCCATGCTCACCATGCTTTCAATGACATACAGGGTGATTTTGTATCGTATGTTAATTTATATAAAAAATACACAAAAGAAAAGAATAGAGAAAGATTTTGTAAAAATAATTACCTCGATGGTAAAGTTTTAGCTGAAATAGTTAATATAAAAGAACAGTTAGAACAGATTGTTGTAGATATTGGTATTCCGTTAAGTAATAATGGATCTAAAGACGATTATTTGACTTGTGTTGCTGCAGGTATGATTCAATTTGTTTGCGTACGCAATGGACGTGAGAACTATTCCAGTTTAACAGCTGAGCATATTTCTATTCATCCAGGATCAAGTATGTTTCGAAAAAATCCTTTATTTATTGTAGCAGGTGAAATAGTTCGAACATCTCGAATTTTTGCCATGTCGGTTTCTCCGTTAACAGGGAAAATATTAGAAAGATTAGGTCCTAATTTTGAATCAGATTTAAAAAATGCCTCTTCTAGAAAGAATCGACCAATGAGAATACGCAAAGTACAAAAAACACGAGAAAATCACAAAAAAGAACTACAATCAGAAACTACCGTTACATTTGGAAATCAAAGATTTGAAATTCATAAAATAAAAGGTAAAAAGCATATTATACTACCCTTAGAAAAATTTTTAATAGCTGTGGAGGCTGAAACAGATCAAAAGTTCCTAGAGACAATCGGAGGGCTTAGAGGTATCGTTACAATAGAACAGTACACATTGTTATCTGGTGAAAAAATGAGCTTAATATTTAACTTTGCCAAAGAACTTAATTTTAATATACTTACTGAAAAAGATTGGAATCGCAGAATGAATGTTAATGTATTCACTGATACAGATACTCTTGTTAATTCACTTACATGGTTATTGCGTTTAGCAGTTGCTAATAAAAGAACAAAAGAACTTGGTTTTATTTGTTTATTCACAGATGAAAAAGGAACCTACTGGTTTAAAGTATCTCGTGGAATTTCTACTGCTGTAAATGAAAGCATAGCAAGCCTCGAAATATTAGCAGATGAAGGTGCCGATATTTTTTCTGAAAAACAAAAATTAAAAGTTAACGCTATTTATCGCCAATTAACCACTATTTTTAATAAATAAACAAGTATTTTTTATTATATTATTTCTTGTAGAAATTGATTGAGCCATGATAACCCATCACTTGTTAATGCCCAGAATTCTGTGGCATTTTTTTGTTTTTTATTATCAATTTCTATTCCTTTTGTTATATTTAAGAAGTGTTTTTGGGCTAAATTTCGTTTTTGCCATCGTGAAAAAACTGTCCCTATATCATCATCGAGTGAGCTTCCAAAACGTTTTTTATATTCTAATGCATTTACTCCTCTAGCAGTACGAAATCCCATCATTAAAAACTCAATACGTCGTTGCGATTTTGAAATAGTTTCTTTATCTGCTTTTCTACAAGCACAGTATTTTTCAATATCACGAACTCCAGTCCACCGATAAGCCTCCCCTGTTTTTTTATTTTCTACAGTTCCAGAGCCTCCAGCCCCTATGCCTATATAGTTTTCTAATTGCCAGTACGCCATATTATGTTGACTTTCACAATGTGGTTTACAAAAATTTGAAACTTCATATTGGAGATACCCTGCTTTAATAAGTTCATCACGACCTAACAACCATTGTTCATCAGCCTTATCAACATCATATGGTACTTTTTTACATACTACAGCTTTAGTAAGGGGAGTCCCTTCTTCTAGCATAAGCGAATATAATGAAATATGGTCAGGATTATAATTTATTAATTCTCTTAGACCACGCAAAAAATCAGTATCACTTTGATATGGCAATCCAGCAATTAAATCTGCAGAAAAACGAAAAGAAGGGCTATGCAAAGATTCAGAAGATATATTTTTTTGTAACCAGTTTTTTTGTATACATTTTAGTGCAGCTCTATTTTGGTCTTCGTTAGCACGACGACCAATAGTAGATAAAACTTTATCGTTAAACGATTGTATACCAATCGATAAACGATTTACACCGAGGCTTTTCAGACTTGATAGCAATTCTGGAGTTATATCGTCAGGATTTGCTTCAAAAGTTATCTCTGCATTCTTATTAAGTGGACATAACTCCAATATAGCTGTAAAAAGAAGTTTTATTTGAGCCTCAGACAATAAACTAGGAGTTCCTCCCCCAATATAGATAGAACTCCATGATTCAATTTGATATAGCTGAACTTTTTCACGTGCATCTTTAATTAATGCTTCTACATATTTTTCCGGTACGTAAGATTTCGATACAACTGAAAAAAAATCACAATAGGCACATTTTGATAAACAGAATGGAACATGTATATATAACGGGAAAGAATTCATTTAAAAGAAAGAGATGCTATTGAATGGAAAATATCTACAAACCAGCTTACCAGCAATTCGATTACTTTTAATAGAACCAAAAAAACGAGAATCAATCCCACTTACTCGATTATCACATAACAAATAATACTCGTTTTCTCCGAGAACTTTTTTTTCTGTGTTGCCAGGAACTCCAATAGATTTATTCCAATTTTTAGGCGTCTTAGAAATTTTTAAATCATATTTTTTTTCTAGAACTTCATACTCTGTAAGATAATGTAATTTACCTTCTGGTTTTATATATAAAATATAATCTTTCATATAAATAGAATCGCCTGGCATACCAACAATTCTATATAAGCCTTCATTACTAGTTAGCATCGCTGTATTATTATTTGGAGAATGCTGTTCAAAAGTTATAAAAGAACAAAATTTTGTGCCCAATAATTTTAGTTTACTCACTTTTGAACTTGTTTTTGCGTTTAAAATTATAATATCACCTCTTTTTACAGATGCTGAATTAAAAACACTTGGTCTTTTTTCTGCTTTTGGTAAAATAAAAACAGCAGAACCTTTTGTTATTTGAGGTTCCATGTCATTTGTTAAAATACGATATGGTTTTATAAAAAAAGAAAAACCAATTTGAATAATAATAAATAAAATAATTATAGTTAAAAGCAATTTTAATAATAATTTATGAGATCTTTTACGCCGTTGATATGCGTATTCATATTGATTTTTTACCATAATAAAAGAATATCATAAGATAGGGTTTTAACGCAAGATAAGAAAAAATGGATTTCTTATCTTGCGGCTTTTTAAGAAAAAAGACTTTCTATTTCTTCATTATAAAGTTTTCTAACTTTATGTCGCATAATTTCTTGTTTACCAGAAAGTTCTTTACCTATTTCAAAACTATTTGGTAATAATTGAAGTCTATACACATGTTCACATTTTCTAAAACCATTTTCTACACTTATTTTAGATTCTATTTCTTCTTGAAATAGTAATTTTATTTGTGGATTTTCACACAATTCTTCATAAAATGTATAATTAATATTATTATCCTTGGCATATTGAATCAATACATCTTTTTGAGGAACAATTAAGGCCCCTAGGAATTTTTTGTCTTGACCTAGAAGTACAACATTTTCAATAAAATCACTTTCCTGAATAGCTGCTTCTATATCATGAGGTTCAATATTTTCACCTCCTAAAAGAACAATAGTATCTTTTGCACGCCCTGTTATCTTTACTTCATTATCCCAAGTCAAAGTTCCAAGATCACCAGTATTTAACCATCCATCTTTATCTATAACTTCAGCTGTTAAATCTGGACGTTTGTAGTACCCTTTCATAATTTGGTCCCCACGAGCAAGTAAAAGTCCTTTTTCACCAGGTTTTAAAGGTTTTGAATCAATAATTTTACCATCAACTTCTTTTACAACTTTCATTTCTGCACTTTTAAGGATATCCCCTACACAACCAGGACGAGGGCATTTATAGCTTCTTACAGATAAAACAGGGGCAGCTTCTGTTATTCCATATCCTTCCATCAAGTTAAAACCAATAGCTTGATAGAATTTGTCAATATCTGGTTGTAAAGCTCCCCCACCAGATATTGCACCTCTAATTTTTCCTCCAAGAGTAGCTTTAATTTTAGAATAAATTAGAACATCTCCAATTTTATGTAAAGGCCAAAGTAAAATAAAAGGAAGAACACCTTTTATAAAATCCCAACTACGTAAACGTGGGGTAAAGCGGATTTTTCTACCTCTTACTAAATCTCTATAAAAACTGTATTTTGATCCAACAGCTATAAAGAAATTAAATAATTTTAAAGTTGTTCCTCCCGTTTTTTTCATTTTTCTAAACACACCTTTGGCTAGAGATTCCCATAAACGAGGTACCCCTATCATCCACTGAGGTTGTATTTGTTGCATATCGGGTAACATAATTGCTCCAATTGGTTTAGAATAAGCAATCCCACTACGTAAAGTAAAAGCAATATAATCTAAGCAACGTTCAAAACTATGCCAAACGGGCAATACACTTAACCACATATCACCCGGATTTACGTTCAGATGATGATGAATAATTTCTAATTGTGCTATAAAATTACGGTGTGTAAGCATTACACCTTTTGGTTGACCTGTTGTTCCTGAGGTAAAAATAATTGTAGCGAGATCATCCGTTTCAACCAATTCCATACAAGATTCGATTTCACTTTTTTTTGCACTGAAAAGCTCTTTGCCTCGTTCCATAAGAGAGTTAAAATCAAACAATTGGATGTTAACTTTAGCAGCTTTTTCTTTAATCTCTGAATTAAATCCCGAAAAAAGTATTGCTGTTTTCATAAGAGGAATTTCTTCTACTTTTTCTAGAACTTTTTCAAATTGATGAGGTGTCTCGAAAATACCATACGTACATTCTGAAAAAGAAATTATATATCGTATTTCATTTCCTAAAGAATCATTTCCTCTTGGAACATCACAAGCACCAAGAGAAGCGATACCCATATCAGCTAAAAGCCATTCACGCCTATTTTCAGATATAATTGCGACTTTATCGTCTTTTTTAATACCAATTTCTTGAAAAGCCGCAGCAATTTCTATAATATTTTTGTACACTTCTTTAAATGAATACTTTATAAAAGTACCATTTGCATCTTTAGCAGCCTGTGCTGTTAAATCCGCAGAATCTTGAGCTCTTAATCTAAAAAGAAGCGGCAAGTTTTTAGGCAAATCAATTTTTCCAGCCATTTTTTTCATTTTATTTCTCCTGTTAAAGGTATACTCCTATGCATACCCATTTTGGATTATATTGTCTTAAAATGACAATATCACAATAACTGTCAATTTGCAAGGGTCGTGAATATATATTGTTGTTTTAAACATATCTTAAAAACTCATATATTGCTATATATATTTATTTTTTTAATTTTATGATAGTATATCGCTATGAAAACAGTTACTTACCTTGTAAAACTTGGAGAGCTTACTTTAAAAGCTTCAAACATTAAATTATTTGAAAAACGCCTTGTGCAAAATCTTAAAAAATCACTTTCGTCTAAAAAAGGAATACAAATAACACTTAGAGCTGGCCGTATGTATGTTGATTATCCATCTGAAAATGATAAAACACTAGCTCCTGCTGTTGAATATTCTCTTAATCATCTCGTTGGGATTTCTGGTTGGGCAAGAACAGAAGTATGTGAAAAAAACATACAATCAATTAGTCAAACCGTTTTCGAACAAGCGAAAATTGCAAAAGAACATGGAGCTAAAACTTTTAAAATAGAAGCACGCCGAAGCGATAAACAATTTCCTTTACAAAGTTATGATATAGCACGGCAAGCTGCAGCTTCTACGTATGATTCGAAATTACTTGATGTAGATGTCCATAATCCTGATGTTACTATTCATGTTGAAGTTCGCGAAAAATGCTTTGTATATTGTGATAATATTACCGGGCATCGTGGCCTACCAGTTGGATCAAGTGGCAAGGGATTATTGCTTCTTTCTGGTGGGATTGATTCTCCTGTTGCTGGCTATAAAATGATAGCTCGTGGTATGCGCATAGAAAGTATTTACTTTCATGCCTATCCTTACACTTCAGATGAAGCTAAAAAGAAAGTTGAAGATTTAGCTGCTTTAATAGCACCGTATGGAGTAGAAACACATCTACACGTAATTCCGTTTACAAAAGTTCAAATGCGTATAAAAGAAATTTGCAGAACCTTTAGATGGCCAGATGGTGTTAACAATAATATACAACCTGAGGCTTATTCTACTTTACTATTGCGAATGTGTATGATGGAATGTGCCAATATTCTAGCAAAACAGATAAAAGTAGATTGTATCATTACTGGTGAAAGCCTCGGACAAGTAGCTAGCCAAACCTGTGAGAACATGGCTGTGACAGAAAGTATGTCTAAGTATCCTCTTTTTAGACCCCTTGTTGGGACTGATAAAGAAGATATTATTACTACATCAAAAAAAATTGGCACGTATGAAACCTCTATCTTACCGTACGAAGATTGTTGTGTACTCTTTTCACCAAAACACCCTGTATTACGAGCACGTATAAGCGATGCTAAAATGCTATATGATGCTATGGATTGCGAACAGCTCATCAAAGAGGCTTTTGATGAAAGAGAAATTCTAAAGTTCTCTGCCCATGATTATGTAGCAGAAAACTTTTAATTTAGTATTGGTATTTTATACTCAGGGTAAGGTAATTATTAAAGGTATCATATAATCTACTTACCCAGTCATCTATTGCTTCTTGTACATCATCGGCATCAGCAGTCGATGTAGTCGAAGATGTAGTAGTTGTTGTCCCATCGGTAGTTGTAGTTGTTGTTGTGGTACCATCGGTAGTCGAAGATGTAGTTGTGGTTGTCCCATCTGTAGTCGATGTAGTAGTAGTTGTAGTTGTTGTTTGCGTTGTATAGTTTTCATTACTACCAGGGAACATATCACCAGCCTTATCCATACAATTTTTAATATACTCGAATGTATAAGATATAGAAAAGCTCAATATAGTTGTGTAATTTTTTAATGTTTTTATTGGTATCTTATACGTCGCTTCAGCCCCTGTTTGAAAAGTCGTTTCTATATGTTCTTGTTCTAAAAATATCCAATCATTTATGTAAGCATCTATATATTCACCATTTACATAAGGAGTATTAAAAGCTGAACCATCGGTTGAATACTCTCCCGCTTCTGATTCTAAATATTCGGTAGCTTCTTCTGTACTAATAGATTCATTTACATTCCCGTGTTGCATTAAGCTGACAAAAGGTGTAATTGTTAAATCTTCTACTGGTTCAAATTCGGCTTTCAATTTTACTCGATAACTGTTAGGTTCTATTTCGGTACTTAGTTGTTCTCCATGAGTTGTAAAGTTTGTATAATTATAATTTGTATAATCGAGACTTGAAAAATCTTCATATTCTGTTCCTCTATGGGAATACATATAGGCATTTACAAAGAAAAAATCGAGAGTAACTAACTTGCAAAAAGAGTCATCATTATCAAAGGTTACCGAAGGTGTCCATGCCAGTTGTGATTCTAAAGCTGCTGTTATGCGTGTATCAAAATCCAATGTAACAATATCATTCATATTTATATCATCAATGAGAATCTGGTTATTCCATAAAAGCCCATATAAGGGGCGTATTTGTGCAGTTAATCCCATTTGTATATTATCTTCGTATCCACCAAGACTTTGACCAACCATATATGATACAGGTAATGCATACGAAAATTGAAAGCTATCTTCCCATATAACTGTTTCAAAAAAACCTAATTTTAACCAAGTAAAGGGCGCATAAGATATTTCGTGCAATGCCATTAATTTTCCAGATCCCGAACTCTCTCCTGTATCATCAGTAGCTGTAAGAGAAAATAAAGATTGCTGAAAAGTAAAATTGCCAGCATAAATTGTAGCTGTAAGATTACCAGTATGGTATGTGTCAGGGGCAATAACAATGCTTGTATCATAAAACGGACCAAATGAACTTCGAGTAATGCCACCTTGTATAGTAAAATGCTCTGTTCCATATGAGAATGCCGAGTTCACATCTATGACAGACTCTAAGAAACCTAAATGTACTATATCTCCACTATCATCATAAGGATTTGAGAAAGTAGATGGCAAAATACTATCAAAAGAATCGTTTTGAATAATTGTTCCAATATCATATGAAAAAGCTAACCCTTCAATTATTTCTTTATCACCGGAAACCCCAAAGTCTACATTATATATTTCAGTAGTAGTATCAGTTCCTTCAGATTTTTTTGCAGCAAGGGTTCCTACTGCGTATACTTCTATTCCTTTGCCATTTATCGTGTTTTGCCATTCCAAAGCTTTTTCTTTATCTATCGCTGTTCCATTTTTAATAACACTATTTAATATTTTTTTTACTATTGTTAAAGGGTACGGTCTCATATCTGGCAAATTTGAAACTAAGCCTTCTGTTTCCCAAACTTGCACATCATCATAGAACTCACTATTAGGATCAGATGACACCTGTGCTTGTAATGTCCCAAAACATAAAAAGAAAATTACAAAATATAAAATACTCTTTTTCAAATAAAACTCCTTTGTTTAAATTTTTATATATTAGTACTTTAGAATATATTCAGTTATACCTTTAAGATCTGAATGTATATTTAATTTTTGTATATTTTTGCATATTTTGTCATAGTATTTAGGATTTTGTTGCAGTTCAATTACTTTTTGGTAAATTTTTTGTGGATTTTTTAAAAACCAACCACACCCATTCTTTTTAACAAATCTCATATTCCCTAATTCTTGACCGTGAATGTATTGAGAAATAATGTATGGTTTTCCTGATGCCAAAACCTCATGTACAATTGATGCTCCACATTTAGAAATTATACAATCACTATTAGCCATAAGTTCATGCATATTATGCACAAATCCTAATATTGTTAAATCAAAATTGGGATAAGCAACTTTTAACAAATTTAATAGATGTTTTAATTCTGTATTGCGTCCACAAACGACTGTTAGTTTAATATTTCCATTTTTACGTGCAAACAATTCTGTTATTCGTGTTGCGCCACGTAAGCCTTCTCCACCACCAACAATAAGCACCCTAAATTTATTATTTTTCTTGTTACTAGAATGAAAAGAAGGCTCTGTTAAACTAGAATGGAAAAGTGGATTTACAGGAAATGGCTGAATTGTATAGTTTTTAATAGCATATTTTTTTACATATTGATTTGCTAATTGTTTTGAAAAGAATATGTAACCTGCTTTTTTTGTTAAAAACCAACAAGGATGAGCTGTATAGGGATCTGTTACTGTATTTATAAGTGAAATTTGCGGATAATACTTTCTAATTACTCGTTCTGCTATAGCAGAAGTAGAAAAATGAAAACTTACTATTTTAGTAATATGATATCTTTTAATTAACTGTCTTAGATGCTGTACATTCCCAAAAATAGTTAACTGTTTTGTTATATTTAAACAAACAGGATTGCAATTTACATCATAAAAAAGACTATATGCCCCTGGCAGCATGGCAATAGTAAAACGGTATCCAGTTTCATAAAATAAAGTTGTAAATTTATGTTTCGGATCAAATCCATGTTCTAAGTATATTTTGTTATGATTCTCACAAAAGTTTTGACTTTTTTCAATCGCTTTTTTTACTATGTCGGCTATTGCTTTATGTCCATTTCCAGTATTTAAATATAAAAAAAGAATTTTTTGAGGTTCTTCTACCATTTAGTATTCTTTCCTTTCATTTTTTCTACTGCAGATTCATAAATTGCAATCAAACGAGGAGTCATAGATTCAATAGTCCATTTTTTACCCCATTCTAAAGCTTCTACTTTTTTCTGAAGATAAATATTTTTATCATCAAGCAATAATTCAACTTTTTGAATAAATTCAGAAATAGAATCATGCACCATGAATCCTCCATTATCACCTTGCATTACATTTAGAGTTCCTCTTTCTCCTATTGCAACAACAGGAAGTCCAGAAATCATTGCTTCTACAGTTACTAATCCTTGAGTTTCTGATTTACTTGCAAATGTAAAAACATCTGACAAATGATATATCGCAGGTAAATCTAAACGATTGATATACCCTGTAAATACTACATATTTATCAAGCCCTCTTTTTTTACAGTGTTGTTGTAAATCTTCTAAATAAGGACCTGCCCCAACATATAGTAGTACTGTATCGGGCCTTGAAGCATGGATTTTTTCTATAACATCTAATAAAAAGTCTAAATTTTTTTCTTTTGCAATTCGTCCAACATATAATAGAATTTTTTTATCTTTTAATTTTGGATATTCATCTAAAAGTATGGAACGTATCAATTTTGTCTTTTGCTTATCATTGACAAAAAAATTTTCAGAAATGCCTGTAGGTAATAAGTGAACGAATCGATTATCAATCCCATAATCTGAAACAACTTGTTTTATTTCTTCTGTTGGAGCAATAATTTCTGTTGCATATTTTAAATAAAAATGCATATGATCACGCACAAATTTTTTGCTAATAGTCGAAGGAACAACTGGTAAATAACCTTTAATATAATCTTCCCACATAGTATGAAAAGTAAAAACTAGTCCAATCTTGCGATGACGAGCATACATTACACCATAATAACCAATCATTAATTCACTATTAACATGAATGATATCAGGTTTAAATTGATCTAATTTTTTTTTGATATAAAACCATTTATCAAAGCGTGCTAGACGATCTTCTTTAGAAACAAAAACTCTCATAGATTTAATGCGTAAAACTGGAATGTTATCTTCTAACCGAATGCTATTATCAGTATCAAAATCTGATATAGAAGCAATTTTTTTTTCGTCAGGATACTCTGAAGCAACAACTAATACTGTATGTCCTATATTTATTAATTCTTTTGCATATGATGAAACAGAGATGGAAACTCCATTTATCCTAGGGAAATATGCATCTGTAAATAGTGCTATGTTCATATAATCAAATATACCTGCAAAATTAGTAAAACTCAAGTCTGATTAATATAGTGACATTATATTGAAATAAGTATAATAATGGCTTATACTTAGTGAATGGCTAAACAAAAAAGAAAGCTAATTGCTAAAAATAAAAAGGCCTTTTTTAACTATTCGATAGACGAACAAATAGAGTGCGGTATTGAACTAAAAGGAACAGAGGTTAAATCTGTAAAATCGGGTAATATGTCTTTTCCTGATGCTTTTGCCGAAATTATAGATGGAGAAGTATGGGTTAAACAATTGCATATTTCTGAATACGCATTTTCTTCTGTGTTTAATCATAATCCTGATAGACCCAAAAAATTATTACTCCACAAAGAAGAAATAAAACGTTTACAGAGAAAAGTTGATGAAAAAGGTGTAACTCTTATTCCGTTAGATTTTTATCTAAAAGATGGTCGAGTAAAAGTTTCTCTTGGACTTGCAAAAGGTAAAAAACAGTTTGACAAAAGAGCAACTATTAAAAACAGAGATTTAAATAGAGATATGCAAAGAGAATTTCGAAATAAATTGGATGGCTAATACAATTAATGGTAAAAAAAAGACTTCTTTGTAATGTATGTGTATTTTTAATATCCTCTTTTGTTTTTAGTCAAGTTATTACGAAGCCTATTGTTTCTGTATATGGCTCTGCGAGTAACGCAAAAGATACAGATACACTAGTTTTAACACAAAACCTTTTTTTTACTCAACTTATAAATTCGGGACGTTTTATAGTTCATGATTTGCGAAAAACTATATATACACCAGAGCTATTAGAGAAATCTGAATCGACAGACTTTGTTTTTTATATGGATATTATACAAGAAGATTTAGCTTGGACCTGTATTCTGCACCTTATAAATATAGAAACAAAAAAAGACATAACACTTTCTCGAAAATATCCCGGATACTATAAAATACTTATGGAAGCAAAAGATTCTATTTTTTCTCTTTTGCAGAAATATGATTTAGAACAAGACAGTTTTGTACAAAATTCTAACTCTCAGATAAATACAAACATATCAGAAACAGACTCTGAAAACCAAATTTCTATAGAAAAAATGGCGGGAACATGGAATGGAGATGAAAATATAGATAAAATTGTTCTTATGAAATCAGGAAGAGGTTTTATTATATTTAGAAATGGTGCATCAATGTCAGTTTCAGTTACAATTGTAAATAATATAATTACCATTAAACAAACAACAAGATCAAATGCGTCATTTTTCCCTGAATTACCACGTGATATTGCCCTTCTTACAGCAACAAAGGAAGTTCCCATTTATTGGGAATTTACAATGTTAGATTCTAATACATTGGAAGGCACTAAACATACACTTATCCCCAAAATAGAAGGTGAAAAAATTACAGAAACAGAACCTGGAACTATACCTGTAAAGTGGACAAGATAAATTCAAAAAGATAGTAATTTACAATAATATTGTATTTCTTTTTTTTTTATGGTAACGTAAAAAAATAAAAATACATATACAGGAAGCTTAAATGACAATAGCAATATTTACAGATACATTTTATCCTATGGTAAATGGAGTTGTAACAGCAATATTGAACATTGCAGAACCTTTTGCAGATAAAGGCCATAAAGTAATTATAGTTACTCCAAATATAAAATCAAAAGAAACATATTCATATCCAGGAATAATAGTAAAAAAGATAAAATCTTTACCAGCTGGATTTTATGAAGATTTCAGATGGACACCACCAAACAGTTATTCAACCTATAAATTATTAAAAAATGAAAAAGTAGATATTGTCCACTTTACTTCACCGTGGACAACCTGTTATTTAGGAATAAAACTTGCAAGAGCTTTAAATATCCCAGTTATAGGTACTTTTCATACATATATTTCAGATCCTTCGTATTATGAACATGCTCTTAAAGGAATAATTAAAATATCAGAGAAAACTCCTTGGAATTACATTAACATGTACTATAATAAAGCAGATTTCATTACTGCTCCTAGTCAATACACTTTAAATGATATGCATGAAAATGGGTGTAACGTAAAAGGAAAAGTTATTTCAAATGGGATTGATTCAAAAATATTTGATAATTCTAACTGGAAAGATTTTAAAGAAAAATATCAATTAGGAAATAATACGGTGCTTTTTTTTGGACGAATTGCCCAAGAAAAAAATTTACCAGTTCTTATTGATGGTTTTACAAAAGCATGGGAAAAAGAAAAAGATTTACAACTTTTAATAATTGGAGAGGGGCCATTACGTAAATCATTTCAAAAAAAATTACGTACAGAACCTGTGAACAAAAATATAATTTTTACAGGAGCTATTCCTCATGAAGATTTAGTTAAATCTGGAGTTTTTAAAGCCTGTTGGCTTTGTGCAACTGCTTCGAAAACTGAAAATCAGCCAATGACAATTCTAGAAGCTCAAGTTAATGGAATGGTATGTATTGGTGCCAATGCGAAAGGAATTCCAGACTTAATTGTTAATAATGAAAATGGATTGCTTTTCTCGGCTGATAATTCAAATGAAATTTCAGATGCTATATTAAAACTTTATCATGATGACAAATTGTATACTAAGTTTAAAAAAAATACGTTAGAGCTTATAAAAAAGCATGATATAACAAATATAACTCTTGCATGGGAAGATTGTTATTCAAAAGTAATAGAAAATTACCAAAAAGGGTTATATGAAAAAAAAGATTATCTTCACACTAGAGAAATTTTATCAATTTTTAAAGAATTTAAATTTGATTACAAAGCATTACTTCATAAAAAAACATAATAATTAAAATGTAAAACAAGTAATTAATGTATTCTTAGAGATCCTTGTCTTAGAATTCTTATCGTTCCATCTGTAATATCAACTATTGTTGAAGGTAGTGCATTTTTTCTATCACCATCATCAATAATTAAAGCAACTTCTTTTGAAAATTCTTTTTTGATATCTTCTATTGTTTCAAGGATTGAATGGCCAGAACGGTTTACACTTGTTGAATATAAAGGAGTATTACATTTAGAAAGAACAGAACGAATCCATTCGTCCGCAGGACATCTATATGCCGTAGTCGTTTCCGAATTTTTATCCTGAACAATAATAGTTAAAGCTCCTGGCCATAAGTCAATTAATTTTTTTGGTACTACAGATTTTGTTAATGAATAAATATCCTCAGGATTAGAAATTAACTGTATAAAAGGTTTTGTCTCTGCTCTCCCCTTAATCTTACGTATTTCTTTATCTGTTTGTGGAACAATTCCAGAAAATCCATATACAGTATCAGTAGGAATAATCGCTATTTTTCCAGAATTTAATATCGTTGCTGTTTTATCTATTGATGTATTATTATTTTTGCTTAAAATCATTAAAATCTCCTGAAGTTATAACCGCTGTATTTAAAACCATATTTTTAGAAGAATTTGTCGAGATATGTAATAACATGAATAAAGATGAAATCAAATTGATAATTAAGAAAACGAAAAATCCTGCAAATTTTGCCATCCAATCTGGCATATACACAATTTTAGGCTTTTGAATACGATTGCCAGCATCATACACTTTTTTAGAATAGGGTGTTATGCCGGTAATCTTTACTAAATTTTCATTATCAGATACAAATCCCATCGAATGAGCAAAAGCAATTATAATATCTTTATCTGATTCTAGAGATTTTTTGTCTATACGTATACTTTCATTTAATTCTTGTAGATTGCTTACATTTTCAGTCACGGCTATCTTATATTCTTGTAATTGATGATATGCCCAAATGCCCTGTTTTCCAAAACAAACAGAAAGCAGAACATACACTAATACTCCAACAAAAATAGTATTCATTAATTTAATATAGTTCATATGTATATATTTCGGTATATTTTTTATTTTACTGAAACAATAAATTATGCTATAATTATAAAATATTTAATAATAGTATTAATATTTTAAACTGTTGATTTTGGTGTATTACACCGATAATAGTTAAGAATAAGTTTATTTTTTGGAGCGAATATGTCTTTAAACAAAGAAGATCTTGAAGAATACGGTGTTTGGGTAAAAAAATCAGCAAAAAAGGATGAGGAAGAAAACAAGCAAAATAAAGCATTCCAAGATGTAAAAATAGATTCTCAAAATGATACTGAGCATACCAACGCAGATAGTGAAAATTCTGACGAAAACATTTCCGATATTTTTGAAACTGAAGATATTTTTCAAAGTATTGTTAACCAAGAGGCTGAAAATATTTCGGATTCAGATGATGATAATTCTATATTTGTTGATGAAAAAACTCCGGATTCACAGATTGAAAATGTTTCATCAAACTTTTCTGAAAATAAAACAGATTCTTTTGAACCAGTAACTACAGAAGATATCGATACCGATTCTTTTATAGATGAAACAGATTCCTCTGAACCAGAAACTACAGAAGAAGTCGATCTAGATTCTTTTATGGATGAAACAGATCCCTCTGAACCAGAAACTACAGAAGAAGTCGATTTAGATTCCTTTATGGATGAAACAGATTCCTCTGAACCAGAAACTACAGAAGAAGTCGATTTAGATTCATTTATAGATGAAACAAATTCCTCTGAAGCAGAAACTACAGAAGAAGTCGATTTAGATTCTTTTATGGATGAAACAGATTCTTCTGGACCAGGAATTACAGAAGAGATTGATTTCGATTCATTTATGGATGAAACAGATTCTTCTGCTAATACAAACGAGATAGAAGACGAAGCTCCGATTGAAATGGATCTTGAATTTGATGATAATTATACAGTTGAAATGGAAGAGAATAAAATGGAAGAAAACACAGAACCTAACAAACCCGAAAAAATTACAAATGAAATTACAAATGAACCAATTGTAAATGCACAAGAAGAAGAACCTAAAACACAAAATGACAGTGAACCAAATGAAGAATTTGACCAAGTAACTGATTTTGATGATTTATTAAGTTCAATGGATGCTCCAGAATCTCAACAAGTTCAAGCCTCTAAGGAAAGTTTACACGAAGAGAATCAAGTTTATAATATACGTGTTATTGCTGATGAAGATTTAGATAATAAAGAAATTGTTGAAGAAGAAGAAGCTATCGCTGCACAAACAACAAAACCTACTGAAACAAAACAAGAATCTGATTCTCCTATTTTAAATACAGCATCAGAAACTAAATCTACTGATAATAACAACGTTAACGCAGAAATTACTTCTGCAAGCAATGAATTATTGCAAAATATCATACAAGAGATTTCGGGGCTTAGAAAAGAAGTTAGTAATCTTAAAACAGAATTTGAAGGATTAAAAAAGTCTACACCTCAAAAAACGGCTGATTCTGATTTAACTTTAGAAAAAAATGTAGAAAATCAAACTGAAAGAAAACCTTCTGGTTTTTTTAATGAAAATGAAGAAGATGACACAATTGCCCTTTCAGGCTCAGAACTTAATAATATCTTAAACAATGCTGACTTATCTGTTAGTGATTATAACGAAGAAGAAGAATCACCAGAAAAAGATACAAAAGATTTAACTGACACTGATGTTTCTTTGAATGATACAGATAATGATGATAATAATAATTTTTATGAAGATTCTAACAATCCAGAAGAAATAATCACACCAGCTCTTAAATTAGAAGAAACAGAATTAGAAGAACCTAAAATTGAAGATTTAGATATAGATAATATTGACGGGTTTGAAGATAGTACAAATCAAGATTTAGGTGACATTGAAATTCCTGTTGCTGAAGATTTAGTAGTTGATTCCTCATCTGAAGATTTCTTAGATGATACACCTACACAACCTGTTTTACCAAGTGAAGAAAACCTATCTTCAAACGATGATTCAATAGAAGAACTTGATTTAGATATCGACTCAGATCCGGATACTGATATTAAAACTCATATTGCTGAAAATTTAGATGAAGAACTTAATGAAACCTCAGATGATGTAGAAAACGGTTTTTATGACTCATTAGTTAATTTAAATTCAGAAGAAGAGATTGAGGATACCGAAGATTTATCTGAAAATGATTTAGAAGATATGAGTGACATAGATGAAGAATTAGATGTTGAACCCCTACAAAATGAGCCTTCTGAAAGTGGAGAGTCACCAGTCGAAGACGTTTTTTCTGGAGATGAATGGAATGAAAAAACAACTGATAATGATGAGTTAGCTCCAGATACTACTGAGGAAATTAATCCAGATGAAACTATTGTAGAAGATGATGAATTAACTGAACCTCAAGCTAATGATGAATCAGCTCTAGATACTACTGAGGAAATTAATCCTGAAGAGACTATTGT
>JTFN01005069.1_pt1 | contig 24129 bp, 20 predicted proteins | sample 235401 | NCBI WGS metagenome assembly JTFN01 (sample SAMN03067589, study PRJNA260952) | activated sludge metagenome | biome: Sludge; feature: Wastewater; isolation source: CETP activated sludge from augmented bioreactor treating industrial... | place: India:Gujarat | collected 2013-04 | reverse complement strand
GGGAGCAGAGCTCTTGGATTTTATATTGGTGTTGCAGTAATGGTTACTGGAAATCCGTTTATCATTTTAGCAACATCATTAGTAATTTTCTTAAACGGTGGAATGGGACTTTTAAAAATTGCATTATTGCGTTTTTTGCATATAAAGATTTTTTCAGAAGTTAGATTTCCTCTTCATGATCATTTTAGAAAAAATCATGATTGGTCACCCACCCAAATATTAATTAAGTTTATGATAATTCAATTATTATCTACTGTTGCTATCTTAGGAATTCTCTTCAAAGTTAGATAACATTTTACACATAAAAAAAGATGGTGCACAATGAACCATCTTTTTTTATGAAAGAGCATTAATAAAGGTTTTTTATTCCTATTTTAACAGTTCTAGGATATCTTCTTTAGGTCGAGCTCCAACTGACTGTTTACTAACTTTCCCGTTTTTGAAAACGATTAATGCTGGAATACTCATAATTCCATATTGTTGGGCTAATTCACCTTGCTCATCTACATTTACTTTCCCAGCTTTAATTTCGCTATGTTCGTCTGCAATTTCATCGACAAGTGGAGAAACCATTCTACATGGTCCACACCAAGGTGCCCAAAAGTCGACGAGGACTGGTTTATCTGATTTTAGTACTTCTGCTTCAAAATTGTCTTTGGTTACTGTTATTGCTGCCATGATATTCTCCTATAAATATAACAAATATTTTCTTATAATTGAAATGAACAGATTTTTTTTATATCTCCTTATTTCAATTCCTTACGTATATTAATATACAGTATACCAAGAAAAACTACTGTGAGAAAGTCACGTTAAAAGGGTTTACTTTACACTAACCCAACACATAATAGGCAAATGATCACTTAATCCGGTTCCATCGCAAATATCATATCGAGCAGGAACTTCATCACAAGTAAGCTCTCCATCAGTTAGTGGTTCAAAAGAGCTAAGCAATAGATCTTGACTGGTAAAAAAGTGATCTATTTTTTCCCAGTTACCATCAAAATAATACGAGCCATCAGAGAAGTCTTTATTCCATGGAGAATAAACAGAAACATTCTCAAAAGTCCCATGTAAAACTACCTTTGTATTTTGACCTTCTAAACAATGCCAAGATTCTTCTCGAGTATCAAACTCTTCTAGCTTTTGATTAAAATCACCACAAATTAAATATCTTTGACAAAGATTCGTTTTTTGTGCAGCTAATATACTATCTGCAAGTAATCGTTCTTGCAATTGACGCCAAATAGTAGTTTCGCCGTTATCATCACCTGCTTTAGATTTCCAATGACAGACAAATAGGTCTAATGGATTTTCTACACACACAGTAACTTCTAATAAAGGACGCATAGAAGGAGGATTTGCAAAAAAATTATCCCAGAAATCTGTCGTAACATCTACATTTATTAAACTATCCAGCATGTACGCAGAGCGATAATCAATCTGATGTAATTGCATATCTAAAAGTTCATATCTAGAAAGAACTGCTATTCCAAGTGCAGAACCTTCTGAATTTCCAAAGCATGCATATTTCCATGGATTTTTATAACAGTTTAGAGCAGGCAAATTATTAGATATATCTTGTAATATATTTGCATTTTCTATTTCTTCAAAAACATAGACATCGGCATCTTCGTCTACAATAAAAGTACATAATTTTTCTAAGCGACTTTTGTAATGCTCTTCATCCCAATAACTGTGTGTACCAATAAACTCAGAATATTCCGTACCACATGTTTTTGCGTCAAAAAAAGTTTGCAAATTCCAATTGATTACTTTTATAAAATTTCCAGTTTTACGCTCTTCTATTCCTGTGTTTGTATCAGAATCAAAAGAACAACTACAACAACTAAAAATTAAAGCTGAAAAACATACAATAATCATAATAATTATTATATGAGTTTCAGCTTGTAATACAGAAAAACAAGAAATAGATTGTATGTGTTTTTTCATGCAAAGCTCCTACAACATAAATATTGCTAGAGCAAAACAAAAAAACGTATCTTAAACATTAAATTTAAAGAAAATTACATCTCCGTCTTGAACAAGATACTCTTTTCCTTCTTGGCGATATTTTCCTGCAGCTTTTATAGCAGCTTCGTCTCCATATTTTTCTAGATCAGAAAATTTATACACTTCTGCCTTTATAAATCCTTTTTCAAAATCTGTATGAATAACGCCTGCAGCTTTTGGAGCAGTGTCTCCTGCATGGATAGTCCAGGCTCGACACTCGTCAGGACCAGCTGTCAAAAAAGTTCTTAATCCCATAAGAGAATAAACAGCTCGGGCAAGAACTGCTAATCCAGATTCTTTAAGACCTATCTCAGATAGAAATTCTTTTTTATCTTCCTCATTATCCATATCTGCAAGTTCAGCTTCAAATTTACCGCAAATAATCACTGTATTTGAATTTTCTTTTTTGGCAATTTCTTGTACTACTTTTGTGTACTCGTTCCCATTCACGCCATCTTCATCTACATTACAAACATACATTTGAGGTTTCATAGTAATTAGGTGCAAATCATAGATAGCTTCAAGTTCGTCATCTGTGAGTTCTGCCTGACGAGCGGGTAAACCTTCTTCTAAAAGAGGCTTAATTTTTTGTATAGCCCCAAGTATTAATGAAGCTTTTTTTTGCTCATCTTTGCTCTGGACTCGTTTTGCTCGTTCAGCTTTATCTGCGCGTTTTTCGACAGTATCTAAATCTGCAAAAGCTAATTCCATATTAATCGTTTCTATATCACTCGCTGGATTAATTTTATTATTAACATGAACAATATCTTGATTTTCAAAACAGCGAACAACATGGGCAATTACATTTACTTCTCTAATATGGCCTAAAAATTTATTACCAAGACCTTCTCCCTTACTTGCCCCTTTTACAAGACCAGCAATATCAACAAATTCAACTGCTGCAGGAACTTTTTTCTTTGTCTCAAATTTTTTTGCCAAAAAATCTAAGCGATAATCAGGTAAATCGACTATTCCTACATTTGGATCTATAGTACAAAAAGGATAATTGGCTGCTTCTGCAGGAGCAGAAGTAAGTGCCGAAAAAATTGTAGATTTACCAACATTAGGTAATCCAACTATACCGCAATTTAAAGCCATAACGGGCTCCTCTCTTTATATAATAAACTAAAAAACCGTAAGCATAACTCACGGTTAGTTAAAACAGTTTACAGACTTTTACATGGTTTTGCAATGAAAAACTTATATTCCATTTGGAATTCTTCCGGCAAGATCTTCAGAAATAGAATAGGCACGATCTCCCATTTTTTCTATTTTGCGTATCATATCTATGTACAATAGCTCTGTTTTAACATCTGCACCTTTTTCAATCTGTTTACGTGCACGTTTTTTAAGCTGTTTTCTAAAATGGTCAATCGACTCTTCGATTATCTCTGCTTGTTGCATTTCTTCTTCGGTTAAATCTGTATTCATGTGATTAAAAACAAAATCTAAAAACTTTTGGACTTGAACTAAACAAGGAATAAGTCTATCCATACTACCTTGTGAAAAAGTCATTTGTTTATTTATACTGCTTTTAATTGAATGTGCTACACTAAAAATATCGTCTGTTAAACTTTCAAGCTTATCTACAATATGTAGTAATTTAGAAATTTCAATTTGTGTTTCCTCAGAGATTGGTAATTGCCTAAATTCAACAAGATACGCAGAAATTTGATCTCGCATTTGATCTGCAAACTCTTCACCTTTTTCTATTTCTATAAATTCATTTGTAATAAAGTCGCGTGTTGGATTAACTAAATTTGATTGTAATGTTTTAAACATTTTAATTGTAAGCGCTGTCATATCAGAAACTTCTTTTTTTACCCTAATAAGACGAGCTTCTGCATTTTCACGGTTACCTTGCGTTTCAAACTCAAAATGATAAAATTCGGGAGTTTCATTTTCACGAGGACTAACAAGCCTTTCTGTAAGGGCTGCCAATTGATTTACAAAAGGTATAAACAGTAACGTACATAATACGTTAAAAACTGTATGCAGCATAGCAAGGCGAGTTGTAATATCACCAGATTGTCCACCTGGAATTAGTACATTTACGAGTTTTACTAGCGGAATCATAAAGACAATGGCAAGTAAAGACCCAGAAACGTTAAATAAAACATGCACAAGAGCAGCACGACGAGCATTTACTTTTGTACCAATAGAAGCCAATACAGCATCTATCGTTGTTCCTATATTAGAACCAAGAACCATAGCTACAGCAAACTCAAATGAGAGAACCCCATTAAATGCCATTGTAATAATAATTGCTGTTGCAGCTGATGATGAATGAATAAGAACTGTAAGAAGAGCTCCGGCTAAAACACCTATAAGGCGAGCAGTTAAACCATACCCAGAAAATTTGGATAAAAAACTTATTTGACCAGCCCCTACTTTTGGCATTGCACTAGAAAGAAGAGAAAGACCCAAAAATAAAAGACCAAAACCCATTAAAGCTTCCCCATAATCGCGAAGTTTTAACTTTTTTGATCTTGAAATAACAAAGCCTATCCCAAAAACAGGAACAGCCACTAATGAAATTTTAAATTTAAAGCCTAATAAAGCAACAATCCAGGCAGTAATTGTAGTACCAATATTCGCTCCAAAAATTACGCCAACAGATTGTTTTAGTGTAAGCAACCCTGCATTTACAAAAGAAACAACCATTACAGTCGTTGCCGAAGATGATTGAATAATCATTGTAACGGCCATACCGGTAAAAACAGCTGTAAATCTATTGCTTGTCATGATTCCCAGCGCTCGATGAAGTGCAGGTCCTGCACTCTTTTGGATGCCTTCACTCATCATCTGCATACCATACATAAGGAAAGCAAGACTACCGATTATTTGAAAAATTATCTGAACGGTTTTCATAAAATTAGAGTATCAGAAAAACTGTCCTTTCTCAATAGACATAGTTTAATTAAATAGGCGTTAAAATTTTGTTAGATAATTTTTAAATTTTGGCAAGAGTAGATTTTACGGTAACATTTTCAATTTGTCCAAGTTTACCTGTTAAAGATCCTATTACATCAGTCGAAGCATCAACCATAAGCGTAATAATGTTTAAATTACGTTCATGATACGGAAGCCCCATACGTCCGATAATAACATCTCCAAATTCTGTCGTAATTTCATTTACTCGAGTTGCTGACTTTCGATCTTTTACAATAATAGCTACAACCCCAACACTACGTGCTTCTTTCATACAATCCTCTTAAAAAACTTACTTTTAGTCAGTATCTTTTAAATAATAAATTTTGTAAAGATTAATAGTTTTAAAGCTGTTTTTTTTTTCAGCTACTGTTATACTTTAAGTATGAATACAGCAATTTTATGGGACATAGAAAATGTCACACCTCCTCGAGGAACAAATTATATACAATCAATAGTAGATACTCTTTCTGAAAACAACAAGATTTCCTATGCAATGGCATTTGGAGATTGGACACAAAATAATATAAAAGGCATTGCCGGAGAACTCGCAGCAAACAGTTTTGAACTCATTCACATACCTCACCAAAAAAAAGTAAAAGATTCTGCAGACATGTCACTTGTTGCTCATGGAGTAGAACTAATTTTTCAGTATCCTCATATAGAGCAATTTGTTTTAATATCTGGTGATGCAGATTTTAGACCTCTTTTGCAGAGTTTACGAAAATACGGCAAACAAACTCTTATTGTTTGCGATGTTACCCGTAATGCTTCTGAAGATTTGCTAAAAATGGCAGATGATTTTTGGGATTATCGTGATGTAATTGACTCCGATGATGATGATGATGACGACTCAGATTTAACAAAATTTGCGAGCACCCCCAGCACACAGCTGAATGACCGAAGTTCTTTTGTTCAAGAAAAATCTGTACCTCGTCAATCTTCAGATAATCGCAAGCAATTACGACAACAGGCCTTTGAGCTATTAGAAGACGCTATACGAGCCATGCGCAAAGAAAACAAGATTCCTCAACTGGGAGCTGTTAAAATACGTATGAAGCTTTTAAACTCTGGATTTGATGAAAAAAAACTTGGATATAGAACATGGAAAGCCTTTGTAAATGATGCTGTTAATAATACAGAAATAGAATTTGCAGATGACGACAGCCATGAGTTAACTATAAAAAAAGACGCAATACAACAATTGCCAGAAGTTTTTACACGATTATTAAAAGCAATTGAAGGACAAGGACTAGTACCTTTTAACGAAGTTGCAAAACGATTACCGTATAGAGACTATGGATATAACCGTTTTAAAAAATTAGCAATGGATGCAGAAAAACGTGGCCTCGTTCATGTTGAAAATGACAAAAGAACTTGGTTAATACAAGCTGTTGTGTAAACTTATAAGCCACTACATTCTAATGGAATGCAATATGCAATCCATCAGAATGTAATTCTTTTTATTTAGAAAGTATATTTTGCAGCAACTTGGACATAACTATTGTCGTCATAACCATAGAATTCACCATTTTTGTTTTCAGAATTAATATATAATCCAGAAAGAGCTACATCGAAATCATCTGCAACGTTTACAGTGACTTTAGGCATAATTAAAAATTCTTCGTTTTCGATACCCCATACTCCGTTAAGCTCTGTCTTAATTTTTTCATGATTAAAACTATCAGTTAAACTTACAACAATTTTGTTTATACAATAGTTATCATCGCTATTGTAATCTACATCGTATGTTTCATAGGTACTATCAGTTATTTCATCATTATTAAGAATGTATGTTCCCGTTTCTTGAATATTAAAGTTTACATTATTAATAGGCAAATCTACATCAAACCCTGCTAACCATGCAATACTATTATTATGAACTGCATAATCATCACCATCAGTATCATCTGTTAAATTATATGCAAGTTCACTACGCAAATTAAACATAGATAAAACACCTGCAGCTTCTAATCCAAAAGTTTGTTTTTGATCATAATTTAAGTAATCGTCAGAACCAGCATCATAAGAGATTGCATCAAAAGATACTGTTTTATAATGACCATAGTAGTATGAAGCACCTAAATCTACAGGGCCTAAAGTTCCTGTAACACGCAACCCGGCTTGTGCATATTCAAGAGAATCAGTATCTGGCAAGATATCATCTGCAGAAAAACTAGATGCATAACTTAGATAGGTAAGATAATTTGAAAGTGCAGTCTCATATGGCTCCACAGCAGAGGAATAAGTAGAAGCTGCGGTGGCATATGTAGCAGCATTTGCTGTATTACTAGTATCTTCTTCATATTTCGCTTTTGCCGCTTCATAAGCATCTTCAGCAGCATATAAATCGTATGCTGCAGAATCAGCTGCAACGGCATATTCACCAAGTGTTGTTGTCATATCAGACTCTAAGGTACTTACTAACGTTTTATAAGTATATGGACACCATGCACTATCTGTATCGGTATCAAACTGATCTGCGGTCATTGTTGGAGTACAAACACCTTCAATACTAAAACCTGATGGAGCGTTCCATGTAACCCTAGCCATAGGTTCAGCAACTCGGCGATCAATATAATCTGGAATTATAAAATCGGTATAATCGTTTGCATTAAAGTTATCGATAACATGTAATTTATCACCTTTCCCCCAAACTTCTTTCATTTTACCTGCAGCAATTACAAAATCACCAACATATGCTGTTGCAGATAATTCGTCTAAAATATTAGCTTGATTTTCTGTTAGAAGATCTTCATTTACCTTAAAAGTAGCTTTTGCAGCAGTGTTGGCTCCATCATAGCTAAAAGTCAATTTTGCTTCTGGATCTGTTGTTATAGAAAGATCTTTTATTTCGTCAAATTCGTCAACATCATCATTATCGACATATACACGAGCATCGGCACTAACGGTTCCATTTATGGTAACAGCAGAAGAACTTGCAGAACTACTTCCAAAATCATCACCAAAGGAATCGTCACCAAAATCATCGCTAAAATCATCTGCATATAAAGCACCTGCAAGAAAAACAGCAGTTGCTATCGCAATACCTTTATTTAATTTCATATCAATACCTCTAAAAATTATGTTTTTATGTAAACTAGCTCTCTATTTTTAGAAAGCTAGCTATAAAGATTTTTATCTAACGTCCTGTTTTTAAGAAGCTTTGTGTAAATACCCGATCCGGAATTGGTTTATCAACAACAAGTTTTACTATAGTAAGGCGAGTTGCATGACCTGTTTGAACGTTAGTAAGAAGATTTTTCATAGGAGTATCATATCCATCAATATTTTGAATTTCTTCAACTTCTAATGTTTTTAGCAGTTTTCCATCTTTGTCATACATTTCTGCATAAATTGGAAGATGAGTTGCTTTGTCATACCAAGAAATTCGATATTTATATTGTGCATCATCAGCATTTACAGGAGTTGATTTTACTTGATAGCAAGTATATCCGTTTTTATTTACGTCTTCTGCTAACAATTCATGAGTATCATCATTTATATCTCTAGTACTCATATCATCATATGTTGCATCTGAACCCATAAAAGATTTATCACCTTGAGAAGAAGCTACTCGTCTTGTTGTACGCAAAGCAGGAAGATAAATCCATTTATCATCATCTGCTCCGTCATGTGTAATTTGTAAAAAACGAGTATCTTTTACAGATGCAGGAGATTTAAACATCATAATCATTGAATCAGAATCTTCTTCACTCTTGCCATACTCTACAATTGCACGACGCTCGGTTGTACCGTCTTTTTCTATAAGATCCATATACACTTGTGACATTGAAAAATCAGGTTCTTTTACATCAAGAGCTTGTTGTACAACGGTTTTACCATCAATAGCAAATACTGCTGTTGCCATCATTACCATAGCTGCAGTCGCAGCAATTTTCTTTACTAATTTCATATCTAACTCCTATAAAGTTATTTTTTATGCTCGTTGCCAACTTTTTCTAGTTAGCAACTTTTCATTTATATTTTTATCACCACGGAGAGCGAAACAGCCTTACTTTGTGGTTTTTCCACAAAGTTTATGATTAAAAATTCTTTGCTGTATTTTTAATCATCCGGATGCATAAATTTAGGATCAAAAGCATTTAAAACCCCAGGGATAATTGTCATCGCAAGAGCAGAGCTTGTGAACATAACAATTGCTACCAAAAGGCCAATGTATCTAAGTACAATAAATTGGGACAAACACAATACTAAGAAGCCTAACCCTACAGCAATTGCATTTGTAATAATGCCAGGTCCACTTTTTCGGAAGGTTGCCAATGCAACAGTTTCTAAATCATCAGATTTTGCTCGTTCTGCTTTGTATGTTGTTAAGAAATGAATTGTATAATCGATACCTACACCTATTGCGACAGATGCAATAATTGAGGTTACCAAATCGAGATTAATGCCCGTAAAGCCCATAACCATATAGTTAAGTATGATGGTAAATGCTAGTGGGATTGCACCTAATAAACCGGCTTTTGCAGATTTGAATGAAATTGCAATAATGATAAAGACAGCAATGAGTGAAAATAGTAGACTCTTAAGTTGACTATTAACAACCATATCTGACATAACATATTCCATTTCACCAACACCTGTTGCTTCTAAAGAATACCCTTCTGGAAAATATTTTGCCGCATATTCTTTTGCGTCTGCAATTAACTCACCAGTCTCTACTGTACTATGAGAGCGTAACTGGAACATTACTCGAATTGTTTTAGGTGCAAGTGGGTCATCAGAAAAACGATCCATTGAACCCGAAAATAGTAATAAATACTGAGATACTAAGTTAGAAAGTCCCTCTGTATCTGCGACAGGATACTTAGAAATATCTGTTGGTATTTCATTATAAGCTTCGCCGTTATAGTTATATTCTTTTTGGAGTTCCTCAACCATGCCCTCTACAGTTGCATTTACACCACCTGCCGCTGTATAAGCTTTATTGAGCAATGCTAAGCCTTGCTCAACTGTCATTGTCTGGGCAAGCCCTTGAGCATAATCAGCACTATGATCTACATAAGAAGATGATATAGCAGCAACTTCTTCAGTGTCACCAAAATCATCTCCAAATCCATCATCAAAAGAAGATTCTTCTCCAAAATTATCTCCAAATCCGTCATCGAAAGAAGATTCTTCTCCAAAATCATCTCCAAATCCGTCATCGAAAGAAGATTCTTCTCCAAAATCATCTCCAAACCCGTCATCAAAAGAAGATTCCATTACAGTAGAAACTTCTTCTTCTGTAACTGGTCCTGGAATATGCATTTCTTGATTCATACGTTTAATAAACGTTGTAAAAGAAACAACTTTCCCAACTCCGTCATATTTATCTTTTAAATATTCTTCTAGATTATTTACAGGTTCTAAAATCTCAGGTTTTGTCATGTCCCCTTTTTTTTGACCAGAAATAAGCAAATAAACAGAATTTGCACCAGCAAAATTTTCATCTACAAAGTCTAAATCTGTACGCATCCTACAAGTTTTTGGGAAATAATTAACCAAAGCTGTATCAATATTTAATTTAGATAACCCTGCAATAGACAAAACAATAATTAAAACGCTAAAAAGGACCAGACGAGAACGAGTACCGGCTAGTGCATGATACACGTTGTACAATGTTTTACCTTGAGCCTCTTCAGGAGATAGACCCCCACGACGTCGTAAACGTTGCTCCATACGTTTTTGAACATGAGCAGAAAGTTTTGCCATGCTTTTAGATTTTACACCAACTCTATTAAGAGGTTTAACCAATAGACAAGCAGGGATAAACACTATTGCTAAAAGTAAAGCGAATAAAACACCTAAAGCGGTAAAAATTGCAAAACTCTTAAGAGGAACAATAGGACTCGTAACAAGAGAAATAAAGCCAACTATTGTTGTCACCCCTGCCAGAAGAACTGCCTTCATAACATCTTTAAGACCATCTATAACTGCATCTATATATTTTTCTTTTGTAATATCGCCTTCAATTGCATCGATAGCAATATAGTAATGAGTCAGAACATGAATACCGTATGCAGAACCAACCGCAATCAACGCAACTGGTATAACACTTGATACAATCGTAAACGTTACATGAAATACAGCCATTAAACCACAAGTCCATGCAGTACTCATAATAACAGTAATTAAAGGTAGTAAAGTACCATCAAGAGTTTTAAACGAAATTAGAAGAGAAAGTAAAACTACAATTACTACTAAAGGAATTAAGCCTGAAAGATCTGATAACATAAAAGTACGGGCATCTTCTGCAATAACAGGTTCACCAAACAACTTAGAACTTAATTTTGTTCCTTCTAAATTATTATTAACGATTGAGCGACATTCATTTAAAACTTCTTGTTGTTCATCTGCGCTTGCATCACAATTTATCATAACTTGAAGCTGAGCGGCTTTAGTATCATCAGAAATAATTACTCGATTATACATTTCGCTCCAATCATTTAATCTCTGTTTGACTGTTGCAATTTGCTCTGGAGTTCCAACATAATCATCGCCAAGCAAAGATCCTGCAATTAAAGCCCCATCCTCTCCATACACATAATCAATATTTGTAATAGAATCTACACTATCTACGTTTTTTACATTTTCAATAGCTGTAGTAATTGAGTCAATAACAGCAAGGTTATTTTTTGTTATTATTGATTTTTCTTTCGTTTCAATACTAATACCTAAAGTAACCATTGTACCAAAGGTATCTTCTGTATCTTCTAATCGTTTATACGAATCATTTTGATGTGGAAGATATTGAGTAATCGAATTGTCTAACTTAATACCTCTAAGTTGAAAACCTAAAACACCAGTAAGACCAAGACATATTATAATTATTAGCCATGGATTCTTAAAAAATTTCTTCATACATTAATCTCCTAAATAGACTTTATCACATTGCTCTTGCAAATATTTTACATATCGTTTAAAACATAAACAGTTTAAGGGTTTATCTGTTTAAGTAATTAAACTAATGAACTAAATATAACAATAGACAAAATCTTAGTCAATATTTTTTTACTTTTTTATGTTTTTTTTTACTTTTTTAAGTATTCACATCTTTTATTGACAAGTTGAAGAGAATAGGAAATAATAATGGAAGGACGCAAAGACAAAGGAACTTTAGTAACTAACATGGACGCAAAAACCTTACAAAACATGAGAAAACTGTTTAAATTAACTGCTCCACTATTACTGGCGATAGCTGATACTAATCGTCAACAAATTCTTTTTGACATTGCTGAAGGTGGCAAAGACGGTTTAAATGTTTCAGAACTCACAAAAAAAAACCACCTTTCTCGTCCGGCAGTTTCTCATCATTTAAAAATTCTAAAAGATTGTTCATTAATAGCAACTCGAAAGCAAGGAACTCTTGTTTATTACTACCTTCATACAGAACGTGATTTTTCTCCAGTAAAAAGACTCATCTCTATGTTAGAAGACCTTATTCATAACATAGAAAAATCTCCTGCAAATGCAACAACATCTAAAATTACCGAGAAATAAGTTACTTTAAAATTTATATTTTAGTAAAATACAAAGTAAAGCACTAAAAAGTAAATTAAATCATAGTTTCAGAAAACTGATCTGATACACCAGTCCATACTTGGCTCCCTTTTTGCATTACTGTTATTACATCACTCATTTGTTTTGCTTCTGCAATATCATGAGTTACCATAATTCCGGTAAAATTTTGTTCTGTTTGCAAACGACGAATATCAACTGCTAGTTTTTTACGTAACGGAGCATCAAGAGATGAGAATGGCTCATCAAAAAGTACTACATCGGGTTTTACAATAAGAGTTCGAGCCAAACTTACCCGTTGCGCTTCACCTCCAGATAAACTATCTGGATAACGTCGAGCAAATCCCGAAAGCCCAAATTTTTCTAATAACTCACAAGCCATAAAACGACTTTCTTTTTTTGAAACACGATCTTCAGCCTTACAACTTCGCAACCCATAAGCAACATTGTCATCAACTCGCATATGAGAAAAAAGTGCATGATCCTGAAAAACCATCCCTACTCCTCGTTTTGAAGGAGGAAGATGCGATATATCTTTGCCATTAACCATAATTGAATTAGTCACTCGGTTATAGTTATTTTGTAATTTTTTTTGTTGACAAGGCGCTGTAGGTTTTAACAAACCAGCAATTAGACGCAACACCGTCGATTTACCACTTCCAGAATGTCCAACTATGCCTAACAGTTTCCCTTTTTCTAAAGTACATGAAAACCTAACAAAAAGTTCACCCCAATCTTTACATAAATTAATTATTTTAAGATAATCTTGCATTCTGTCCTCTTTTTTCTATAAAATCACTAAAAGCAAAAACACCAGCAGTTAGAAGTCCCAATATACAACCACAAGCACACGCTTCACTAAACCGATATGATCCTGCTAAACGATAGGTCAATAAAGCAAGTGTTTCATACCTAGGAATTGCAAGAACAAGAGGAAGTGTCGCATCACCACAACTTATTGCAAAACAAAAACCAAATGCACTTAAAATGCTACGTCTCACTAAAGGGATTTCAACCTTAAAAAAGACATCAGTTGACTCTCTTGATAACAAACGGGCAGCTTCTAAAGTAATTTCTGGTATACGATTTAATGCTGTCGAGATTTGTTTAAATGCAAAAGGCCAATATAATGCAGTTTGTGCAAATATCAACATAAAAGGCTTTCCTTGTGGTACAAACATTGTTATACCAAATCCCATAATAACTGATGAAACAGCCATGGGAAGTAAAGGTACTATTTTTAGAATCCTTTTTGCATTATACGGATCTATACGTCGAGAAAAAAGTGCAAAAACAAGCCCCGTAAGAACCGACAAGCATCCAGTAAAAAACGCTGTTTCAAGCGTATGCAGTAAAGAAAGCCAAAAACTATGTCGCTCAAAAAGAGTCACAAAATTTTTTATACTTATTAATGCATGAAAAGATTCTCCTGTTTTTATAACAAAAGCGTTTAGGAATATCGAAAACAAAGGCATAAAAAAACAAAATGCAACTAAGACAGCCAGCAATACAAAGGCAATAATTTCGCCATACTGTATTTTTTTGGGGTCACCCCAACTAATAGTCGAAGTATGACCAATAGAGGGAACATCATATTTGTTTGCAGGACATCTAATTCCTGTATTTCGTGCTGCTTTAGTTTCCAATTTTCCATAAAGAAAAATAATAAACATTGCAACAGTCGTTTCTATTAATGCAAGAACTGCTGCAGTTCTAAAGTCTAATGACGTTCTTGCGCTTTGGTAGATCGAAACTTCAAGCGTAGTGCCTCCAACAGAACCAAATAACAAAACAATAATAAAACTAAAAAAACAAAAAAGAAAAACTAACACCGAAGAAGAAGCAATTGATGGAAATAATTGATATATAGTAACAGTTCTAAAAACACGCCCTTCTCCCGCTCCTAAAAGTCGTGCTGCATTTGCTTCTTCTTCGGGAAGTTGTCCCCATGCTTCGGAAACTGTTCTCATAATAAGCGGGAAATTATAAAAACCTTGCGCAATTATAATACCCCAAAATGAGTATAAAAAAGTTATTGGGGCACTATCTAATCCAAAAATATATTTTACAAAACGATTTAGGCTCCCATTTATTCCAAAAACAATAACAAAGCCTAAAGCAATTAATAGAGAAGGAATGCATAAAGGAACTGCAGACATAGTTTTAAGAAGTTTTTTACCAAAAAAACGTCGCTTTGCAACAAAAAAAGCTGTTGGAACCCCAATTATAATTGCAATAAGAGTAGAGCCTACCGCAACTTCTATTGTAAAAATAGTTGCACGTACGATTAATCTAAAAGAGAGGGTAGAATGCACTATAAAACCCAGTTTATCTGGATTCCATAGTGGCGAAAGAGCACAAAAAAAAGGAATTACAAAAGAAATACATACAAAGCCCGAGAATATTAAAGCTATATAAGTAATAAATTTCTTCATAAATTCCTATAGGTTTGTAGCATAAAAAAACTATTAGCTACAAAACTTTTGTTATTCGGCTAAAGTATTGGTAATTTCAGTTACAGCTACGTTCAATTTTTCATTATCAACAGATAGTTTTGTGTCTGCCATAGGAGCAGCATCATAACAAGATGGTAATTTTACATCTTTATTCACAGGATACATCCATTGTGTTAGAGGCAATACATTTTGAGCTTCAGTAGAAATTAAAAACTCTATAAAAGCTTTTCCGCCTTCAGCATTTGGGGCATTTTTAACAAGGCCAGCCCCTTCTATTTGCATTATGTGACCTTCTGGAAATATAAGAGCTTTATACCGGTCTGTGTTATCGTATTCAACATGATACGCAGGGCTCGTCGTGTAACTAATCACAAGAGGAGCCTCACCAGAAGTAAATAATCCATAACCAGTATCCCAGTTTGGCGCCATGGTAAGAATATTTTTTTGCAAAGCTTTCCAATAATCAAGATATGAATCACCAAAAACAGCAACTGTCCAAGCAGCAAAGCCTAAACCAGGAGTAGAAGTTCGAGGATCCATAAGAACAATTTTTTTCTCATATTCACTCTTAGTCAAATCTTGTAAGCACGAAGGAGCTGGAACAGTACTTTGAGTATCATAAATCAAAGCAAAATAGCTCCAATCATACGGTGTCATAAGCCAATCTTTATCAAGACTTAAAACTGAATCAATTACATCGGCGTTCATTGGTTTAAAATTAACCATAACGTTACTTTTTTTTGCAAGTTCAATTTGATTGTTATCGATACCAAGCAAAACATCCGCTTGAGGAGCTTTTTTTTCGAGAACAGCTTTACTCAAAATCTGAGCACCATCGCCAACAGAAATAAAGGTTACTGTATTGCCAGTCTTCTCCTCAAAAAGCCTTTTTAACTCAGGACCAGGTCCCCAATCAGCGATAAAAGAATCATACGTATAAACGACAACTTCTTTAGCACGAGAATCACTTATAGAAGTTTCTTTTGAACCACCTGCAAATGTCATAGCAAAAATTGATGAAATTAAGATAAGTATAGAAAGATTTTTTTTCATAACTTCCTCCGCCGGTATTATCCGGATCAGGTTGGGACAGCCATACGGCCCGTCCTATGGGTATACTCTCAGAAGAGAAAAAATCTGTAGATTTTTTCTCCCACCCCAGTTGTGAATGTATTATATAAACTTAAATTTATTTACGCAAGGAGAAACCTATTCTCTACAAATCTTCAAGGCGTTTTATTGAAATAATTTCTGGGTTTTCGACAACAAAAGCTGCTAAGTCTTCTGCAGTAAATCTTTTTGGCGTTCTAAGAACCACATCTGCATGAACTTCTTTTTTTTCACGGCTAACCTTAAGACGATGAAACTTTTCAACACAAAAGGTTTCTTTTAGTTTTTTTACAAGCTCTTTATTATATATCATTTTAACAAGAAGCATTTCACTATATGCACGCCTATTAGCTACACGAGAATGCATTATAGCTTGTCCACTTATAAAAATTACTGTTGCTCCAATACCAATCACATACAGTCCTGCACCTATAGCCATACCAATTCCTGCTGTTCCCCAAATACCTGCTGCAGTTGTTAGCCCTCGTAAATTTTCACGTCTGTAAAAAATTATTCCTGCACCTAAAAATCCAATTCCAGGAATAATTTGCGCTGCAATACGAGCTTGATCACCTATAAAACTAATAGAAACACACATCATTAACGCTGAAGAAAGAGCTACAACAAAATGCGTTTTTGGACCTGCATCTTTGCTACGAGATTTACGTTCAGCACCTATAACCAAAGAACAAAGACAAGCAATAAAAACTCTAAAAAGATATACTAATTGAATTTGATAATCTGTAATAATTGTAATCATTTTACTTTTAATCCTGTAATCGTATAATTTTCAGATTTTTTTATCTCTATTTTTTCTGCATACATTTTTTCATCTGCAAGAATAATAAAGCGTTCAAGGCTCATTCCTTTTGTGTACTCAATAATACCATGACTAACGCTTATAACAAAGGCTTTTGAGTCTTCTTTATTCGTTTTTTCGATTGATTTTTTTATACGTTTCCATAGATTTTCTAAATCATCAGCAGTCCCATCTGCCACTATTACAAATTCATCACCACCAAACCGAGCAAGAATATCACTTGAACGAAGTTGCCTTAAAATTAGATGCGCAGATGTCTTAATTAAGTCATCTCCAACAATGTGGCCTAAAGTATCATTGACAACCTTTAACCCATTTACATCCATAAAACATATAGAAAATTCTTTTTCTTTTGAATATTGAGCTATTTTTTTATGTATGTATTCTTCTCCTGTCGACCTATTATATGCACCTGTCATATTATCATATTTTGATTTTGCTACTACTTTTTTTACGTTTTCAAAATAATTTGTTAGTATACTCGATAGCAAAAAGGCAATAAATACAACTATTATAAATATCCAGTAATAATGAACAAAAATAAACTCTATAATACAAAAAAAAGAATTATCAAAAAATCTTTCGTTTTCTCCCTCATTGGCAATAAAAGAAATAAGATACCAATTATTTTCTTTTATGATATTTTTCTCGTAACCAGAAATAGCCCGCCTATCAATTTCTTTGGCAAAATTATACTCTAAGGCAGAAAATGCACCTTTACTTGTTACAAGGCACTGTTCTCCAGCTACTATTCGTTTCCATTCGTTTGGATATTCTTCAGAAAAAGTTGTATGCTGCTTATCTTCAAACATAAAGCCCCAGTTTTTTGAAGCATCTTCACTTGCAATCCAATAGCCATTTTCGGTTACCAGTTGCATTTTTCCATAAGCACTAGAACCGAACTGAGAAAACATAGCAAGCATAATAGAAGCTTTATAATTTAAGATAAAAATACCACGTAATGTATCACCCTCATACACGGGAATTGATAATCGTATCATAGGTTTATAAGGAATCTCAATCTTGCCATTTTCAATATTTAAATCTATAGGTGATATATAAACAAAATTTTTAGCAAGTTCGATTGTATTTTCAAAATAGTATCGCCCCGCTTTGTTTTGTAAATCTTTTTTTGCGACTATCTCTGGCTCATTTCCAACAAGATTTATTCTAACTTTTTCATTACCTTCAACATCTATATATCGAATCTGATCATAGAGTTGGCTTATTCTAGAAAAAACAACTAAATTTTTTGCTATAGCATCCCACTTTTCATCCAAAACTAATGGCAGATTTGAAGTTTTTAAGTAATGTAAATCAGCTAATCTCCTATCAACGTTTTGGTTTATATATTCTAATTCGCTTTCTAAGACTATGCCATCATGTTCCCTTAAACTATTTAATGAGACTACACGATATTCTTTTTCGTATTTTGTTAATATAAGAATTATTATTAAAGAAAAAAGTAGAAAAATTGAACTACCAATAATAAAATGTTTCTTTTTATAAGAAAGCACAGTAAATAATCTCCTTTAAAAGGTTATATTATTATAGCATATAAAAAGTATAAAACAAATTGACAAGATCAAAACTTTACATTTACTGCAGAGAGTGATATATTTTTTAAATTAATAACCATTGCGGAGGTAAAAAATGGCTTTTGGATTGTCAATGTACCCTATTGTGTATTTAGCACGTTTTAATCCGGATACAAAAAAATGGAATGAACAATGGATAGAAAAAGACACTGTTCCATATAATAAGTTAATGGAAATGAATGAACAAGATCGTTCGAAAATTCTTGAAAACAGAAACGATTTGGGGCTCCCTGGTGTAAGTTATACAAGCCAGTACGGATATGGTTGTTTTGAAGGTATGAAAGCTTTTCCTACAAAAGACGGTGGGATTGGTATTTTTAGACCAGACCGCAACGCTGCCCGTTTTGCAAATTCAATGAAAGGTCTAAAAACAGAACCTTTTCCAGAAGATATGTTCGTAAAAGCAAGTGTAGAATTTATTAAACGTAATAATGAACTTGGATATTTACCAGAATATAATCCAGAATGGGAAAAAGATAACTATGCAAGTGCAGCAGCTATTTATATTCGTCCATTTATGAACACAGAAGGCGCTATTGGAGTTGGCTGTTCACAAACCCCTTATGTTATTATTTGTGCAACAACAGTTTCTGCTTATTTTAAAGGTGGAAACACAAAGGCTGTTACAACCAAACGTATACGCGCAACCCCAAATGGAACAGGATATATTAAGTGCGCATCAAACTATGTAATTTCTGCTTTGGCAAAAAAAGAAGCTGAAGATCAAGGCTTTATGGAATGTGTTTATCTTGATTCAGAAGATCATAAATATTTGCAAGAAGGTTCAAGCTGCAACATTTTCTTTGTAATGAAGGACGGAACAGTTTGTACCCCAGAACTCGGAGATACAATTCTTCCTGGAATCACTCGTATGAGTACATTAACATTAGCAAAACAAGCTGGATATAAAACAGAAGAACGCAAAATAAGCATCGATGAAGTTATGACTGACGCTGTCGAATGTTTTGTAACTGGAACAGCAGCTGGAATAACTCCAATTGAAAGCATAACTCATAATGGGAAAGAAGCTGTGTTTAACAACAGAAAGCCTGGCAAAATTGCGACAAGCTTGCAAGCAACACTAAAAGGCACTCAATACGGTAAAGTTGCAGATAAAAACAATTGGGTTTATCGCGCTCTCTAATAGATAGTGTTTCTAAAGAACTATAAAAACTAAGCTAACAAGTTGTCTTAATAGTACAATTTAGTAGCTTAGTTTTTTTTTGTAAATTTTTTCGTATGTCTCTTTCCATACTTGTGCGTTTTTTTCTTTCATCATTTGAACATTTTCTTTCTTTTTTAAATTAGGATCCGGATAAATTGGATCTAAAACATGCACGGTAAAATTACGCATTTCGATTCCATCTTTATTTTTTAAAACAACAGAATTCTCTTTACTTCCTTCTTTTTGCTCACTTGGTAAAGAGAAAGTAACAAACATCGGAACAACAGGAACATTGTTAGCAACTGCATAATGAAAAGCTCCATCCATTAACGGACGTGGTTTTTCATAACACCACCATTCAGAGCCTTCTGGAAAAAACAAAATACTTGTTCCGTGTTTTAAATGGTGCTCAACAGCTTTTGTAAAAGAAGCCACAATTTCACGCTTTGTAGAAAAAGGCATAATTCCAGAAGCTCGCATCCACTTACCAAGGAGACCATCTCGATTATTAAAATCTGCAGTCATTATTTTTAAAGGTTTTTTCCCAAATACCCATTTTGCCACTAAACCATCATAAATATTATAATGATTGCAAGTAATTATAGCCCCTTTTACTAAATCTAATTTTTCTCGTCCTTCAATCCGAGTATGATAAATCTTTTTATTTAGTCCTTTTGTAAAACCATTTAAAAAGTATACATGTCTAAACCAATACACAAAACGCAACCAAGACCCAGGCACATAAGGGAATTTTGCAGTTACAGGTAAACTTCCGGCCGGATCACAATCATCAAGATGGCTGTTATAATCACCTCGTTTTTCAAATTCTTTAATTTTATTAAAAATGTCCGCAGACGGAAATGCTAATGTATACCAATCCATAATTATATCTCTACCCTTTCTATTTCTTCCCATTCTAGAGGTTTTTTACTAAAAATAGCATGAGCCTCTATTTTAAGATAACCCATATAAAAAATAGGATGAAAAAATAAAAGCAATAATTTGTTGAATAAAGTTAATTTTATATTATCCCAATCGACTAAAATAGCAACTAAAGTAAGAACAAAGAAAGAAAAATATATACCTAAAAATGCAAACCCAGCAACATATAAATAATCCATCATAGTGCCACTGTCAGTTAAAAATGCATATCCTGCTATTCCCAAATTTCCAAAAACATTTAACAATAAGAACCCTTCAAAAACATAGACAAGCCAAAGACAAAACATATAATAATTGTTAATAAGAGAATATGAATCATGCTTATGTAAAAGTCTAGAACCATAAATAAAATCAGAATTTGTTAGTCCGTGCATCCATCGGTTTCGTCGAGTATTAGTAACTTTTAGCGAAGGAGATTCTTCCATATAAAATTTTGCATGTGAATAATAAAATGTCTTATAACCTTGTAAAGCACAATCCCGTTGCAATTCCATATCTTCTGTAAGAGTTTGACGATAATTCCAACCACCCCATTTTTCTACAAGTTTTTTACTAAACATAATTCCAGTAGTAATTGTCATTGTTGTTAATCCATGGTCACTTTTAAACCTATTTCCCATATCATCCATAAGGGTCCAAATAAGTCCATTGCTAGCAGCGATTAAATTTAATGAATCTCTAAACTTTGGTAGATAATTTTTAACCAGTTTTTTTGCATTAATTACATCTGCCCCAGAAGCCAAAGCATTATTCATTTCGAGCATAAAGTTTTTATCTAAAACACAATCAGCATCGACAAGAACATACCCATCAAAAACATTTGGATAATCACGCAAAATATGTTGAATACAATAATCAAGACAATCACCTTTACTAGTCTGGGTTGGATCGATATAAATTTTAGCATTTACCATTTTTGCATATTCAATTACAGGATCTTTCGAATCTTTTACAATAATAAAAACTTCGAAATTTTTATTTGAATATGTTTGATCTTTTATTGATTGCAACAAAGGAATAATTGTTTTTCCCTCATTCCGTGCCGGTATCATTAAAGCCAATTTATTATTTTTTAAATTATATAGACGTTTTTGCGTTCTAATACTTGCAAACCAACAAACTAAACGAGGACTATATAAAATTACAAATATAAACATCACTAGTTCTATGAGTTTAATTTCCATCATTGTTTCTTACCTCTTCCCTAATAAATAATTCCTTCTTATTTTGATAATCTTGTAATATATCATCATACTCATGTAACTTATATACAGAATGCATTTTCTCAATTTCCCATGGTTTTATATTCACCGTATGGTATATGGGCCACCATCGAATTGACTTTGAAAAATGTTGAATTACTGTATCTTTATGAAATTTTCGCTGGTCATTAAAACGAGAGCTTAAAAATTTTTTGTTTTTTGCAACACTATTGAGTGCTGTTTGATCTGGAAAATACATTTTTTTATACTTACAATAGTCTCGTACATTTTTTAAAAAACCAGTTTCTTTCATTTTTTTCACATTAAAAAGCAAAACTCCTGCATTTTGATAATCATAATGAAGAAAAATTTTGCCTAAATAATCTAAAGCAGCTGCATATTCGTACTTTTTAACATCAACTGCATATAACTTTTGAATATCATCATGTGCCATGGTATCGGTATCAAGATAAATAATTTTTTCTGGAATTTCAGGGATTAAATCTACATATAATCGAAGTAAGGTATACGGAGTATAATTATTCACCAGGTTAGGGCTATTAATCATATCTTCCCTAAACATATCGGAAACATCAAGAAGAGTAATCTTGCTTTCAGAATTTGTTTCTTTAATTGTATTTTCTAAAAAATTGATATGAGATTGAGAAATAGCCTTATACGCCGTATTAATATCAGTTAAATTAGCAGTCAAAACAAAAACATTCAGTTGAGCTTTAGAATATTTGCAAATTGAAAGCAATGAAATTAGAATTCCATCAAAGATTTTGTCATTTCCACAATATAATATATTAATCATCTACTTTTTCCTCTCGAAAAACAAACTCATTTACCTCTACTGTTGAGTTTTTGCTTCTTTCTACCATCTTTTTATATACTTCATCGCGCAGTTTTTTTCGCGCAGCTTTATTTCCAAGTGTAGTATCAGCAACAAATGGTCCATCAACATATACCGTTACATTAACCTTATCGCTGTTTTTGCGTGGCTGATATGTTGTTGTCATAGCAAAAACTTTTGAACCAAACTGTATAGGATACTGAAAAGATTGATCCGTAAATGGTCTTATCTTTGTATAATAAGGCCAGATATGTGCTTCCGGATACACAACAATTATCCGCCCTTTTCTACCAGGATTTTTACAAATATTTTCTATGCATTTAGTGAAGTTTCGCATCCCTGATAATTTATTTGGAACTGGGATAGATCCAACCATGGACATAAACAACCTTGTCCCAGGGACTGCCACATTCTCTGGACTTACTAAGAAAGATATATTTTTTGTAAAAGAGAGAGCATTGATAGCATATGCATCATGTGGAACATTTGTATGATTTCCAAAAACAAAAATACTTTCTCCATTATATTTTTTTAACAATTCCCCATTAACAAATTGTACACGAAATTTTAATTTTGAATAAACTTTCGCAACTAATTTCATAACTATTCGATATACAAAAAAAGTACCAATACGATAAAATAAGTTTTTACGCTCATACTTATACGTATGGTCTATTGCTGGAGGAGTACGCTTAATTCCTGAAAACTCATCATTTAACGGATCTGTATAAAAATAAATCTTTTTTTCCAATTTTTGCATTCCTATTTGTTTAGACACAGAAACAATTTTAAGGTTGCAACTTTGCCTTTATTTGTAATAATTTTCGAAATATGGTATTTTCATTTTAAGAGGAAATAATGAGAATAAAAAAATACTTTTTTTCACTAATCAGTTTCGTTTTTTTACTAGCTACACTCTCGGCAGCAGAACTCTCGATAAAAGAACAAGAAGCAATAGACAACTTTATGCAATTTAGAGTTAATCTTACATCAGAATCTGATGCTCAAATTATCTTGAAACGCATAAATCAATATCAATCTAACCTTAGTTTACCAAGCTCCTTTAGCGCTGAATCAAAACTAATCATTGAAAATTTTATTACACTCGAAAAATATAATTATATGTATACTCTTGATATACACAACCCTAAGCTTCCTGAACTCATTTTACCACAAAAAGATAAAAATGATAAATGGTTCGACACACATGATAAAGAAAATATAAATAAATGGCTATATTGCACTGCTGCTGATGTTATATCCTGCTGTATGCAGTTTGTAAGTAAAACTGATGCTATGAAAATGGGTCTAACAATTAAAGATCATTACAAAAAAGCGCTTTCGATGGATAGTAACATGTCCTATGCACTTTTTGGAATGGGACAATGGTTAATTCAAGCTCCAGGAATAGCAGGAGGAAGTAAAAAAGGGGCTATAGAAGCATTTGAACTCTCTCTTAGTTCTGCACGAAACAACGCCGAAAGGTTTTATGCTTACGTCTTGCTTTCTCAA
>JTFN01001554.1_pt1 | contig 24215 bp, 19 predicted proteins | sample 235401 | NCBI WGS metagenome assembly JTFN01 (sample SAMN03067589, study PRJNA260952) | activated sludge metagenome | biome: Sludge; feature: Wastewater; isolation source: CETP activated sludge from augmented bioreactor treating industrial... | place: India:Gujarat | collected 2013-04 | reverse complement strand
GTTGTCAGGATCAGCAGCACAAAAACCGATTGAATCATAGAAATAATCATCAGTGCCTAGTCTAGCGGCACTAACTATTCTGTCACCGTAAGTAGCAACAAAATAGGTATCATCTGTTTGTCTTGTTATCGTAACGGTAGACCCACTTACTGAAATTTTATAAACAGCATAGTCATAAATGTCATCCGGATCTTCGATAGTGATGTATGCGTTTCTGTTAGTAGAACCTGTTTCTTTATTGTCAAAAACATTGTATACATCATCGTCTAACGTTGTTACATCACCGTCTCCTGATACTGTTGTTACTTTAGTCCAGTTACCAGTAGCATTTTCTTGATAGTAAAGGGTTCCATAATCGTGAGAGTCTTCTTTTGATAGCGCATATAAGTTTTCTCCATCTGATGCTAAATAGGTAATGTTAGATGCAGGAGCGGAGTATTCGACCCATCCGCGCTCTTCTATAACGTTTTTAGAATAAAGGTTCCCATTTTGAACAAATAAAGTACCATTACTTTCGTCTCCAACCAAAACTAGCGAATACACATTACCTTCGATATTAGGATCATCTAGGGCTACTTCGTCCTCTATGGCAGAGAATATAGGATCTGAGTCACAGCTTATAAAAGCAAAAAAAGCAGTTATCATTAATCCAATTGCAAAGTAGCTTTTGATATTATTTTTTATGTTTATTATCATACATAGTCTCCAATATTAAATTTAATTTAAAAATGATAGCGAACAGATAGTCCAAGGTTTGGTATTATACCGGTATAGTTGTCGCTAGAGTCACTATACCATTGTGGTAATATGAAAACACCAGCATGCCCACCAAAAGACCAATCTGAAGAATAGCGATAATAAAAGCCAACTTCAGGTTCAACGGCAAGCCCAAAATAGATGCGATCAATGTAATTTTCAAAGGCTCCACCAATATTTAGTGTTACAGGAATTTCAAATTTGTTTACAGAAAAAAGGTAACTTACGTTTCCCATAATAGGAACAAAATACAATACATTCTCTCCGACTGTAGTATCATAGCCAAAAGCAACGGTTCCTCCGACGCTAAATGAATCTGTAAGATATCGCTCGTAATTTAAAAGCCCAGAACCTCCAACATTTAGATAATCGAGACTAGGAGCATATGGTATATTTACATTAATCCCAAGTTGTATAAATTGATCCCCTGCTTGGTTCATTTGGTAAACATAATCAGATTCAATTTTTTCTTCTGGATTGTCTTGAGTTGTTGTTTCAGAATTGTTTGCTTCTGCTGCAAAAAGTGAAGTACAAATTAAAAAAAATGTACATAAAAATAACGAAATGCGTTTCATAAATCCTCGCTTTAATATTATCTAGTAAAAATCATAGTAAATTGCTATTATACTATCATAATTTAAACTTAACTAAAAGGAAATAGTTACAATGAGTGCAGAAATTATTGACGGATTTGGTATAGCAAAGAGTGTAAGGGAAGATGTTGCAAAGCAGGTAACAGAATTAAAGCGTAAAGGTGTAGCTCCTTGTCTTGCAGTTGTTTTGGTTGGAGAAAATCCTGCCAGTGTTTCATATGTACGTGGTAAAGCAAAAGCTTTAAACGAATGTGGCATGATTGATAAATCGATTCATTTACCAGAGAGTACCACCGAAGAAGGCTTGTTGCAGTTAGTTGATAGCTTAAATAAAGATGAAAATGTTCACGGAATTCTTGTTCAGTTACCACTTCCTAAACATATAAATGAAAACAAAATAATAGATGCAATTGCACCTAAAAAAGATGTAGATGGCTTTACTCCTGTTAATGTTGGAAATATGCTTATTGGTCGAGATTGTTATTTACCATGCACTCCTCATGGAATTATTGAATTATTAAAACGTAAAAATATCCAAACTAATGGAAAAAGCGTATGTGTTTTAGGTCGTTCCAACATAGTTGGTAAACCTATTTCGATTTTATTGTCACGCAAGGAATACAATGCTACAGTTACAATGTGTCATACTGGTACACAAAATACAGCAGAGATTTGTCAAAATGCTGATATTATAATTGCCGCTGTTGGACGACCTGGAACCGTAACTGCCGATATGGTAAAAGACGGGGCAACGGTAATAGATGTTGGAGTAAATCGTATTCCAGATACAACCAAAAAAAATGGGTTTAGACTTGTTGGCGACTGTGATTTTGAAGCAATAAAAGAGAAAGCTGCTTTTATTACTCCTGTGCCACGAGGTGTTGGCCCTATGACCATTGCTATGCTCATGGTTAATACGCTTGATGCAGCCCGAAAACAGATATAGTATTATTTCACTTTTTAGGAGCCACGAATGGTCGATATACAAAATGAAAAAGATGAGAGAGCTGTTCCGCTCCAAAAAGTTGGAGTAAAAGGCGTTCAGTATCCAATTACGGTGCTTGATCGAGCCAATGGTACACAAGTTACAACTGGTACTGCTAATCTCTTTGTAAACCTTCCTCATCATTTTAAAGGCACTCATATGAGCCGATTTATAGAAGTTTTTCATGAATATCATGGAGATCTTAGTATGAAACGGTTTTTAGCTATGCTCGAAGAAATAAGAGTGAATCTCGAAGCAGAGAGAGCTTTTGGCCGTCTAAGCTTTCCTTTTTTTATCGAAAAAGAAGCTCCTGTTTCTCGACAAAAAGGAATGATGCGCTATGATTGTTCTTATGAGGGGGCCGTGTGGGGACCTGGCGGAAAATTAGCTAAAGATTCTGTTGTCGACACAAAAACTACGTCTCAATTAGAGAATCAAAAAACTAGTAAAGGGCATTCATTTTTTATTACTGTAAAAGTACCGGTAACAACATTGTGCCCTTGCTCAAAAGCGATTAGTGACTATGGGGCTCATAATCAACGAGGTATTGTTACTGTAAAAGTATGCTATTCAAGTTTTTTTTGGATAGAAGATTTGGTCACATTAATAGAAAAATCAGCTTCGGCTCCTGTTTATTCAGTTTTAAAACGACAAGATGAAAAGTTTGTAACAGAGCAAGCTTATGAAAATCCACGATTTGTCGAAGATCTTGTTCGTGAAGTCTATCTAGGGTTAAAAGAAATGCCTCTTGAAAAACCTTTTAAATGGTTTAGTGTGCAAGCTGAAAATTTTGAAAGCATACACAATCATAGTGCGTGGGCATATACAGAATATGAAGGGTAGGGTAAAATTGCATCATTCTAAATATTAATTGTAAATATACTAGGAGGTATATATGAAAAAATTAACACGAGTTTTTATGGTTACAATGGTTGTGTTATTATTGGCTGGCTGTGCTTCAACACCTAAAGAATCTGCAGCAAGTGAAGCAGCAAAAACTGTTGTAATTGGGGCAGAAGGTATTGCAAGACCAAGTTGGGTTCTTATGGGAAAAGAATCTGAAGACGGTATTTATGCTGTTGGAGCTGGTAAAATGTCAACTCCACAAACTTCATTAAAATTGGCAAAAGCTAATGGACGAACAGAACTTGCAAGACAGTTAAATGTAGAAATCCAATCAGCACTTACAACATATCTGCAAGATTCTGGTGTAGGAGATCAAAGCCAAGTCATTAATTATATGGAAGAAGTTTCTGTTCAAAAAACAGATGCATGGTTACAAGGTACAAAACAAGTAGATTATTGGTTGGGTGCAGATGAGACAGTGTATGTCTTAATGTTCGAACCTTATGATGTAATTGTTCCTATTGTAAACGAAGAATTAAAGGAATTTACACGAAATCCTGCAGCAGAATTTGCAGAAGATAAAGCTATCGAAGCTTTAAAAAGATATGGGTTTACAGAAGATAATACTCCTGTAGAAAAATAATAAGAAAAAACTGTGACTGTTTTAATAACGTAATAAAACAGTTTTATAAAAACAGTAAAAAAATTAGCAACACATTCCGTGTTGCTAATTTTTTTTTATATAATGAATTATGTTATGTTTGTAACAATTATTTTATTATGCCTTGACTTTCTATATGTTTTATAATAAAATGACTTAGGATCATATATATTTTGATCAAAGGAATTATTATTATGAGTACAGGTACAGTAAAGTTTTTTAATGAATCAAAGGGTTTTGGATTTATTACCCCTTCAGACGGCGGAAATGACATTTTCGTTCACATCTCAGAAATCGTAGGTGGACCTATTTCAGAAAATGACAACGTCAGTTTCGAAATTGGAGAAGGTAAAAAAGGACCTTGCGCAATTCAAGTAAGCAAAAATTAAATTAATTTTAATATTATATACTTACAAAAGATGGTCTTCTTTTTCGAAGATTGTTAATTAACTTTTTATTAAGCATATGTTCTGTTATAGAATGTGTGCTTTTTTTTTTGTTTTTATTGGTTCCTTCTCAATGTGTAAAAATTTTGTTATACTCACTTTCTATGAAATACTTTTTTGAAACATATGGATGTCAGATGAATAAAGCTGAAAGTTCATCTTTTGAGCAGCTTTTAATAGAGCGGTCTTGGTCTCAAGCTAAAGACGAATACGAAGCCGATCTAATTATAATAAATACCTGTTCTGTACGTGCAACGGCAGAAAATCGCATTCATGGTAGGCTTGGCCGATATACTGCTCTTCGAAAAGAGCGTGGAAATGATTTTACTTTAGTTGTAACAGGGTGCATGGCCGAACGACTTGGTGATGCATTAAAAAAACAATTCAAAGTTGTAGACTATGTCGTGGGGACTTCAAAACATAGTTCCCTTATACAAATAGCCCAAGCAGTAGAAGGTGATAAATCGCTTGATCTAATTAGAACTGATGATCATTATCATTTTGATCCCCTTTCGTATGAAAAAGGCACGTTTAAAGCGTATATCCCAATAATGCAAGGATGTAACAACTTTTGCCGTTATTGTATAGTGCCTCATGTACGAGGTCGTGAGATTTCTCGTAATCCTCAAGAAGTTCTTGACGAAATTGATATTTTAAGTGCCAAGGGTGTCAAAGAAATTATGGTGCTTGGGCAAAATGTTAATTCGTATCATTGGGATAAAAAACACAATAAATCATGGAGTAGTTATGACAAGGGCGGTGTTGCCTTAGGATCTGTAGAAATGGATAAACAGAGTAATGCTGCTTTAAATGATGATACGATAATTAACTTTCCTGACTTAATGCGCATGATTGCTATTCATATTAAAGAAATACATTCATCAATTGAATGGGTTCGTTTTATGTCGAGTCACCCAAAAGATATCTCGCACCAATTAATAGATGTTATTGCTGAAGAACCTGTTATTTGTCGACATGTTCATTTGCCAGTACAACACGGGTCAACAAAGGTTTTACAAGCAATGAACCGCCGGTATACGCGAGAAAGTTATCTTGCAATAGTAGCGTATATGAAAGAGAAAATACCCGAAATTACCTTAACTACTGATATTATGATGGGTTTTCCTGGCGAAACAGAAGCAGAAGCGGAAGAGGTTTTATCTTTGATGAAAGAAGTCCGTTTTTTAACTTCTTATATGTATTATTTTAATCCTAGGGAAGGGACTCCAGCTGCTACCTTTGATAACCAGATTCCTATTGAAGAAAAAAAACGTCGCCTTCAAAAAGTTATCGATTTGCAACTACTTATTACGCGCGAAGAAATGAGTAAACGTGTAGGAAAAATGGTAAAAGTTTTGGTTGATGGGGTGTCAAAGGCAAATAAGTCTGAGTTAGTAGGCCATACAGAACAAGAACAGCAAGTTGTTTTTGAAGGAGATATTGCAAAGATAGGAAGTTTTGAGCAAATATATATTCAATCATTGCAAGGAAACACCTTTAGGGGTAGAATAATCTAAGAATGAAAACTACAAATAGTACCAAAATAAATGAAAAGACTTCAAATCCCAAAAGGAGAAAACGCATGCCAATAAAAGTGATTCTATACATAATTTTTATGGTTTTTATCGCCATATTTTTTGGTATAAATGGGAAAAACTCTTGTGATATAAATCTTTTATTCACAGAATTTACAGGAGTTCCTGTAATTACTACTATTCTTATTTCTTTTGCTGCAGGGATTTTTGTTATGTTACCCTTTACGTTTGGGCGCAAAAAGAAAAAAAAGGAAGATGTACAAAATATATCAGCTAAAGAGGCTGCAAAAACTACAGCAAAAACAAATAAAGAAGCAAAAAAAGTTGCAAAATCTGCTAAAAAAACTCATTTTTTTGAGCGAGCAAATAAAAAAGACACAAAACCTACAGATTTAAAATCTAAGGTAGTTTCAGAAGATGAATCCCCAACAGTGATAAACTCAAGTTCTTCATCTAAAAATGAGGAAAAAAATGATAAAAACAAATAAAGTTTTTATACAGTTTTTCCTGTGTTTATTTTTTTTGTATTTATCAACAGCATTATATTCTCAATCGATGACAGCTAGTGCTGTTGTTGCACAGACAGAAGTATCAAAAAATGCATTACGAGATGGAAATGTACAAAAAGCAATTGAAACACTTGAGCAAAGTGTATTAACAGCTAAAGAGGATGCAGAAAAAAAAGATTTGTATGCTGTTTTGGCGTCCTTACAAGAACAAATTGGTATGTTCCCAGAAGCCCAGGTTTCTTTTAATGCTGCAGCTGCTTTAGCGCAAAAGGGTACAGAGGAAAGACAATATCGTATGTTAGATGCTGTTCGTTGTGCTTTATCTTGTGGAGATATAAGTTCTGCAGATTTTTTTCTAAGCACACAATTAGATAAACCTTTAACGGACGAAATTTCTGCAAAGAAAAAACTTTACGCGCTATGGAGTTGGCTTGTAAAATCGGAAAATAAAAAAGATATTTCTTCTATTGTTGCAGTTTTAAAAACATATGCTACTTTGGATGAAATGAACTCTGTAAAACCGGTTATAATGCTTTCTTTATATGAAATAACAAATGAGGTAGAGTGGAAGAACTCTCTTGTTACATCCTATCCAGATTCACCAGAGGCAGCCATTGTATCTGGTTCTGCTAAGTTATTCCCTTCGCCATTTTGGTATTTTTCACTTTCAAAAGCAGAATAAATTTATTTATTCTTTTGTGCTCTTTGTATTTTGAATAGTTTGGGAGAGCACCAAAGGTTTTGAATTTATTTCTTCTATTATGTCTGTCTTGACTTTCACTGGGATGAGGTTTATTTGAATCGATGTTGCATTCTCTCCAACTTTAGATAACGTCGTAACTTTATAAATCCCTGTAAAATTACTGTCAGGGATAGAACTCCGTAATTCCAAAAACTCGTTCCCGTTAACGGTCAATCTACTTACTCCTCCCGTTTCTATAGAAGAGTTTGCAGTTGTATCCTCGTCTGTTATAGGGGTCGCTGTATATTTTGTTTGTGTAAAATCTATTTTATAGTTTGTATCCGAAATCCAGTTTGTGTTATTTGTAATTAATAGAGTGTCTATAGCTTCGTTTTTGGTATTGATTTTACTATTATTTGTTTTTTCAATTGTTCGAGTAACAACTTTTTTATAATTACCATCCCAAAGAGGATTTGCTCCGATAGTCATTCCTAAGTTATCAGCAATTTTTACATTTATTTCATTAGTTGAAACAAGTGAAATATCAAATCGTCTTATTAAGTTTGGTATTTCGCTATTGCTTAATAAAAGCATGATCCCGTTACGTCGTAGTTTACTTTCATTCCAGTTGTAAATCTCTTGAGTTCCCTGTGAAGCAAAATTAATCATTAATCCTGGATAATCGAAAGATATATAGCGTAATTCAGATTCGGAAGAGGAAGATTTTTTCCAAAGGCCATTTAAAAAGTTTGCAAAAGTCGAAACTGTCCCATCCTGAATTTTACGTAATTCTTGAGCAGTAATACTTTTGGCGGTAATTTTAGTAATTTTAGATTGTTCATATAGGTACTTATTTTTATTCCAAACATATTCTATTTGTAGTTGATCTAAAGAACCTTCAGGAGCTGTATCATCTGACTTATAAACCCAGATAGGAAAACTTGCTCCATCGGTTTGTCCTAAATCATATGATGAATTTTGAGATAATTGTTGAACGAATATAGATCCATCTGCTACTAAATCAAGAACGCAATCTAATTCAAGCGAATCTGATGTACGTGAAGGCATATATACTTTTAAAACAGCATTGTTTTCACTGTCAAATCCGCTTAAAATAAGTGTGTTTGTGTGGGTGGCTGTAATGTCTTGTACATAAAATGAAAAAGATTGTACTTGATCAATGTTTGTTTGTAAAATAATACTTCTGTCAAAAGAAGCGTAAACCTGATTATATAATCCTAATATAACTTTTATAAATTGAGAGTTAGTATCTTTTACAGATATTATTTGGTCTTCATAGCCATCTTTATCAAAATCAATTGAATATGTTGCTAGTAAAGTTTCATTTTCTTCTAACGGAATAAGAGAAGAAAAGTCTATGTTTTCTTCAGGAACTTCTTGTTCTTCTTCTTGAACAGTCTCGGATCCAGGTGTTATAGGAATCACTGTTTTTGCTGCTGTAATTGTTTCTTTTGTTTGCGGATGAATATGAAAAAATATTGCAAAAAAAAGAATAAAAAGAGCAATCAATATAAATAAAACGATAGGTAATTTTTTCATAGATTTTATACTATAGCTTTTTTTAGTCTACTTGACAATAATGCTTGTGAATTTTATCATATCAAACTATGACAGCAAATGAATTACGTTCAAAATATATTGAATTTTTTAAAAGCAAAAATCACGTACAGATTTCTGGTAAATCAGTAATTCCTGAAAATGATCCTACTGTTTTATTTACGACAGCTGGAATGCACCCTTTAGTTCCATATCTTTCAGGTGAAAATCATCCTGCTGGAACTCGCTTAACTGATTATCAAAAATGTATACGTACGGGCGATATTGATCAAGTTGGAGATCCATCTCACTTAACCTTTTTTGAAATGTTAGGAAACTGGTCTTTGGGAGACTACTTTAAAAATGAATCTATTTCTTGGAGTTACGAGTTTTTAACTGATAAAAAATGGCTTGGCATTTCTCCAGACAAATTATCTGTAACTGTTTTTGCCGGTGACGAGGACGCTTCTCGTGACGAAGATTCTGCCTCAGTATGGGAAAAAGTAGGAATTCCACGTGAACGCATTCATTTTCTTCCAAAAAGTGATAACTGGTGGGGTCCAGCTGGCGAAACTGGTCCTTGTGGTCCTGATACAGAAATTTTTTATGATACAGGTATTGAGCCATGTGGTGATAATTGTGCTCCTGGCTGTGGTTGTGGTAAATATGTTGAAATTTGGAACAATGTTTTTATGCAGTTTAATAAGAAAAAGGATGGTACCTTTGAGCCTTTAAAACGTAAGTGTGTAGATACAGGTATGGGTATTGAACGAACAACTGCAATGCTACAAGGTAAAAAATCAGTCTACCAAACAGAAATATTTCAACCTCTTATTCATGTAATAGAAAAACTTGCAGAAAAAAAATATGGCGAAAACGAAATTGATGACACGAGTATTCGTATTATTTGTGATCATGTTAGGTCTGCAACAATGATAATTGGTGATCCTAAAGGTGTCTTGCCTTCTAATTTAGGAGCCGGATATGTACTACGTCGACTAATTAGACGAAGCATTCGTCATGGTAAAAAACTTGGCATAGAAGGTAATTTTCTTGGAAAACCTGCTGAATGGGTTATAGACTATTTTAAAGATGTTTATCCAGAACTTACTGAAAAAAAAGAATTTATTTTGAAAGAACTCTTGAATGAAGAAGATAAATTTCTAAAAACCTTGCAACATGGTGAAAAAGAGTTTCAAAAACTGTTACCTAACTTACAGAAAAATCCTAAAAAAATAATTCCAGGGCGTGTTGCTTTCCGATTATTTGATACCTATGGATTTCCTGTTGAACTTACAGAGGAATTGGCTGCTGAAAATTCTATGACTGTAGATGTAGAAGGGTTCCAAGAAGCATTTAAAAAGCATCAGGAGCTTTCAAGAAGCCAGAGTGCTGGCGTTTTTAAAGGTGGACTTGCAGATCATTCAGAAATTACTACAAAATATCATACAGCTACACATTTGTTACACCAAGCTTTAGTAAATGTTCTTGGTGATCATGTTCAACAAAAAGGTTCCAATATTACAGCTGAAAGAATGCGCTTTGACTTTAGTCATAGTGAAAAACTTACACAGGAACAGATACAGCAGGTTGAAAGTATTGTAAACGAGCAGATTAAAAAAGACTTACCTGTTAAAATGGAAGTGATGAGTCTAACTGAAGCAAAGGCACAAGGGGCTAGAGCTTTATTTGGTGAAAAATATGAAGACAAAGTAAAAGTTTTTTCTATAGGCGATTTTAGTAAAGAGGTTTGTGGTGGTCCTCATGTAGAACATACGGGGTTAATTGGCCATTTTCATATAAAAAAAGAACAAAGTTCTTCAGCTGGAGTTCGCCGTATTAAAGCGGTAATAACGGATGAATAATATAAAAGATAGTTGTAACAAAAACAAAAGTTATTTGTTTAGATTATAAAATTAACATAGTAAGGATTAATTGTATGAAACGAAGATTTTCTCTATTACTTATTTTTGGAATGACAATGGCAGTTGCTTTTGCTCAGTCCGATTTGCAACCTTTAGCTGTTGTTTCTCTTTATAAGACTGAGTCTATTAATTTGAAGCAGTTAAAAAAACGTGTAGATACCTATCAAGCACAAGCAGGAGTGGCTTCGTTTACAGTAGCAGATAAGAAACAAATTTTATCTGCAATGATAGATGAAAAAATAGTTGTTCAAGCTGCCAAACGAGATAACGTAATAGTTACAGATGAGCAAGCAGATAAAGCTTTTATTCAGGCAATTTCCCAGCAAGTAGGTCAAACTGTTACTGAAAAACAGTTTACGGATCTTATTAAACAAAAAACTGGAAAATCACTAGATGCTTTCTTCCTAGAACAAGTTGGAATGGATGTTGAACATTATAAAGATTATTTACAAAATCAACTTATAGCTCAAAAATATGTTTTTAGTCTAAAACAAGATGAGATAAAAAAGAATTCAACACCTACAGATAAAGAAATTCGATCATATTATGATATGAAAAAAACATCGTTCTCTCAAAATGATATTGTAAAAATCTTTTTGGTAATTCTCCCTAAAGGAGACAATGTAGATGCTGCAAGAAAAGAGATTAATAAATTATACGAAGATTTTGATAATAAAAAGGTTTCGATGGATGAATTAGCTCTAAATTCACAAAAAGGCGACGTAGATTATCAAGCCGGTGATATGTATGTGAATAAAGGAGCAACTGCAGCAAAACAATTAGGTATGAATGAAGAGGCATTGCTTTCGTTATTCGGTAATGATATTGGGTATGTTTCTCAAGTTCAAGAAACTCAAAACAATTTTAATTTCTATACCGTTGTCGAAAAATATCCTGCAAAAATTCTTGGTTTAAGCGATGTTGTACGACCTGATCAAACAGTTACTGTTTATGAATATATAAGAAATATTTTAACACAACAAAAAGAACAAGCAGCTTTCCAAAAAGCACTCGAAAGTGTTGTTACTGAGCTACGGACTCCAAAAAGTTATAAGATGCTTAAGTCTGATGCGGAGCTTGATGCTCTCCTAAAATGGTAAGGTTGTTTTGTGACTAGACGCAATTGCCGTATTATTGCTTTCCAAGCGATGTATTCGCAGGAAGTAGGGAAACTTGATGTAAATACAATTATGAATTTCGAATGGCTTGATGAGAGTCAAAGAAATAGTCTTGATGATGAATCACGTATCTTTATTCGCTTATTATTAAATGGAACGATTGAAAAATGTGATGAAATAGATGCTATGATTTCGAAGCATTTAACTAACTGGAACATAGAAAGGTTAAACAAGGTTGATCTTGCTCTCCTTCGTATTTCGGTGTATCCATTGCTTTACCAAAAAGACATAGCGCCTTCTATAATTATAGATGAGGCTGTCGATATTTCAAAAAAATTTGGATCTGATGATTCTTATAAATTTGTAAATGGTGTTTTGGACAACATCCGCAAAGATATAGCTCAAAATTCTGAGATGTAGGAATTATGCATAGCAATGGTAGTGAAGCACAGAAATTTCATTTTATGAAATTCTCTGTGTTTTTTTTGTTATTATCAGTAGTTTTTTTTCTTTTTACAGGGTGTTTTAAAAAAACAGATTCTTCTCTACTCGAAAAATTTGATCAAATAGATATTCAAATTGCGGCTAAACAGTATAATGACGCTTTTTCTTTACTTAAAAAAACAGAAAAAAAAGTAAGTGATGCTGATAATTATGTGGGTATAATTAAGAGAGCTTTGCAACTCTCGAAAGATGATTGGGCAGAAAAAGAATTAATAAAAGCTATTAAGCTATATCCAAAAAACTTAGAGTTGCGGGCTATATATACTCATATGTTGTTACGCACAAATCGTAATGAAGAAGCTTTAGAAATAGGTAGAAAATTACAAAATACCGATTATGGCTCATTGTATTCAGAGGCTATAATACTGCAACAAAAGCAACAAAATACAGAATTCTGGATGCAAGATAGATTTATTCCTATCTATCAAGATTTATATAAAACTATGGGCAATGAAAAGTTTCTTATAAATAATGCAGTTATAAATTTACTTCGCGGGGACTATAAAACTGCTTTTACTTTTCACCCTAATACTATATCTGTGTACGATAATGTTTTTTTCTGGGCATTGGTAAGTTATGATTCTCAAAATTGGTCTATGGCAATTAAGGATGCTTCTCTTAAACTTGATAGTTTGCAAGCGCTTCTTATTTTAGCTGACTCTTATGTTCAAAATGGCGAGTTAGAGAAGGGCTTTTTAATATGGAATAAGCTTATAAATGAATATCCAAAGGAATCGGTTCCTGCATATATAAATGCTGCAAAACTGTCTCAAGTAAATAATAATTTAAAAGATTGTTATGATTATTTACGTTTAGCTTTAAAAGAATTTCCAGAATCGGTTCCTGTATTAACGTCTTTTGGTGATTATTCTATTTTGTCTTCACAACCTTATGAAGAAAATGCTATGGATAAAACATTGCGTTTGCAAGGAGTAAAAACTCTTGCTATGGAAGATAGAGATTCAATTCCAGTTGTAAAGCCTCTGGATGTTGTTGACAGAATGTCAGATGTTTTAAAAGTGATAAATGATGATGATCTACGCCTCTCATATACAAAGCTATTATGGGCTGCAAAATCTGCAACGGGTAAAAAACGTTGTGCTGATATGTGGCTTTTGTTAGAAAAAAATCGTGAAAACCTTAATGGTATGTATAGCGAAAATTTGTGTAAATATGCAATGTGGATTTTTTTGCATAATCAACAATACAGTGATGCTCAGCAGTTATTAGAAGAATTGAAAACTAAAAACTACAAATCTATTTCTGTAGGAAATGAAATGGAAGCTTGGTTGGCATGTATGTTAGGTGATTATGATAAAGCAATTTCTTTGTATGAATCTCTTCCTGGGTTAAAACCGATAAAAGAATACTCTGCGTATAATTCTAAAAATAGCACTGAAAACATGCGCAATAAAAATAATTTATTAGAAGGTATTCCTTCTTATCCTGCTTTATTTAATCTTGGGGCTTTATATGTTGCAAGTGGTCAGAAAATAAAAGCTAAGGCTCTTTATGAAAAGGCCTTATCTTTAGTTTCCAATGATTTTTATTGTGCTGAATTATATTATCGAATTGCAAGAATACAATTAGCACAAGGTAATAATTCTGAAGCTATCTATAATTTACAATATTGCTTAAAAAAGAACCCGGAGTTTAACCGGGCTCGATTGCTTTTGAAAAAACTTTCTCAGTAAGATTATGTTATTCAATAACAGCTATAATGTCCTGAGCTTTTAAAATCAAATAGTCTTCACCATCAATTTTAACGTTTGTGCCTGCGTATTTATCATACATAACACGATCGCCGGCTTTAACTTTGATTTTTTCCTTGTCATCACCAACTGCGATAACACTTGCAATTTGTGTTTTTTCTTGTGCTGTATCTGGAATTATAATTCCGCTTGCAGTTTTAGATTCTGTTTTTTCTGATTTTGCAAGGACTCTGTCAGCTAAAGGTCTAATCTTCATTTTATAATCCTCCATATAAGAAGTTTTTTTAGTTGTACCAATTAATTTATGTAAATTTTACTAAATCGTCAAGAAAAATGATGCTTTTTGTCCAAATTATTAGAATCTAAATTTTAAATGTATCATTTTGATACATTCTTAATCGTGAAAAGTTTTGGTGTGTCAAAAAGAAACGTTTTTTGTGAAAAGTATATCTAAGCACTTAAATATACTAATAAAAAAAGTAAAAGGCTATTAAATAGTTTCTAAAATAACATTAATTTAACTATTTATTCTTTTTTTAATTGTCTATTTTGTAGATAGTTATAAAATGTTCCCATAAATACAATAAAAAGATACAAAAAAACTCTATAAATATTAAACTTGGCATGAAAGTTGCAAGTATATAAGTGTAAGTTAAAAATAATATTAATTTACAGTAAAACCAGTTTGAAAAAGTAATTAAAGTTTTTCTAAGGTTATATTCAATGCTTAAGGAGTTTTTTATGGTGAATAATGATACAGTTTTAGCAATGTACCTCAAAGATATAAACAAAGTGCCGCTCTTAACGCGTGAAGAAGAAGAAAATTTGGCTGTACTTGCAGCAAATGGTGATAAAAAAGCAAAAGATAAAATGATTAGGGCCAACTTACGATTTGTTGTAAATGTTGCCAAAAAATATCAGAATCATGGTTTAGATTTAACGGATCTAATTAGTGAAGGGAACATTGGTTTATTAACAGCTATCGAAAAATTTGATGTTTCAAAAGGATACCATTTTATTTCTTATGCTGTTTGGTGGATTAGACAAGCAATTTTAAAAGCAATTTGTGAAAAATCACGTGCTATTCGTCTACCACTTAATCGTGCAAATGAACTTGTTCAAATTGAAAAGGCACGAAAAATGATTAATGGTGATAAGAGTGATGAAGAAGAGATAAAGGAAGTCGCAGAACTTCTTAATATGGATTCAAAACATGTTCGAGAAATGCTTGGAATTTCACGTGATATGGTTTCTTTAGATACTCGTGTACGTTCAGCAGATTCTGACAGTGCAACTGTAGGAGAATTCATCGAAGACTCTAATTCGGTAGATCCTGCAGAGGCAGCTATTAGCATGACGATGAAAAAAGATATTAATGATGTTCTTTCAACTTTAACAGATAAAGAAGCTTCAGTATTAAATTATCGTTTTGGCTTAAATGGTTCTAAAGCTATGTCTTTAAAAGAAGTCGGTGATGTTTTTGATTTGACTAAAGAACGTATTCGTCAAATTGAAAAAAAAGCTATTAGACGTTTGCAACATCCATTACGCACAGCTCGCTTAGAAGCTTATGCAGCGTAGTTAATTAGTTTTTATATTAAGCCAATTATAGTTGATATATTCTTCTTTAATTGGCTTTTTTTTTAATTGCCACTATTTTGGTTTGTGATGGTTACTATTGCTTCTTTTCGGGCTATTTCAAGCAAGTCTCTATCACGTACAGGATCTGCAATACCAAGTGTAAGATACCCAGATTGCTGTATTCCGGTTACTTCTCCAGGGCCGCGAAGTTGCAAATCTTTTTCGGCTATGTAAAAGCCATCAGTGCTGTCATGCATAACTTTTAATCGTGATTTACCGAGTTCTGTAAGTTTTTGTGAATAAATTAGAAAGCAATGGGATTGAACTGTTCCTCGTCCAACGCGTCCTCGCAGTTGGTGTAGAGCAGCGAGTCCAAATCTTTCGGCGTGTTCAATTACCATACAACTGGCATTAGGAACATCGACTCCTACTTCTACAACTGTTGTTGCTATTAAAATCTGAATTTTGTTTGTCTTAAATTCTTCTAAGATTCTACTCTGTTCTTCTTCTGCTATTTTTGAATGAACTAACCCACATTTAAATTCTGGATAAACTTGTTTTGATAAGAAATCATATTGTTCTGTGGCTGATTTTAGTATTGTAATGGGACTAGAAAGTTCCATATCAGGATCTTTGTTTTCGACATTGCTTTCACTTTGTTCAATTAAGGGGTAAACAAAATATGCTTGGTGTCCTTCCTTTAATTCTTTGCGTACAGCTTCATAAACCCGAGATTCATGTCCCTGAATAGTTAAATGTGTTTCTATTGGTTTTCTTCCAGGTGGCATTGTTTTAATGGTTGAAACATCAAGGTCTCCATATACTGTGAGAGCAAGTGTCTGGGGAATTGGAGTCGCGCTCATCATGAGTAGATTAGGAACTTGTGATGTTCCTTCTTTTTGTTGGACAATAGATGTTCTCCCTTTTTCTAAAATTTGGTTTCGTTGGACAACTCCAAATCTATGTTGTTCATCTATTATTGCTAGACGCAAGTCTTTATAAACGACCTGGTTTGAAAAAAGTGCATGGGTTCCAATAACAATATCGATGTCTCCTGCTTTTAGTGCTTTTAGTAACGGTTTTCGGTTTGCCGCTTTTATATTGCCAGTTAAAAAAGCTACTTTAACGCCGGTAGTTTCGAGAAGTTTTGCTGCATTTTCGGCATGCTGTTTTGCAAGAATCTCAGTCGGAGCTAAAAATGCAACTTGTCCTCCCCAATCTATAACCCGAAGAGCTGCAAAAAAAGCTGCTAAGGTTTTACCTGATCCAACATCTCCTTGAAGCAGTCGTGAACCAGCTTGTGCTTCGGACAAAGAAGATTGGCTTTTATCGATGTTTTGAGTGTAACTAGTATCAATATCTAAATTCATTTGTGAAATGACGGTTTTTTGATCTGGTGTAAGGTCAAACTCTAAACGTTTTAATAGTAGTTTTTGATGAGGAGAAGCTTGTAAATCATCAAAAGGGACAAGTTTTTTTTGTTTAGTTTTATCTAAAAAATGTCCATGTGCTTGAGCTCTTTGAACTATCGCAAGTTGAAATTTATACAATTCTTCAAAAATAAGAGTTCTCTTTGCAGCTAATGCTTCGCTCATATTTTGAGGTTGATGTATAGAGTGAATTGCTTTTTGTTTTTCTAGCAAATTATATTTTTTTATAAGCTCATCACTAAGTTCATTTTCTATGCCTCGTCCATATTCTTTTAAAGCTATGTTCATGGCTTTTCTAATTTGTTTTTGTGTAAGTCCTGCCGTTAAAGGGTAAATAGGAAAAACTGCTGAATCTACAAGGTGTATGTGAGCTAGTTTCTGCTGTAGTGAGATGTTTTTTTCTTCGGCAGAGTTTTCTATCTGATTAATTGATTTTGCAATGCGTATTGCTTCAAATGCAGAGCTTTGTAATTCGTTGTATTTTACATAAAAATGTCCAGTTACCGAAATAATAGAATTTATTGGAAGAGATTTTTCTAAGAAACCCCGATTAAAGCAAAGGAGAGCAGCTTCTGTTGTTCCATCTGAAATACGAATTTTGAGTGTACGCATTCGCCCAAATCCAAACCACTCGTGATCAAGCACAATTGCAGCGGTATGAATTTTCTTATGCTGTGAGAATTCAATTAGAGGAATTGCGTGAGTACGGTCTTCCCAGTCACGTGGATAAAATTGAAGTAAATCTGAGATGGTAAAGACATTTAAGTTTGCAAATAGTTTTGCTTGGGCTGGCCCTATGCCAGAGATATTAGTTATAGAAGTTTGAATTTGTGCAAGTTTCATATCACTTTAGTGTACTTTGAAAATTGCTCAAATTCAATATAAAGACCTTATAGTCTTAAGAAAGGAATAAAAAGAAATATCGTTTTAAAATGGTAGCATATACAAAAGATTTGCAAGTATGTTTATAAGTACGCTGCCAATTAATTGTACGCCAATACTTATTGCGAGAGTAATTCCTGTAAGGGTATTTGGTTTTATAAACCTATTGCCCAAAATATGCTTTCTAATCCATGAAGAAACTGGTTCTATTGCGCGATCTAGATTATACCAAAAAGGGTTTGTCCAACTAAATAATTGGGAGATTAATCGAAGCAAAACGACAATAATAAAAATAGTAATTATAGATGAACATATGGACCATGCCATACTTAAAATAATTACGAGTAAAGCAGCAATAGAAATCGTTTGGGTTGTTGCAATTTGGCGAAAAACAGCAGAAATAATATATAATACACCAATTGAAATAATAGGTGTAAAATCAACGCCGGAACTTCGAGCAAAACTGAGTTTGTGAAAAAGATTAAGCCAAGGATCACAAAAGGCTTTAATAAAATTACCAAACTGACTGTATTCTGCTCCAGGAATCCATGTTAAAAAAATACGAATAACACAAATAAAAGCGTAGATAGATACAACAGTGCTTAAAAATTTAAACAGATATGCAACAAAACTCATTTTAACTCCTGATAACTATGAATACTAATTTAATAAATATAATTAAAGAATATGAAAATGACAAGTCAAAATTGATTTTATTCTGCCCATACATTTTCGACAAAAAGTTGTTCTGACAATTTCTGAAGAAATTCTTCGCTATTCTGAACGTTGTTTTGCTGGCTTGCCTGTATTGTGTATTCACCTTCTTTTGTGAGGATGTGAAAAAATACTGTACAGGACCCTCGAAAACCAATTAAAAAATCTTCTAAATCATACAGTTCTTTTTTATCAGTAATGTTTGGGTCTAATTGAATATGAATTTCTTTTACAGATTTTTCTTCGAGTTCATCTTGATTTTTTAGTTCATCTACAAGAATTGAAGGTGAGTCACGTGATTGATCGACTTTTCCACTAATTGCAAGAATATCATCTTCTTTGAATGTTCCACGTAATGTCTCCCACGTTTTTGGAAAGAAAGTTAAATCTATAGTTCCATTAAAGTCTTCGAGAACGGCAAAAGCCATAAGTTTGCCTTTTTTTGTATTTATTTCGCGAATAGATTTTATCATACCAATAGCGATGTACTGTTTTTCTGGTCTAGCACGATCGATTGTTGTCGAATTTACCGTTGCAGAAACTTCTAATGCTTTTTTATATTGATCAAGGGGGTGGCCTGAAATATAAAAGCCAATAAGTTCTTTTTCGAGACGGAGTTTTTCTAATTGTGGCCAATCTTCTACTTCGTTCCATACAAAATCAGAAAACTCTTGCACATCGGTATCAGCGAATAAACTCACTTGCCCAAATGCTGTAGCAGCTTTCTTTGAATCAGCATATTCAACTGCGCGTTCATAATTAGTAAGTAAGGTTGGTCTATTTACACCAAGCTTGTCAAAAGCCCCAGTTCTAATAAGAACTTCTAGAGCTCGCTTGTTTACTGTATGTAAATCAACACGCTCCAAAAAGTTCATAAAGTCTGTATATTTGCCATCTTTTTTACGCTGTTTTATTATTTCTTCGGCGGCCGCTTCTCCAAGCCCTTTTATTCCTAAAAGCCCATAGACAATATTTCCATCTACGACATCAAAAACTTTATCGGAACGATTAACGTCAGGGGGATCAATTTCAATCCCCATGCGGCGACCTTCTTCAATGTAGACAGGAAGTTTATCTGTACTGTTTATTTCATTTGTAAGGTTTGCTGCAATAAATTCTGCTGGGTAGTTTGCTTTGAGCCATGCTGTTCGATAAGCAACTACGGAATATGCCGCTGCATGTGATTTATTAAATCCATAGCCAGCAAATGGAATCATTATTTCAAAAATTTCTTCTGCATGTTCCTTTGTATGACCGTTTTTTAGAGCTCCTTCTACAAACTCTTTCTTTTTTTCCATCAAGACGGCGATTTTTTTCTTTCCCATAGCGCGTCGTAAAATATCGGCTTCACCAAGTGAAAATCCGGCTATTTTTTGAGCTACCTGCATAACTTGTTCTTGATAGACCATAACACCGTATGTTTCTTTTAAAACGTCTTCAAGACAAGGGTCTGGATAATGGATTTTGCTATGGTCAAATTTTCCTTCAATGTATTGAGGAATATATGCCATTGGTCCTGGTCGATACAAGGCGTTTAAAGCTACAATTTCTTCTAGACAACGTGGCTGTGCTTGTTTTAGAATTTTTTGCATACCAGCACTTTCAAATTGGAAAACTGCTGTTGTATCACCTCTGCAGAACAAATCAAAGGTTTTTTCATCTGTGTCAGAAACTTCATTTGCCTTAAAATTCTCGAGCCCAGGGCGTTTTCTAATAATATGTTCTGCATATTTTATAAGAGTAAGTGTTTTTAAACCCAAGTAGTCAAATTTAACAAGTCCACATGGTTCAATAATATCCATGGTATATTGACTAGCAACTTTACCTGTCTTACTATCTTTATAAATTGGAGTCCAATCTGGAAGCTCTGTCCTACCAATAACAAGACCTGAAGCATGCAATGATGTGTTTCGTTTGACCCCTTCGAGTTTAAAAGCAATATCAAAAAGTTCTTTAAATCGTGGGTCTTCTCTATATGGTTTTAGTTGTCCAAAATCGGGATGTTTTTCATTTGGTTCTGCAAATCCGTCTGCTAAATGTACTTTCATTCCATCGGGTACAAGTTTTTTTAGCATATTGACATCAGAAAGGGGAATCCCTAAAACCCGTCCAACATCGGCGATTGCGGCTTTTGGTTTTAAGGTTCCAAATGTTACGATATGACCTACTTGTGGATCACCATAATGTTCACGGGTATATTGGATAATCTCTTGTCGTCCTTCGAAACACATGTCTATATCGAAGTCAGGCATACTTACACGTTCTGGATTTAAGAATCGCTCAAAGATTAATTTAAATCTAAAAGGATCTATATCTGTAATAGTCATTGCATAGGCAACAAGAGATCCAGCACCGGAACCTCGCCCTGGCCCAATGGGAATATCATGTGTTTTTGACCAGTTAATAAAATCCCAAACAATTAAAAAATAGCCAGAGAATCCCATCTGAAAAATAATGCCTAATTCGTATTCTGCTCGTTCTTTAATTTCTGGTGTAATTTTCCCGTAGCGTTTAATTAGTCCTTCATGAACAATATGGCGTACGTAATCGTCCTGTGTTGGATATTCATCTGGAATTTTATAAACAGGTAAGCAGTCTTTTAGTTCTTGTGTTTTGTATTGAGGAATTGTGAGATCACACATATCGGAAATTCGTTTTGTGTTTTCTATCATTTCTGGATATTGGGGAAAAAGAGATCTCATTTCTTCTTCAGATTTTAAGTAGAATTGGTCTGTTGCAAACTTCATTCTGTTTGGATCACTTCGAAGTTTTTTTGTTCCAATACAAAGTAAAACATCTTGAGCTATTGCATCTTCTTGATGTACATAGTGGCTGTCATTTGTAACAACCATTGGGACATTCATTTTTTGTGCAATATTTATAAGTAAAGGGGCTACTTTTTTTTGTTCTGGAATTCCATGGTCTTGTAATTCAATAAAAAAGTTTTCTTTTCCAAATATGTCCCTGTATGTATTTACAAATTTTTCTGCTTCTGCATTTTTATTAGCAAGTAATAATTTGGGAAGTTCGCCAGCCAAACATGCTGTAAGACAAACGAGCCCGCCTGAATATTTCTTTAGTAATTCGAGATCGATACGCGGTTTATAATACATTCCTTCTGTATAACCTTTTGAGCAAAGCCAACTAAGGTTTTTGTAACCTTCAACATTTTTTGCTATAAGGACTAAGTGGTAGTATCGGTTGCCTAAATCATCTTGTTTTTTATCGTGTCTATCTCCTGGTGCAACATAAAATTCACAGCCAACAAGCGGATTAATGCCTTCTTTATGGCATGCTTGTTCAAAGCGTAAAACTCCGAACATATTTCCGTGATCAGTAAGAGCTAGGGCTCCAAAACCCAATTCTTTAGCTCTACTTATTAAATCTGGTAGCTGAGCAGCTCCATCTAAAATTGAATAGTCGGAGTGTACGTGTAAGTGTACAAAATTACTTGTTGGAACATACTTTTCTTGTTTTTTTTTATCATCACCCATGCTTTGATTATATCCTAATTTATATACATAATTCTATAAGGTCAGATGGTTTATTTGCAAAGACAGTTGCTCCATGTTCTTTTTGGAATTCTTGTGTTCTAAATCCCCAAGCAACGGCGATTCCATCCATATTTGCATTTTGTGCTGTTTTTATGTCAATTTCACTGTCTCCAATATATACAGCATCTTTTGCAGATATATTAAGGTCTTTGAGTACTGCATTTACGCTATCTGGAGCTGGTTTTTTGTTAATTCCGTTAACTTCATCTTCTCCATAACAAACCTCGAGTAATCCAGGAAAATATACTTCACAAAGTTCTTGAACTTGTGCATGTCTTTTATTAGATACTAATGCTAATTTTAGTCCTTGTTTTTTGAGTTCTTTCATCGTGTCTATAATACCATCGTACGGGGCTGTTGTATCATTAGAATGTTTGGCATAATAAGCAATGAAATCTGCAAACATTTTTTGGAATTTTTCTTCGGTTATTGAAATGTTGTGAGCTTCTAAAGCTTGTGAAAGGGTAAGTTTTAAGCCTTTTCCAACAAAGTTTAAAACTTCATTTTCGGTGTAAGAGGTATAGCCATATTTTGTAACTGTATAATTTACTGCATTAGCTATATCACTAATAGTGTTAAGGACTGTTCCGTCCATGTCAAAAATTGCAAGTGAATATTTCATTTTTGCAGTGTACCGAAAAAATACCTAACATACAATATATTATTTTAAAATAAGAGAACTACTCACACAGATTTTATCCCCCTTTACGCTTCCTTTAGACTTGGTTATAATCGTAAGCTATGAATGAAAATAATAAGAAGAAATTAACCCATTGGGCTGATCAGACAGCAGAAAAAATTATCCGCACTCGTGGAGATTTGGATATATATACTTGTGCATCAGGAATAACTCCTTCTGGAACTGTGCATATTGGTAATTTTCGTGAAATTATTTCGGTAGATTTAGTTGTTCGTGCTCTTCGTGCTCGAGGTAAAAAAGTACGTTTTATTTATTCTTGGGATGATTATGATGTATTTAGAAAAGTCCCTAAAAATATGCCAAAACAAGACTTATTAAAAAGTTATTTGCGTTTTCCTATTACTATGGTTCCAGATGTTACAGACCGTGATAAGAGCTATGCGCGTCATAATGAAGTCGATGTTGAATCTACTTTGCCTGCAGTTGGTATTTTCCCAGAATATCTGTATCAAGCAGATCGATATCGTAAAAATTTATATGCAGAAGGAATTAAAATTGCACTTGATAAACGTGAAAAAATAAAAGAATGTTTAAATTACTATCGTGATGACAGTCATAAAATGAAAGCAGACGAAGAATATTGGCCAACGGCTGTTTTTTGTTCAAAGTGTCATAAAGATACAACTGAAATGGTAAGTTATGATGGTGAATATGGTCTTACATATAAATGTTCCGACTGTGGTAACGAAGAAACGATAGATATCCGTACAAGTCCTGATGTAAAACTTGGCTGGCGTGTTGATTGGCCAATGAGATGGAAAGCAGAAAATACAATTTTTGAGCCAGCTGGTAAAGATCATCATTCACAAGGTGGTTCTTTTGATACAGCTAAACTTGTTGCAAAAGATGTTTATGGTGTAGAGCCACCCGAAACTTTTCAATATGATTTTATTGGATTAAAGGGGCTTCCTGGAAAAATGTCTTCTTCTTCTGGAAATGTTATCAATTTGGAGCAAGTATTAAAAGTATACCAACCAGAAGTAGTTCGTTATATGTTTGCTGGCACCAGACCAAATACAGAGTTCAATATAAGTTTTGATCTCGATGTTATTAAAACATATGAAGATTATGATAAAATGGAAAGAATCGTTTTTGGTGAACAGAAAGCTAAGAATGAAAATGTTTTTGAAAAACAAAAACGTATCTGGGAATTAAGTCAAGTTTCTGAAAACAAAGAAGAGATGCCCTCTGTAATTTCTTATCAGATTCCGTTTCGACACATGTGTAACCTTCTACAAGCAAACTCAGGTGATATAGAAGCGGTTATTGCTGAGTTAAAAGACATAAAACAAGAACAACTTGATCGTTTTAAGACCCGTTGCAAGTGCGCTTGGTATTGGATAACTGAATGCGCACCAGAAGAATTTAAATTTCAATTGCAAGATCCTAACTCTCCTGATTTTAAGAAAGCAGAAATTACAAATGAAGGACTAGCTTGTATAAAAAAATTGTATACAGAGGTTATTCCTCACATGGATGAAGTCGATGAGAAGACTTTTAATACAAGTTTATATTCTGTTGCAGA
>JTFN01002263.1_pt1 | contig 24494 bp, 28 predicted proteins | sample 235401 | NCBI WGS metagenome assembly JTFN01 (sample SAMN03067589, study PRJNA260952) | activated sludge metagenome | biome: Sludge; feature: Wastewater; isolation source: CETP activated sludge from augmented bioreactor treating industrial... | place: India:Gujarat | collected 2013-04 | reverse complement strand
CCGCTTGGGCGGCGATTGTGCGTCTCTTGTTCATGGGCATATCCATGCTGGTAACCTCGCATAATATGCCTCACCCACAAAATTACGGATAGGTTCGGCCGTACGCATAACCCCAATCAATGTAGCAGAGGCAGGCCCTGTCCATTCACCATATCCAACGAGCCATAGGCCGGGCATATCTTTTGCCTGCGTGCCGCTAACTGCGACTTTTGAGTCTTGGACCAGCCCAAGTGACTCCAAAGGCTGCAATGCAGGTCTGAATCCAGTGCACCAGATGACGGCATCAAAGCTTGCAATTGTCCCATCGGGCCATTCAGCACCCTTCGTTGTCAGGCGCGCAAATGGGCCAACCGCTTTTAGCACTCCTCGTTGGCGTGCTTCCAGAACTGGCGGAACCATGACGATATCGCCAAAGCCACCAGGTAGATCTGTGATGTCCAAGCCTTCTTGCGAGGCTTTCCAACGCGCCGTGGCCCGCTCAAATAAAACTCGACCATCTACCTCATCAGGCAAAAACTCGGGTGGAGTCAGTGTAGCCCAGGTCGTTGACTGTGCTGTTAGCGATACCTCAGCTAAGATTTGGGCTCCTGAGTTTCCGCCACCGACAATAAGGACTTTTTTATCCTTGAACGGCTCTGGGGAAATGTAGTTGGCAGAGTGTATTTGCATTCCAGTGTAGGAGTCGATGCCCTCAATATTTGGAATGAATGGGTTGCGCCAGTTACCTGTAGCGCAAACTACTGCACGGGCCTGCCATTTTTTCGTACCAGCATTAATCTGGAAGCCGTTCGAAGTTGGCTCAATACTGGTGACTAAGACAGGTCGTTCAATGTTGAGTTTGTAACGAACCTCATACTGGCGCAAGTAGTCAATAACATGGTCTCGGCTTGGGTACTCGTCGCCCGGGTTAGGCATTGGCCATCCCGCAATAGAGCTCCAGGAAGCGGGGGAAAACAGCCTGAGTGAGTTCCATCCATATTGCCAAGCGCCACCGCCTTTAGCCTCTGCATCCAGCAACAGGACAGAGCGATTGGTTCTACGAAGGAAGTAGGCGACTGATAACGCTGATTGGCCAGCACCGATAATAATGACGTCGTAAAAGGCCATGAAATTCCTCCTTCTGAGAGGGCCGAGTGATTGTATTGTTTAGATGCTGCGCTGGTTAACCCGTTTTGAAAGCTCCTCAGCGCTTTCTCGGCGTTCGCTATAACGATCGGTCAGGTAGTCCTTGCTATCTCTGGTTAATAGGGTGAACTTCACCAGCTCCTCCATTACGTCGACGACTCGCTCGTAATATGAAGAAGGTTTCATGCGGTTGTTATCGTCAAACTCCATAAATGCTTTGGCTACAGATGACTGATTGGGGATGGTAAGCATACGCATCCATCGGCCCAGAACTCGCATTTGATTCACAGCGTTAAAAGACTGTGAGCCACCGCACACTTGCATAACAGCTAAAGTTTTACCCTGGGTGGGCCTAACGGCACCAATAGAAAGTGGAATCCAGTCAATTTGTGATTTCAGAATGCTGGACATTGCACCGTGCCGTTCAGGGGAAGTCCAGACCATGCCTTCCGCCCATTGAACCAATTCTCGGAGCTCTTGAACTTTTGGATGATCCTCAGGAGCGCAGTCCGGCTGTGGTAATCCTTGGGGATCAAAAATCCTGGTTTCTGCACCCATTTTTTGAAGCAGTCGTGCTGCTTCAAAGGTTAGGAGACGGCTGTAAGATCGTTCACGAACTGATCCGTACAGAAGCAAAAGACGGGGCGGGTGCGTAGCGCCAACGGCGGGGAAAAGACGATGTCGATCCGGTTTTGTAAAAGCGCTTTCATCTAGATTAGGTGTTGTGTTGCTTAGCAATTCTTTGTCCTTTTGCGTCAATAATGGTCTCCCCATCTTCTTTTGAAAATGCCGCTTTTGGGGGATGGGGTAGGATCTCCAATACAACTTCTGATGGACGGCATAGTCGTGTGCCTAAGGGGGGCACCACGATAGGTCGGTTGATCAGAATTGGGGGCTGGAGCATAAAATCTATTAACTGTTCATCAGTCCAAGTCGGTTTTTCCAGTTGGAGCTCTGCATAGGGCGTTCCCTTCTGGCGCAATTATTTAACCGACGATTACAAAGCGACGGTTAAACGTACAGCCAAAGCGGCTAAGGTGATTAATAGCACTGGTAGCGTCAGAACAGCACCGACTCGGAAGTAGTAGCCCCAACCGATTGTGGTTCCCTTTTGAGAAAGGACATGCAGCCAGAGCAGGGTAGCCAAGCTACCGATTGGAGTAAATTTTGGCCCTAAGTCGCTTCCAATAACATTGGCATAGATCATGGCCTCTCTGGCAGTCTCATTAGCAGTAGAGGCATCAATAGAAAGCGCTCCAACCAGGACAGTGGGCATGTTATTCATGATCGAGGAAAGTAGGGCCGAAAGCATGCCTGTTCCGATTGCGGCCCCCCATACGCCACCCTCAGCAAACTTGTTCAAGAGCAGGGCGATATAGTCGGTTAGACCGGCATTACGCAAGCCGTAAACGACCAAGTACATACCAAGTGAAAATACGACTATCTGCCAGGGTGCGCCCCGTAGAACTTTGCGGGTATTAATCACTGGGCCTTTAGCGGCGACAAGCAGTAACAGAGTGGCGCCTACTGCTGCTACGGCGCTGACTGGAACTCCTAGAGGTTCAAGGGCAAAGAAGCCAATCAGTAGCAGCACTAAAACAAACCAGCCTGCTCGGAAAGTTGTCACGTCTTTAATCGCAGCTGATGGCTGTTTGAGATGGTTGAGGTTATAGGAAGCAGGAATATCGCGTCGGAAAAACAGGAGAAGAACGCAAAGGCTGGCTAGAACTGAAACGATGTTAACTGGCATCATGACTGACGCATATTCGCTAAAGCCAATATTGAAGTAGTCAGCAGAGACTATGTTTACTAAGTTCGAGACGATAAGGGGCAAGCTAGCTGTATCTGCGATAAAGCCTGCGGCCATGACAAATGCGAGTGTTGCTGCTGCTGAAAACCCAAGAGCGACAAGAATAGCCATCACAATAGGGGTCAGGATCAGGGCCGCTCCATCATTAGCAAACAGAGCTGATACAGCGGCCCCTAACAGCACAATAAAAGCAAAGAGTTTTCGACCATTTCCATCACCCCAGCGCGCGAAATGAAGCGCAGCCCATTCAAAAAAGCCGGCTTCATCAAGTAGTAGACTAATGATGATGACAGCAATAAAAGTGGCTGTTGCATTCCAGACGATATTCCAGACGATGGGTATATCGCTGAGCTGAATCACACCGAACAGTAACGCGATCGCTGCTCCCATGGAGGCACTCCATCCTATGCCCAGACCTCTAGGCTGCCATATGACAAGAGTGAGCGTAAATATGAATATTAGGACAGCGCTTAGCATTGCTGGTGTTCCAGGGGGATGACAGGGGCAAACCTCGTCCGGGTCAGTCGTTGACTTAAAAGAAGACGAAGCAGTTTGAATAGGGGGTTACGTCGAACGGGTGGCTAGCTCTCTAGCACTGGCTTGGAGCAAACTGCCTTCAAGCTTTTCTATTGGGAGGTTCACCAGCAGCTCTAAACGGCGACGAATGAGTTGCATTGTTTGTCGAAACGCCTCTAGTTTTTCTTCTTGACTCATATCTCCCTCGGATGGATCTGCATATCCCCAATGTGCTGTTGCCGGATGACCTGGCCAAATCGGGCAAACCTCTCCTGCAGCGTTGTCGCAGACCGTAATAATTAAGTCCATGTGCGGTGCACCAGGGGCTGCAAATTCGTCCCAGCTTTTGCTGCGTAGGCCCACTGTCGAGATTCCTGCGTGTTCAAGAGTCTGTAGGCCCAACGGGTGGGGCTGTTGATTTTGATTTGGGTTGCTACCGGCTGAATACGCTTTAAAACGCCCATTTCCCATATCATTTAACAAAGCCTCAGCCAAAATGCTTCGTGCTGAATTATGGGTACAGAGGAAGAGAACATTCAAGGGGCGAGTAGTGTTTGGCATAGGGCCTCAGCGTCAGTGAGCGTTAGGGAAGGGAGAGATCGGCATTGACTAGTTAAGTATTAACAGTCTTTAAATAGGCTTAATTTAGGTGTGCAGGCTACTCCTTGGCAGCAGTTCTCCGTGAGATAGTCCAGCAAGTCATTCATGGCCAGGAATGCGGCCCGATACACAACATTGCGGCCTTGGCGCTCCTGGCTAACTAGCTCTGCATGCGCGAGTTCTTTCAGATGGAACGACAAAGCATTGGGAGCAATGCCAAGTTGCTCTGCTAAAGCGCTGGGAGTCAGGCCATCAGGTCCGGCGACGACTAGAGCACGGAAGATGCGCAGGCGAGCCTCATGGGCTAAAGCGGAGAGAGAACGGATAACTTGAAGTTCTTGCATTGAACAATAGTACAACAATTGTTGAAGTGTTGTTTGTTTTTCTCTCTTTGAATGGCTAACAGAGTGAGTTAACTATGAATTTGTTGAATAAGCACCGTGTTTCAACATTGTGTGCGCTCCTCTTACGCTTTTGCGCTTGGACAGCTTACTCCCTCAGTACAGTGTCTCAGAACATTGAAATCCCATGTCAACTGCTTCAGATTGCAAGGCTATGAGAAATTTATCGATGTTAAAAAACCGCTGGGATTGTTAGGGGTAACTTCCCGGACAGCATGCCTGTCGGATTGTCTGGCAATGCCTGTGCCATTTTGTCTACCCAAGGAGTGTGGGTAGGCGATAGTCATTGTTGTGCGGGCTTTATGACTGCCGCCCAAAATCTGCATTCAAGCCAAGCCTATAACGCTTTATGATCAAGATCTTGTATGTAGAATCAGTGGCTGATAAGGTGACTCAAAGCGGGTGGGTAGAGGTGGGGTTGAGGGGGTAACTACCATTTTCAAATAGCCTTGGTTTTGCACCCTCAAAGCCCTACCGCTATTAATGATTGTCATGGATACACCGCACTTCCAACCGTGAGTGTGGTCGAAGTCCTGCACCGCTGTTTCTAAATGAGGCAGAGTTGAAATGAAGCGTCCATCCAGTGCCTGCACATTTGTTGTTTGAGGGTTCAAGTTGTGCATGTGGTCGTCCTACTTAAATGAATTCAACTATTGCCCACTGCAAAGTCTTCCCTGGAGCGACCCTCCGATTCGATCTGTTTGATCCACGTTGGTGTGCGTCCCCTACCTGTCCAGGTGTGTCCATCTGGATGCTGATATCTGACTTTTGATACCGCTTTGCTTTGTGATGGTTTGTGATGAAACGCCTGGGCAATGTCTTCAGGTGTCAGGTCGTGCTCCTTCATCGAACGAAGAATGTCGCTGATTACTTTAGATCTTGTTTTCTGTTTCAATTTATCGGCATCACGTTGTAGTCGAGCAATTTCATTTTGTATTTCGGTTATGGAGTTAAGTTCTTTTTTCATGCGTTCCTCTTTATTATCTCTCAACCGGCGAAACTGAGAGGTGACCTTTCTAACGAGGATGTTGGCCAGGCACCAGCGGCTTGGCTAATCTTTTTTCTTGAGTTAGAACAACGACATCACAACAATGAATGACATTCCGATCATGATAGTTTTCTGTACGCCACTTACAAGCTCAACCTTTTCGATTGAACCAGTTGAGTAGTTTCGAAAAAGCGCCGTAATAAATGACATCAAGATAAGGATAACAAAAGCAGTTGATATCGCAAAAATGATCGCTCTTAAATTGCCCATGCTGACGCCAGATCCAGATGCAAATCCTTGCTCCAGGCTTTCGGTTAAAGGCAGGCAGCCTTCACCCTCACGGATACACGGATCGACGGGTGGCCGGTAGATGCCACCTTGATCAGGGTTGGGGCGAATGAGGTCGTCAACAGGATCGCCGTTATTGCCCGTAGGCGGACCATTACGTATTCGGTCAGCCATTTTGCAGATGGTCGTCCCATTGATATCCGCAAAGCCGCTACAACTGCCTGAGTTGATCATTTTCTGGCAATTCCCGATTCCGAGCTGTACGCATGCCAGCACCATATCACCATCGACTTCTCGGCCATCGAACGTTCCCAGTCCTGCAAGAGTCTTGGGTGCTTGTGCTTGCATGGCTTTAGTGGTCAGTTTTGACCAGGCGTCTACTTGCTCCTGTAATCCCCATGTTCTGAACTCCTCGGGAGATACCTTGGCATATTTTTGAATATTGGTTTTATTCATTTGCAAAATGCCTGAGCAGCATGAGCCATTGTAAACATCTAGTTGTCCGCCACCTGATTCGAACATAGCCAAGCGCCCAACGGCATCTGCATTAGCTTTTAGCCACGGACTGGCGTGTGGAGAATTTTTTATCGCTTGGGCAACTTGTTCAGCAGTGACAAGGGTTGCAGCAATAGTGACGACTGTGAAAATAAGACCAAGGAAAGACCATACTAGCTTTTTAAAGCGATTAAAGTTCCTTAACATGTTTTTCTACCGTAATGCTAATTTTCGATCACATGCCGGTACGTGTTTTCCGTGCTGGATAACTCGGAAATGTGCCGTCATATTTTTTTCGTCAAATGCAAATTCTGTTTGATTGACATCACCAGGTTGGTCAGGCGGGAAGGGATAGAGATGACAATAATTTTGAAACTCTTGAGTGCGCGACTGAGAGCCTTGAAATTCTGTCACTCGCAATGGGCATGTCTCGTACATGTCCTCAATCCCACTGCCATTACCAGGCTCTATGCATCCTGGTGTCCCAGCTGAACTAAAGATTGAAAATGTGTACTGCACACCTTGATTCGTAACTGAGCTAACTAAGATGAAAGAAGGCAGTTTTGTTCCATCATCGTCCAGGGGGGCAGAGTCGATTTCTTTATTCCAGACGGTTCTGGCTAGGTTCATATCTGCACGCGATACATCAGGAACATTTATTCTGCCGTAATTGAATGAAGCTATAGCCATGGGTCGCCATTGCAGATGATTTTTCGTGCCATCCTTATGGTTCATGCTTGTTTGAGCCAGTGTCGCATTTGTACTGGCCAACGTGATTGCAATTGTTAGAACTGACGCTGTGCTTATTTTCATTTCCTATTCCCTTAGCGTGAATTTAAGAAGCATCTAATTCTGCAATAAATTGCTCGGGAGGTGTTGCGCCAACTAACCGCTTTCCGTTCCCCAATATAACTGTAGGTGTGTTAGCGATATTGTTTGCTTCTCCGAACTTTAAAATCTCCACGAGCCCAGTAATGTCGCAGTCTTCACGACCGTCTATGTTTCGTCCATTCATGACCATGTTCCAGGCAGTGTTTCGATCTGGCGAGCACCATGCTTTGCGGGCGATGGGGGCCGATTGCGGGTCAATAACGGGAAAGACAAATCGATAGACCGTTACGTTTTCCAGTTGATCGACGAATTTTGTGAACACGCGGCAGATGGGGCAGAGCGGATCCTCAAAGACGGCCATCTTGCGTTGTCCGTTGCCATGGACTTGCACAATGGCTTGACTCAGCGGTAGTGATTCCCATGGGATTGTGTTGAGCTTCTCCAGGGCTGGTGCGGTCACATCGCGGCGGTCTTTCATGTCCATGAGGGCGCCGCCGACAAATGCGTACCGCCCGGTCGAGTCGCTGTAGAAAATCTCGTTGCCACTGGTGACCTGGTAGATGCCGGCAATAGGCGTGGTTGAGATGCTATCGATGGGGACAGAACCTTGAGTGTGTTCCTCAATAGCTGCTTGCACGTCAGACGGTACGCCTTGAGCCCAGGACGCTGTGGCCAGTCCCAGGCTAAGGCTTGCACTGGCTGCCAGGCGAATCAGCAAAGAAGAATGGGAATAGGTTGAGGTAAGCATTGTTCGGAAGAATCCTGGTTTTCAGTAATCAAAGGCGCGAACGCCTCGGGCGACACGGCATTGTTCGACCGCGTCACGAATAAGTTGGGAGACGTGCTGAGGGCTAGCGATCGCGCTGATGTGCACGGTCGGCGTCGAGGCGTCAGTGGTTTGCAAAACGACACGGCCACGGCCGAACAGGGCTTGAAAGAGGGTGCCGGAAACGGCGATGTCTTTTACCCGGTATAACTCCAGGGTTTCGACACGTTTGACGAGAATTCCGCTGTATTCCAGTAGGCGTTGGTTCGTCAGTTCATAGCGATGATTGGCAACCTTAAGGTATCGGTAGATCGCCCATAGGACAGGTATGACTGTCCAGCAGAACAGGATAGCGACAATGAACCAGCCCGCATTGACGAGCTGGCCTTCAGTGCCTGCCCAGATAAGTTCTGTCTCTCGCGTGGATGCAGGAGGCGCAATGTGGCTGGCAGCTGCCTGTGATAGTGGAGAAGGGGTGTCGAATGGGTCCATGTGGCCACTGTAGGGCCGCATGAAGTGTGTGTCTGTTCAAACCCTTGGGCACATAACCAAGGGTTTCGACTTGACAAGCCTTTAAATCAATTCTAGGCCGATTCGCTGTTGGTGCTTAGTCGAGCTGCGTCTGGCGATGTGAATGTGCTTTCACAGGATCCGCAGATAATCTTCAACTTTGGTTTACCCCAGACGCTTGTGCCGCATGGGCAGACGTACTTCCAGCGGTTTGAATTGCCGGTGGGTTTTACCGGCATACTCTCGTCTCCCTGGGCGGCGTTGCTCGTGGAGGCGGCACTGGATGCTAAAGCTTGAGTGAGTGCTGGAAGTGCGATGTATGGAGGAGCTCCACCTCCTACTGAGATGTCCAAGCGCTCAGCGGCGCTACGAGGTGCGTCGGCATGTGAGAAGCGATCGTACCAGGTCAGACAGAATGACTGGGTGAGCAGATCGGCGCACGCTTTCACAAATTTGCCATCCTCAATCGCATAATCAGCCATGAGTTGGCCAGTGCGAGCGCCACCAGGTTGGCCAGTCGAAGAGGGCATCAGTCCAATCGCTTCCATCTTCGAGGCCCACTCATCATTGTGATACCTGCCACGCCCAGGCTTGCCGAAATGGAATTGCCAGAGATGGCACATTTCATGTACCAAAGTTTGCATAGTTTCGATCAAGGGCACGACGGCAAAGTAGGCCGGGTTCATCGCTATTTCGTCTGTATAGGTACCTTGAGCATCGACAAATCGCTGGCTTGAGAAGTAGCCCATTGAGCGTTTCTCGCGTTGCAAAGTAATCAAACAGTTAGGCAACCTACCGTCGAATAGGGCGGTATTAAAATGATCGTAGGCTTGTTGCAGCTCGGTATATGTTTGATGGGTCGGCGCCGTTTTCATGTTCATGGTGGTCTTAAAGTATGAATTTGTATTGCACAATACACTACATTTGGCGTCAAAGCATTGGCCGAATTTGAGATTGGAGACAGTTAAACTAGTCACCGCGTGAGATCTCGTGCTCCTGAAATTGCAGTTTTTTTAAAGTCTATATGGAATGAAATGAGTACATCCAACATTGAGGCCCTGGCCAGCATTTGGGCACGGATTGCTGAGGAAACGGAATTCCCAACCGACTACGAAGGGACGGCCACGCCTGCGGCACACCAAGCCAGCGTAGCAATACAGGTACGGATTCGGGATCATATCGTCGCGACCAACGACATGCGGTTGTTCGGCCTGCTGCACTTGCTGGGGCAGGCGTCGCTGTGCATGGAGCAGGTGCTATGGCCGGAGGAATACGAGCGGATGGCCCGCGAGGTTGAAGAAGCTCTGGGTGAAGTCAGTGATCCCAATGCCAGGTTGTACACCCATGAGGAAGTAATGCAGGTGATGCAAGAGCGGAACCAACAGGCACGAAGCAAGCTCCGTTGATGGGGTGATGTAATTGATGGCTGTTTCGGCTTGAGCGGGGGACGCTGGGCTATCGATCACGAACTCAAGGGGCCTTGTCTTTGCGTTGCATACAACTGTCGAAGCATGTTGCATGTAACGGGTAATGGCCGTACTATAAGTGCATAGTTATGGAGGTCAAGATGGCAAATGTAAACGCGAGAGTTCAGAAGCACCGGGATTCCCTCCGGCAAGCAGGATTGCGCCCAGTGCAGCTTTGGGTGCCTGATACACGTCGGCCCGATTTTGCGGCGGAATGCCGCCGCCAGGCGCAGCGGGTAGCCAAGGCAGACAAGACCGATGTGGATACAGAACATTTTATGGATGAGGCTCTGGCTGACCTGGATGGTTGGACAGAATGAGACGTGGGGATCTAGTTACTGTTGCAATGCAAGGGGATTTTGGAAAACCACGGCCTGCGTTGGTTATTCAAGCAGATTTATTTGCTGCCCATTCCTCGGTCACTGTACTTCCAGTTACCAGCACAATAGTGAATGCGCCCTTATTGCGCATTAGCATTCAGCCAGACCCAGAAAATGGTCTACAAAAACCATCACAAATTATGATCGATAAGGCATTGACCGTGAAACGGGATAAGATTGGCCAAGCTTTTGGATCTGTTAGTGCTGATACACTGGTGGAAATTGAACGATGCCTTGCTGTTTTCTTGGGAATCGCTAAGTAATACTGGGTGTGAGGAGGGCTAAGGTAAATGAAGTACGCTCTGAAACTAGCACGACATGGAAGTATTTTTTTTATAAGGGTGACGTGGATTGGGTTAATGCTCGTGTTTGATTTTCTTCTAATGTTAATAAATTCAAGTAGTAATAAAAACTTGAATAACATGGCCGCACCAGAAGTCCCTGATCCGTTGGATCGGATGGATCCTAGCTGGGACTTCTATTGGGGTGATCGTGAGTGACGGAGTCGTTTCTCAATGACTGTTTACGGCCAGGAGCGGTCGCTCGGCGAATTAAGTTCGAGGTAGTTACACTGGTTCTTTGACTGTGTGGAGACGCATAATGCCAGAGGCATTCCAGGGAAGTTGTTTGTGCGAAAAGGTCCGTTATGAGCTGCTCGTCCCTCCCAAAGCAGTGAGCCATTGTCATTGCAGCAAGTGCCGTAAAGGTCACGGAGCAGCGTTTGCATCCTATGGCAGCATTCCGCGTAGCGCGCTACGCGTTCTTTGCGGGGCCAACAACCTTAAAACATATGCGTCCTCACAGACGGTGTTGCGCGAGTTCTGCGCAGAGTGTGGTTCGACCCTGTTCTGGTCACGCTGTGAAGGTGAATTTGCCGACTGGATTTCGGTAGCACTAGGCACACTTGATACGCCATTCGTGCCCCACAAACAAAAACACGTCCACGCTGATTCCGCAGCCGATTGGTACAAGTCATCTAGCTGTCAATCAAACGCTGAATGACCGCTTAGGTCGAAAGTCGACATACACAGTAAGCTAAAAACTAATCAGTCCGACTAGCTATATCCGCACTCTTGCACCCAAGCCCTCTTCTGAGGGCTTATTACTTTTCATTACTACTTCTTCCGATATTTACGTAAATAGTGATGTGCAACTTATAATGCAGTTAAATGTAAGAAGCATATTCAATAAGCGATCAAGGAGCCAATAATGCACCCCGTAGTTACCAAGGACTTCCCCGAAAATCTCTCTGGTGGGGTGATGATCTGCGGCATAAATTTTGGCTACTCCTCCAAAGATGAAGCCTTAGAGAAGTCTGGAATGCTACAAGAAATAGACGCCCCTTCATTTTTCTCTGATTTATCAGTCAATAATACACGGTTCCGAAATACTGTACGCAAGTGGTTGAAAAACTGGGGTCTCCCTTTATCTCATGAACCTGGGAGTGAAACAGCATTTGATCGATCTTTTTTTCAAACTAACTGGATTAACTCTCAAACACGCAGTGTTCAAAGTAATGAGAAAATCACTATCAACATGATGGTCAAAGAGTCTGATGGCATTCTCAGCCTGATTGAGTCTAGAAAGCCCAAAGTAATAATATTCTTTGGCGTTCAAATGATTCAGGCTCTTAATGATATTGATATTCGCAAACGTGTCGTTTCGGCCTTAGGTGAACGGCCAGGCAATGGGGAGGTTTATCAAGCAAGATTAGAGAATTACAAAGAAACACGCTTTAAACTAATAACTCAAAATTTTCCTAAGGCCCTAGTACTGAGTCTCCCCCATCCTCAAACTATTGGTATAACTGATGAATATATGGCTGCTCTTAAACCTGCACCGCAGCACCTTGAAAGAATCATAAGCATGAATCAATCAGTATAAATTGCAAAGCTCAACACTCGAAAAGCCGCCTCTCTAGGCGGCTTTTTTCAGGTTAGTCTATACTAGGTAGTCCCTATAATTTCTGCTATCGGCCGAAGCAGTCATTCCATTACAGGCGTTTGGCTACTAATAACAAGCCTTCATCTCAGTGTTTTTGGTTTACCTAATAAGTATTTAGGATCGTTCACTCTGAGACGTTACTTAAGCTTCAGGGTATCCTTATGGACATGCAAACGGTTCGCCTTCCGGCAGGAGGGGGGGCTGCGCTACGGCCTACTATGTCCTCAAATGTTGTACAAAATTACTAATAATCAACATACCAATTGCTTGAACGTTGAGACATGACAGCTACACCATCGATACCGTTTTCTGCGCGCGCTAAGGGGTCACATCGGCAAATTGACTCTGACTTTCCTGATACAGGTAAGGCAGGCCTACTTCATTTGCTAGCTGACCTTATTGAACAAGGGTATGTGGCCGACTGGATAGTAATTGCTCGAGAGCTTCACCGTATCGGCCGGCTTGAGTTGGTGTCGTATGACACTTCGTCAGTGTCGAGTCTTGAGCAGGCGAAGGCCAACGCCACGTATGCGTTGGAAACACTTCAGTGGCAGAAGGTCTATGATTTTTGTGAACGGCTCTACTCTAAACTCCCGAATCAGATAGGATGGGAAGACAACTACGGTAATTACACCGAGGAGATCTCCCGTTCCGATTCACAAGCCTACATCGCCGCTGAACTTCAGCGACTCTTTCTTGAGGAGTCACTTGCATACGAATTCACAGATGGTGCAGTACGGCGGCGAGGTCGGAAGCACACCGTCGAGCTCGCCTCAAAATCTCAAGTCGTCCTTGGTGCAGCGGAGTTGATTAGTGCCAGGCAGCATTACGAGAAGGCACTGCAGTTTTTCCGGCATCCAACCAAGCCGGACTTCGAGAACGCAGTTAAAGAGGCAGTGTGTGCTGTCGAGGCAACAGGGAAGGTGCTCTTTCCAATGGCCAAGGCCTCGACGTTGGGAGATTTGATTAAATGGTTCGGATCAACGAGTCTTGTATCAGTTCCGAAGGCACTTACGCAGACGCTCAATGGCATTTATGCATTCCGGAATGGAGCTGAGGGCGTGGCTCATGGAGCGGCGACAGGAGGGAAGGCTTCTGTCGAAGTCACCGAGTACGTGCTAGCTGTTTGCGCATCACAGATAATTTATCTAGTAGATCTTGCAAATGGTTTTGAAGGGGATGTTCCATTTTAGGTCAAGGGCATGGCGACGAATCCTGCGCCTACTCCTATATCGAACTCGTTGTGCCTCTGCTTGTCGTGTAAATCTAGTTGGGTCTTATTGGGAGTAGTTCGATGGATGTTTTCGTGTTCCTTAGTTCGTTACTTGGCTGCTGTGGAATTGGCAACGTTGGAATGGGTCGCCTGGTACAACCATCAACGCCTGCTCGGGGCCATCCGGTATATTCCTCCTGGGCAGGCTAAAGAGTTCTATCACCGTAACCACTCTGAAGCTGTGCCGATGAACACTGTACTTTAACCAAACAGCCTCCTCGGTTCCCGGGGCGATCCATTTTTATATTATCGATAATTTATACTAGTCAAATCGTGCTTGATAAAAATAAAGTGGAGTCCTAGGAATCGGAACGTCTTTCTAAAACTATGAGTACCTTGTGTCTGCTTGGCCCTATTAAGAAATTAGATTTTACTTTTTCCTACCAAAAATTTTCCCTAGCAATGGAAGTCGTCCCGAGTTGGCTGCTCCGTTTCCTCCTTCACTTACCATTTTATCGATACCACCCGCCACTTTGAGTCCAGCCCACGCCATCATCGAAGACCAAATGACCGGTAAACCGACATACAACGACAATAAAATCGTGTTCAGTATCATTCGTTTGTAGCCCGCTGGAATCGCTCCTTTGCCGATCATCATGGCTTCTTGAACAAATATATTGCCCAGAGCGCCAGGGTACATGGCGTTGATGAGGTGACCGTCGATCCAGGTGGCGATGTACCACATCGATGCCCACATTTTGATGGTAAGAATGGCCATAGCTCCTAAGAACAAGACCCGGAGACTGAAGCCGCTGACCAAGGTGGCCAAGGGAAGAAAAGCGTAGATCCCCATGAGGACTAAGGCCTGGATCATAGGTAAGGACGTCACTAAGGGCATCCATGCCATGCTGGCCATGAAGGCTGCCCCACCAACACCGAGCGTGCTTCCTGCGCCCGTTATTGTTCGACCCGCGACCGTGGCAGAGTCATAGGGAGTCCCCATCATTTGGTCGAAATCAACAAAGACTGGATTGGCTGCGGTTGACGCCAGACGAGCCACTTCATCTTTTTGTTTGTCGAACGACGTAAAGGTGAGAACGTTCGCTGCTCTGGATGCGAACGCTCGCACCCCAGGGCTTCCATCGATCAGCTTTTCTCGTAGCTGATCCTCCCACCATTGCTTGCAGGTTGGGCGTCCAAACTCTGGGTTTACCGCGCCGGTGACTTGTGGATCCACGTCACTCGATGGGTCGTAGTACTCCGTATCGCGGGAGTAATCGATCGCAAAACCAGTTACTGGTGCACGACTGCGCATGGAGGCGTAATACCCAGGTTCAGTTCTGAAAAACTGGCTGCCCATCCAATCCACATCGGTAGGCCCATAGTCGGCATTGGATTCTGCCAAGATCGAGGCACCTGATGCACTGATTCTGCTGCGATCGCTGCGCAAATACTGACTGCGTGCCGGGATAAAGCATTCGCTGTAGAAGCGCTGCACATCACCGAGCAAGGCGGGGTCTTCGATTGTGGCATTCTTGGCCATATCCTCCAGAACCCGCATATCAGATCCGGAATTATTCATGCCATTGCGAAAGGCATTGTTGATCCCAGAGCTGATGGACATGATGGAGTACCACCATAGGGGCACGTTACTCAGCCCGCTGGCTTGGCTCATGCTTCCATCAATAGCATCGCGTAGTGCCGTATCGTAGGTGCTGCCACTCGCTCCAGGCGTTGCCTCTGCAGGGTTAGGGTTATCAATCGAAGGAGGAGGCACGTACGACAAGCGCGCATACGTCAGGCTTGTGATGGGCGATGTGAAAAAGCAGACCGACATCACAAACAACATGACGATGAGCTGCGTTTGTACGCTTTTGATGACACCCATAACGCCGATGTCTTGCATTCCCCGCTGGCCAGCTTCGCGCCAGGCATTGAGGATTACCACAAGAAAGGGGATGACGACCAAGCCGGTGCCGGTCACGATCTCGCCAAAAATATTGGCAAAAGCCCACCCGTAGAAAGTGGTGAAGAGCTCAAGATAACTGTCTAGTTGCATGGCGTATTCCCCAGCTAAGCCGCAATGAGCGCTGTCACCCAGCGCCAGATGCGGTCAAGGCCAATCGGAATCAAAACTAAGTACAGCGTGGCAAATGCCGCCACCTTGCGGCGGCTGGCCAGCACGGCGTCATATTCGAATCCTTGAACAATATGCCTGGCTTGAAGCCAGCGCACGACGGCTGGCCAGCGCCAAATAATGAGTAGTGCTGCCAGACATTGCGCGATTGCTCCAATATCTCGTACTGACGATGTCCCCTCAAGAAGGCTTAGAAGTTTATGTTCCTGTCCGATAAACGACTGCGCTAGTGCGCCGAGCAGCCCAATGAGCAGGAGAAATCCGGCCAAACCGATGGCGAGCCATATCAGTGCTCGCCACAGCCAGCTGCGTTTTTTGGTGAGAGAGACTTGTGTCATAGTCCAGGCACCCGTCCACCCACTGCTGGGGCAGGATCAACAGGGTTGCCACCCGGTACGTTCAGTGATTGTGTGTCAATGGCGGACTGGGTGTTGATGATCGACAATGCCGTCTGGGACGTCAGATCCTTGCGGATCCGAGCCTCATACATCAAGTCGTCAATGTAGCCACTTAAGCGATCGACCGAAGCCTGGGTGTTTTGGATTGCATCTCCTGCGGCCGTAACCTCCGGTAAGGTCAGACCTGTCATCAACACGCTACGCGCCACCAGTGCTTTATTGATCACCCGGTGCATCGCCATTTCCTGAGCAATGCGGTTCACAGCGATGCTGCGGGTGTCAGGCGGCATTGCTCGTAAGGAGTCAAGCAACTGAGGAGACACGGCAAAGCCAGGAGCTGAGATTTCTGCGAGATCGGCATAAGTGGCCGAGTTCGATGGGTTGGCCATTGCCTCAAGCTTAGGCTGGACGAAATCGACTTCGGCTTCATATTTGGGCCCCAGGCCGCTGGAGGTCACGACCGTGGTTGGGGCAGGACAGTGATGTTGCCCGCAGGTATAGACCTTCTGATCCCCAAGGACTTCGGTTGTCCATTGGGCAAGTTCTGCCGGTGATTTAAACACACGAACCAGGCGAGAGTTTTTCTCGGCAGGTGAGTTACTGTAGTCCGTGGTCTCTGATGCTGTGATTGGTTTGTTGAGGGTAGCGTTATAGCCTGCCACAGAGAGATCTCGCACCGGCTCAATAGGTCGGCCTCCTACACCCCCGGCATTTTGGCCAAAGACCCATGGCACCCCGGCTTTATTGGCCTCTTCATTCTTCTCAATGTCGATTTTTGCCTGGTAAATATCACCTTGCGCGGAGGCCTTGATCTTCCAGCCTTCACCTTTGGCCATCTTGATCCAATCCTCATAGGGGTTCTGCCCCGCTTTGACCATGGCCTCCATCTCTTCGCAGGATTTAAGGCTGGCCCCGAGCAGGAGATCCACCTTTTGCGAATAGTTTTGAAAAATCTGATACAGGCCTGGCTGTGCGCGTTGCAAGACGTACAAGGGGAGGGCAGCGATACCAGATTGAATCGCCCCAGTCACCGTCTGGCCCAGGTTGTTGAGGTTGTTCATGATGTTGGCCCAAGATAGGCCTATATCAAACTTGCCACATGAATAGTTCAGTCGAGCATTTCCTCCAAAGCCTAAGCTGTGAGCGACCTGGCCGCGATAATTTGCAGAGCCGCCGGGCGAGCCGCCTCCCATTCGGTAATATAGCGAAGAGCCGCGTACGGGTTGCGCGTAGGCGTCGGGCATCACGCTCATGGAGGTCAACGCAAGAGCCAGCATCATGGCTGCTGGTTTCAAGCGCAGTGTGAACGGGCGTTGTGGTTGTTGCATAGATATTCTCGTCCTTCGCTTAAGGGATGCTGTATAAAAACTCACCACGGATGCGGCAGCAGTCATAGTGGTTCCACATATTCCACATATAGCCATCGGAACCATCGGTTTTGTAATCGCCAAAGCTGGCCAGGCTCATCGAGTCATCTGCACCAAAGGTCATGCAGGACCGTTGAGCGCTCGGATAGATCATCTGCCAGGTAGTGGGCTTGGAGGTGGGGAAATACTTGTAGCCACTACCGGGTTGGAGACGCTTGTAAATGTGGGGCTGTGCCGATTGCGAGATGATGCTTCCGACACGCGTGGCCAGCACGGCGGAGGCCTTTACTGGGTGTGACTGCACAAGCTCGCCGTTACGTGGGTATATAGGCCCCCAGGTAGTGGAAAGGGGCGAGGTGCTTACTTCCCCTGTACCAGGCACCCATGATTGGGGGTAGAGCATCTCTAGCGGCCAAAACCCTCGCCAGCTCATCGCGTCCATGTCTGACTGAAAATGCAGATTGAACGCCGACGCTGAGCCGGGGCAGAACATCTCAGATAGCCCACCGGAGGCACCCAGGCGCTGAGCGATCTGCACCATGTCTCTGATTGGCCCAAGATCTGCACCCACCATATCGACACCGGACAAGCCAATGGCTTGGGTGCTAACGCTTCCACCAAAGACATTGCCCAAATTTCCAATTGATGAGCTCAGCTCGCCAAGTTTTGCCGGAAATGCAGAGACGGAGGAAATGATGTCTGCTGGTGCATTGGCCATGGCACGGGCTGCTTCGATGAATTCGTTGCCCAGCTGTTGGGGGACTTGCCGCCAAGACTGCGCGATACGAGGCAGTTCTGTGCGAGTGAAGGCCAACAATTCGCTATGGCCCGGAAACTGGAATGAACTGCCAAAGCTGGGGATGTAGCCGCTGGCGATGCTGGCAATCAAGCCTGCGGGGTTGCCAATGGCGTCCGCACTTTTATATGTAGTCACCTCTGTGCCCTCGCGCTGTGTTCCTGCTGATGCGTCGATCGGGGCGCCGACTACGGCTGATCCCACTGAGGATATAGCTGTCGCCAATGGCTTACCCACCTCAGCCCAAGGGTGAGCCAGAGGATCGTTGTAGGTGCTGATCACGACATCGGGCACGTAATGTGCAACCCGAACCGACGTCCGGATGAAGCAGCCAATGAGCGGGATGCAAACCAGCCAGACGCAAATGCCTTTGACCTGATAGGACGTGCAACTGGGGAGTGCAGCGACCGTATTGGTGACGACGCCCGCCGTGGTTGTGGCAGCTGTTGCTGGAACAGGCCGCAGCGCGGTTGCCAGCACCAGCAAACTAATCGCAAGCATGTGCCGAAAGCGCAAAGTAATGATTGACATGAGCGCCCCTTAATTTTGGCTGTCACGCCAGGCCATAAGCGCCTGGTCAACGTCGACATAGCCAAAGACTACATAGCGCTGGTTGATGACCACCGCTGGTAATCGGTCAATCTGATAACGCTGCGCGCGTGCCAGGCCGTTAACGGCACTCGCGACCATGGGTTGGATCATTTGTCGTAAGCGGGCTTCATTGTTGGCAACCCATAGACGTGCTTCTGCTTCGTCTTGTGGCATACCTTCATTCATCTGAGCTTCGAGATTATTCATTGCATCCAAGCGGTAGATGGACAAGGCATAGTGTGGTGAAGTGCTTGGTGTTACCGGCATGGCACTGTTGGCAAACACCTCTACGGTCATGACCCCTGCGTACAGGTCTTGGTCAGGCTGTTGCGCAGTCGCTGGTGTGACGACGGCAAGCAGTGCAGTCAGAACCGCGATGCAAGCCGTGAGACGAGAAACTCCTTTGCTAAGTGAGCGTATCTTGATCATGCGCGACTCCGCGCTAGCTCTTGTGCCACCATTTGAGCAGCCCCCATTTCGTTGATTCCATGCTTTTCCATCAGGCGACGTCGATGTGCTTTCTCATGGCCCTCAGTCATGGCCAATGCAATCGGGAGAGCTGGAGGGACGTTGCGAAAGAGCATCTGGCCGGTCGCAGAAATCAGAACCCCTTCCGTGTATTTCGGGGGCTCCTTTTGGGCGGATTCCATCATGGCTCGCTGCTCGTTGGTGAGCGACCGAAATCGCACCACTTCTTCAATCTCTGCTTTGTCCATGGTCAGTAGCATCCAGTACTCACACATCGAGAGCACGCGCTCCATGGAGTCGGGGAAGTCTTTCAGGTTTTGTGTGGCAAGCCAGAACCAGGTATTGAATTTGCGCCACATTTTGGTGCCCTTGGCTATCTTGGGGCCAAGCAGCTCATTGGTTGTGATCAAGTGGCCCTCGTCCGTAAGGAACACCATCGGGCGACCAGAGTGTTGGTTCAGCTCGGCACGGGACTGTACTGAGTCGATGAGGCTTGTGTACGCAACTGCCAAGGCATCTTCATAGCCGTCTTGAGTGAGCGTACCCATCTCGACCAGAGTGACGTCTGCATCTGGCCAGTCCTGTCCCTCACGATTGAATAATTTGCCTCGCAGCGCCTGGGTGAAGGTCATCATTGACTGACCCATTTCTTCGGCGCGGGCCCGCCGCGCCGGTGACATGGTCTGATCTTTGTTCATGTGCATCAGCTGCAGGGCCACATCTTGTGTCAACGGGTGCTTGGCTCCCCGTTCTTTGCAACTGATCGCGGCCATGATGATGGCGCGTGATACCAAGTACCGGTCGGCTCGACTCATCTGTGCGACTTCGTCCGCTTCACCGCCTGTGATCATCAGGATCGCGGCAATCAGCATCTCGCCCAGCAAGTCTCTTTTATCCAGCTCGTCGTCCTGCTCTTCGTCATCTTCACTGGCCTGGAACGTTTCATGAAAAGACACGTCGGCAGCCGACGGCCCATCATCTTGGCCAAGCAGGGCATTGAGCAGTTCGTCATCGGGCAGGCCTGCGTTGCTTCGTGCCTGCTGCTCGGCCGCCACAAAACTCTCCATCACTTCACTATCATCTAGTAGTTGGTACGCATGAACGAACGGTGGCAAGGACACTTTTGCACTACTGTTCAGTTCAACTTTGTAGGTCGATAGCCCTCGGTCTTTAAAAAAATCCACCAAAAGACCGAAGGAGTTCCCGGCATCGACAATCACCAGCCGTGGCCGATGAATGGCCATCGTCATCATGGCGATGTAGTTCAAGGTGGCCGATTTACCGGCTCCGGTCGGTCCCAGCACCAGCATATGCGCGTTCTTTTTACGATCGCGTTTGTTGAGCGGATCCACAAACAAGGGTTCCCCGCCACGATTCCAGAACCACATGCCGGGGTGAGGTGTGCCACGGGCACGGCCATACAATGGCAACAGACGCGCAATATGGGAGGCGAAGGTCAAGCGGGACCGACGAAGTACCTGATTATCGAAGGCGGGGTCATAGTTAAAGGGCAGCGCCCGCATGAATGTGTCCAGCGGGACCAGGTCATGCTGATTACTGATGAACTTCAGGCCCGATGGGATCAACAGCGCATTAATCGTGTTGATGTTGCTATCGAGTTCATCTGTGCTGGTGGCAGTCGCGTACAGGGTCACCATCATTGGAAACAGGTGGTTGCCCCGAACTATTTCATTCAAAACGTTGGTGCATTCCCGGTAGGTTTCGATGGCCTGCGCAGTCTTGGCGCGTGAGGCATCCCGGATCCGCTCAATTTGTGACTCTACGACGTGTTGCGGCGCGATGGTAATGGACACTGAGAGCATCGAACCGGGAGGTAGCCGATCAAAACGTGCAAATCGTTCCTTGCCATTGGCCAACTCGGCCGTGAAGTGTCCGATTTCTGGCTGCTTGCGCATATTTTGCAAAGTCAGCGCTTTGACCGGTACGCCATCAAACTCAAATAACCCTTGCTCCAGGTCCGAACGGGGCTCATTGATACTCAACAGCTCAGACAAGTCCCATCCAAAAATGGGCGTGTCCTCGTCATCGGTTAACGGGGTGTCGCCGGGATAGGGTAATTCACGCATCATTTGCGTGCCAGGCGCCCAGGGTAGATCGCGGTTAAAAAACGGCAGTAGCCACTCATAGAGGTCTTTGCCGGTGCAGCGGCGAACGGCTACACCGGCTTCGGAAAACGTGGCCATGATGGTGTTGGCTACCGACTCGATTTGCTGCACCGGCGTTTGTGGATCATCGGCTGCACCGCCAAATCGACGATACAGGCAACAACGAACACGGCGGATTTGCCCGCGCCAGACTTGACCGGTGACAAGCGTATCGGTGAACAGGCCATTGGGTTGCGAGACATTCGACAGGTGCGAGCGCACTTCGTCCAATACCGCCTGGGTAAAAGGCGAGTTAAGGATCTCCTGGCCCAGGCCATCGTCCTTGTGTTGCTCCAGGATATAGTCGGTAAAAGTGTCATTAAGATGATCCAGGTTACGGTCATCATTGACAAAAAACTGAGCAATCCACGGTGCGCCGTTGACCGATGGCATGGCTTGCAAGGCCTCCTGAATCTTCTGGGCGTGTTCATTCAGGATTTCGATAGGCATGGCCTCGGTCGCAATGGGCGAGAGTTCAAACATTGCCCCGAGGGTATTGCCATCACGCAACACAAAAATGCGCTCATCGGGGGCATAGCTGATATAGGGCAGCATGTCGGTAAACGACGGTGGCCGCAGGGCCATGCGTCGACGATCTGCAACGGTCTGGCCAGGAGACGATGCCTTTGCGGTGACTTGAGGAGCGCGCTTACTGCCTGGTTGCGCTGCACGTTGACGCGTGAATCCGAGCAAGCTGGCCACATTAGCGATCATCTGCGCCTCCCTTTTTCTTGGCGCTGGATTTTGCCTCAAAGTAGTCACCTCGCCACTGCAGTAAATTTTGGGTGACCTCACCAGGTAGCGCATACTGTGTCTGGTCGTACATCGGGAAGACGGTCACGTAGCCTGGAACCGGATACTGGCCCTTGGCCAGATGCGGAAACACCACCATTACCAGGTCAGGATTCGGCAGCCGAGCAAATCGCTGATTCATGGAATCAACAGCTGACCAATATCGCTGGGTTAACTCATCACCTGGATTAATCGGTCTAGCCTGAGTGCGCTCACGCATCCGCTCCTGGGGGGAAATGCGCGACTGACGAGTCGCTTCGTTTCGATAGTCGGTGCCCCGGTAGACGTCCAGGACGGTTGGCGAGTCTTTGGTGACTTCGTTGAGCGGGGACTCGCGATCCATCATGACGGTACAACCGCTTGCCATCGTAGTGGTGAACAGGACCAGCGCCAGGCGTTGGGCAGTTTTATTCCAGACCATAATGTGCTCCACGAGAAATCTGCTGCGTCCCTTGCTGGCGGTAGACCAGCTTGCGGGCGTTTGGCATCTTGTCAATCTGCAGTTCTTTATCCAGGTGAATGACCATCTGCTTGCCAGCCGGGGTTACAACGGCGTCAAAACTATTCTTGAGGCGGGAGGTCATCCAGGCGACGACTTCATTGGTTGCGCCAGAGGCGGCTTGTCCCATGGCGTAGCTGCTACGCGAGCCGGTGATTTGAGAGGTGGTATTTCCTGTGCCCAGGTTGTTCGAGACGGTGCGCTGAGCATCGGAGAACGCTTGCGCAGCGACATCCAAGCCCTTGAGCGCAGCCAGATCGGCCAGATAGGCCGGTGCATTGGTGACGAATTTGCCAGGAATGCAGGGGTTCCCATGTACGTCTGAGATGTAGCCCAGGTCCTGGGTGGTGCCGCTACCATTGACGTTGGCATTACCCCCGCCTTTGGAGCGCTCAGAGATGGTGCGAACCGTGCCATCATTAAAGATAAAGGTGATCGAGCGCACTTTTCCTTCTGAGCACGACAGCGCCATATCCCCAATGGCCACACCGGTGACGATCATCCCTTCAATGTCTGCCGGTAATTCAAAGCCATTGGCTGCCAGGTTGTCGCGGCCGACAATCGCTTTAAACTGCATCGGGTCAGTGACACGACCATCGATGGGCACACGTCCGATGAGACTGGTCATGGATACTGCGCCGACCAGTGTCGAGTTCTCGGGAACAGTAAAATACGGAATCGGTTCAGGCTTGGCGGCTTGCGGTGTTGACCGTGTTTGTGTGGCGGTCGGCCTGGATACAGGAACCATTGAGCTATTGGCATAGGCCTGATTACCACTGGTGCGGACATAGCGCGTAATGGCTGGTCCGTCATTACCATTGCGGCCCTGCTCGGACTGCGTTACCGCGCTATAGCCCATGGGAGGCAAAACACGATATGGGCCTGATGAGGCAACCGTCGGAGTGGACGATTCAGTTCCCAGTGATAATGATTGTTGTGGGACCAGGGGAGTTGTTCGTGTCTGAGCAGCTCGATTGGCCGCTTCGGTCTCAGAGCGGGCCGGTGACAGTTGAAAGGCGCGTGAGAACGTATCGACCGCTTCGGAGCCTCGCTGCAAGGTTAGGTTGACTGCGCTTTTGGCGCTTGTCTCATCGCCAGTTGGATCGATCGAGCCCGTCCGAGGTCCGTCAATGTTGAGTGTGTCGCGCTGTTCTTGTTCAATGCGACGCGAGACCGTCGCATTAGCGCCTCCCATGCGCTTATTCTCAGCGATGAGTTGATTGTTCATCTCGATCACGCGTGCCACATCACGCCGCAATTGTTCATTGCTGGCGGTGACGGTGCGTAGGGTTTCGGCGGCGTTGTCGTTGTCCGCTCCTTGCGCGGTAGGCAGTGTGGCACTTTCAGGTGTAGGAATGGAGGTCAATACCGAGTTGGTAGATTCTCCTGAACCCGTAAATTGCCTGTATATCACCACGCTGACTATTAAGACTGCGACACCACCGAGGATGGGGATCAGTTTGTTGCTGGACGTGCTGCTCATGCTGTTGTTCCTTTATTACCGGCAGGCTTCAAATCGGCGCTGGCACACCAGATAAATGGCGGTGGTGTCCGTCTCGGAACCGGCTGGGCCAATTCGACCGTGCTGCGCGGTGGCTGCAATCCATTGGCCGCGCACTTGCTCAAGTGGAATCTCCAAGGGGTTATGTGACCGGTTCTTGATGAGAACGGCTGTCACATAGAGCTGGCCAGAACGCCATTGACCGACGGGGGTGGATACAACATTGACGCCGCGTATTAGGTTGGCAATTGGCTCAGCTGTGACTTCGACCTGCTGTACACCAGAGAATGGCGTGGCAAGCCGCTTTGGGGCATAAAGCTGGCGTGCGGCGTAGCGGGTGAGCTGGACCATATCTGTCGGTGCCGATTCCGCCATTTGCTGGCTCAATGTGTGTGCATTCGCTATGCTGGTCGCTTGCGCTGCCGCTTGGGAGGCGGGACCATCACC